>Ga0302324_100008306_pt1 | contig 21942 bp, 20 predicted proteins | sample Palsa_T0_1_FD_201949 | JGI IMG/M metagenome (GOLD analysis project Ga0302324, IMG submission 201949) | Peat permafrost microbial communities from Stordalen Mire near Abisko, Sweden - Palsa_T0_1 | ecosystem: Environmental > Terrestrial > Soil > Palsa > Peat permafrost | place: Sweden: Abisko...
ATATGACCAATTATGGTCATATATGGTCATGAAGCAGGTGCGCATTGCCGAACTCAAAGCCAAATTGAGCGAGTTCCTTCGCGCTGTTCAGGGGGGCGAATCGATCGCTGTTCTCGATCGAAATACGGCTATAGCGCAGATCATCCCCATTCGGGAGCGCCTCGGGATCCAAATTCGCAAACCGGCGTCAGGCTCGCCCGCGCCTAACAAGGTTCCCCTGCCCAAGCCGTTAGCACTGAAAATCGACGTCCTTGAATTGCTGCTCGAGGAGCGGCAGAGTCATCGATGATTGCCTACGTCGATGCGTCCGTGCTTCTGCGCATCGCGCTCGGCCAGCCGAACGCGCTTCCCGAGTGGCGGCAAATCGATCGAGGCGTCTCAAGCGCCCTCGTCACCACCGAAAGCCTCCGCACCCTGGATCGCCTGCGACTGCGCGCAGGGCTCTCTGATCTCGAAATGGCCCGACGCCGCTCCATCATGCTCACACTGCTCGATTCCCTGGAGCTCATCGAGATCGATCGCCTCGTCCTCGATCGCGCCGCGCAACCCATGCCGACCGAGCTCGGCACGCTCGACGCCATACACCTCGCGTCCTCGTTGCTTTGGCAAGACGCGACCGGGACTGAGATCAATATGGCTACCCACGACAGGGCACTCGGCATAGCCGCCCAGGCGCACGGTTTGAGAGTCATGGGCATCTAGACGGCCATCGGGCTCGCCCCTCCCTGCTCGTCCAACGAACGGCATTTCCATACAAGAGCGTTCGGTCCGCGATTGCTAGCCTGGGCTCAGAGTAACGACACGCGGTGAGCCTACTTGGTGAAGCAGCTCGAGCCCACGCCATCCCGTTGGTGCATCATCGTCGCAGATGATCATCGGTCAGACCGCGCAATCGGCCTGGAGCGGCATTCGGCGCCGGTCCAGTATTGTCGACTCGGTGAGGGCGCGACGCTGTTGCAACGAGCGCTGCACCGAGCGACCGCGATCGCACCGAGCTCTCAGGTGCTGATCTCGGCTGTCGAGGAACATCGAGATTTGTGGGAACCCTCGGTTTGGTGCATCAGGCCCGAGAAGCGGTTTGTTTGCGACGATCCGAAAGGCTTACAACTGTCCGTGGCGGCTGCGATTCTGTCGGTCGCGGCGCGCTCGACGTCCGAGATCATCACCCTATTGCCGGCCCGGTGCCATGTGGCGCATGAGTCGATTTTGCGCCGCGCGCTGGATTTTGCGCTGGCTGAGTTGCCGGGCATCCCCGAAGGTGTGGTCACGCTCGGAATGCTCGATCCGGAGGAGGGCGTCGATGAGGACTATCTCTTGGTCAGTCGCGCACGAGCCGGACGGGCGCTGAGGGTCGACGGCTTCGCGCGCAAGCCGGTTCCATGGGTTGCGCGGCGGCTGCGACAACACGGTGCCCTGGTCGCCTCCGGCATCCTCATCGGATATGCGGGTGTGTTCGCGGCGCATATTTCGAAACATTGGCCGGGTGTGTCGAAGAAGCTCGCGCAACCGATTGCGACCGCAACGCTCCGCGGCGAGGAATGTAAAATTCCGTCCGTGGTGAACAGAGGCGATCCGCCAGCCCTGCCGGAATCCTTGCGCTGGCGACCGTCCGCCTTTCGACAACGCGTGATCGGCGTGTGTCACAGTGGTTGGAGTGGACTCAAATCGCCGCGCGCGGTCGCGCGAATGATCGAATTTCTGTGCCGCTCGGGCGAAGCGGAAATGGTCGGCGGATTGGGAGCGCACGAGGTCGATGACGAGACCGAGATGGATCAAGCCACCCACATGAGGCGCGAAGCGTATGCAGGTTTCTCTCATATGGAGTAAGGTTCTTTTTGGTCGCGGTTTGATCTCGGAGGGTTCGTATGATTCGCAAAGCAAGAGCTGTTTGGCGCGGTACGGGACGCGCGGGGAACGGCGACCTGTCTACCGACTCCGGCGTGCTGTCAAAGACCCCATACTCGTTCAAAACGCGGTTTGAGAGCGAGAAGGGCACGAACCCTGAGGAGCTGATCGCTGCGGCCCATGCGGGTTGCTTCACGATGGCACTCGCATTCCAACTGCAGAAAGCAGGCTTCACGCCCACTGAACTCAGCACCGAGGCGGCAGTCTCCTTGGATCCCGACGGGGAGGGCTTTCGTATTTCCCGCTCCGCGCTCACGCTGCGCGCCCAAGTGCCGAATCTCTCCGAGGCCGTGTTTGCTCAGCTGGCCAAGGAAGCGGAGCTGAATTGCCCGGTATCGAAGGTCTTGAAGGCGGAGATCACGCTCGATGCCAGATTGACCTGAGGCTCGGCACAGAGCGCCCGGGGGGGAAGGGAACGTAATGAAGGTGGGCATCACCTGTGGTGGTATCGGCCCGTATGCGAGCGGCGCCTTCATACGGGCCTCGGCGAGAGCGGCCGAACAGGCGGGTTTCGCCCATTATTGGATGCCGGAGCATGTCGTGCAGTTCTCCGCGTATCCGCAATCGGCTTATCCCTACGCTCAAGGATCGGGACAGGAGATACCCGAGCAGAGCGCCGATGCGCCTTTGCAGTTCGCTGACGATACCTACGCCAATGTCGATCCCCGCAATCCGCTGATCGACCCGCTGATGGGTATGGCCTGGGCCGCCGCCGCCACTTCGATCCTCGAAGTTGGCACCAATGTCCTTATTCTACCGCATCGCAATCCCGTGGTGCTGGCCAAGGAGCTCGCGACCTTGGATGCGTTCTCGCAGGGCAGGGTTCTCTTGGGCATCGGCGTGGGCTGGGCCAAGGAAGAGTTCGTGGCGACGGGCGCCGACTTCTCGGTGCGCGGCAAGCGCACCGACGAGGCGATCGGGGCGCTGCGCGCGTTGTGGAATCAGCCGGTATCGAGTTTCGCAGGGGCGTTCGATTGTTTCGAGCACGCGTACTCTTATCCCAAGCCCGCCCGTCAGGGCGGCATTCCCGTGCTGATTGGCGGCGAGAGTAAACCCGCGATGCGCCGCGTGGCTCGCCTCGGCGATGGCTGGCTGCCTTACAATCTGCCCGTCGACCGGGCGGCCGGCGTAATCGCTGAGCTCAAAGCGATGACGCGAGAGGCCGGCCGTGATCCCGAGGCGCTACGGATCATCAAAATCATCTATTCCAACGCCGGTCTCGACGATCTCAAGCGTTACCGGGACGCCGGGGTCACCGAGTTCAACATGGCCTCGAGCGGCGAACTGCCGACGGACGAGGCGGGCATCGACGCGAGATTCGGGCACTGGCGTGAGCACATCATCGGGCCCGTCGGGGAGCTTTAGGGGAAGCCGGCACAACGCTTGCCGCAAGGCAATGAGGACACGGGCATGGGACTGTTAGCAGGCAAGGTTGCGCTGATCACAGGTGCGGGAACCGGGATCGGCAAGGGAACCGCGCTGCGCTTCGCACGAGAAGGTGCAAAGGTTGTCGTGGCGGCCCGGCGGACCGAGAAGCTCGAGGAGACCTGTGCGCTCGCGCCGGAAAACATCACCTGGGTGCGCATGGACCTTAACGACCCCGATGCACGGGCGCGCGCGCTGGCGACAGTCCTTGAGCGCCATGGCCGACTCGACGTGCTCGTCAGCAATGCCGGCTCGCAGCTGTGGAAGAGCTTCGAGGACACGACAGAGGCGGAAATCGAGGACATCTATCAGACCAATCTCGCCTCGACCGTGCGCTTCATCAAGCAGGCCGTGCCGTATCTGGAGAAAAGCAAGGGGAACATCGTCATTATCTCTTCCTGCGCCGGGCGCTATGTGCTTTCGCCGTCGCAATTGCTTTCCGTATATGGCGCCTCGAAGGCGGGCCTCAATCAATTTACGCGCGCGGTGGCGCCGGAACTCGGGCCGAAGGGCATCCGCATCAATGCAGTGGCGCCGGGCCTCACCCGCGGCGAATATGCAGACGAAGGACTGAAACAGAATGACATCGCTACGCAGGAATGGATTCGATCGGTCACGCCGCTCGGCCGCATGGGCGAGCCCGACGATATTGCGCGAGTTGTCACGTTCATGGCGAGCGACATGGCTTCGTGGGTCACGGGCCAGGTGCTCGATGCCAGTGGTGGCTGGCAAATTGCGGGTGGCTGAGCATGACTGACACCAAGGCAGCGATGCAGCAGAGCAATTTCGCCGCGACCTCGCAAGCCGCCGAACTGACGCCGGCAGATTTCTCGTCGGACGAGGGCGCCCTGGCGTATGCCAACGCCCAGCTCGACAAATTGGTCGCCGCCATGCGCTATAAGCTGGAGAAACACGTTCTCGGCTGGCCGGGCGTCGACCGCGAGCTCAATACCTACGAAGCGATCCGTCACTTGCTGCGTGACGTGAACTTCGGCCATTCGGCCTATGTCGAGGCGGATTACGAGAACCCGGCGTTTGCCAAGATGGGCGCGACGACGCGGATCAATTTCCAGCAGCCGTCCGCGGACTGCATGTATCACTCGGTGATTCTGCACAGCGATTATCGGTATCGCATCACCGGCCACCGCGGCTCTGCAGCGGTTTTCCAGCTCGGGGTATACAGCGGACATGCCTGCGATCTCATCGGTTGGAAGGAACATAGTGTCGTCAACAATTTCGATCACCCGGAGCAGCTCGCGCCCGAGCGCGCGGTGGACATCGTGCTCTCTCGCGAGAAGCCCATTGACCATGCGCTGTGGATGGAGCTGCCGGAGGGCCGCAGCGAGCTGCACAGTCGGCAGTACTATGGTGACTGGGAAGCGGAGAATCCGGCGGACTTGATGATTCGCATGGAGGGCCAGCGCTTTCCGGCGAAAGTGCTTGACCGGATAAGCTCGGAGGTGCGCTTCAACCGTCTTGTCGACCTGCTGCGCGTTCATACCGATTTCTATCGCGCGGGTGTCGGGATGCACCTGCGTCACGGACCGGACCAGATCGATCTCGTGTCATTTCCCGGTGCCTTCGTGGGGACCAGCTATTTTCCCGGCCATTTCTATTGCCAGCGCGAGCAGGCGGTCATTGTCGAGGTCGAGGATCCGGATTCGCGCTATTGGAACGTCGCGCTTTACCAGATGCAGTTCGAAAATCTCGACTGGTGGTCACGCGCCTCGTCCTACAATCGCACGCAAGTCCATACCGACGCGGATGGCAAGGTGCGCTTCGTTTGCAGTTGGACGGATCTGGGGGTGCCCAACTGGCTCGACGTGTCTGGGCGCGTGCTCAACCTCATCGCGTTTCGCTTTTGGCGCGCGCGCCGCGATCCCGCAGGGCCTCAGCTGAAAACGGTGCCTGTGGCGAGAGTCCGCGACTACCTGCCTGCCGATACGCCCAAGATAACGCCCAAAGAACGCCATGCGCTGCTCGAGCGGCGCCTGGTGTCGGTCTATCGGCGCCGAATGGCGGATTTCTGACTATGGATGAGCTCGCCCGCCTCGAGCACGCGCTCACTCTCGAGCCGCTCCTCGACGCCGCCTTCGCCGAAGCGGGAACCGGTGCAACGGAATTTCGCGACGGCGCATTCCTGCCCAATCTCAAAAGGGCGTTGGAAATACCGACGCGTCTGACGATGTCGGCGCGTGGACTGATGGGCGTGCATGCCAACTTCAAGCGCTTCCTCGTCAATCGCCTGCGGTGGGAAGCGGATGTCGAGAAGCATCCGCAGATCCTCGAAGAGGACGTTTCCGACCCTATTGTCATTCTCGGCCTACCGCGCTCGGGGACGACCAAGCTGCAGCGCTTTCTCTCCGCCGATCCCCATGTGCAGGCGACACCGGCGTGGGCGATGTTCAATCCGGCGCCGTTTCCCGGTGAAACGCCGGGCGATCCTGCACCGCGCATTGCTTGGGCGAATGCCATGATGGCCGCGGTCACGAACACCGGCGAGACCTATCAGGTCATGCATGAATTCGACGCGCTCGAAGCGGATGAGACCAGCTTCATTCCGCTGGCGCACTTCGACAATGTCATGCAGTTCATCACCACGCCCGACTATACCCACCTCGAATGGACGCGATCGGTCAGCCGGATTCCCTCGCAGGCCTATCTCAAAGAGATGCTCAAATACCTGCAATGGCAAGACGGCGGCAAGCGGGACCGAGTGTGGGTGCTCAAGAATCCCGGCAATACCGGCGAGGTCGCCGAGATGCAGGCGGTGTTTCACAACGCGACCTTCGTCATCTCGCAGCGCGATCTCTACAAGACCATGGCCTCGAGCATGCGCATGGGGACGGAGATTCTGCGCAACACCTTCGAGCCGCTCGATCTCCGGTTCGTCGGAAGTTACACGATCGATTACTGGGCCTACGAGCTAAAACGCTTTCTGGCGCAGCGCAAGGAGCTGGCCGGCAAGGTCCGCCTGGTTCAAACGTCCTACAGTCGCTCCGTCAGCGATGCGCTCAGCGTCGCGCGCGAGGTCTATGAGCTGGCCGGCAGGCCTTGGACGCGGGACGGTGAGGCGGCAATGCAGCGGTGGGACCTCTGCAATCCGCGCCATAAACTCGGGTCTTACGATTATGCGCTCGAGGACTACGGTTGGAACGAACCCAAGATAGCCGCAGCCTTCGGCGATGTGGCGGAGGAATGGCGCGGCCGCTGAGCGGTTCCTACGTCTGTGGCTCTTTCTGCCGAATCGGAAGTTTCCAGTCGGGCCGAATAAAATGGCAAGTGTAGCCATCGGGGTAGCGTTCCAAATAATCTTGATGTTCCGGCTCCGCCTCCCAGAAGGCCCCGGCAGGGGCGACCTCTGTCATCACTTTCCCCGGCCAAAGACCGGAGGCCTCGACATCGGCGATGGTGTCGATGGCAATCCGCTTTTGCTCATCGGTCGTATAGAAGATGGCCGAGCGGTAGCTCAGTCCCCGATCATTACCCTGCCGATTCAGAGTGGACGGATCGTGAATTTGGAAGAAGAACTCGAGAAGTTTGCGATAGCTGATCAGCTTGGGATTGAAAACGATTTCGATCGCCTCGGCATGCGTGCCGTGATTGCGATAGGTTGCATTCGGCACGTCGCCGCCCGAGTAGCCGACGCGCGTCGAGACGACGCCTGGATAACGCCGCAGCAAGTCCTGCATGCCCCAAAAGCAGCCGCCGGCGAGAATTGCGCGTTCTGTGGATGACATTGGCTTACGTCCTCATCTCGAAGTGTCTGGTGCCATCATGTTAAGACTGCAGGCGCGCAGAAGCCAGCCTGGTAGTAACCCTTCGTTGCCAGTAAAGTGATCTCTGCGATTAACAATCGAAGGGCGAGGTGGCCGTGTGAATCGCGCAATCAAGATTCTTTTGCAAAGCACGATCCCGACGACGGCCGATGACTGGTCGATCGCTCGATTCAGCCAGTTGGGGAAGACGCTGCGCGATGAACGCGGATCGCGGGGACAGCCCGTGTTTGACGTGACGATGCGCGACCGAGAGCCGAACGGCTCGCCGGATTCGGTGTTATCCACGCTTGATCGAAGCGATTTCGACCAGTTGTGGCTATTTGCCGTCGATGTCGGCAATGCTTTGACTCCGGAGGATTGCCGCGGGATTTCCGAGTTTCGTCGCAAGGGCCGCGGGCTCATGGTCAGCAGGGATCATATGGACCTGGGCTCGTCTGTCTGCAACCTCGCGGGGGTTGGTGCCGCGCATCATTTTCACACTCGCAACGTGAATCCTGACGGGCGAGAACGTGACGATCCGTATACGACGAACATTTCCTGGCCGAATTATCACTCAGGGGCGAATGGCGATTATCAACGAGTCGAGATCGTGATGCCGCTGCACCCGGTGCTTGCGAATACTGCATCGCCCACGGGAGGGATCAGGTATCTACCCTCGCATCCACACGAAGGCGATGTCAGCGCGCCGCGCGGCGAACACGCCCGGGTTATCGCGACGGGGATAAGCAAGGTGACCGGAAAAGGCTTCAACCTTGCCGTCGCGTTTGAGGCACACGAAGGCCTTGGACGCGCCGTTGCGCAAAGCACCTTCCATCATTTCGCGGATTACAATTGGGATACCCGCTCCGGTGCGCCGAGTTTCGTCGACGAGCCGCCGGGCGATGCAATACTGCGGGTACCGGAGGCACTGGAAGATACGCGCCGGTATGTTCGCAATCTCGCCGTGTGGCTCGCCGGGCCCATCTAGCCTTCCTCAGAACCGTAGTACAACCGCGCGCCGGCGCGCAAATCGTCGCGTAACTGGCTGTTGTCCGCCATTGGAACCGTGCGCGAACCGATGGCGAGCGCGGTAACCAGGAATTTCAGGGCTCCCACGGCGCGAGCAGCTCGGCCTTCCCACTGACTGAGCCATCCACCCGATCCGGTCGAGCGGGGGCTATAGGCCAGCTCGATTTTCGTCGTTACCGTTGCATCACGCTTCGGTCTCGGGATGAACATCTCAGGGTTCGTCAATCCAAGAAGACCGATCGCGATTTTTTGAAATTGTTTCATTGCCGGAACCTCGAGTTGCTAAGCGTTCTCTGGTGGTAGCTTGCAACGCGCCAGGATTCCGGCCAAACGCAGTATCTACAGGTACGTTAAGGAGCGCTTAATGGTGCTCTGCGTTGCCTCGCGAAGGCGCGAATCGACTATCTTTGATAGTGCTGCACCATGTTATGGTGGATATGGGATTTATCAGGGCCTTGAGATGGCAAAGAACTTCGACGCAATTATCGTGGGCGCCGGCCAGGCAGGGCCCTCGCTCGCGGGACGGCTCACCGCGGCGGGCAAGACCGTGGCGCTCATCGAACGCCATCTATTCGGAGGCACCTGCGTGAATACCGGGTGCACGCCGACCAAGACGCTGATCGCCAGCGCCCACGTCGCTCATCAGATGCGCCGGGCGAGTGATTTCGGTGTGAAAATCGGGGGCGAATTCTCCATCGACATGCCCGCCGTAAAGGCGCGAATGAACACCGTGGTGTCGAACTCGCGGAACGGCGTCGAGAAATGGCTGCGAGGCATGCCGCGGTGCTCGGTCTATGGAGGACATGCTCGTTTCGAGTCTCCTCATGAAATCAGAATCGAGGACTCGGTGATCTCGGCGGAATGGATTTTCCTGAATGTGGGTGGACGAGCGAATGTGCCGGGTATGCCGGGAATCGATCGAGTGCCCTACCTCACGAATACCTCGATGCTGCAGCTCGAGACGCTGCCACGTCACCTGTTGATTGTCGGCGGCAGCTACGTGGGATTGGAGTTTGCACAGCTATATCGTCGATTCGGCAGCGAAGTGACGGTGGTTGAGAAGAGCAGGCGTCTCCTGGCACATGAGGACGAGGATGTCGCGCTGGAGATCCATCGAGTACTGGAAGGCGAGGGCATCAGCTTTCGTACGGCCGCAGAATGCATTCGCTTGGCATCGCGTCACCCTGATGTCGCCCTGGAAGTCGACTGCGAGTCCGGCGACCGAGAAGTCGTGGGTTCGCACGTGCTGTTGGCCGTCGGCAGACGCCCGAACACGGATGATCTGGGGCTCGAGCGCGCGGGAATCGCGGTCGACGAGCGCGGCTATATCGGGGTCGATGAAGAGTTGCGCACGAATGTTCCCGGCATCTGGGCGCTCGGAGATTGCAATGGCAGGGGAGCGTTTACCCATACAGCCTATAATGATTTCGAGATTGTCGCAGCAAACTTACTCGATGGCGGCGCGCGACGGGTCAGCGACCGAATCGCCTGTTACGGGTTGTTCACCGATCCGCCGCTGGGCCGGGTGGGTCTGACGGAAGCGCAGGCTCGCGCCGGCGGACGGCGAATACGCGTCGGCATGCGTGCAATGACGCGGGTGGGCCGGGCAGTCGAAAAAGGTGAAACCGACGGGCTCATGAAGATCATCGTCGATGCCGAGACCCAAGCCATTATCGGCGCCGCCATCTTGGGTGTGGGCGGGGATGAAGCAGTTCACGGAGTCATCGACACTATGTCAGCAAGGGCGCCGTACACGACCCTGTTGCGCACCATGCATATTCACCCTACGGTGTCGGAACTCATTCCCACTATCCTCGGGGAGTTGAATCCTTAGCGCATCTCGGGCGTGGCTCCCGTCTGCGTGCGAGCTGCCGCGCGCAGCTGTTGATGGCCGATTTAGTTCTTTAAAAAACAATAATTTGTAGTATATTCGTCATAGAGCACTATAATTACCTCGGCAGGTTCTCGGAGACTCTGCCGAGTGGGGAGAAGGAATCCGATAGCGAGATGAGCTCTTGGCGCGTTAGCCGAGGGACCTGCAATGTCTTGGCTCGAACTTAAGCCGACGACATATTCCGGTCCAGTCGCCTCTGAGAGACATCTACCAAAGGTATCGATTGTGCCGTCTACTGGAGCCCCGGCTCACGAGGTCTGCATGCGTCGCCAAGAAGCTCTCGCCAACATCACGTCCGGCCTGGTCGGAGGATTGGTCCTGTCTTACCTGCTCTTTGTGGGCTACGTGATGACCATCGCGCAGAAATCGCACGATGAGCCCACCCGGATTTCCGCGATGGGCTGCTTCTCATTCGGGCACTGCCCGGTGGCCGGCGTTCGACGCGACCAATGACGTAGCGAGCAGGTTGCGCGTACGCATGCTGCTGCTCAATGCCTACCAGAACGCGTACGTCACCCGAAATCGCGATAAAGCGGTTGCGATGCTCCGTGAGCGCCACGGGCTCGAAGAATTCATCTTTTTCGAGCCGGACATCGAAGTGAGAACCCCGCAGGGTGTCGGCCAATCAAAGACCCGGGTGGCGCTCGGTTGGGCGGGCAATCTGCAGATCGAACTCATCGAGCCGGTCTCGGGCTTGGTTGATCTGTATAGGCCCTATCTGCCCGCTGATGATCAGTCCCTCGGCTTCCATCACATCGCTATTCGCGTGGACGATTGGGGGACGTTTACTGAGGAAGTCGCGCGCGCGAAATATCCCGTCGCCTATGCCAGTGGGCTCGAGGGTCTGGAGTTCGTGTATCTGGACGCACGAGACACCCTCGGTCACTACGTGGAGTATATGTGGGCTACCCCGCAGTGGTGGAAAGTATTGGGCTATCCGGGCGCTTAGGCGTCACGAGCTCGACGGCTCGCGCGACCGACACGCGTGCCTCGCGGACAATCAGCGCCGCTCGTTCACGAGCGCTCGAGAATGCTCAGCGCTGCCTCGACGCACTCATCCGGAACAAGCAACTGCACTCCCGCGGATCCGCCTTCGAGCTCGGTCCCGACACCGACGACAACCGCGGGCACGTCGGCTGCGGCCAGTGCGATCTTTGCGACCTCGGCGTCGACTCGGGTCGAGTAGGTTTTGACAGCCTTCATGTTCGTTTGCTCCAGTTGGCGAGAGAATGAGCATTGTTCGGCGAGCATACACCCGAGTAACCCGCCACGAAGGCGCGCGAGTACATACAGTGATCGTAGCCCACGGCCACTGGATGGACGCCCGCGGAATTGTCTGGCAAGCTCGGAAAAAATAGGAGCAACTCTCATGCCCACCACGCAACAAATCACGCTCTTTCATTCGCCGCAGACGCGTTCGTCGGGCGCGTTGGCATTGCTCGAAGAGCTGCATGCACCTTACAAGCTTCATGTCCTGAACATGAAGGCGGGCGAGCACCGGCAGAGCGCTTACCTCGCGATCAATCCGATGGGAAAAGTGCCGGCGATTCTACATGGCGACGCTCTGATTACCGAGCAAGTGGCCGTTGGGATTTACCTCGGGGATCTGTTCCCCGAGGCGGGAATGACACCCGCGATCGGTGACGCGCTGCGTGGCCCCTATCTGCGCTGGTACGTTTTTTATGCCGCCTGCTTCGAGCCCGCCCTCGTCGACAAGGCCATGAAGCGTGAGCCGGGGTCTGTCGCAATGACGCCTTATGGCGATTTTGAATCCACACAGAACACGCTGGTCGGACAACTCAGCAAAGGGCCCTGGCTGCTCGGAGAAAAATTCACGTGTGCCGACGTTCTCTGGGGCAGCGCATTGACGTGGATGACGGGTTTCGGTTTGATTGAGGCGGTACCGCCCATTAAGGCGTACGTCGATCGCTGGAACAGCCGTCCGTCGGTCAAGGCGGTGGCGAAAATCGACGCAGATCTGAAAAAGTCGCAGGAATCAGCGGGCGGCCCGTGATCTGAAGCGATGTCTATTTATGGTGCGCGATGGGTGGTGGGATCTCTGGCGTCTCTGGTAGCGGCCTGCTCTGGGACTTCCGATGCGCCTCCTGCGGCCACAGCGGCCGCCACCACCTCGGCGCACGCTCGAATGGACGAATCGCAGAATACCTTGAACGTCTATAACTGGTCGGAGTTCATCGGACCCTCGATCGTCAGTGACTTCGAGAAGGAGTCCGGCATCAAGGTGCATTACGATGTTTACGAATCAAACGAGATGATGGAGGTGAAACTGCTTTCCGGGCACACCAACTATGACATCGTCGTGCCCGGCGGATCTTTTTTTGAAAGAGACGTAAAAGCGGGCGTCTATCGAAAGCTCGACAAGAGCCTTTTGCCCGATCTGAAAAATCTCGACCCGGATGCGGCGCGCGCGACCGCCGTTTACGATCCAGGGAATCAGTATGGCGTCGACTACACCTGGCTCATCTCGGTCGGGATGGGCTACAACGTCGACCAGGTGAAGGCCCGGATCGCAGACGCGCCGTTCGACAGCTGGCGCCTGATGTTCGACCCCAAGTTGCTATCCAAGCTGACGAGCTGCGGTGTTTCCGTGCTCGACTCGCCGGATGATGTCGTCGGCTCCGTGCTTGCGTACCTCGGCAAGGATCCTAACAGCGAGTCGGCCGAGGATCTCGCATCTGCAGAGGAGGTGCTGCGCGCCATACGTCCCTACCTCCGCTACGTCGATTCCAGTCGATACGTCGCCGACCTCGCTAACGGAGATCTCTGTCTCGTTCTCGGTTGGTCGGGTGACATTGCACAGGCGCAGCGGCGCGCCAGAGAGGCGGGCAAGGCCGTGACGATTGGCTACTCCGTGCCCCGCGAGGGCGCGCTCAGCATCGTGGATGTGGTCGCGATCCCGGCGGATGCGCCCCATCCGGAGAATGCGCATCGGTTCATCGACTATCTGTTGCGTCCCGATGTTGCCGCCAAGAACGCGACGGCTATCACCTACGCGAGCGGCGTCGCGGGCGCGGTTTCGCTGCTGAGCGAGTCGCTGCGCAACGACGCCGCCGTCTATCCGCCGCCCGAGGCGCGCGCACGGCTCGTGCCGATGCGCGCGAGGTCGCAGGAGTTCACGCGCTCGCTCATGCGCGTGTGGACCCGTTTCAAGACGGGCCGGTAGCCGGCGCCGGATTCCGCGCCGTCGGCCGCAGCTGCGCGCGGCACGAAATCGCACCGGTCAAGGCGCGTGGCCGTACACCATCTTGCCGCCGAACATGGTGAAAATCACCGCGACTTTCTTCAGTTCCTCCGCCGGGATGGTGAGCACGTCGCGGTCAACCAAAGTCAGGTCGGCACGCTTGCCGGTCTTGATCGAACCGATGTCGGACAACTCGTCCAGCGCTTCCGCAGAATTCCGGGTGTAAGCATAGAGCATGGCGAGCCGCGGCATGCGCTGCGCGGCGTCGAGGACGCCCTGCGGCCCGGAGCGCGTCTCCGCCTGGAAGATGGCGTCGAACGGATTCGCCGTCGTGACCGGCCAGTCACTCGCCCCGGCGATCACCCCGCCCGTATCCAGAATGGAACGCGCCGGGTACTGCCAGCGGTAGATTTCCGGGTCGATGTAGGGCTTCACTTGCTCGTTGGTGCTCGGATCGGCGATCGCCCATACCAGCTGCAGCGCCGCGATCACATGGAGCTGGCCGAATCTCGGGATATCCTCGGGATCAGCGAATTGGACGTGAGTCATCACGAAGGGCAGATGGGTGTTGGGGTTTGCCTTGCGCGCCGCCTCGAATGCGTCCAAGGAATCCTTGACTGCAAGGTCGCCGATCGCGTGAATATGCACGGTGAGGCCTCGCCGGTACGCTTCGCTCACCAGCGCGTTCATCTTGGCGGGGGTGAACAGCGGCGTCACGAGCCGTCCGGTGTCGCGGTAGGGCTTGGTGAGCGCGGCCGTGTGCGAGGGAACTTCCACGACTCCGTCGGCGAACACTTTGAGCCCAGGAATGATCAAGTTCGGGATGCCCTTGAACTTCGCGCGGATGGCCTCAACCGCGTCGATCTGCTGGGTACCGAGGTCGGGTTGAACCACGGGGTAGGCGACCACGTGCGCCGTCAATTCCCCGCGTTCGCTCAGCGCCCGGTACACCGGCAGGTATCCCGGATCGTCGGGGCTCGCAGGAATGCTCCCTCCGACGACGCCACTTGCCGCCGCATCGAGCCATGCCGTGATGCCGAAGCCGTTCATGTAGCGAACCGCCGCTCGTCCGGCCTCGAGCATCGACTCCGGCGACGGGGCCGGCAGACTCCTGTCGAGCTTGGTTTTGCCGTCGTCGACCACGAAACCGTTCGGATTGAAGGCAGCGTCGAAGCCGAAATAGCGCTGCTCGTTCGGCTTTAGGCTCTTGATGTATTGCGCCGTGATGCCTGCCCGGGTTCTTGCCGTCTGGTTCGCCCAGGCGGTGTGTCCGTCGGAGCCGAACAGCACGATCGGCTGGTTCGTAAAGGCACCCTGGCTCAGGGCCGTATCGATCTCGGCCGCGTGCGACCAGTAGCCGATGTCGATATCGTTGATGACCAGCACGTCGCCGAGCCGGCTGGTATTTTTCTTCATCTGCTCCGCGACGAATTGCGCGAGCGCGGGCACGGAGTCGGCGGTGTCGGGAAAGTTGGCCTGGATCAAGGTCACGCCGCCGGCGATCGGATGCGCGTGCGCATCGATCATGCCCGGCATCAGGAATTTGCCTTTGAGGTCGATCTTGCGCGCCGCGGGTCCCGCGGCCTGTTCGACGGATTGCAGCGAGCCCACCGCCAGAATGCGGTCGCCGCGGATCGCGACGGCCTCGGCGTAAGGGTGATCGTACTCGGCGGTAAACACTTGCGCGTTGTAGAGAATCTGCGTCTGTTCCGGCTCGCCGGCGGCGGCGAGCGTCGAGATCGCGAGCGCAGCACTCGCACACATGGGGGTGATCCAGCCGCGCGAGATGCGCCGCCACCGATCCATCACAAGAGCCGAATCGAGCATTCCGATGTCCCCTTTGTTGGACGACAGGGCGATCCGAGCAGATCGGCGCGGGGGCCCGATCTGCCGTCCCTACAGGGACGGGTCACCATTGCCATGAATCAATAGCGGTAGGTCGCCGTCATGCCGATGGTCCTCGGCCGCACGCCCCGCGCGAAGTACAGATCGTCCGTATTCGGACCCAGCTGGCTGGCGCCGGTACCGGGCGGTCCAGGAAGCGGCGCGATATCTCGCGCTTCGAACATGAGCGGGTCGGAATTCGTCACATTGTTCGCGTACACGGAGAGATCCAGGCCATCGAAGCGAACGCCGGCGCGCAACGAGAGGTTGTTGATGACCGGTAGCCCCGGCAAAGTGGTGTCGAATAGGCCATTGTTCGGATCCTGGCCTTGCAGAAGCGAATGCTGTGCCGTTGCATGCGAGAAATCCAATCGGAGGTAGGGCTCATGGCCCTGCCAATCCGGAAAGTGATATTCGCCCGATGCCGTGAAGGTCCAGGGAGCACCGAGCAACGCATCGCCGTTGGTCGCGATCGGTCTGGCATCGAGCCCCGAGCCGACACAGGCATTGCTTGCAGCGTTATAGGCAAGCGTTCCAGCACAGGAAGTCTTGGTCAGGCGCGCATCCGTGTAGGCCGCAGTCAGGTCGAATGTCAGCTGCGTCAGCGGCCGGTAGAGCACCTCGAGGTCCCCGCCCTCGCTCTTCGCCTTGCCGAGGTTCGCCGTGAATTGCTCGCCGCAGGTCGGCAAGTACACGTTTTGCTGGATATTGGTCCAATCGATATAGAAGATGCTCGCGTTGATCGCAAGCGTGTGATCGAAGAAGGAGTTTTTGCTGCCGAGTTCGTAGCTCCATAGGCTGTCCGAGGAGTACTCTCCGGGCACTTGCGAGACGCCGATCGCGTCGAGGCTGCCGCCGCAGATCGAGCCGACCGCGACGTTGGGGCCGCCCGGGCGAAAACCCTTGGAAGCGCTGACGTAGACGTTGTTGTCGCGATTCGGTTCCCATGCCAGGACGACTTTCGGTGTCACCGGCTTTTCAGTGATACTTGAAGAGGTGATGATCGTCGTGCCGAGGAACGGGCCGGTCGCCGCCACCGACCCGGTCGTCTCGATTCGGGACAGTCGCACTCCCGCGGTTGCCTTGAATTGATCGAGGAATTTGAAGGTGACCTCGCCAAACCCTGCCACCTGTTTATCGACGACGCTATCGACCGGCCCGTTATAGATCAGCCCTCCGGGGCATTCCTGACCGGGATAGCAGACCGGATAGGCCTGGCCGTAAGTGGCGGTCGTATAATTGATAACTTCCTGGTTGAGCGTGGCGTCGTAGATGTTCTCGGGCACGTTCTCACTCAAGCGCGAGTAGAACAGGCCGCCGGTCCAGACCAGCCAGGAATCCGAGTCCTTCGAGGATAGGCGCAGCTCCTGATAAAAATTTCGTTGATTGTCCTGGAATGTGGCATAGCCATTGTCACCAGCTTGCGGAAAGGTGTTCGGCAGCGAGCCGAACGAATTCCAGGTTGCACGCAGATATTGGGTGTAGTCCGAGAGGCCGGTCTGGTTGCGGTCATAGTAGGCCGTGTTGGAAAAAAGGGCGGCGAAGCCTAAGTCCCACTTGATACGGATCGAGGTCAAGCTAAAGGGATCGCTGCTTGGATTCGTGCCGAAATTTCCATTTCGATACACATTTTGATCGGGATTCGACAGGGCGACCCAATAGGCCGACGTGTCTGCGATTTGCAGGTGCTGGTAGTAGAACGACGGCAGGATCTCGATTGCATCGTTCACCTTCCACTTGAGCGCGAAGCGTGCCGTGGTGGTGTCCCAATAATTCGAGTTCGGCTGTGTGGTTACGCCGTTGTAGACGGGCGTCGGAAGCGGCACTGCGGCGTTTGGCACAAGGGTGTAATCGCTGCGATCGACCCAACCGCCATCACGGCGGAAGGACAAGCTTGCACGGAACGCGAGCACATCGTTGATGATCGGCATGCCGAAGGCCACGCCGCCCTCGTAGCTGGGTGAGCCTCCATCGGTGGCGGCGGCATCGGCCCGAGCGTAAATGCTCGTTTTGTTCAGATCCGGCTCGGGCGTGATGAAGCGTACCGCCCCGCCTTCGGCACCGGCGCCGAACAGTGTGCCCTGCGGGCCGCGCAGCACTTCGACATGATCCAAGTCGAACAGGGCGGGGAAGGCGTTGATGGATCCAAAGCCGATGTGGCGGGTCTGGATCGGGGTGTCGTCGATATAGATACCGGTGGTGGAGGTGCCGGCGGTCGAATCAACGCCCCGGATATTGATGTCGGAGCTCTCGTCGTTGTAGTTGCCCGCTGAGCTCATGCCGTTGCGCTGGAACGTGAGACCGGGCGATAGCCGGGCGAGATCGTCGATATTCTTCAGTCCCTGCGCATCCAGCTTCTCCTGGCTGAACGCCAGGACGCTGATCGGAACATCCTGCAGCCGTTCCTCGCGACGGGTGGCGGTAACGACGATTTCTTCCAGACCGGCAGAGGGTGTTTCAGGATCGGCCGGTGCAGCCCGAACCGGCGAGAGGGTCAATTGAGCGGCCACGCTGAACACAAAGCAAAGCTTTCGACGAATCGAAGACATCCCGAACCCCTAATTATTTAGTTCTTCGCCGTTTCCCCACCTCCTGTGCGCGCTCTTCTGGCTCTGCGGCCGTTATCGCGATCCCGATCAGAGCTTAGATGGTGTCGGACGACTGTTCAACTTGAAATTGAAATATTTACTTAGAATGCGATTCGCCCCTACAGTAGGGCGACGCCCGCACACGCGGGCGGCACTAAAAAAGAGGGATGCGATGCCAACGGTGTGGACGAAGGGCTTGCACGCGGCGCTGATCGCGCTCTTCTGGCAGGGAAGTGCGTTCGGCGCAGACACCCTGTTGATCAACGCGCACATCTATACGGGCAATAAAACGGCGCCCTGGGCCGATGCGCTCGCCATCAGCGGCGCGCGCATCGAGGCCGTCGGCAGCAACGCGGAGGTCTCCAAGCACGGCGGCGCGCACGCCCGGGTCATCGACCTCAAGGGCCGCACGGTCATACCGGGGATCGTCGACTCACACCTGCACTTGCTTTTCGGGGCTTACGCTCTGCACGGCCTGAACCTTTCCACCCCGGAGTCGAGCATCACACCGAGCAAGCCGGACCTGTTGGTCGAGCGCCTCAAGGCATACGCGGCCGCTCATCCGGACGACCGCGTGCTTTTCGGCCGCGCGGATTTCAGCACCGCACTGCCGACGACACCCACTCATGCGCTCCTCGATCGCGCGGTGCCGGACCGTCCCGTGGTGATTCACAACAGCTCCGAACACGCGCTGTGGCTCAACGGAGCAGCCATGAAGATGGCCGGTCTCACCACTCGTCCGCTCACCGATCCCGACGAGGAGCGCGGCGTGATCCGCGACGCAAGCGGCAATCCGAGCGGGGTGTTGTTGGAGGCGGGCATGCAGATCGCGGACCGCGCCGTGGAGGAGCGGGTGCCGCTCGAGCAGAAGCTGCAGATGATCGAGGCCGCCACCCAGTACTTGAATAGTTTCGGCATCACCAGTGTGGTCAACGCCACGGGCGATCTCGCCGAGATCAAGCTGTACGCGACGCTGCGCGATCGGGGCACGCTCACCGTACGCACACGCACGAGCTTCGGCGCCGTGGCCGTCCCTCATCATCTGACGCCCGGCTTTCTGGCGGATCTGGAGGAGGCGCGCCGCGCCTACCACGACGAATGGGTGTCGGCGAATCTCGTGAAGTTCTTCGTCGATGGGGGCACCGGCCTGCTGCCGCCGCTCGTCTATACCCCGCAGGATTATGCGGCGCTGGTGATGGCCCTCGATGAGCGCGGCTATCAGCTCATGAGCCACGCGTTGCGCGCGGATTCCGTGCACTTGATCCTCGACACCTACGAGCAACTGGAGCGTGCACACGGCTCGCGTGACCGGAGGTTGCGCATCGAGCATGCTGACCTGGTGGAGGCCGCCGACGTGCCGCGGTTCGCGAAGCTCGCGGTGATAGCCGACATGCAGCCCACGTTTTGCTGCGGCGAAATCGGCACGAATTTCGATCCCGCGCAACAGATTCCGTCCGATCGATGGCATGCGCTCGAGCAAAGCGGGGCAACGCTCGCCTTCTCGAGCGACTGGCCCTGCACCTGGCCGCCGAGCCCGTTCGTGTCCATGCAGCAGACGGTCACCCGCCAAGTGTGGCGCTCGGGGGATACCGCGGATATCGCGAGCGGTCCCGTGGACGGCGCAGCTCAAGGAGGCGCCGTTCCTACCGGCACAACCTATGTTCCCGACGAACGCATTTCGATCGCCGATGCGGTGCACGCCTACACGCAGGGCTCGGCGTACGCCGCGTTCGCGGACAAGGACGTGGGCACCTTGGAAGCCGGCAAGCTCGCGGATCTGGCGGTCCTGTCGCAGGATATCTTCACGGCGCCGCCCGAAACTCTCGGTAAGACCCAGGTGGTGCTGACGCTCGTGGGCGGTAAGATCGTTTATGGCGCGGTGCCTTGACATGATCGGAAGTCGCCGACCGATGAACGGCCTCGCTGCCGCGCTTCTGCTGTTCACACCTTTACATGCAGTCGCGCAACCCGAGAAAGCCGACGTTATTCTGGTGCACGGTCAGGTTCTGTCCGTCGATACGCACGACTCCGTCGCGCAAGCGATTGCCGTTCGGCGCGGCGTCATTCTCAAGATAGGCTCCGACGCGGAAGTCCAGGCGCTGGCCGCTCCAAACGCGCAAGTCATCGACCTCAAAGGCCACACTGCTACACCGGGTCTCATCGATACGCACGCGCACATCGCAGAGGGTGGTGTGGACGAGCTTTTCGGAGTCAAGCTCTCGGACGCGAAGTCCGTGGCAGACGTTGCCGCGCGCGTCAAAGCTAAAGTATTGATGGTCCGGCCGGGCGATTGGATTACCGGCGCCGGTTGGGACGAAGGCAAGCTGGCCGAACGCCGTTATCTGACTGCGGCGGACCTCGACGCCGTCGCGCCGAATAACCCCGTCTGGCTGGAGCACACCACCGGCCACTACGGCGTCGCCAACTCCGCCGCAATGAAGCTCGCCGGCATCACCACGGCCACCCCGGACCCGCCTGCCAGCACGATCGACCGCGACAGCCAACACAAACCCACTGGCGTATTCAAAGAAGCTGCCGCCATGACGCTCATCACCCGTCTCATTCCGGAAACGACACCGGAGCAAATGCGCGCTGGCATCCTATACATCCAAAAGGTGTTACTCAGCGAAGGCATGACCGCCGTCAAAGACCCAGACATCTTCCAAATCCAATGGGATGCCTACAAATCCCTCCTGGATGCCGGACAGCTCAAGGAGCGCATCTGCGTTCTCTGGGACGCTGGGGTCACGATGGCTTCCGCGCGACAGGCGCTCAAAGAGATCAACAGCGTCCCGCGGCTCCCTGCTGCGCTTGGCGATGGCCGCCTGCTGTCTTGCGGCGCCAAGCTGTTCATGGATGGGTCCGGCGGTGCACGCACGGGCTGGATGTGGCAACCCTGGATGCGCGACGGTAAAGCCTCCGACACCACCCAGGACGGCAAACCGAACACCGGCTATCCGCATATAAACCCGGAGACCTACCGTGAGATGGTGTTGCTGTTCCAGAAGTCCGGTGTCCCCGTGGGCACGCACGCGGTCGGCGATCGTGCCATGGATTGGGTCGTTGATACCTACGCCCTTGCCGAGAAGCAGTTCCCCCACCCGGGACTGCGTCACGCCATCATTCACGCCAACCTTCCGACCCCCCACGCTTTGGAGACCATGTCGCTCTTACAATCCAAATACGACGCTGGGTACCCGGAGATGCAGGCGGAGTTCCTGTGGTGGATCGGAAATATTTACGCCGTCAACTACGGCCCCGAGCGCGATCAGCGGCTGGTTCCACTAAAAACGCTACAGCAGCGGGGAATTCTATGGTCGGGAGGGTCTGATTATCCCGTTACCCCGGTGGCGGCACGCTATGGTCTGTGGGCATCGATTGCGCGCCAGACTTCCGCCGGCAGTGAGCCTTTCGGGCTGGCGGAATCCGTCGATAGGCAGACGGCGTTACGCAGCTATACGGCTTGGGGCGCTCGCCAGATGTTTTTGGAAGACAAGATCGGGACGCTCGAGGCGGGGAAACGCGCCGATATCGCCATCTGGGACCGCAATTTTTACACCGTGCCCACGGCGCAAATCAAGGACATGAAGTGCCTGATGACGCTGGTGGATGGGGAGGTGGTCTACCGGTCCGCAAACTTTGATTAGGCAATCGGAGGCCGAGACCGTCAGCGCAGGTTCTGCCGCGCATCGCGCTCGTCGCGATGGTCACATGGACGGTGACCGGCAAGAGTGCCATGATGGTTCTCTGCTATGCGGCGAATCTATCTCGACTTCAACGCAAGCACGCCGATTCATCCGGCCGTGGCGGACGCGATGCGCGCTGCGCTGGAAGACGGCTATGGTAACCCCTCGAGTCGGCATTGGGCCGGTGCGCCGGCGAAAGAGCTCTTAGAGACGAGCCGTCGAGAGATCGCGGATTTGCTCGGGTGTTCGTCCTCCGAGGTGGTACTAACCAGCGGGGGCAGTGAAGCCAACAACCTGGCCATCAAGGGCACTTTCTTCGCCCAGGAAAATCGCGCCGCTCATATCGTCTCGACGCGGATTGAACATCCCTCGGTGCTCTCGCCTTTGAGTTTCCTCGAGCGTGAGGGCGCGCGCATCACCCATCTTCCGGTCGACTCCGCCGGCTTGGTCGATCCGGATGACCTACGGCGCGCACTTTCGCGCGACACGGTGCTCGTGAGCATCATGCATGCGAACAACGAGACCGGAACGATTCAACCGATCGAGGCCTGCGCGCGCATCGCGCGGGAGC
>Ga0302324_100008312_pt1 | contig 21929 bp, 20 predicted proteins | sample Palsa_T0_1_FD_201949 | JGI IMG/M metagenome (GOLD analysis project Ga0302324, IMG submission 201949) | Peat permafrost microbial communities from Stordalen Mire near Abisko, Sweden - Palsa_T0_1 | ecosystem: Environmental > Terrestrial > Soil > Palsa > Peat permafrost | place: Sweden: Abisko...
TAGGACTGCAACCGGTGGAATGGCACATGGTATCAAGGCTGAGATCATTCCCCGGATTTGCGAAATCTGGCTCGACGCCGAAGAAGCCGGTTCGCTAGGGACTCGCCAGAAGCAAACAGCCGCTAAAGCCAAGTTGATTATCCGCAGCCTCGCGCACGTTGGGATAATCGCTCTCGTAGACGAGGCTACCGGATATCAAGCTGTACGTCCCAAAGATGCTCTCCAAATGTATTTGGAGAAGCTTATTCGGAAGGAACTGGCGGCATGGGCCAAGAAATTTCCAGATGAATTCTACGAAAATATTTATAAGCTCAAAAATTGGCCCTGGCCCGGAATGCGCAAAAACCGATATAGCGTTGTAGCGCACTACACCCGCGACTTAGTGTATGAGAGAGTTGCGCCAGGACTGCTCGAAGAACTAGAAAAGAAAAGCCCGCCGGATGAAAAAGGACGGAGACCAAACAAGCTGCACCAATGGCTTACGGAAGATGTTGGCAATCCAATGCTAGCCCAACACTTGCACTCCCTCATCATGTTTCAGCGTTTAGCATTAAACAGCGGATTCGGGTGGCATAGATTCGTGAACATGGTAGACAAAGCCATGCCAAAGAGGGGCAATACTCTGGCTCTGCCGTTTCCAGAAGAGGAAATGGCCTGAATCTAATTTTGGTCGATTCCCGTCGGATGATGCGCGCGGCGAGGGGGGGGTGAGCCCTCGCGAGTCTCGCGCGGAAGTCTCGGGACTTAAGTTTCTTTGGTGGGTCTTTGCCACGCCAATGGTGCCACTGATTGCGCTAGGTCGTTACGCTCTCAAAACTCAAAATGAGTCACCACCCCAATATGGACTCTGCTGTACAAAGCGATGACTAACGATATAGTTCACTACCGCAATGATTTGGCTTACCGCCTGCCAAGCTCTAGTCTTAACAGTACCTGCCTCTCCAGGATCGTCACCCGAGCACTGGACCACTAAGTCCGTCGTTACTGGCGTCGTCATAGCGCTGGGCATCTGGATCATCGCCTTTGTCTGTCGAAAATCACTCATCACCCGCACCCGTGACAGCGCTGCATTCAGAATCATCGTTTTCATCACCGAGCCTGTGGTGGCCGTTGTGCTGAGCGTGATTGGCAGCTTCTTCGATATCTTTAAGAGGTCGACCTATATACCTACTGCTCAGTACCAGCCCGATTGGCATGTCGTATTCTGGTTTTGTGTTTGGGCAGCCTTGGGAGCGTATTACATTGGCGTCAAGATCACTTCCATCGTCACCAAAGAAGGAGAGGAATTTAAGAGCAAGGCGCTCACACAGGATTTAGAAAAGGAAAGAACAGCTAAACTATCTTTAGCGGGACAGAGGGACCTATTGGTGAAAATCACGTCCTTCGCCCGGCAAGCGGTAACTAAGAAAATCGACCGTTTAGGAGCGATCGCTTCATCGGACCAAGTAACTGTAGAAGAGTTTTGGGGACAACTGAATCCCGCCTTCCAAATGCAACTGCTGTTAAAGATCGTTCACGAGTTTTTCAAACCGACTGACCCTAATGTCACGCTGCGGCTGGCGTTGTGGATGAAGAACGGTCCAAATGACGGCGAGTTGTCGCCCGCGTATTCATGGGACGGAGAAAAGGATGGTTGTTTCACTCATCGGTCGAAGAGCCGTATGGCTCTGCTGGACCCGCTGGGGGCGCGCTCGGAGGTAGTAAAGTGCTACCACTCACATGTGCAATCACTCAAAATTATTCCCGATTGCGTCAAGGCAGCCGAGAAGCAAGAGTTCGACTTTTTTATCCTGAGCAGAAGGAAAAAATCCGAAGTATGGTTCTGTATAAGCACCTTTTCATGAGGCAATCGCAACCGATAGCGGTCGTGCTAATGCTGGTATGCTCCCAGGCCGATCACTTCCATGTGGAAGACGGCGAGGAGATACAGCAATTCCTAGATCAAATGTTGATACGTATCGAGATGGAATGGATTGTGCTAGGATTAGAGAAGAAAGTTCGTCCCGAATGGAAGGAGAGGGTATGACTATCCCATCTCTCCAGGAAGCCCTGCACAACCCAAGGGTAAGCAAACAGGCGACTGAGGCAGCGCGGGAAGCTGCGGTAACCGCTCGGCAGGAAGCGAGCGCTACCGTAACCCGACTGAATGAACGGGTTCAGCTCGAGGTTGCTAAAGCCGCGGGTGCTAATGTTGACCTGAAGGCCAAGTAGCCTCTCGCTCCGTGTCGCGTAAGTGACTCTTCTAGTTTAGCTTACCTTCACTTTCGTGATCCCCTCAAGAACTCCACAGGCCTTCAATATTGACTTCGTCGCCGCCCAGGTGCACCCTGCGCGAGAGTGCCCGCAGTCCGGGCACCGAAACCCTCTTCCAAGGAGGGTTTGGATGAACAAAGGAAACGTGGCGCCGGGCCGGGCAAGGATTTTTCAGTCCTTTACGTGAGCTCAATCGTTACCCGGCGGCCAACCATGGCCGCAGCTCGTTGAAGGCTCGAAAGCGTAATGTCGCTTTTCGGATTCAGGAGCCGGTCGACCTGGGTACGGCTGGTCTTGAGCAGCGTGGCCATCCGGTTCTTGGATATTTTCCGCTTCTTCATGGCTTCATCGAGCTGCCACGCGACCACCTCTTTGACCGCCTGCGCCTGGGCCTCTTCAAAAATGCCTTCCTCTTTCATGAAATCATCGATGCTCGAACCCATGCGTTTTTTCCGATTCCTGCGTTTCTTGCTCATCGTTCCAGCTCCCCCTGGCGCTTCGATTAGGTCCTCATGCCCCCCGTAAATCTGGTAACGCGCCAGCGTAATCCCTTGCGCTGCTTTACTCGCAGCATGTATTCGCTCCGCCTGAGACGACGGCACACCGCTGTCTGATTCCCGTTGCACTAACCCTAATCGGCCAACGCAAGCTGCCTTTCGACAACTTCTTTGCGCGTCTGCGTGAATCTGGCCTTGGCTTCGATGCCTAATCGGCCAGCGTAGTGAAGCAGCTTGTCGACGCTCTTGTTCGCGATCTTTCCGTTGAGCAACTCGCTCACGCGCGGCTGCGGCTCCCCGAGGATTTTCTGCAGTTCCTTTTGTGAATACTTCTTCGCACACTTCAGGATCGCGTGGTACAGCTCCGCCTTAAACTTCAGTGCTGTCGCCTCTTCCGGCGAAAAACCCAGATCGTCGAATACGTTTCCGCGCGTTACGTGTGCAGGTTTGTTAGTCGCGCTTTTCATGCCTTTTCTCCTCGGCCAACCGCGCCTTCACCGCTTTGAGCCGCTGCTTTGCCCTCTCAAAACCTCTCCTCGGCATTTCCCGGCTCTTCTTCTCGAAGCAGTGAAGCACGTAGATCACGTCATGAATCCTCGATAGGTAGACGACGCGATACCACGCCCTCTCATCTTGCTCGCGCAGCTCAAAAACGCCAGCGCCGACCCACGGCAGCGGTCTGTAGTCACTCGGCCTCTCTCCCTGTTGCAGTTGCCACAGCTCGAATCCAAAGTTGGCTCTTACTCCATTCGGAAAAGATTGGAGAACCTCTCTGGAATCGCCCTCCCAAGCGATAACCGCTAATCGTTGCCCTTCGGTCTGGTCGGCCACAAAAAGCACTCTAGCATCGGAGTCAAGTCCAATTATACACTATATTGTATATGGCCGGGGCTCAAGGAGTCCACAGGGCCTTGATATTGACTTCATCTCTTCCGAGGCGCACCCTGCGCAAGAGTGCCCGCAGCCCGGGCGCCGGACAGGCGGAATCGCCTATTCCGAGGAGAGGTTTGGATGGACAAGAGGAATATGGCGCCGGGCCGGGCAAGGATTAGCCCCTCACGCCGCCGTGTGCCCGCGCTAGGTCTTTGCCGCTCCGCCTCCGCGCTCCCCGGCCTCACCCGAAATTTGCGCGAAGCACCTTCGCCCCAGACCGGAACTGCCCGATGGACTCACCCCCCTGTAACACATTCAAAACAAACAACCGTGATCCAAGCAGCCCGGAACTTTATTCCGACCCCTTCGACCCTCGGTTCGCTTGGTTCTCAGCCTTCCTCGGCGTCACTCCGCGCCTCTGCGGTTGATTCTTTGCTTCCTCGCATCCCTTGCAACACCCTGCGTCAACCTCACGAATTACCATTTCTAATCGACACTGCGGCGATTAGAATCCGTCTCAACTCCCCGCAAATCAATAACTTGAATTTTTCTAATCGACACAAACTTCGACCTTCAGAGTCATACTTTTTGCCCGAGACTTCGGAAAGCTCCTCGAGAACCGGAAGGGCGGAGTTTCAACTCCGCCGCAAAAGTCCGCGCGCCAGCGCGATCCAATGCGCAGCCTTACCCGCAGCAAGTATTCAGGCACTTCACGAATCACCAATCACGAGTCACGAATCACGAGGTTCCTACTAATGAGCAAAGCAATTCCTGAGGGATACCACAGCGTGCAGGCGTACATCATCGTCGAGGGCGCGGCGCGGGCCATCGAGTTCTACAAGAAAGCGTTCGGCGCCACCGAGCGGCTGCGCATGAAAATGCCGGACGGCCGCGTGAGCCACGCCGAGATCCAGATCGGCGACTCCGTCGTCATGATGGCGGACGAATCCGCGTCGTCGGACGCCTTCGCGCCCGGCCACTTCGGCGGCTCGCCGGTCGCGTTGATGATCTACACGGACGATTGCGACGCGATGTACAAACGCGCCCTCGCCGCCGGCGCGACCAGCGTCCGCGGGCCCGCCGACCAGCCCTACGGCGACCGCATGTCCGGAGTGAAGGACCCCTTCGGATACAAGTGGTGGATCGCCACGCACATCAGCGACAAAACGAAAGAGGAATTGGAAAAACTATAGGAGGGGATAAAAGCAGATCCCCCACGCCATCCGCGAGAAACACGGCTGGACTCGGGATGACAACGTAAGAACATAAAAACAAAAAACACGGCTCAGAAATGCGCCCGGATGCGGCCGGCGCGGATGGCTTTCACGAAGGATGCGTAGTCGCACTCGGTTTGATCCGCGTAGGCGACGGCGAACCTCGCGACCGCTTCATCGAACGCGCCGGTTTTTCCGAGGTAGCCGGCAATGCGCGCGGGATCGCCGGTGCGCGCATGCGCACGAGCGAGAACCCATCCGCAAAGTTCGACGTACTCGGACCAATCGCCGTTGGACATTTCTTCGATATCCACTTTCATGCGCATATCGCGGAGCTGGCGAAAATAATAATCGTGGCCCCGGCCGTCGGTGGTCCAACCAAGGAACACGTCGCTCGCGGACTGAAGCATGCGCTGCCCGGTGACAACGCGCTCGCCCTGGTTGGCGTAGCGGCTCTTGCCGGCGTAGGGCGCGAGCACCGATGCGCGCGCCTCCTTGAATTGCAGCAGCAGCGGATCGCGCGGCGCCGCCATGAGCAGCGCGACGGCACAGCGAGTGCCCACGCTGCCGACGCCGACGACCTTGCGAGCCACGTCCACCAGCTCGTAGCGATCGAGCACGATGCGGCGGTCCTCGGACAATGTCGCGCGATACTGCTGAAACATTTTCCGGACCCGTTTTCCGATGGCGGCCATGTCGCGCGGGTGATAGATCAACGGGGGATGATTGACGATTCGCGCGCGGGCGCGCTCCATGGCCGCGATTTTCGGGAATTCGTGGCTGGAGGTGTTGAGCATGGCCTCGGCTTCGCGCCGCCGCCATCGCTTCCTGGCTGCGGGTGTCGCCGCTCTGGCGACCAAAAGGTCGGCGCTAAGTTCGGAGTACCAGACTTCGAGCGCGGTTCTCTTAGCGTACTCGCGCATGTGCTTGCGATAAAACTCGACGGCGGCGCGCGCTGCATCCGAGCAGTGAGATTCACGGAGGCCGGCCTCGCGCGTGGCGAGCACGATGCTCGCCGCGAGGCGCTTGACGTCCCACTCCCAGGGCGCGGGCAGCGTCTCGTCGAAATCATTGATATCGAAGACCAGGCGGCGCTCGGGAGTGCCGAAGCCGCCAAAGTTCGCGACGTGGCAGTCACCGCAGGCCTGCACGCGGAGGCTGGTGACCGGAGTGTGCGCGAGATCGGCGGCCATCAGCGCGGCGGCGCCGCGGAAAAAGGCGAAGGGCGACGCGCGCATCCTGGCGTAACGAATCGGGATGAGCGCCGGGAGTTTGCCGCTATCCGTTTCTTTCAGCAGCGCGACGGGATCGCGACGATTCTTCGCCGGAGCCCATCGGGAATGCGAAGAGCGCGGGACCCGTTCGCGAAGCTCCTTGCCGGCGGCCATGCGATCCTTGGCGGCGAGGCCCGGACAGAGCGACTGGGATCCGGACGATTTTTCGCGAGGTAGGGTCACAAGGGCCGCGGGAATTGTTCCTCCGATGGCGGCGCGTGTCAATTAGTCGCTTGTGACTACTCGGAAGAGGCGACCGAAGAGGACGGTTGGCCCAAGCTCTCCGTAACCTGCGGCGGGGCGGCGCTCTTCAGTTGCGCGAGTTGAGCCTGAACTTTGGCCCACGCTTTCGGATTTTTCTTCGTCGCATACGGGGCATCCGGATCGCGGTAATACTCGAGGAATTGAGCGCGAAGCTCGGGTGAAGCGCTGGCGAAATTTTGCTTCGCGAGCGCGTCGAGCAGTTGGGCCTGGGTTTCGTCGTCGAGGCGATATTTCCCGGGGGCTGTTGCCTGACCGGTGTCGAAATTGCCGTTGGACACGTCGAGCTGGCCGCTGGCGCCGACCTGGGCGAGCAGCTTGCGGTAGCGATCGACGGCCGCGTTGAAGCTGGCTTCAAATATGCGCTCGGCCTGCGGCGTGGGCGTTTTCAGCTCGAGCACTTTGAGCGGGCCAACCTTCGGGACAATCCTCGTAAGAAAGGCGACAAAGTTTTCCCAAAAAGTCGGCGGCTGATATTGCTTTCCCCAGTTTTTTTGATAGCTCGCGCGCGACAGATTGTAGAGAAACTTGCTTTTGGTGATGCCAGGCTGATCCTTCATGATTTCGTCTTTTTTCAGGCTCCAGGCAATGCGCGTGGCTTTGGGAAGAAGCTGGCTGACGTCATGGCGGTACGAACCGAGCACCTTGTCCTCGTCTGAGAGAACGCTCTTGAGATCCAAGCCGTAGGTTTCCTGGAAGGCTTGCTCGAGAAGCGGCGCGGAAACTCCAAAGCCGATAAAGTCGTGATAGTTGTCCGGCGCGTAACGCCCCTGCGCCACTTCGAGAACGTCGAATCCGAATTCCGTCTTCACGTGCGCGAGGGGGTTTTCTTCGTAGGTGACCACGTCTCCGTACTTCTTTTGTAGCTTGGGATACAACATCGGGACGGCACGATTCACGCCGATAAGATGGCCGTCGTTGTCCGCGGCGTAATGCGAGAGCGCGCCGAGGGCGAAGGCGTAGCCGTCGATATCCTTCGCGTCGCGCAGCAGAGCCACGATGAAGTCGCCGCTGCGCACGTAGTGCGTTAAGTCGCTGAAGAAATGGCTGCCGTGCGGATAGTAGCCCATGTCTTGAATGATGGCTCCCCCGTAGGCGTACCCATGCGCTTCTTTGAGCTGTTCCGGAGTGGCGTCGGGGAAGCGCTGCAAGAGCAGCGGGCGAATGCTGGTGGTCCAGAGAGTGTCAATGATGGCTTCGTGCGTGAGAACCGCGTAGGCCGCGCTTTGCGGCGGCCAGCCGACGGACAACGAAAGCGCCAATGCCAGAGCGCTTACTCTTGCGAACCGTCGTCCTACTCCGCCACGCATTTCGCCCGTTGTACCTCATTTCGATCTTAGCCTAGAAACGGCCCTTTCTCAGAAGAGCGTCGGTTTGGGGGCTAACGATTAGAGCGCAACCGTGCCGCTGTGGTAACCTGCCAACGGGATGAAACTACAAGCGAAGGCGTGGAACGAAATCGAAGAGCAAGAACCGCACCCTTGCAAATCACAGGGGTGCGGCATCCGGCCCCGCTGACTCGGGACGACAATGTGACGGTTCACGAATCACTCATCATCATGGGTCACGAATCGCGGGGTACTTCGCGAGCGGCGCGATATATAATTGCCGCAGCGGGTGAGTCGGGCGATCGCCGGCTCTGGACGACCGTACGGGCAACCGTAAGGGCGGCCGGAGCGGGAGGAAAGTCCGGACTCCATCGCAGCAGGGCCCGCAAGGGATGGCTGCGAAGGGTAGCGCGCCTGGTAACCCCAGGGGGTTGTGCATCGACTAGCGCGTAAAACGCAAACCGGGGCACGGCTACGGAAAGTGCCACAGAAAATTAAACCGCCGGTGAGCTTTGATCTCGGCGGCAGGCCCAAGGCAAAACCTTTGGCCCGCCTTCTTCGATCGAGCGCATTTGGTAAGGGTGAAAAGGTGGGGTAAGAGCCCACCGCCCGGGTGGCAACACTCGGGGCACGGAAAACCCCGCGCGGAGCAAGGTCAAATAGGAGGGGAGGGCCGGCCCGGCCCGTTTGCGTTTCGCTTTGCGGCGAGGCGCATGTAACCCTCGGGTAGGCTGCTTGAGTCCCGGAGCGATTCGGGACCTAGAGGAATGATCGCCGCGCCAGGCGCTGAGCGTTCCGAGGCAACTTGGAATTTTTCGGCGCGGGGCGGACAGAATCCGGCTTACAGACTCACCCGCTATTATCTTTTGTTGCTTCGGATCATCCGCTTCACAGCGGACTTCTATCGGGCCCGCTGTGCGTCCGCGGGATGTTCCATTCCCTCGCCGCCTTCGATAATCCGCCGCGCTCGCTGGCGCAATTCGCGCGCCTTGGAACTTTCCTATTCGCTTCCCAGCACCATGCCGGACGCGGCCGGCGTGACGGGCGTTTCGTCATTTCGCGATGCCCCGAAAACGGTTCGCGCGAGTGCCAGACGACGCTGCTCGACCTGGGAATGCTGCTTATCCGCCCGGCCGATTAGTTGTTCGAAGTCGATGCCGTTCAATCGCGGTTCGGTCTCGGAAGCGACGGCGAGCGCGCGCCACAATACCCATTTACCATGAATACCAAGCACCAGGAACTCCAGAGCCTCGAAGGTGCCGAGACCATTCGTAATGCGATGACTCATTTTCACCCGGCTGATCATTTCGCTGACCCGCCCCGCTAATTCCTTGAGTTCGCTCGATCCCGCGCCTAACCGATCGGCTATGTTTCGGAGCGTCTCGCGATCTGCTTCAATTTCAGCGAGCAATTCCCCGGCAAACTGGCCGAGAGGTTCACTCTCATAGTGATCGTGCATGGTCTTCAGCAGTTCGATTGCGTGGGCGGCACCTCCGAGGTGGTCGCCGAGGTATGTGACTAGGGGGTCGCTCATTTGGCCTCCAAACCGCGCGTACACGAGAACACTACTCGGATACGTCGCGCTGACAATACCGTGGCGACCCTAGATGAGACACAGGCGACGGGTATGGGCGGCCCTTCGTTTTCTGCCGGGGCACGTGTCAGACGGAAATCGCAGCCTCTATGCTACCGGTCTCAGACATGACGAAATTGTCGAAAGGTTTCGGAGGACTATCCGATTGGCGGCTCCACGACCCCGCTGCACGAACCGAATCCAATTCTGACTGCGTCCCGCGCTTCGCAGCTTGCTTGTATGGTCACTTCATCACCGTCTTCAAGGAATGCGCGGCTTTCGCCGGAAGGGAGTTTGAGCGGCTCGCTTCCCCGCCGAGTCAACTCGAGGAGGCATCCTTGTGAATCCTTCGAATTCCCGGAAATGGTGCCGCTGGCCAATAGATCACCGGGCCGAAGGTTGCATCCGTTGCTTGCATGGTGAGTCAGCATCTGTGCGGGCGTCCAATACAGGTCACGCAGGCTTCCGCGGCTAAGGCGCGCCGGACCGAGGCCGTGCCGCCGCATTTCTTGCGTGGTCAAAAAAGCCTCTACTCTTATGTCGATGCCGCCGGAATTCCGGTCGCGTTCGGAAAAAAGATTCGGCAATAGATCCGGATCGTCTTTTGACCTTGAAACCGCGGGGACACGAAAAGGAGCCAACGCCTCGAGTGTCACCACCCACGGCGAAATCGTCGTCGTGAAACTTTTTGCCAGGAACGGACCCAGCGGTTGAGATTCCCATACCTGGATGTCTCTCGCGGACCAGTCGTTCAATATGCATAGGCCGAAAATATGGTCTTCCGCATTATCAAGAGAAATCCGAGTACCCAACGGATTGCCCGGCCCGATGAAACAACCCATTTCAACTTCGTAATCCAATTCTCGAATTGGTCCGAAACGGACTGGTTCCGAGAGCGGTCTGGTTTGTCCCATTGGCCTGCGTACCGGGGTTCCACTTACGACGATCGATGACGCACGGCCATGGTAGGCAACCGGCATGTATTTGTAGTTGGAAATCAATGGGGCGGTTGGCCGGAACATGTTTCCAACATTCGTCGCATGGTAAATAGAGGAATAGAAATCCGTGTAATCGCCGATCTCCGCCGGCAGCAACAATTCCGCTTCGGCTATAGGGACCAACTTTTTCTCGACAGTCGAGCGAATATTCGCACGATCGGACCCGACGGCGCTCAGTAGGGCTTGTAGCCGGCGCCGCAACGCGGACCAATGCGAGGGGCCAAGGGACATCAAGCGATTGAGCGAACTGGATTCGCAAGCCTGCGAGACTTCAGGCGACAAGGCACGAAACAGGCCTTCTGCATCGCATGCGGCTACATCCAATGCGTAGTCGCCGATCGCCACGCACACACGCGGCGTCTCAGCGCTTCCACGCCGGCGAAAGATTCCGAACGGCAAATTCTGAATCGGGAAATCGGCACTGGGTTTATTTGCGGAGTCGACCCAACTCTCCATTGTTGGATCGTGGGTCTCGTTTATGGTTGGCATCAAGATCCAGTCACCGCGCTAGGTCCTCAGGACGCACGACAGGTTACCTTAGGGTTTGAAGCGCCTGTCAAGACCTTGCCAACATTCAAAATATTGCTCATCGAGTTGCGAAGACGCCAGGGCAAACTTGGTCGGCCGGCACACGAAACGCGTCTCGAACATGAACGCAAGCGTATCGGCAACGTATACAGGCTTCAAGTCGGCCGCTATGGCCTTCTCATGCGTGGCGGAATCCGGCCCATGGCCTGCCATGCAATTGTGCAGGCTTGCGCCTCCGGGAACAAAGCCTTCGGCCTTTGCGTCGTATTCTCCACGTATCAGGCCCATAAATTCGCTCATGAAGTTGCGGTGGAACCATGGAGGGCGGAAGGTATGTTCGGCCACCAGCCAACGCGGCGGGAAGATGCCGAAATCGACATTCGACGTACCGGGAATTTCCGATGGAGACGTCAATACGGTATAAATCGACGGGTCAGGATGATCGAAGCTGACAGTATTAATGCAATTGAAGAGATCGAGATCGTATTTATATGGCGCGTAATTTCCGTGCCACGCGACGACATCCAACGGCGAATGATCGATCTGGGCGGCCCAGAGATGTCCCTGAAATTTTGCGATCACGTGAAAATCGCCGGCTCGATCTTCATATGCAGCATGAGGAGTCTGGAAATCGCGCGGATTGGCGAGTCCATTGGCACCAATCGGGCCGAGGTCCGGCAAACGGAAAAGCGGGCCGTAATTCTCGCAAATGTAGCCTCGCGCTTGTTTGTCCGGCAGTTCGACGCGAAATTTAATGCCGCGCTGGATAACGGCGATTTCCCCGGGGGCGATCTCAAGTATCCCCATTTCGCTGTGAAACAATAATCGCCCAAGCTGCGGCACGATCAACAGCTCTCCGTCCGCGTTGAAGAAGAACCGATCGGTCATGTCCACATTCGCCGCGTACACGTGAATCGCCGCACCTGTATGGGTTGAAGCATCGCCATTTCCCGCCATGGTCACAAGGCCATCGATGAAATCGATGGCCTTCGATGGGAGCGACAGCGGCTGCCAACGCAACTGATTGGGAGGTGCGGGGACCTCATCGAATGGAGTGCTGCGAAGCAGGCCGTCGCTAATCTGCTCAAATGGCTTGTGCGCTACCGAAGGGCGAATCCGATAGAGCCACGCGCGGCGATTCGTTGCACGCGGGGCTGTGAACGGCGTGCCGCTGATCTGCTCCGTGTACAAACCATAGGGAGCCTTTTGCGGAGCGTTCTGGGCCGGGGGCAGCGCGCCAGGTTCGGCTTCCGTCGCAAACTCGTTTCCGAAACCTGATTCGTAGAGTACCTCTGCACCACGAGCGGAAGTCGTTTTCGCGTTCACAGTCACCTACAGATTTCCCCGGCGCGCCTGCTCGAGCTCGATAGCTTCGAACAGCGCCCGGAAATTACCCTTTCCGAAACCTCGGCTGCCCTTTCGTTGGATAATTTCAAAAAACAGCGTCGGGCGATCTTCGACCGGTTTGGAAAAGATTTGCAACAAGTAACCTTCTTGATCGCGATCCACCAAAATTCCCAGAGATCGAATCGCCTCCATGGATTCGTCAATCTTACCGATGCGATCGCGCACAGCTTCATAATAATTGTCGGGTACCCGTAAGAAGTCGATGCCGTTCTCCTGGAGTTTGCCAACGGATTTCACAACGTCACCGCAAAGCAGCGCAATGTGCTGAACGCCCGGACCTCCATAAGATTCCAGATATTCGTCAATCTGGCTCTTCTTGCGCCCCGCGGCAGGCTCATTGATGGGAAACTTTACCAGCTGAGAGTCATCGGACATTACGATGCTCATCAACGCGCTGTATTCGGTCGAGATATCCTTATCGTCAAATGAGATAAAGCGTTTGAAACCAAACACGCGGCTATAGTAGTCGGCCCAGAATTCCATGCGACCCAGTTCCACATTCCCAACTACGTGATCGACCTGCAAGAGCCCCGCACCCTCGCCAGGAATTTTTGCGGCGACAAAACCGGGAAGAAAGGGCCCGGCATAATCTTTATATGAAATAAACGAATGGATGGTGTCTCCATACGTGTGGACCGCCGCACGACGGACCGCGCCGTTCTGGTCGGCTTCATCGCGCGGCTCCTCTGCAACCTGGGCGCCGCGGCGAACGGCTTCCCCGAAGGCCTTGTCGGCATCTTCGACCTGAAGCGCCACGTCCCTTACGCCATCGCCATGCTTGCGGATGTAGTCATTCCACGGGTGATTCGCGACGAGCGGAGTCGTGAACAGAAAATTGATTTTGCCCTGATTCAGGGCATATGAAGTGACGCCGCGCTCGCCAGTCTCGAGGCCCCTATATGCCGTCTGCGAAAATCCGAGGCCTTTTCGATAGAAATACGCGGCTTGGCGGGCATTTCCGACCAGGAATTCGATGTGGTGAATCCTTTTTATTCTGAGGGGATTCTCAGCGGGCATTTGCTCCTCCCTTCCAGGTCACGCTCGGATACTTTCCTTGAACTGGCTTTCGGCTTCATGCATGGCTTCGTAGATTTGGTCGAAGCTCTCGATAGCGAAAAGAACTTTCTGAAGCGCATCCACCTTGACGGGAGTTTCCAGGACTTCGTCCAGACGGAAGTCCCTGACTTCGCAACCGCCCTCGATCACATGGGTGCACTCCTCGTGCGAACTGATTACGCCGCTGCCGTATACCTTGATATTCTTGTCCTGCCGCATTAGGCCAAACTCAACTGTGTACCAAAATAGCCGGCCCAGACGTTCCAGCGCTTCTGGGTCCTTGATGTGTGCGCACACGCTTCCATAGTGCTGCAGAAAATCGGCGAATACCGGGTGTGCATGCATCGGCACGTGCCCGAAAACGTCATGAAAAATGTCAGGCTCAGGGATGTAGGCCAGCGACTCGCGGCCTCGCAGCCAGGTCGTCGTCGGAAACATGCGGGCTTCGAGCATTTCGAAAAAGGCGTCGGCCGGGAGAAATCCGGTCACGGGGGTGGTGGCCCAACCAGTCCTGGGTTTCAATCGCGCAGCTATCTCGCGAAGATTTGGCAGGCGATCTTTGCTCAACCCAATGATGTCGTAGCCCTCTATGTACTCCCGGCAAGCGTATTCCTGCACTTGCGGAAGCCGTCTGCGAACAAGCTCCGACCAAATCCGATGTTGCTCCTCCGTGTATTTTTCGTATTCCTGCGTAGTGAGGAACGGCTCCGCAGCGACGAGGGATCTGGTAATCACAATTCCCTTCTTCCTACGCGGACAGACCCGATAGATGGTTCTACTTATTTGATGAAATGACAAGGCAATCCGTTGTCTTTTTAATTTGTGGCTGTGCCTGGCCCTGTCGATTCAAAGGGTCGAGCGCCTGAAAACTCACTGAAGCTACCAACGGTTTAGATCGTTGCGTTCAATTCCAAGCCGGAGAGGTCGCCATGCGCAGGAAAACACAGTTCCGTACGTGGGTAACAAGACGAAAGTCCTCGATACGATGGGACTAATTGACCAATTTATTGCACAACGAAGTGGAGATCACCGCACTAGCGGAGATGTAACCCATTTAATCCTCTCGGAAAGGCTTTCTCACAGAATTCTAAGAATTGGCTAATCAATTGCGGGAATCGGCGATGCACCTGTATGCTTGCGGAGGACCGAATGAGATTGAGTCGAGTCGTAGCAATATTTTTCCTTGGGATGAGCATGGTCTTCCTACACGCCGCTTCAGCGCGGGCTGATTCATTCGTTACGATCTCGATTAATGCCGACCGCGTTATCGGGTTTAGTGCGGATGGACTTGTATATGGGGATGTGATGGCAGATTTCACTTGGGATGCTACGACCGCCAGCGTCGTGCCGGGGACGATGACCGTAGGTGGGGAAGGAGTCCTTAACTCGTTTGTATAAAAGCAGCGACACTATAAACTTCGGCGGTTCCACCAATGTTCCGCGGTTCATTTTTCAGGATGGAGCAGCTGACGTGTTCTACATATGGCCAGTCCTTCCCTATCCCATTTTTCCAGCACCAGGGTCTTATCTTGACGATGTGGGCGTACAGTGCTCCACTCCAGGAAATGTCTGCTATACGGATGGTTTCGAGGGGCTCTATATGGGTATGGGTGGAGCAGACATGACGGTGAAAGCTGTTCCTGAGCCCAGCTTAGTGGAATTGCTAATTGCTGGACTTGCCTGTCTAGCGATGGGCTACGGTGGTTGCGGATGGTATAAGCGAACTATTCTTTCGCCGCTCTGAGACCTCTCCCTCGCGCCTGATTGCGGAATCTCCTGAAATCCTGCAAGATTGGGGGCGGGCCACTCTGTAGATTCGGCTCACAGGCTTACCCGCTATTTTTCTTACGGCAGGCTTTGCGTTTCGGCACACGACCCCGTATCAGCGCTTCCCGGTTGCGGTTGCGCTTCCGAGTAGCGGCTTCAGTGTGACGCGTTCGCGAGCCTTTCAATTCTTCTTTAATCTAGGAGCGAATTTCTAATGCGACGTAACTCAGCGATCATGGTCTCCCTTCTGGCGACACTCCTGGTTCCCACAGGTGCGCGGGCGTCCCGGGCCTCTCGGGCCGCCCAAAGCGGGGAGGCGACGGACCCGGTTGTCGTGCGCATCGAGCCCGGCGGCGTCATCCTACAGAGCCAGGTGACGAAGCTTGGCGCGCTTCAGGTGTTGACTCAGGGCATTCCGGATAGCCGGGACCGCCTGATTCAGGAGCTTATCGACCAATGGATCGTGATGAACGATGCCAAGGAATCGGGCTTCCCTGAGCCCAGCGGGCAGCTTGTCGACATTGAGGAAGCGCGGCTGGCAGGCCAGTTCGGCAACTCCGAGGCATACGCGGCCAAGTTGCGAGAAGTGGGGCTTTCCACGGAGGATGTCCGGCAACTGCTTTCCCGGCAGATTCTCGTCGATCATTATCTCGATCACAAATTCCGTTCATCGGTTCAGATCGACAAGTCCGCCATTGAAAAGTATTACCAAAAGGAATGGCTGCCGGCGCTGTCACGGGAAAATCTATCGCAGGTACCGCTCAGTGAAGCGCAGGATCAAATTCGCGAAGTGCTTACGCAGCAGGAGATTCGCGAGCGTGGGGCAAAATGGATAAGCGAAACCAAGTCCCACCTGAAAATCGAGACGCTGGGATAAGCCTGGTTCAATCGGCAACCCAGCAAACCGATTCACCTATGTCGAGCGAAAAAACGGTGTGGCTCGGGCTGCTGTATGACTAGGGCTACTGTAGCGGTCCTTCTATCTAAATAGACAGAGTTCGCCGACGAAAGATCAGAAGCCCTGACGTGCGTGATAGAACTCCTTCCGACCATCGCTAGATGTGATTCTTGTGATCGGCACGGTCCTTGAAATTCCCAACGAGGCATCGCAAGGATAGTTATGGGCCGAACCTATAATTGATGTTCCTGCACCGTTAAGATAATTTTCGACTATCCGGCCGGCATGCACTGTCGGCAAATGCATTGTCTGGAGCGCAGGACGGGCGTAGGATGCGCGAGACTTAGGTCGACAACGGAAATTCTGGAGACAGACCAAGATCGATTCCCAGGCAATCATAGTGATTTCCACAGAAGAGGTCCCATGCGTTGGAAAGAGCATCTAGTTCGAGGCTCAGGATTGATTGCACGTGCCTCGCTGCTGGCGGTGTGTTTCGCGGCTGCCGCCGTCGCGCAACAAGAGGCGGAAAAGAGCAACATGGATTTGGTCGGCTACAACGACTTGCAGGGCCGCAGCGCCTATCAGCCTACTATCCACAAGCAGGGCGCGCGATGGATCGCCTACGTCGGTCACCACGGCGGCATGGCGCTCAACCCACTCAATGGCAAGCAGGAGTTCAACGGCACTTCCATTGTGGATGTCACCGATGCGATGCACCCCAAGTACCTCTTCCACATTCCGGGGGAGCCACCTGACCCCGGAGCGGGTGGTGAAACCGGCGGCGCCCAGATGGCGCGCGTTTGTGACGGCAGCGAGTTGCCACGTGGCGATAAGAGCAAAGTTTATTTGCTCCGTCCATTCGGAATGAGTGCTGAAGAAATTTGGGACGTTACCAATCCTGAGACTCCCAGCCGCCTGACGGTCGTCGTCAGCGGCCTCCGCGATTCGCACAAGAGCTGGTGGGAATGCGACACTGGCATCGCCTACCTTGTCAGCGGCGCGCCCGGCTGGCGTTCCAAACGAATGACGATCATTTATGACCTGAGCGATCCAGCGAAGCCGGTGTTCATCCGTAACTTCGGCCTGCCTGGCCAGCAGCCCGGCTCGACAGGTCCTGTGCCGAGCGATCTGCACGGTCCGATTTCCACCGGACCCAAGGGCAACCGCGTGTATTTTGCCTATGGCCCGGGAGGAAGCGGCACGATCCAGATCGTGGACCGTGAAAAGCTTCTGAAAGGCCCGAAAGAGCCCACCGACGAGAATCTGCGCTATCCACAAATAGCCAGAGTTGATCTTCCGCCATCCGCCGGCGCGCACACAGCATTTCCGATGCTGGGCGTCGAACTGTCCGAATTCTCCAAGCAAAAATCCGGCAACGTAGGCGACTTTCTGCTTGTTCCCGGAGAAACATTCGACAACGAATGCGCTGGGCCGCGGCAGATGTTGCGTATCTTCGACATCACCACGGAATCCATGCCCCTGGCTGTCTCGACTTGGACGGTTCCGGAAGCCAGCGGCAATTTCTGCAGCCGCGGCGGGCGCTTCGGCACCCACTCCACCAACGAAAGTTTTACCCCCATCTATTACAAGCGCGTCGTGTTCCTCTCGCACTTCAACGCCGGCGTGCGGGCCCTCGATGTCCGCGATCCGTATCATCCGAGGGAGATTGGCTATTACATCCCAGCTATTACGAGCAAGACAGACAAGCGCTGCGTCGGTAGCGGCGCCGACCAACGCTGCAAGGTAGCCATCCAAACCAATAACGTCGAAGTGGACGATCGCGGCTACATCTACAGTGCCGACCGCGCCAATACCGGCTTGCACGTCCTTGAACTTACCGGCACTGCGCGACAAGTCGCCAATCTGCCATCGCGCCAATAGCGTCGCCAAGTGGGAGATCGAAGAGAGATTCTTCGGCTTCGCTCACCACAAGTTTCCTCGGCCCCACAACGGACTCAGGATGACGAGTCGTTATGCGTTCACCGTTCGCGTGCAGCTCGGATTCTTGGCTATATGTGGGGTTCGGGGGCGCCGGCGTAGCAAAGCGGCGGCAAGCCGCCGCACTCCACAAATGGCTCTCGTACGCCGGCTTTTTGCGGAATGCTGGAGCTCGCTCCTGCTGAAAGAGGCGAGCTACGTAAATCCAAGTGCAAACGGCTGCACAGCATAGAGGCGAGGCTTTTCGGTGCGCGCACATGCGAGAAAGCCTCAGGTCTGAAGACCTGAGCTACATGTGATCCAGCTTATAGGGGGGTATCGGAGGGTGTAAAACTTAGCGGCGAACCGCGCAATCCTTCGCGCGACGATAGCCTGCAACGACCTGCCCCAACCTGCGACAACCTACGCAGAGGCCGTGCTCTCGATGGCTTCCGATTGTCGAGCACGGCCTAAGCGTAGCCGAACCTGCTTACTTCAGGAGCGCTTGCATGACCGTGGTCTCGAAGTCCGAAGTAGCCGCTCCAGGACTTCCGGCCCCGACCATGAAACTCAGTACGATGTTCTCCTTCGGTGCTGCCGACGTCTTGCAGCCCGAAGCTCCGGGCCACCCGAATGTACCGTTCGGAAGGAGCGTGTCGGCTTGGTCGCGGTCCAGAATCATGGAAACGCCGAAGCCAAAGCCCTCACCCTTTCTCCCGGTCTTCTCGTACAGGTCTCCGGTATTGTTGTTGATCATCAGCGAAACGGTTGCGGGGCTCAGTAAGCGCTTTCCATTGAACTCGCCGCCGTTGACCAGCATCTGCATGAACTTCCAGTAGTCCGACGCCGTGCTGGAGAGCCCTGCCGCGCCGGAGAAATACGTTGTGCTCCGGGAATAAGGGGTAAGAGGGTTGAGTTCAGCCAGCCCTTTCGGCGTCATCTGATAGCGCGTAGCCAGGCGTTCCTTGCGAACAGGGTCTGCCTGCGGCGCGTACCACGTATCATTCATACCGAGAGGCTCAAAAATTCGCTCTTTAAGGAACTGGTCAAACGTCTTGCCCGACACAACTTCCACGATGCGTCCAAGAACGTCGAACCCGGCCCAGTTGCTGTACGCCCACTTCGATCCCGGCTGGAAATCGAGAGGCGGAGCGGCGAACCGCGGCACAAAATCCTTCAAGTTGCTGGGCACGAGTTCTTCCGGCTCCGGAGCGGATTTATCAACGTTCGCCGCACCGACGCTCATCAGACCGGAGGTGTGCGTCAGCAAATCACGAATTGTGATGTCGTGAACGGCAGGCACAGTCTCACCCGTGGGAACTTGAGTTTCGACGCCGCCCCTGCCAATAGGACCAGGCTTGAACAGTCTGACCTTTTCGCTTTTGAACTCGGGAAGATATTTCCATACGGGATCGGTGAAGCGAATTCTTCCTTCCTCGACCAGCATCAGGATTGCTGTAGCGGTGATAGGCTTGCTTGCCGACGCCATGTTGAAAATGTAGTCCTTTTGCATCGGCTTCTTTGCGGCGATATTCGCCATGCCATGCGCTTCGTAATAGATGACCTTGCCGTTCTTGGACACCAGCGTCACGACTCCGGCGATCTCGCCGGCGTCGATGTGCCGCTGCATGGCCTCATGAATTCTTTGCAGGCGTTCCGATGAAAAACCCATCTCTTCCGGCTTTGCCATCGGGAGACCTAACGATACCGCAGCCGGTTGTGCTGTCGCCGCCGGCTTCGCTTTCGGCGCCGGTTTGGCCATCAGCCCGAATGCCGCTAGTACGAATACGAAGAACGCCGGGAAAAAATGCCCGGCTCTTACCGATTTCAGGCTGCTGGGCAACAAATCGCGCTTCATGATTTAGTCCTCTCCTTTATTTTCTTCACGCTTCAATTCTCCGGTTCCAGCATTCCCACAGTTCTGCCCAAACGGAGAATTCGGCGCGGCGCAGAGTGCGCGGACCGATCCCCCTCATCTGGAATTTACTGGTTGGAACCCAATATGCGCAAGAGGATACGTCCGCTGCCGTACGGTGTCAACCTCGGCGACTTGGTCTCGTGGCTACAAGGCAAACCGCTCCTTTCTGCGAAGGCTTTGTGCTTGAATTTCTCCGCTTGCCCACTACCATGGAAGACGTGAGCGGCCGGACCGAGTCTAATCGAAACAAAAAGCAGCGACCGACAAACGCCATCCATTTCGGCACCGACGGATGGCGAGGCGTCATCGCCGAGGATTTTACGTGCGAAAACGTCCGCAAAGTCGCGCACGCTATCGCTCGCTACGTCGTTCGCGCGGAAAGGCCCGAGCGCGGAATCGTCATCGGCTACGACACGCGTTTTGCGTCTGAGAATTTCGCACGCGTCGCCGCGGAAACGGTTGCCGCGGCCGGCATCCCCGTATGGCTATCGACCGATGCCTGTCCAACGCCGGCCGTCTCCTTGCTCGTTCGCCAGCGTCAGGCTGCGGCTGGAATTCAGATCACCGCGAGCCACAACCCCTATCCGTGGAACGGAATGAAGCTCAAGGCCGGCTACGGAAGCTCGGCGTCACCCGCCATCGTCGCGCAGGTCGAAGCCGAACTCGAAAAGGTTCTGCGCGATGGAGCGCCGGCGCTCCCGCCGCGCGCCGATCTGATTCATTCGCTCGACGTGCGCACGCCGTATCTCGAGACGCTGAGCGGGCTGGTTGATTGGGACCGCCTGCGCGCTTCCCCGTTCCGCTTCGTCATCGATCCCATGCACGGCGCCGGGCGCGGCCTGCTTGTGGAACTCTTTCGCCGCAACGGCATCGAGGCCGCGGAGATTCGCGGCTCGCGCGATCCCCTGTTCGGCGGTGTGAATCCCGAACCCATCGAGCCGCACGTCGAGGCTTTGCGACGCGCAGTGATCGACGGCCGCTACGATGCCGGCCTGGCTTTTGACGGCGACGCCGATCGCATTGGCGCGATCGGATCGGATGGCACGTTCATCACGCCGCACCAAATTTTCGCGATCCTTCTCTGGCATCTTGCAGGAACGCGCAAACTTTCCGGCAACGTGGCGAAAACGTTTTCCACCACCAAGATGATCGACCGGATATCCGAAAAGTTCGGCCGCCAGGTACTGGAAACGCCCATCGGTTTCAAATACATCTGCGACCGGATGCTGGAGGGAGACATTCTTCTGGGCGGCGAAGAAAGCGGCGGCATCGGGACGAAGCTATATTTGCCGGAGCGCGACGCCACGGTGAACGCGTTACTGCTGGCTGAAGTGATGGCCTGGCACGGCAAGCGGCTCGAAGAGCTGGTCGCCGATCTGCATCGGGAGTTCGGCGAGCATCATTACGGCCGCGTGGATTTGACGTTGCGGGACGGGCAAAAGGAAAAAGCGCTCGAATATTTCGCGGACGGCAAATTCAAGCAGCTCCTCGATTGGCCGGTGGTGCGCCGCGAAGACTTGGACGGCGTAAAAACTTATTTAGGCGAAATCGGATGGGTGATGGTTCGCGCCTCGGGCACCGAACGAATGCTGCGCGTCTACGCGGAAACCACTCGGCCGGAAACCACGCGCCGCATCCTCGACGAAGTCACTGCACTGGTACGGAAGCTTTAGCCCGCGGACGCGGCCTTCTCGATGTTCTTCAGCGCCGCGTCGAGAATTCCGTTCAAGAATCCCGGCGCGTCGGCGGAGGAAAATGTTTTCGCCAATTCCAGGGCCTCGTCGATGACCGCTTTCGGCGGCGCGCTTCCGGAACGCAGTTCGTGGATGGCCAGCCGCAAAATGCTGCGATCGATGGCTGACAGGCGCTCGATGCGCCAATTTTCCGAAACCTGACTGATGAGTGTGTCCGCTGCGCTCGCCTGCGCTACGGCGCCTTCGAATAAACGGTTCGCGAACTTGCGGGTTTCATCGGCGGCGCGCGCCGATTTCCAGAAACTGCGCTCAACGCTGGCAGGCTCCGCATGGGTCATGTCCCACTCGAAAAGCATCTGGAGGGCGAACTCGCGGGACTTGTGGCGAAGGGTCATTGTCGTTGGCGTGCTCGAGATTGCGAACGTCCGGCGAGCTTCTTTGAAAGTTGTGCCATTTCGATGGCCGCGAAACCC
>Ga0302324_100008315_pt1 | contig 21922 bp, 20 predicted proteins | sample Palsa_T0_1_FD_201949 | JGI IMG/M metagenome (GOLD analysis project Ga0302324, IMG submission 201949) | Peat permafrost microbial communities from Stordalen Mire near Abisko, Sweden - Palsa_T0_1 | ecosystem: Environmental > Terrestrial > Soil > Palsa > Peat permafrost | place: Sweden: Abisko...
TCAACATCGCGACGAAGGCCAGCTTTTCGGGCGGCGCTTGCATCGCCATTTTCGGAGAGGGATAGAAAGTTGGATCGGGTCGCCATAGGGCCATAATAGTTTTCCTGGATGCTTCTGCTTATTGAAAAGATGCAGCGGGTTTCGCGTGCGGCGATCAGTCCATGTTGTAGATACTAGCAGGAGGCTACCTCCCGTAATGCGCATCGCGATTGTATCCGACATTCACGACAACCGGACCGCATTCGAAGCCGTCCTGGCGGACCTGCGGGAGGCGTCGCCCGATTTGATTCTCCACGGCGGCGATCTGGCCGACAGCGGATCTAGCCCGGTGGAAATCGTGGACCAGATTCGCGATCTCGGATGGCAAGGCGTGGCCGGCAATACGGACGAAATGCTTTTCCGCGCCGAATCGCTGGCGGAATTTGCGAAACAATCCCCTAACCTGCAGCCCCTTTTCGTCGCGATCGGGGAAATGGCCGCGGCGACGCGTGAAGCGCTCGGTCCGGAACGGCTGGCGTGGCTTCGCAGTATGCCGCGCGTCCAGATTCATGGCCGGATGGCGCTGGTGCATGCCAGTCCCGAGAGCCTTTGGCGCGCCCCCGCGCCGGAAACGAGCGACGCCGAGCTGGAGTCGATTTACTCGCCGCTCGGCCGGCTGATTGCCGTCTATGGGCACATCCATCGGCCTTACGTTCGCAACGTTGCCGGAATGACGGTCGCCAACACCGGCAGCGTCGGTCTCTCCTACGACGGCGATCGGCGCGCTGCATACTTGTTGTTGGACGAGTCCGGGCCGACCATCCGGCGCGTGGAGTATGACGTGGCGAAGGAGCTCAAGGCGCTTTCCAGTTGCGGTCTGCCCCACTCCGATTGGGTCGCGAAGATGCTCGAAAGCGCCGGCCCCCAGATGCCGTGAGGACGAATCGGAAACCAGGCGCTGCTAACCGTCGTCACTGATACGATGCATTTCTCTAGGGCTCTATCGATCTTGCTCTGCTTGGCGGCATGCGGCGAAGCTCAGTCGACGCGTGCGGTCAAACCGCCGCCTTCCGCCCAGCAGCGGCGAACGTTGCAGCAGGTCAAAGCGAACCTGGCCGAATACAAACAGCAGATGCCTGAGTTCGTTTGCACGCCCCTCTGGAAGCCGGAGGACTCGGACGAGACCGAAGCGTCGCGCGATGTTCATAGTAGGGTGATGGTGGATCTAGGACCGACGGAGCGAGACAACCCAACCACAACGACGAGCTTCGCGGTTGACCCTCTGATTCGAGACCTCTTCACGGCGGACGCAAAGTTCACGTTCGTCCGCTGGGCCAAGGTTCATCGGAAGCGCGTGGTGGTATATCGATACAAGAAGAAGTCCAAGGGCGGCGTTCGAGAGGCCGATATCTACGCCGAGGAAGAGGCTGGCATTGTTTCCAGAATCGTGTTCCAGGATGTAGAGACGCCCGAGCACGTGCCGCTTTTCTGTCGGACAGCGCAAAAGTCCCAGTGAATGGGCGTTTATCAAATGACGGAACGTTGCGAGATACCGAAGGTCTATGGGTACTTAGAGGCTTAGGGCAAGCGGCGAAAAAAAAGGATCGTGAACGTTCCGACCATGCTTTCGCCTTCTTGCGTGTACCGCTGGGATTCGAGTGCCGCTACACCGCTCCGGCGCTGCTCGATCGTCGAATACGGCGAGATTGCCAGCATCATCCGAGCCGAGTGGCACTCGGGGACGGCAAGTTCGGGATAAAAAAATTCGTACGGCCGAGCGCTCTCTGGAGGGGCCACCGCGAGGCAAACGCCCTGGTGTTTCTGAGCGGCGAGGAAACGAGCGGCGGCTTCCCAATTCTCACGCGGCGCGGTGAAGAACGCCACATTTTGGCGGATGCAAACAGCAGCCAGCAACGCATAGAGCACGATGGCGGCCGGCCCGGAGCGCTCAACTGCCGTGGCTGCGAGGATGGCCGCCGCCGGAAGTATCCATATAAATTGGCGGGCGGCGACAAAGTACCCCGCCAGCGAGTCTGCGGCGACAACGCTCGCGATGGGAACAGCCAGCAGCAGGATCAGCAAAGCTTGCGCACGAGCGACGGGGCGCCGGTTCAGAGCGAATGCGCACAGGCCCAACAGCAATGCCGACCCCCAGTAGCCAGTTCCCGGCACCTCGCGAAAGAGCATCAGCAGCGTTTTTGGCGAGGCGGAGAAGTGGAAGCCTTCGCGTGCGATGCCCGCGGCCCAAGCCGCTTTCGACCACAGGTACCAAGGCAGGAACGAAGCGATTGTGAGTGCCAACCCCGCGCCGCCCAGCGCGAGCGTCTTAAACTCGCGATACACCGCCGACCAGAGCAGGTGGGCGAATACGATGCTCGCGGAATACGGCTGCGTGTAGATCGCCGCCATCAAAGCGATCGAGTAGCCAACCCAGAGCGCTCGCGTGGGCCGCTTCGACAGATGAACATACAGCAACGTTGCGAGCACCGAAAAGAATAGCGCCTGCGAATAAACACGGGACTCGGTCGCGTAACGCAGCGTAGCCGGCAGGACGGCGAAAACGGCGGTGGCCAGCCAGACGTGCCGGACCCCGAGGGCGGCGGCGAGAAGCCCAATCGCGAACACGCTGGCGGCGGCGAAAACGGCGGCGGGCAGGCGGGCTCTGCGCACCGAGTATCCGGTAACCCGAAGCGTGGCCTGCTGCACCAGGTATCCGAGCGGCGCCGCGCCGGAATTGCGAGGCAGGCGCGAGACCATCTCAGTTACCGTGGTGTCGCGAGTCTCGCTGAGTTGTAGAATCTCGTCCAGCCACAGCGGCAGTGCTCCCGAGAGCGTGATCGCGGCGATCACGAAGAGCGTCGCGGTCAACAGGACGCCGCGCTCGGATGGCATGCTTGTTAGCTTAGCTTGTGCGCCTGGTGGGGACGCGCCATCACGCCGCTCGGCCGTTATCCCAGGAAGCCTATATTCTGCGTGCTGAAGTTCGCCAGGTTCGGGAATATCGTTGCGAGCGCGCTGGACGGGATCCCGAACCAGGAGCACAAGGTGGCGCCGTATTGATCGATCGAAGTGGTCGGAATCCAGCGGCCGCGAACGTCGGCGTCGTCGGGACCGGCCAGTTCGAAAGTAGGAAACTTGCCGTAAATCTGCCCGCCCTGCACCGCACCGCCGAGCACCAGATGATGGCTGCCCCAGGCGTGATCGCTGCCATCCTCGGTAGTCGGTTGGAAGGTGCGGCTGAAGTCGGACTCGGTGAACGTGGTGACGTTTTGCGCGACCCCCAGTTCTTGAGTGGCATCGTAGAAGGAGGATAGGGCCGGGCTCAGTTGCGGATACAGATTGTTGTGCGTCTCCAGTTCTGTGGCGTGCGTGTCAAAGCCCCCTAGCGAACAGAAGAAAATCTGCCGGCGCATCCCCAGATACGATTGCACCTGGATGATCTGGGCCACTTGTTGAAGCTGCTCGCCGATGCTGGTTGTGGGAAACTGCGTTTTTAGCGCTGTGGATTTCGCGAGAGCCGCGGAGAGGGCTGTGGCATCGCTGATGCTGTTGGACACGGTATTATTGGCCGCTTGCACCAGGGATACGCCGGTATCGGTGGTAAGCAGGTTCTCGAGCGCGCTCAACCGCGCTTGAGACGCCGCCGAGCTGCTGAATCCGCCTAGTTTGAGAGATCCGCCCGGTGACAGCGCCACGGGTTGTGTTTGGACCCCGACGCCTTCCAGCGCATTCCCCGCCACCGAAAAGAAAGGCGGAAATTTGGACGAGTTGATATTTTGCGATGCAATATAGTCGGCCGCGCGTCCCGCCCACCCGGTGGGGCTGTTCCCTTGAGCGATCGAGGTTTGCCATTGCGACTGCTGATCGGCGTGCGAAAAAAGGTTGAGCGGAATGGACGCCTGCTGGTTTTGATATTGCGCGCGGGTGAGCGGCTGCACTAGGGAGCCGACATTGGCCACCACGGCCAGTTCCTTGCTTGTAAACAGACTCGCCACTTCCGCGAGCTTGGCGTGAAAGGCATACGGCGCATTCGAGACGCTATATACGGTCGGCGTCAGACTGCTGCCGGAAAGAGCGAGGCTGCCTCGGATCGAGGTGTAGGCCTGATAGCTGGTGTCATCCATGGGGATGACGCTATTGTTCGAGTCGTTGCCGCCGAACAGAAACACGCACACCAGCGCGCGGTAGTCGCTGCCGCTCTGAGCCAGAGCCGGCAGCAGGCCGAACGGGCGAAGCGCCAGCGATCCAACCGATGCGGCGCCAATACGCACAAATCCACGTCTTGAAAGCATTTCCCGTTCTCCTATTGAATGATCTGGTAGTCGCCCGACGTTAGAACAACGTAGAGCCCCGCTTGCGCTTTGGCAGTCGCGGTGGTGACCGCGTTTACCGCATCCGTGAAGTTCTGCTCGAGGCCTGCCGGCATGGCGCCGTGCAGAAAAATCGAGCTGATGTAGTTGAGCAGCGGGCCGGCTTCTTCTGCCTGCCTCACAAAAGGCGTGAGATCGAATGTCGTGCTCTTGTCGAGCGCGCCGTACAGGATCGTATTCACGATGTCGGCGCGGTCCGAGGCCGTTTGCGTCGAATAAATCTGAAACTCCGGGGCCAGCAGGCCTTGCGCGCCGCGGTACTGTGGTGAGAAGTAGCTGAACACGCTGGGCGCATAGAACAAGTTCTCGCCCAATTCGGACGCCCTGCCGTAAATCGTGCTGCTTGCGCCCAGCGTGGCGTTCAATCCGCGCAGAAGATTGGCCATGAAGAGAATCGGCTCCCGCATGTGCCCGAAATTCGGATTTGCGGCGACGTTGGGATCGTCGCCGGCGCGCGCCTCCGGATCCGTGAGAATCGCCGTGATCACGGCCTTGAGGTTCCCCGTGACGCCGTTTCCGTCGTTCGTGAATACACTGGAAACGCGCTCGACGTATTGCGGGCTGGGATTGCTGGTGACCAGGTGCTGAATCAATTGCTTGGAAACGAAGGGCGCCATGGTGGTGTTTTGCGTCAGCGCGTTCAGCAGACTCAAGAGGTCCTGCTGGGCGGTTTGGCCGGCGGGCAGGTTTATGTTATTGAAGATCGTCTTCGCGGTGGTGTCGTGATTCTGCTCCACCGCGAACATAGCGCCGTCATAGTACGCGGGATTGTCGTTCTTCGGCGTGGCTCCGGGCGCGGTGGGATAGGTCCATCCGGTCAGCACCTTCGCCACGTTCGTGACCACCGTCTGATCGTAGGTTGGAATGGGATTTTTGTTTTGGTCTAGTATGGCGCTGCCATCCGGATTCAACTGGGTGAGTCCGAGCGTGAACAACTGCATCAGCTCGCGCGCGTAGTTTTCGTTGGCCGCCGTGCCTTTGGCTGCGTTCGCTTTGTTGTTGTTGGCCATGTTCAGATAACGCCCCATGGCCGGACTGAGCGTAACGGCGCGCATCAGGTCCTCGTAATTTCCGAAGGCGTTATCGCGGAAGATCCTCCAGTAGGGCGGAAACGCGTAAGCGGACGACACTCCGGAGGTAGCCGAAACAATCCAGATTTGGCTTAATGCAAAAGCGACGCGCTGCCGGAGCTGGTCCTGGCCGGTCAGCGTGTTTTGGAAGAAGGCGGCCTGTACCGGGGCCAAATTGGTATTTGTCTTTCCGGCGGAATCCAGAATAGGTTGATCCGGCAAATCCGAGGTGTTCAGGGCGAACTGCTGGTTCAGCCACTCGGAAATCCCGATCTGTTGGATTTGGGCGATCGACGAGGGCGTCGGGCCCCAGGTAGCTTGATCCAGGAAGCGCGCCGCGGCGCGACCGGTCATTGTACTCGCGGCTGTTTGCCCGAATCCGAGATTGACCATCCAGGCCGCCGCAATCGTCAGTGAGCAAAAAAACTTCATGGTGGACCTCGCCGTTGACCTTCTATTACAGGAACACAGATCGGTTCCAAGAGTGTCGGAAATTAGGACGATTTCCAGACCTCTCTCACATTACTAAGGCTTTCCCGCGGTTGAGCTTGTCCGGGCGCTTTGTTTCACCGACTTTGGTGCCGCGCCTTAGCGGCCCTTCGCGCTACGGCAAGCGAATGAAACCGCATGTCAACCCGCCGACGGGAAATGCAGCGGATCCCTCAGGTTTTGAAGCTCGCGGTAATAATAAATCGACGAAGGTTGTTTTCCTTTGAACTTCAGCGCCTTCAGAAACTCGATTTCTGCTTCGGTGGCATCGCCACTTAACGATGCATCCTTCAGGAATTGCGCAAGCCCTGGCGCCAGGCCAACAGGCTCTGGAGTTTTCTGCTCCGAAAACTCAAATCGCTTCAAGCGGCCCCTTTGCACAACCTCCATGCCGAAAGTCTTCAGGTCGATGTCCCAGGAGTCGATCATCTCGAGGAGAGAGACGCAATCCTTGGTAGACAGATTGAAGATGTCCGTAGGTCCGCACCGGGCGACATCCAGGAGCTTTTGAGTAACGAAGCGCTCGAGTTCGCCGAACGGTTCCTTCTCGAATATCCGGCGCAGTTCCTTTTGCCGGGCGGGAGCGCTTTTGCGCAGAATCAACTCTCGACACTCATTGAACAGAGGCCGATGGGGTTCGGTCACTTTCTTCCGGAGTTCTTCTTGACGTTGCAGTTCCGCCAAACTGGAAAGCTCGCCGCGGGGGAGCTTCAGAACCCTGCCGATTCGCTCGTAGATCTCCGTGCGGCCGGGCGCCGGAGGAGCCTTCTTCCGTGCCAGTAGCTGCGAGATGTACGATTCGGTGACCTGAGCGGCCGCGGCGAGATCGCGCTGCTCTAGCCCGAGTTCGTCCAAGCGCTGCCGGATCAAAAGGGAAACGTCCACGGAATGCTTCCTCGTTCAACTTAACTGAAATAGGTCAACAGTCGATATGATCTTGCCACAAGCTGGCTTGACAAGCAAGTAAACTTAACTGATAATAGTTAATGGCTGAGCGCTCCCGCCCACTCGCGGATCTTCTGAACTAAGTCAGGCGATCCGGTTCCTGTTCCTTAGATCACGCCAAACGGAGGAGGTTGCCACGTTCGATTCCCGGCTCAAAATCGCGATCCTAACCGCTGCGCTGGCAGGGGGATTGCTCGGCGCGAACGACTTATCGAGCTACCGAGGATTGCAATTCGGCATGAGCCTTGCTGCGGCGGCGAAACAAACAGGGACGAATCCGGACGACGCCAAGCTCATGCACCAGCGGCCAGCCTTGATCCAGGAATTGTCGTGGCATATTGACCCTCCGGCGCTCGATCAAACCAACGCGGACCCGGTGAAGAATGTCTTGATGTCCTTCCTTAATGGAGAGCTTTTTCGGATCGTCGTGACTTATGACCGCCACCGTGTGGAAGGAATGACCCCCGAAGACATGATCGCGGGCATTTCGGCCAGCTACGGCATTGCCACCAGACCCACGGTCCAGATCGCATATCACAGCAACTACGCCGAAGTGGCGCCGCTCATCGCACGCTGGGAAGATTCCGACTACTCCTGCAATCTGGTCCGGACGGCGGATCGATCCAGCTTCGCAATGATCCTGTATTCGAAGCGGCTGGACGCGCTGGCCCAGGCGGCGAGTGTCGAGGCTGTTCGATTGGATGACTTAGAGGCCCCGCAACGACAGATAGCGCAGCAAGCGAAACAAGCGGAGGAAGATCGCGCCGTTCTGGACTCGGCCCGGTCCGTGAACAAGCCGAACTTTCGCCCTTAAGAAAGATTGATTGGAGAATTGAACATGAAGATTAGACCCTTATACGACCGCATTGTGGTGAAGCGGATCGAGGAACAAGAAACCACGCGAAACGGCATCGTCATTCCCGATTCGGCCAAAGAAAAGCCGCAGGAAGGCGAAGTGGTCGCCGTCGGCCATGGCAAGATGCTCGAGGATGGCAAGTTGTCGGCCTTGGACGTCAAAGCCGGGGACCGCATCCTGTTTGGAAAATATTCCGGCAGCGAGACCCAATTGGACGGTACCGAGTACATTATCATGCGCGAGGACGATGTTCTCGGCGTTCTCGATCGGCCATCCCCCAAGAAGCCGGCTAGCAAAAATTAACAAGGAAAATTTATGGCAAAACAAATTAGTTATAGTGACGATTCCCGCCAAGCGATTCTCCGCGGCGTCAACCAACTCGCCGAGGCCGTGAAGGTCACGCTAGGCCCCAAGGGACGAAATGTCGTTCTCGAGAAAAAATTCGGCGGACCCACCATCACCAAAGACGGCGTGACGGTGGCGAAAGAGATCGAGCTGAAGGACCCGCTCGAGAACATGGGCGCTCAAATGGTGCGCGAAGTGGCGTCGAAGACCTCCGACGTTGCCGGCGACGGCACCACCACCGCCACCATTCTGGCCCAGGCAATTTTTCGCGAAGGCGTCAAAGCGGTAACGGCCGGCGCGAACCCGATGGCCATCAAACGCGGCATCGATAAGGCGGTCGAAGTGGCCGTTGAGGAAATCAAGAAGCTGTCGAAGCCCGTCTCCGGCGACATGATCGCGCAGGTCGGCCGAATTTCCGCCAATAGCGATTCCACCATCGGCGATGTGATCGCGGAAGCGATGAAGAAAGTGGGCAAGGACGGGGTGATCACGGTCGAAGAATCGAAGACCATGACCACGGAGCTTGCCACCGTGGACGGCATGCAATTCGATCGCGGCTACCTTTCGCCGTACTTCGTCACCGACCCCGAGCGCATGGAGTGCGTGCTCGAAGATCCCTACATTCTGATCCACGAAAAGAAGATCAACAACATGAAGGACGTGCTTCCCTTGCTGGAGCAAATCGCTCGCTCGGGTAAGCCGCTGTTGCTGATCTCGGAGGAAGTGGAGGGCGAGGCGCTGGCCACGCTGGTGGTCAACAAACTGCGGGGCACGCTCAATGTTTGCGCGGTGAAGGCGCCCGGTTTCGGGGACCGCCGCAAGGCCATGCTGGAGGATGTCGCGATTCTGACCGGCGGAAAAGCCCTGATGGAAGAGACCGGCATCAAGCTCGAAGGCGTCACGTTGGAGGATCTCGGCCGCGCCAAGCGCGTCACCGTGGATAAGGAAAACACCACCATCATCGACGGCGCGGGCACGCAGAAGACCATCGAAGGCCGGATCAAGCAGCTCCGCAACCAGGTGGAAGAGACCACGTCGGATTACGATCGCGAAAAATTGCAGGAGCGGCTGGCGAAGCTGGCCGGCGGCGTGGCCATCATTAAAGTGGGCGCGGCCACCGAGACCGAAATGAAGGAAAAGAAGGCGCGCGTGGAAGACGCTCTGCATGCCACGCGAGCGGCGGTTGAGGAGGGCATCGTGCCCGGCGGCGGCGTGGCGCTGCTTCGAGCCTCGATCGCGCTCGACGCGCTGAAGCTCAAGGGCGACGAGCAGTTCGGAGTCGCCATCGTACGCCGCGCTTGCGAAGAGCCGATCCGTCAGATCGTGCGCAACGGCGGAATCGAGGGCGCGATCGTGGTGGAGAAGGTTAAGACTCAGAACGACCCCAATTTCGGCTTCAACGCCGCGACCAACCAGTATGAGGATCTCGTCAAAGCCGGTGTCATCGATCCCACGAAAGTGACGCGCACCGCTCTGCAGAACGCTTCGTCCATCGCCTCTCTCATGCTTACGACGGAGGCCATGATCTGCACCGCCGTTGAGGAAGACGAAGAATAGCCGGGGGAGACAACGATGCAGTTTCTTCTTACGGGCTTCACTCCGGATATCGGATTTCGCGTGTTCGCTTTTGAAGGCGTTGACGCGGACCGGAGGCGCACGGAGTTTACGGTCAGGACCGATCTGGCTCTGATCCGGAGATACGGCATTCGCATGCAGGAGCTTCCGCTTTTATGCCGGGGGCTCCTGGAGCGCCGTGACGAAGCGGGCGAAAGCCACACCCTGATCTTCGGAGAAGAAGAGATGCGCATTCACGCCGACAATTGTGCGGCGGAGCGAGACGCGGCTAAACTGAAGAAGTCGTCGCGTCGGGCCGCCTCCGCCTGACGCTTCACGGAGAGGGGCTGGAATGGATAAGAGATTGGCGAAGCGACATAAGCGACAGGTCGAGCGCGCAAAACAACACATGAAGCTTTCAGAACCCGACGTACGAACGCCGGAACAGATTAAAGCCGCTCGCGAGGCCAGCCGTGCGCCGGCCAGCCGCGGCAACGTACCCAACGCTCCTGGCGCCGTGACATCGTTTCGAGGCAACCGTCCGCCTTTGACCGGCGGCGCGGCCAAGACTGACGGTTAAACATGGCATCACCCCACTGTCCGAATTGCAGATCTGTCGATTTTAGAGGAGTAGGCGTCCGAAACGGCGTCGAGAAGGCGCTTCACTGGCTCCTTTCGCCCTACCGTTGTTCGCTTTGCGGCCGTCACTTCTTTCTGTTTCGCTGGATGGCGCCGGTCGCGGGAACCGCCTAAGATCCAACCAGCGCCGGCCTGAATGACGTGGCGCGAATATCACGAATTCACCAAGCACACTGCCGAGGCTCTGCGGAGATCGCGGCACGTTCTAGATTGGGCGAACATGCCCGATCCGTTCCGGCATTACGAGGGCGTGCCGCTCCTCGATCTTCCCGCGGACCCGCCCCTCTCCTCGCGCGCAGGGGATGGTCCGGCGTTCCTCTCGCAACTCCTTTTTCATTCCGCCGCCATTAGCGCGTCGAAATTAGTTCCATCCACCGGATACCGGTATGCGCTGCGCGTGAATCCATCGTCTGGAAATCTGCATCCGACCGATTTTCACTTCCTCACGCGCGGTTTGAAGCAATGGCCGGACGGGCTTTATCATTACCGCCCGTCTTCGCACATGGCGGAGCAACGCGCTACCGGCGATTTTCGCCTGAAACCCGCCGACGGATTGGCGCCCATCGTATTTGTCCTAACCAGCATCGCTTGGCGCGAGGCCTGGAAGTACCGTGATCGGGCGTATCGTTATTGCCTGCACGACATCGGACACGCCTGGCAATCGCTGGCTCTTGCGGCTCGGGCGATGGCGTGCGATAGTTTCGCGATCGGCCGTTTTGCGGATGATGAAATCGCGCGGGCCTTGCGGCTGGCCGAGGATGAGTGGCCGATGCTGATCGTTGAGCTTCGTGGCCGCGCCATTCCAATCCGAGAACCGGATACCCGCGAAACCATTTGGCATGGCGGCCAAGCGAACCAGCTTTCTACGGAAACGATCGCTTACCCCCGGATCGACGAGATTCACGCCGCCACGAAAACAGAGCGCCGCAACCCCGCCGAGCCGGCCCGCACCGGTTCCGGCGAAATCAAGCTGCCTTCTCCAGCGGCATTCGTGCGGACCTTCGGCGAGGTCGTCCGAACGCGGCGCTCGGCGCTCGACTTTCAGGGTGGAGCGCGATCGATCTCGTCGTCCCATCTCGCGGCGCTGCTTGCTGCAACCAACGAACCGCTATTCGCCGATTTCGCCGACGCGCGGTTCGTTCAGCTCTATTTGTATGCGCATCGCGTGGACGGCGTCGAACCCGGCGTGTACCGATTCTGGCCCGATCGAGCTGAGCCCGATCGAGCTGAGTTGGAGTTGATCCTGCGAGGCGACCAGCGTGTCGCAGCCGCGGGCCTGAGCCTCGGCCAGGACCTTGCCGGCAACGCCTGCGTGTCGTTCTCTATGATTGCCGACATTGATCGCGCCGTCCGCGCCCATGGCGACCGCGGCTATCGTTATGTGCATTTCGAGGCGGGCGCCATCGGACAGCGATTGTATCTCGCCGCCGAAGCGCTCGGGTTGGGGGCGACCGGAATCGGCGCATTTTTCGACGATCAAGTACACAGATATCTCAATCTCACATCGGAACAAGGCCAGGTGGTCTACCATTTCGCGATCGGTTACCCGGTACCCGATCCACGCATCGAGGCTTAGCAGCCTGTGGCAGAAGTCTTGGACAAGCTTAAAGCATGTCCCACAAGCCTTGTAAGTGCTTGATGGACAGTGTGGGATATGCTTTAGCTTGTCCTGTTCGGGCTGCAGAGAGACTTCTGCCACAGGCTATTAGGCCGGTTTGCTAGAATCGGCCACATGCCACGTAAGCTCCTCCGTCTCGCTCTTCCAATAATTTTCGTATGGTCTTTCGTCGCTTCCGCCCAGGACGCCGGTCTCGCGCTACGAACGTCGGTGGGATACAACACCCAGAAAGCCAGCTTGCCGCTCAGCGACCAGCAGAGACAAGAAGCCGACCGGTTGGGCCAGCAGGCGCAGCAAGCGACCCAGGCCGGCAAGTACGGCGACGCCATGCGCTGCTATTTCCAGGGCATCGCCATTATGCACAACGTGCCGTGGACGCCCGCGTACGAATTGGCCTCTTCGTTGCACGGACAGCTCGATCACGCGATGGTGGAACCGGGCAAGGAAGTCACGCTGACGCTGTCGCCGTATTATAAGAGCGACCGCTCGCCGGGAACCGCAACGGCGTCCGTCTTTTTGGTTCCATCCAAGGGAGGCGCCGAAGATACGGGCCTGGTCTCAGGATTGAAACTCGATCCGGCGTCGCTTCCGTTCATCACGCGAGTTACGCTGCCCGCGGCGCTCACCGGGGACTACAACCTGGAAGTGCGCCTGGCGGCGGACGGCGATGTTCCGGCCGCCGACGCGCGGAGCGCCTTCGTCAAGGATCTGCCGCTGCATGTGGAGTCGCTGTCCGACGCCGCCGAGCGGCTGCGCGGACGGCTGGCGAAGAGCAAGAAGGACTCCGCGGCACTGGCCACGGCCGAGTATGCACTGGCCCTCTACGAACGGGCCGACAAAAGCGAGATCAATCCCACGCGCTACAATTTTCGCGAGGAGTTCGCCGCCGCCAACACGATTATCGATGCCGTCGATCAAGGGCGCGATCCGTTCGCCGGCAAACGCGGCGATTTCCGAAAAGCCTATCGATCCGGAGCCGACCACACGCTGCAACCGTATCGGCTGCTGATTCCAGCGTCTTACGACCCGAGCAAAGCTTGGCCATTGCTAGTGGCGCTGCATGGAATGGGCGGCGATGAAAACAGCATGTTCGACGGTTATCACGAGGCGCTCAAGCGCGAGGCCGAGCGCGTGGGCTTCATCGTTGTGTGTCCCAAGGGGCGCGACACGGCTTCCATGTATCGCGGAACCGCCGAGCAGGATGTGGTGGATGTGATCGCTTTAGTGGAGCGCGATTATCGCGTCGATTCCAAGAGAGTTTATCTGATGGGGCACTCTATGGGCGGATACGGAACCTGGAGCGTCGCCATGGATCATCCCGAAATGTTCGCCGCGCTGGGACCGATCTCGGGCGGGGGCGATACCAGCGGTTTGGCGAAAATCCGGACCATCCCGGAATATGTTGTGCATGGCGACAACGACAAGACCGTAAGCGTACTGCAATCGCGGCGGATGGTGGAAGCGGGCAAGAGTCTCGGGATCAACATCACCTACGTCGAGGTGCCCGGCGGGAGCCATGTGAGCGTGGCCGAACCTGCGTTCAGAGCGATGCTCGATTTCTTCGCCAAGCAGCAGCAGGGCGGTGATTCGGCGGTCAAGACGCAGTGACGGCGGGGGCGGGCGCGCAGCGGATAACTCCGGCCGATTCGAGTTTTTCGATCTCGTCCGGCGCGGCATCGAGCAGCTCGCGGAGGATCTCGCGAGTGTGCTGACCCAGGCGAGGGACAGCCGTGCCGACGGCCCCCGGAGTCGCCGAAAACTTCACTGGGAGTCCGGTGATGGTTCGGAACCCGTCCATCGCCTCCCCTAAGCGGGGAAACATTTCGCGCGCCGCCGATTGCGGATCGCTTATCACTTCGTCCAAGGTACGGACCGGAGCCGCGGCCACTCCGAAGGCGCTCAATTTCTGGCACCAGTTCTGCGCGGTGTCGGTGCGGAACATAGCCGCGAGCATTGGCTCGAGCACGTCACGATGCGCGACGCGCAGGGCGTTGGTCTTGTAATCGGGATGATCGACCAGCTCGGGGCGGCCGATGGCTTGACAGAACGCGGCCCAAAGCTTCTCGCTTCCTACCGCCAAGGCGAGCTCGCGATCCTGAGTCGGAAAAGTTCTATAGGGAACGATAGTTGCGAACGACGTGCCGCGCGGGCGCGGCAGGATGCCGGATCCCTCGTAGCTCGCAAAAACGGAGGCCATCGCGGAAATCATCGAATCGAACATGGATACGTCCACAAACTGGCCCTTACCGGTCTTCTCTCGCGCATGTAGCGCCATCAGAATTCCGATCAGAGCGAACATCCCGGCGGTGATGTCGGCCACCGAATGGCCGCAGCGGACCTGCTCGCCATCCATGGTGCCGGTGCAACTGATGAGACCTGCCGAAGCTTGCAGGATCAGATCCATGGCGGATAGATCGCGCGAAGGTCCGTTCTGGCCGTAGCCGGAGATCGAACAATAGATCAGCCGCGGATTGCGGGCGCTGGCCGCCCGGTAGCCGAGGCCGAGGCGATCCAACGTTCCGGGCCGGAAATTTTCGAGCACGACATCCATCTGCTCCATCATGCGGAGACAAAGACGGACGCCCTCGGGATGCTTGAGATTCACGGAGACGCTGCGTTTGCCGGGGTTGAGTCCGAGGAAGAAGCTAGCCTCGCCCGCGTTGAAAGGCGGTCCCCAGCCGCGGCCGATGTCGCCGCCATCCGGCGTTTCGAGTTTGTAGACCGCGGCGCCGTAACCGGCCAGCAACAGCGTGCAGTATGGGCCCGCGAGCGCGTGCGAGAAGTCGAGGACCCGCAATCCGTCGAGTGGTTGTGTCAACCTTGCATTCTACCGCGGAACGCCGCATGGGCGCGATACAATTTGTAGGAGCTCGAAGAGCTATGGGCCGCCGTAAAAATCTAGACAACTTCATCGGGGAAATGCGCGCTCGTCAGCGGAATATTGTTTTTCCAGATACCGTGAGAAACGGGCGCGCTGCGGACGTGTTCCTCTGGAGAGGCTCTGCCCATCCTGCGATTGTCCAGAGAATTGCTGCATGGATGTTTGGGCTGGTGTATGCGGGCCTCGGATTAGAATTCTTGTATCTGGCCGTTAAAATGCGCGTTGAGGATGGCTCCTCAATCGGTATTGTGATCGTAATTTTTATGTCAGTCTCCTTTGTATTGTTAGGAATAAAGGTTTTCCGCAACGGATTCCTAAGGCGCACTAAGCCACCGGAAGAGTGAAGTAAACTCAATCGCAGGATGAGTAGCGATTCAAGTGGCGTTATGCGGCCGGATGCGCTCGGCAATCTCCGCGCCGCGAGCGTCGTCTGCCAGTTCGAGTTCATAGTTAGCCTGAAGGTTCGTCCAGAATTGAGGTGTTGTTCCAAAGTAGCGGGACAGACGAAGCGCGGTGTCGGCCGTAATCGCGCGTTTGCCTCGAACAATGCCATTCACGCGTGTCACGGGGACGAGAAGTTCCATCGCTAGCCGGTTTGCTGTGAGGCCGAGGGGTTTAAGAAAGTCCCCACGGAGTGTCTCACCCGGATGAACCGGAGGCATTATCTTCGTCCTTTTCGGCATCATCGTTCCCGACTACAGCTGATCCACCACCAGGAATTGCTCGTACTTTCCGTCCGGCATGACGTAGATGTTCAACACCACGGTCTTCTTCTCGTATTGCGCGCGATAGATGCGTTGCGTCATGCCGCCGCGGAGATGTTCGTTGACCAGCGTGACCGACTTCAAGGGCCCCAGCGCCATCAGCGAGCTTCTGTAATCCTGAAGCGCGGCCGCCGTGAAGTACGAGCTCGCATTGTCGGTAAGGAGCCTGCGGTCGATCTCGCCGCGCTGCAGGTCTTCCAGAATCGATCGCGTCTCAGCCGTGTCTTTCTCCGCCGCCGCCGGTGGCGTATCCTCCGGCAGGAACACCAAAGTCGCGATCCGCTGCGTCAGAGGCCCGATAAAGCTGATACCGTCTTCATTGGAAAGCGTAACGATGGCGCCGCCGCGAGTGGGGTACAGCGTGTTTTGCGCCAGGAAGCCCGAGACCTCGCCGCCGTGGGAAATGGTCGGCATGTTTCGAAACGATCCGATCTGGAGGCCCAGCGCGTACCCGGTGAGATCGCCGTTGTTCAGTTTCACTTCGCGGGTGAATTCCTCGTACGATTTGGCGGACAGGACCTTCTTCTGGAGCAATGCAACGTCCCAACGCGCCAGGTCGGAGGGCGTCATGCAAAGCTCGCCGGCGGCGAAATACCAACCGCTGGCCTCGCGCGCTACCGGACGCGGCGGCCCCAAGGCAAAGCGAGTATACGCGCTCGCGTCCGTCGGACTGGTTTCGATACAATCTCCCGCCGATCGAATACCCAGCGGATCGAAGATTTTCTCGCGGAGGAAAGCGACCAGCGGTTGGCCGGAGACCTTCTCGAAAATTTCTCCCGCCAGAACAAAGTTGGTATTGCTGTATTGCCACCTGGTTCCCGGATCGAAATTGAGCGGCTTCTTCGCGAAGCGGTCCAGGATGGCGGCGGGCGTGGTGGGTTTGGTCCATTCCGGGATGATGTAGTCCTGCGGCGCATAATCTTCATAGCCGGAGGTGTGCGAAAGCAGTTGGCGAATGGTGACCTCGTTGGCGCGCGTCAGGTCCGGGAAATATTTCGAGACTTTGTCGTCGAGCGAGAGCTTGTGCTGCTCTTGGAGCAGGAGAATCGCGGCTGCGGTGAACTCCTTGCTGATGGATCCGACGGCGTAACGGGTGTTAACATCGGCGGCGCGGTCGGCCTCGATATTCGCTTTCCCGGATGCGCCCGCGAAGATGACTTGATCGTGGTTGATCACGGCTACCGAAACGCTGGGAGCGCCGCTGTCCTTCACGGCCTGGCCGATGGCTTGCGAGATTTTAGAGTCGGCCGAAGGCTGCGCGACGAGAACCAACGGGCATAACGAGAGCAGGTAAAAGGAACGCCGAATCCGCATGGTGTCCCGATTATAGGAAAATTTACGGCCGGATAATATAGTCGGGCCAGCAGGTGCCTAGTTCATCCGGTGACGCGAAGAACGGATCGGGCTGATCACCGATCAAAAGCCTCGGGTTGCCCCCGCTGCCGGCAGGTGGCGCAAAGCGCGGGTCGAGCATTTTGGCGATTTGATCGCGCGCACCTTCCAGATGCGCCCGGGTTTCGCGATCGGCGGCCTTCGCGGCCGCGGCGGCGATGGATGCATCCAGCGCTTTCACATCGGCGCGATAAAACGGCCGCTCGTCGGCGCTGGCGGCAAAGAACCCTCCCAATCCCCCACCGGCGGACGCGTTATTCAATTTGTTGTTCACCAGATCCAGGTAGGAGTGCTGCAAGTTGCGCCGATACGCGTCGATTTTGACGCGCGGCGAATCCAGCTCTTTCCAGATTCCCTTGCGAACGTCGGCCAGGAACTCGGTGGCGCCATAGGCTCCCGCTCCATCGATGGCCTCCTGTTCCACCAAACGCGCGAAGCGAGATCCGCTCATGAGACTGCTCAAAACCACGGCCTGCGCGTTGCGGATGCGGCTGAGCGCGCCGATCGGTTCGATGCGCCGAAGGATCTGCGGATCGATGACCCAGGTAGGCGTCGCGAATGCGTTTTCGTTCAGGAACTTCACGGCATCCACCTGGCGCGATTTAGCAACCGGGCTGTAAAGTACGCCCTCCTGTCCCACATACTTCTCCTGGGTGTTGAAGCCGCCCACGATTGCGGCGACGTGCTCCAGCTCGATGGTCCACTGGCCCAGCATGCGGCTATACAACTCCTCGAGATCTTCGTAGGGTTCGCCCGGTTTGGTGGTGGTGGCCGGGAGCAACATCTTGGCGACGCGCTGGAGATTCTTGATGCCCAGCGCGGTGGATTTCAACGCGTCGGCGTCGCCCACCGCCTCGGTCAACTCGCCCGGATCGGAACCGCTCGCGCCGGAGGTGGAGAAGCGATACCAGGGCGTCTTATCCTGCTCGCGGGCCCATTGATCGAGAGCCGGTCTTTCGTCGTCGGCCGAAGCCGCGCCGCGGATCGGCTTGTAGCCCCACACGGTGGCCCATACATCGTAAGGACCGATGCCCGGGATGAGATCGGCCACATCGACTTTATCCTCCGGCTGAGCGACGTAGTTGAAGCGCGCATAGTCCATGATCGAGGGCGTATGGCCCATTTTCTTGAGCCACTCCGGGTCGCGCATTTTTTCCTGCGGGTACATCGAGCTAGCTTTCATATTGTGCTGCAAGCCCAGCGTGTGCCCCACCTCGTGGGCGAGCACCATTTCGAGCAGGCGGCCCATGAGATCGTCCGGCAACGGGAGCTTCTGAGCGCGCGGATCGAGCGGACCCACCTGCAGGAAATACCAGTCGCGCTGCAGGTTCATGATGTTGTGATAAAACTGGACGTCGGCGTTGAGAATTTCGCCCGTGCGCGGATCGCTGATGTGCGGACCGGAGGCGTTTTCGATGGTGGAGGGCAGCCAGCGGACCACCGAATAGCGAATATCCTCGGGACTGAACTCGGGATCTTCCTCGGGAGTGGGCGCAGGCTTGGCGATGATGGCATTCTTGAATCCTGCCGCTTCGAAAGCCTTCTGCCAATCTTCAATGGCGCGTTTCATCCAGGGCACCCATTTCGCCGGGGTGGCCGAATCGATGTAGTAGACGATCGGCTTCACGGGCTCGGAAAGCTGGGCCGTTGGATCCTTCTTCTCCAAGCGCCAGCGGGTGATGTAGCGGCGGCGCGGCGCGCGCTGTTCGTCGCGGCCGTAATCCATCTGGTCCACCCAAAAGAAGCCGACGCGTTCGTCGAACACGCGTGGCATCATCGGATTTTCGGGCAGCTTGACCATGCTGTGATGCAAGACCACTGTGGCGCTGCCGGGGCGCATGCCTCCGCCAAAGAACGAAATCGTGGGGCCATTGTTCTGACCGGGCGGCGTCGCGCTTTTGGTGTACGTGAGCGAAGCTTCGGCCTCGATATTCTCGGGATAGGGCGAGATGCGCTCGATGTAGGAGCGCGAGGAATCCATCGTAGTCGCGCTCAGGCGTTGGCGCGCGCTGAATTCATAAATGTCGGTGGTGAAAAGGCGATTTACCTCGATAACGCCCGAGGTCTTGTCCTCGCTGAAGGCGGCCACGGGAAAACTCATCACGATGGCGTTATTGTTGGCGGCCTTCACGGCCTGGGCGATGGGGGTCTTGGGATCGGCCACGACCTCGTAGCTCTTGGTTCGCAGGAACACCTTGTTCTCGTTGAGCTCCCAATACACCACGCGGCTGGATAACTCCTGACCGCCATAGCCGACGCCCAGAGTGGTCTTGGCGATTTGCGTGTTCCACAAAAACTCCTTGCCGAACTCGCTCTTGGGAATTTCGTAGAAATAACGATCCTTGACTTGATGTACCGTGAAGACGCCTTTCTTCGATTTGGCGTCTTTAGTAATCACTTTGTCGTAGGGTTGTGGTTCCTCTGAATTCCGGCCGAATCCGGGCCGTGGCGGAGTGTTGGCGCTGGTCACGGGCGGCGTCGAGGGAGGTTCGGGCTCCTGCGGTTCCGGTTGCGCGTAGGCGAACGTCAGAGCGCAGCAGGACAGCAAGAGAGCCTGGGTACTTCGGTGCATCGTCTCTCCTTGTGGGTGACAACTATCTTATCAGCAGGCGGATTCTCCAGAACTACCGGATCACGCCGCTCAGCCCACTCTATTGGCAATATTTGCAATAATGTCTCAACTTCAATCCCCTTAGCGGCGATAAGCAGGTGTAGAGATTAATTCGGCAGGTCGATTTCGGTTTTGCCTTCCTAAGGTATCATCGACGAATACAAACGCGCATGGCGAGCGGCACAGTGAGCAGCGGCAAACGATTTTTTATAGGCTTCTTGGCGGTGGGGCTCGGTTGCGGTTCCGAGGTTGCGGCTCGTGCGCAGGAAAAGCCGCGAGTGAATTGGGCCAGCGCCGATGCGCCGTGCGCCAAATACGACGATCTGAGAAACCCCGTTCTCGGGGATATCGGCGTCAAGATCGACGCGGCCGATCCCTGGGCGGATGGATTTCGACGGGCGCTCCATTTCTGGAATGCCGTACTTGCGGCGAACTTCCATGAGGAAACGAACCTCAACGCTTGCGCCGTCCGGGTCGTCAACGGCGGTTCCGACATTCTGAGTAAAGCTATGGTGGCTCGGTCGCAGCTCACTGAGTGGGACAATTTTCGCGGGAAGATCGCGGTGAATCCGGGCACCGCCAGAGCATTGAGTAGCGGTGAGATGTACGGTACCGCGGTGCACGAATTCGGTCACCTGCTAGGTCTCAAACACAATGCGAGCAGCCGATCAGTCATGTATTTTCTCAATGTCAACGGCTCCGAGGTTCTCGACCGTGAAGACATCCTAGACCTGAGCGCGCGCCACAAGCTACGCGCGGCCGTCGTCCCAACCGGTTTTCCACCGGCCAACGCCACCCTGATTGCTGTCCCGATAACAATGCCCTTAGGATCGTTTTCGCCGGCGGAATGGTGAGGAATCGGCCTTTCGGCGCGAAGTCACTTCTACGTTTTAATTCCTGCGACCAAAGTGCGTCGCCGGGCGTCAACTCCATATGGAAACGCGACGGTTGGGCATAAGCGGTCTGCAGGTGCCGATTCTTTGTTTTGGGACAGGCACCTTCGGCGGTGGAAACGAGTTTTTTCAGGCTTGGGGAAATACCGACGCGGTGGAAGCCACGCGCCTCATCGATATTTGCATGAGCGCGGGTGTTAATTTCTTTGACACGGCCGACATCTACTCGCAGGGGCTTTCGGAGGAGATTCTTGGTCAAGCGATCCGGCACTTGCCGCGCGAGAGCGTACTTATTTCCACCAAGGCCACTTTTCAGTTCGGGGACGGCCCCAACAACGTCGGCTCATCGAGACACCATCTCACGCAGCAGATCGAAGGCAGCCTGAAGCGGTTGAAGACGGACTACATCGACATTTACCATATGCACGGTTTCGACGCCTTGACGTCGATTGAAGAAACGCTGAACACCCTGGATCAGGCCGTGCGCGACGGCAAGGTGCGGTATATCGCCGCTTCCAACTTCTCCGGATGGCACATCCAGAAGTCGCTTGGTGTCAGCGACCGTTACGGTTGGGCCCGGTATGCCGCGCACCAGGTTTATTACTCGCTGGTGGGACGCGAGTACGAATGGGAACTGATGCCGCAGGCGCTGTCGGAGGGCGTGGGGGCGCTGGTGTGGAGCCCGCTCGGATGGGGGCGCCTCACGGGCAAGATCCGTCGGGGCCAACCTCTGCCGGAGGTAAGCCGGTTGCACAAAACCGCGCAACTAGGCCCGGCTGTCCAAGACGAATATCTCTATAGAGTGGTCGACGCGCTGGATGCAGTTGCGGAGGAAACAGGCAGGACGGCGCCCCAGGTGGCGCTCAACTGGCTGTTCAGAAAGCCAACCATTTCCAGCGTGATCATCGGCGCGCGCAACGAACAGCAACTGCGCGACAACCTGGCCTCGGCAAGTTTCGCGCTCACACCCGCGCAAGTATCGATGCTTGACGAAGCGAGTAATGCGCCAGTGATTTACCCGTATTGGCACCAGCGTCAGTTCCAGAATCGCAATCCCCTGCCGCCGTCGTATCGATAATGAGGAATGTGTACGCAGAGGGGCTGCGGTGCCCTTGTGGCTGAAGCGCGTTCCGGGCTAAATACGGCGTCCGCCCTAGATCGCGTAGCGCGCCACGCTTTGCCCGACCGTCGGCCTGCTGAGTAAGTCTCGACGGACAGCGCAGCCGCCTCTTCCCTGCGCGCGTCCGGCGAGCCTGTTTTACTCAAGATGCCTCGCCAGGCGAGACGGAAGTGTCTGGGCGGCGCGCGCCTATCTGGAAGGGTGTCGCCACCTCAAACGAAACCAGGGGTTTGCGGATCGGCCTTCCTGGGGCCGTCATTGATAACGCAAGGTTTTTCGAAGCCGTTCTGCCGGGAAGCTCGGGGTCACCCTTCCATGGTCAAACTGAAGCTTTCTTTAGCATTTGCCGATAGTTCCAAAGTGCCAGACACCCGAACCGCTGTCATCCAGCCCGCC
>Ga0302324_100008318_pt1 | contig 21920 bp, 18 predicted proteins | sample Palsa_T0_1_FD_201949 | JGI IMG/M metagenome (GOLD analysis project Ga0302324, IMG submission 201949) | Peat permafrost microbial communities from Stordalen Mire near Abisko, Sweden - Palsa_T0_1 | ecosystem: Environmental > Terrestrial > Soil > Palsa > Peat permafrost | place: Sweden: Abisko...
GCTGCGCGCCTGCCTTTGACTACGGACGAAGCAGGCATACGTTGCACGCAGAGAAGCACTCTATCGTGTTCACGCCTGTAAAAGCGCTGCCCGCATTGCGGTTGTGGTCGACCGTTCCCTTGAAGATCATCTCCTCGACGGCTACAGCGGTCTTTGAACTCAAGGCCGAAGAATCAGCGGCGTTCGTAATTGAAGAGGCAGATCACAGTGAAGCGAGTCTTAGTGCCGATTACGTTTCGACCGCATTCAAGTCAACGCTTGACTACTGGCGCGAGTGGGTCGGTCTGTCGCAGTACCGCGGCCGCTGGCGCGACAGCGTGAACCGGTCGGCACTGGCGCTGAAATTGCTGACGTCGCGAGAGCACGGATCGATCATCGCCGCTGCGACCTTCGGGTTGCCGGAGAGCACTGGCGGAAAGCGCAACTGGGATTACCGCTACACATGGCTGCGTGATGCAGCTTTCACGACCTATGCGTTCCTGCGATTGGGCTACACGAAAGAAGCGGGTGCGTTCATGCGCTGGCTAAGCGCCCGTGCCAGCGGTAGCGGCGGCAGGGGTGAGTTGCAAGTCATGTACACCGTGGACGGTCAGCATAGCCTGCCGGAAGTCGAGCTCAAGCATCTTCGTGGTTACCAGGGCTCGCGACCCGTGAGAATCGGCAACGCCGCCAGCTCGCAATTGCAGCTTGATATCTACGGTGCCGTCATGGACGCCGTATATCTGTCGGACAAGTATGGCGAGCAGTTGCCATGGAGGGGTTGGAACGGGATCTGTCGTTCCGTCAGCTGGGTTCTGAAGAACTGGCAAAAGGCCGATCAGGGGATATGGGAGATCCGCGGCGCCAGCAAGCAATTTCTGCATTCTCGCCTCATGTGCTGGGTCGCCGTGGACCGGGCAATCAGGCTGGCGAGAAAGCGTAGCCTGCCTGCCCCTTTAGCCCGTTGGAGCAGGGGTCGAGACGACATGTATAACAGCATTCATAAGGACTTTTGGAATGACAAGCTGGGCAGCTTCGTACAGAGCAAGGGTTCCGCGGAATTGGACGCTTCCTGCCTGCTGATGCCTCTGGTTCGATTTATAAGCGCAACCGATCCGCGGTGGTTATCCACCCTGAAAGCGGTGGGCGAGACGCTGATGGATGACAGCTTGGTCCATAGATACTCGAACAAGGCGGGGTTCGATGGACTGCAGGGCGCTGAGGGGACCTTCAACATGTGTTCCTTCTGGTATGTCGAGTGCGTGGCGCGGTCGGGTGACCTCAAGAAGGCGCGGTTTTACTTCGAAAAGGTGCTCGGTTATGCCAATCACCTTGGGCTTTTCGCGGAAGAGACCGGCAGTTCCGGTGAGCAACTCGGTAATTTCCCTCAAGCGTTCACACATCTTTCCTTGATCAGCGCCGCGTTCTACCTTGATAGGGCCTTGTCAGCGACTGCGTAGCCCGTAAGCATGCAGTTGCAAATTGACGAAGAAGCGCTCCAGCGTGTTAGCATGCTACGGCCGCGGGTCGGCTACCCGATCAAGCGCGCCGGGCAGCGGCGGCGGACGTGTCGCTACATCCGGGGTCGGGAGTTGCTGCACCGCTTTCTCCCAGCCACCGCCCAATGCCCGATACAGCGACACGATGTCGTCGACCAACTGGACGTTCGCCTGCACTAGAGACTGTCGATCCGCCAGTACCGTGCTCTCCGCATTCAACACATTGATGAAGCTCGAGAGGCCATGGTCATACTGGTTGCGAGCCAGGTCCCACGTCAGCTGCGCCGAATCGAGCGTATCCTGCAGCAGATCGCGCGACGCGCGGTCTACCCGGTAACTGACCAGCGCGTCTTCGACTTCGCGCAAGGCGTTCAACACCGTGGCGCGGTAGTTCAAGGCGGCTTCCTTCTGTTCGGCACGTGCGAGTGTCAGGCCCGCGGTAAGCCGCCCACCGGAGAATATGGGCAGCGAGACAGCGGGTCCGGCCGTGTAGAAGTGGCTGGCCCAGTTGGTCAGATAGGAAGCATCCAGGGCGCGCATGCCAATATTGCCGGTCAGCGAGATATCCGGATAAAAGCTGGCCACCGCCACGCCCACATTGGCGGTTGCGGCATGCAGTGTCGCCTCGGCCTGGCGGATGTCCGGGCGTCGTCGTGCCAGTGCCGATGGCACCCCTACGTCCACGACCCCAGGGATGGGCGGTACAGGCTTGCTCTCGCGCAACTGCGCGTCCACCGCGCCAGGTACATCGCCGATCAATACGCTCAACGCATTCATCGCCTGCTGGACCTGGCCATCATAGGCGGGTAATTGTCGGCGTGTGTCGTCGAGCTGGGTGCGCGCCTGGTCTACGTCGAGCTCGGTGGTCAACCCATTCTGCTGCCGACGTTGAGTCAGACCCAAGTTTGCCTCCGCCGCTTTGACATTCTCTTCCTGGCTGGCTTTGAGGGCTTGCGCACCGCGGAGTTGCACGTAGGACTGCACGATCTCGCTTTCCAGGACGATGAGCGCATCGTTGAGCGCTTCGGACTGCGCCTGGGACTGAGCCCGCGCCTGCTCCACCGAACGGCGCACGCGGCCGAACAGATCGAGCTCCCAGGAGGCATCAAGCCCATACTGAAAAAGGTTCGACGGTGCCGTGAACTGGTTCAGTGCCTGAGTGCCGCCATTCAGGATGTCGGTGCTCAGGCCCGGAACCGTCGCATCGTAGGGTTTCAGTCGGTTGGCGAGTGTGTTGAGGTCCCGGTATGCACCCTGGGATTCGAGGAGTCCCTTGACGCCCAGCTGCTCGCGCTTGTAGCTGGCATTGCCGCTCAGACTAGGCAAACCCGCCGCCCGTGCAGTGGCAATCGACTGCCGAGCCTCCAGCACCCGGATGACTGCCTGCTGTACGTCCAGATTATTCTGAATCCCCTTCTCAATGAGTCCCGTAAGGATGGGGTCATCGAATAAGAGCCACCAGCTGGGATCCGGGTCGCTCTTCTGATCGGCCAGGATGCCTTGTGCCGCCTGGTCTTTCCACTGCGGAACGGCCGGAGGATCCGGCCGTCGATAGTCGGGCCCCACCGTGCAGCCCACGAGACACATTGTCGTGAAGGCAGAGGCAAGAAACGCCCGGAAGGTCATTCGCCCCTCTTCGCTTTTGCTTTGCCGGCGGACATGAAAAGGCCGAGCGGCACGAGCAGCAATGCCAGGACGCCGGTAATAATGAAGGTATCGTTGTAAGCAAGCACCGCGCTCTGGGTCTGAAGGATCTGGAAGACGTCGCCGGGCGCCATCTGCTTCGCCATTTGCGCCGCGTGCCCGAGGCTCATCGCAGCAGCCTGCAGATCCTGCAACAGCACGTTATAGGGCTGATTCGTAGGGTCCAGATGTTCGCCCAGGTACTGCTGACGAATCTGCTCGTGGTTCGTGATCAGGGCGGTCGAGACCGAGATGCCGATTCCACCTACCACATTGCGCGACATGGTAAATAACGCGGCGCCGTCACCGTGCTCATCTTCCGGCAGGGTGATGTAGGCGGCCGTACTGATGGGCACGAACAGCAGCGCCAATGCTGCCGTCTGGGCGGAACGAAACACCCACAGGTGAAAGAAGTCCAGATTTGGTACCAGATTATCGGAGAAAAAAAGCGCGCCCGACAGCGCCAGACCGCCGGCAGCTATCACGTACTTGACCGGGACGACCTTCATGATCCGCCCTACGAGCGGGATGCATGCAATAAGCACCAGGGCTCCCGGTGCCAGGGCCAACCCCGCCCAGGTCGCCGTGTAGGAAAGCTGCGTCTGGGCGAACTGGGGAATAATGACTGCGCTCGCGTACAGCACGAAGCCCATCAAACCTATCGCTATTGTGCCGAGCGCGAAGTTGCGATCCCGAAATACTCGCAGGTTCACCACTGGATTTCGGGCGCGCAGCAAGTAGACGATACCCACGATAAAACCGACGAGCGATACGCCGTAGAGAGTGCGGATGGTGTTGGAGCCGAGCCAATCGAGGTCCTCTCCCCGATCGGTCGCTACATCCAGGCACCCGAGCGCCATGGCAATGAACACCACCCCCACGTAATCAAACGGCGGGGCGCGCTTCGCTTTGCGTTTGCTTTCCGGAGACTCCTGGACCAGGTGCATGACGCCGAAGAAGGTGGCTATGCCGATCGGAATATTCACCAGAAATATCCAGTGCCAGGACAATTGATCGGTCAGATAGCCGCCGACCACCGGACCCAGGGCGGGGGCGACAATCGTCGCGATCGCTGTGATCGAGAATGCCGTCTGGCGCTTTTCCGGCGGGAATGTGTCGAGGATGATTGCCTGCTGGGTAGGCTGCAAGCCGCCGCCGAAGAAGCCCTGCACTGCGCGGAACACCAGTAGTTCGACGAAATTGGTGGACAGGCCACAAAGTAGTGACGCTACCGTGAAACCCGCGACGCTCAGCAGAAAGTAGTTCTTTTGTCCCAGGCGCATGCTCAGGTTGCCGGAGATCGTCAGCACGATCGCGTTAGCCACCAGGTACGTCGTCAGCGACCAGGTGCTTTCATCGTTGCTGATGGCGAGCGAGCCGGCGATGTGCGGAAGCGCCACATTGACGATCGTGGTATCCAGAACCTCCATAAAGGCGCCCATCGTCACGACGATGGCGATCAGCCACAGATTTGGATTGCCGCGCGCGCCACTCATTTGTAATATACAGTCGGCTCCACCGACAACCCGAGAGGCAGAAACGGCCAGTTCTCCAGGCCGTGATCGATGACGATCTTCACGGGTACCCGGCGAACGATCTTGACGAAGTTGCCGGTCGCATTCTCAGCGGGAAACGCCGTGAAGCGCGCGCCACTGCCGCCCTGGATGCTCTCCACGTGGCCGCTCAGGTGCAGGTCGGAATAGGCGTCGACCTTGATATCGACGCGCTGCCCGACGCGCATGCGATCAAGTTGCGTCTCCTTGTAGTTGGCAACAACCCAGACATTTCGGGTCACGAGGTAAAAAACCTGCTCGCCGGCCTGCGCGAAGGTGCCTAGATCGACATTGCGACGCGTGATCTGGCCGTCCTGGGGAGCCGTGACCTCGGTATAGGAAAGATTCAGTTTTGCCTGGGCCAGGTTTGCCCGCGCCTGCTCCGCCTGGGCTTTACGTTGCTTCAGCGTCGCATCCGCCGTCTCGATCGCCTCCTTGACGAGGGCGGCGACAGAAACCTGAGCCTCAGCCGACTGCACGTTCGCGGCGTTCGAACGCACCGCCGTTGTCGCCTGATCGACGTTGGTTTGCGTCGTCGCGCGCGGATCCACGCCGTGCTGGCGCTTTGAGTCATTCTCACTTTGCGCCAGATTGGCGCGTGCCTGCGCCAGTTGAGCCTGCGCCTCGGCGAGGTTCGCCGGCGCTCGGACCTTGGTGGTGTGCAGGTCGACTTCGGCGCTTGCCTCCTGGGCAACAGCAGCGTCGAGATTGGCCTCGGCCTCGTCGCGCGCGACGATGTAGTCGCGCGGATCGATCTTCAGCAGCAGATCACCTGCATGGACGAACACGTTGTCGTTAATGCGGTTTTCGACGACGTACCCGGACACCTTGGGAGCGATCGATACCGCGTTACCCTCGGTATAGGCATCGTCCGTGCTTTCCTGATTGCGGGTCATCAGCCAGAAGATCAGCCCGCCGATGATGGCGATGACCGCGACGACGACCAGAATAATGATCGGCATACGGCTTTTGGGCTTCTTCTGCCCATCGTCGCCGTCCTTATTCGATTTGTCGTCCTTTTTGTCGTCCTTGCCCTTGTTTTCGTCCTTGGCGCCGTCCTCGTCCTTTTCGTCGTCCTTGTTATTGTCAGCCTTGTCCTTTTCCTTGCCCTCGTCCTTGCCCCTCTCGTACTTGTACTTGTACTTGTATTTGTAACCTTGGGGCACGTGACGCGCACTGGCTTCGGCTGGATCCTCCATCGCTGAAACTTCCTGGGCAAAGGTCCCGTAGGATGTCTATGCGTGTCAGTTCATTCTGTCAGCGGAACGGCAACGTGCGTGTCAGAATGTAAGAGGCCGCCGCCCGCTCCGTTCGCTATCGCACGATCCGCGACATGCTCAGTCTCGGATTTCCCGGTGGCGAGGAATCATGTAGTTGCGGTGAGCCGCAGTCGCACCGGCTCAGTGCATCGGGCTGCACTCAAGTGGTCACTGATGGTTCGTTTGCCCAGTTCTGGACTCACGACTACCGTGTACTGGGCAAGGTCAAGATCCCGGTAGGCCCCTATGTATGTTACCGAACACATGAGCACCTGGTTCTGTATGCTGCTGGCATGGCAGCCAGAAGAAAGTACGCTCGAAACAGGACTACAGCTTTGCGTTCCGGTGAATTGGGCGCAACGGAGCTGCCAGGCACAGATCCCCGTCAAAATCATCTGCTGGATGCACTGCCCGCCAGCGAATACCTGCGACTGGCGCCCGACCTGGAACATGTGACGCTGGATCTGGGGGAAGTACTCTACGAGTCCGGGGCGAAGGTTCGCTATATCTATTTCCCCACCACCGCCATTGTGTCGCTCCTCTACGTGATGCAGGACGGCGCCTCGGCGGAAATTGCCATAGTGGGCAACGAGGGGGTTCTGGGAATCGCTCTGTTCATGGGAGGTGGGTCCACGCCCAGCCGAGCGGTCGTGCAGAGTGCCGGCCATGCCTACCGGATGAAGGGGCAGCAATTAAAGGAAGAGTTCGAGCGCTTCGGTCCGCTGATGCACCTGCTGCTGCGCTATACCCAGGCCCTGATTACACAGATGGCTCAAACGGCGGTCTGCAACCGTCATCACAGTGTGGACCAGCAACTGTGCCGCTGGCTGCTGCTGAGCCTCGATCGACTGGCCTCAAACGAGCTGACGATGACGCAGGAGTTGATCGCCGACATGCTAGGCGTCCGCCGGGAGGGCGTCACGGAAGCCGCCGGCAAGCTGCAGAAAGCCGGCCTGGTGCGCTACAACCGCGGCAAGATTACCGTCCTGGATCGACCGGGCCTTCAGAAACGAACTTGCGAGTGCTACGAAGTGGTTAAACGTGAATTCGATCGGCTCCTGCCCTATCAGGTGTTGTGATCCGGCGAACAGCACGTTCTGAAAAGCGCGGGAAGCACTGCGCTGAATGCGCAATCGCCGTTCCGGTGAGCAGACATCGCAGCGTTTAGCCGCATTAACCTTGCTTTCCGCCCAGCATGGGGTTGTGCCAGCCGCCCTGAGCCGCGGTGAGTGCGTCAGCCTCTTTTGGGCCCCAACTACCTCGTCGGTAGGCGCGCACCGGGTTAGGGCTCTTGAGCACTGGCTCGACGACCGCCCAGGCCGCTTCCACCGCATCCTCACGAATAAAAAGCGCGCCATCGCCAGCCATGGCGTCGCCCAGCAGCCGCTCGTAAGGCGCCTCTTCCCCCGGCTGCTCGTCAGACAGGTAGAGCTCTCGCTGCTCGCCCACAAACTCCTTTCCAGCTCGCTTGACGCGCGCGGCCAGCGCGATGGCAGAACGGGGGGAAAGTCGAAAGCGCAGATAGTTAGACAGGCCGGTTGCGGGCGCCGAATCAGAAAATAGCCGCTGTGGCGGAGCCTTAAGTTCCACGATCACTTCCGTGGCCGTTGCCGCCAGACACTTGCCGGAGCGCAGATACCAAGGGACGCCTTGCCATCGCCAGGAGTCAATGAACAGTCGCAGTGCGCAGAATGTCTCCACGTCTGAATGCTTCGCTACACCGGCCTCCCGAACGTATCCCGTGTACTGGCCGCGCACCACGTCGCGGCGCTTCAAAGGACGCATGGCCTGAAGGACATCGGCGGTCTCGCCATGCACGGCTCCATAACTCCTATTGGTCGGCGGCTCCATGGCCAGCAGCGCGACAATCTGGAACAGGTGATTCTGGATGACATCGCGCATACAGCCTGCGGACTCGTAAAACGCACCCCGGCCTTGCACTCCGAAATCCTCCGCCAGGGTGAGCTGCACGCTCGCCACATAGTTTCGGTTCCAGATCGGCTCCAGGAACGTATTGGCAAAGCGGAAATACAGAATGTTCATGATCGCCTCCTTTCCCAGGAAGTGATCAATACGAAAGATCGAGTCCTCCGGAAACACCGATCTGGCAATGCGATTGAGCTCGCGCGCGGATCTCAGGTCGCGGCCAAACGGTTTCTCAACGATGACACGCGCGTGGTCAGCCAGACCTGCAGCACCGAGGCCCGTGATGACGGTTGCAAACAGAGCGGGCGGAATGGCCAGATAGAATGCCGGATGTCGGGCATCTCCCAGCGCCAGCTTGAGCGACTTGAAGGTATTCGGGTCGTTGTAGTCACCCTCGACGTAGCGAAGGCGCGAAAGCAGACGGTTCAGCGCCAAGCGGTCACTGCCCCTGCCGCCGGCTCTGATGCTGTCCGCTGCCCTGCTTCGCAGTTGCGCCAAGCTCCATTTCGAAGAGGCCACCCCGATGACTGGGACCTTCAGGGCGCCTCTCTTGCTCAGCGCATAGAGCGCCGGAAGGATCATCTTATACGCAAGATCGCCCGTCACGCCGAACACAACCAGCGCGCCGGAAACCGGCGCGCCGTTCGCGCCAACACTGCGCTCGGGGTCACGCATCGCGCTACCGTGCAGTGTGCTGCGCTGTCGGATGACCCTGTGATGCCCTCGGCGGGGTCGCCAGGTTATCCACGTGCACTGTATGAAAAGTTCTGGCCGGCCACCGATACATCGAACATCGCGCCGCCCTTAGCTACCGTGAAAACGACCATGCCGTCGTGATAGGAACCGGCGGTAGAGGCGTCGTCTTCTCCGCCACTCGCACCGCTCGCCGCCCCGGTAGTTCCCGCGCTTGCGGAGGCACCCGCAGTGATCGCGACCACGCTCGCATCCACTCCAAATTGAAAGTGACCCGATTCGAACTCATCCAGCGCCCGCTTGTCCTGAAAAAATATGAGTTGGCTGAAAGCCTTGCCACCGGCCAGGAATCCGACACTTACTTGCGACATCGCGGTGTCACCCCGGAGGCGTCCGTGGACGTACACGTGACCGTCGCCGTGTGCGCCGCCCACCACAAATCCGCCTTCACCGATAGTGGGGAAAACAGCGTACGCATAACTATGTTCAAAGAACGACGCACTCTTACCGGCATTCTTGAAGACGGTGATGGTGTCTGAATAATTGTCGGCGTGTGCGCTGCCCATTGAAAAACAAAGGCCAAGGGCGGCTCCAACAGACAGGAAACGAGTGCAATGAACCATGTTTACAAAACCTCTATGAATAGCAACGCTGAGCTTATGCAAATACTGCGCTAACAACTGACGCGACCTCTGTGCGATAGGCCACTTAAGATTGCAACAGTCTGTTCCAGTTCCCACGTCTAGGCGGCAACCTTTTCGATGTTAGCGGATGACTGATCTGAGATCTCTTCGAGGCTTTTGCCCTTGGTCTCGGGTAGCAGGAAGATTGTCACAATCATTCCCAGGATACTGACGACGGCCGCTGCGCCCTCCGCAGCCGGCAGGCCATGCCAATCCATCAAGAACGGAAAGGTAAATACGCCGACAAAGCCACCAATCTTACCCCTTGCCGCGGCAATACCGTGACCGGTAGTTCGAACTTTTACGGGAAAGATCTCCGAAGGATAGACAAACGTCGTGGCATTCGGACCAAACTCAGTGACAAAGTAGCTCATGCCATAGATGATGAGAAAGGGATAGATCATCTTCGCGACGCTGGGAATGAGGGCGAGCAGACCAAAGCTCACTGCCATCATGGCGAAGCCCAGAACCTGAATGGTCTTGCGGCCAAGCCGATCCATCGTAAGTGCCGCGACCGCATAGCCTGGGGCCGCGAAGATGGCAAAAACGCCGAGTTGCGTCAGGGTCTTCTGCAGAATCGTATGGTCGCTGCCAAGCGCTGAGAGCACGAGCGGACTGGACACCGTGTTGCCGTAGTAAGCAAAATCCATCAGAAACCAGGCAGCACTGGCACCGATTAGGAGGGACAACATTCTTTTATTGTCTACCAGGCGGTGAAAGCCATCCCAGAATGAGACCGAGTGGGTCTTCTGGTCAAAATGCACCGCCCGCATGAGCTTACCGGAGTCGTCCTCTTCATGACCTGCAGCTTTGAGAAAGCGCGGAGTCTCTTTGAGGTGGCGACGCGCACTGTACACGGCAAGGGCCGGTACCGCGCCAAAGGAGATCAGAAGACGCCAGATAATGTCGTGCGAGAGATGGGTGGTGAGTAGAGCGGCAGCTAGAAGAGGACCGAGGATCAGCCCGGCGGCTTGCATCGCGAACACCAGCGTGACGAGCATCCCGCGATTGGCCTTTCCGGCGTACTCACTCATTATGGTGGCGGAGACTGGATAGTCGCCGCCGATGCCGATGCCGAGAATGAAACGAAAGCCGATGAGCCACCAGATATTGGGCGACAAGGCGCAGGCGATTGCTCCCGCAGCGAGAACCAGCACTTCAAGACCGTAAATTCGCTTGCGGCCTAGCATGTCCGCAATTCGACCAAAGAGTAGCGCCCCGATGGCTGCGGCAAGCAAAGCCGTGGACTCGACCAGGCTCTCTTCGATTTTACCGACGTGCCACATGGGCTTGAGCAGCGCCATGACGACGCCGATGATGAAGAGATCATAGGCATCGGTGAAGAAGCCCATGCCCGAGATAAGCATGATCTTCCAATGCTCTTTGGAGATCCCTGCATTATCCGATTCGGAGAAGTCTGTAATCCCGGCGTCGGCTGCTGCGACCATCACCTTGCCCTCGCCTCGACCTTAAAGTGCTTTGCCACTTTCATCCCAGCGAGTACATTGGTTCAAGGCTATTTAGCTTCTCCCGAAGTCAGGCAATCACTGACGCGGTAACATAGTTGTAAGAGCACCGCAATGATTGACCTCCGCGACCGAAGCTCAGGAAAGAAGGCGCCGCATGCACGCACTGGTGGCTCTGATACGCCCGTGTGTGTGCCAGCGTACAGACCCGGCATCGGCGTATCGTCACGCTCAGGGTCCCTTGCGTCGCAGGTCGCGCCGTACCGTGACCGTAGCATCGAACAATCCGCGCGTGACGACCCAGGTCAACGGCGGCGATACGCTGATCACCCTGACCGGTGACTGGACCACGCCTGAAGACCGCGGCGCTGACGGCGCAACCGCGGCGCTATTCGACCGCAAGGACCTTACTGCAATCACGTTTGATAGCAGCCGGCTGGGACAGTGGAACAGCTCCCTGCTGGTGTTCTTGTCGGGCATAAGGTTCGCCGCCGCACCGCGCTCGATACGCGTCGATGACAGCGGCATTCCAATCGCCGCCAGGCGGCTGCTGGCGCTGCTGCCGCAGCAGGCCGCCCCGCCGGTCACACGGCCCAAGCAAACGCCGTGGATCGAGCGCATTGGACTCCGGACCATCGCTCAATGGTGCGAAGTGGTGGCGGTGACCATGCTGGTCGGAGGACAAGTGCTGCAGAGCGGCGCCGCTCTGGTGGGCCGCGCGAGGATGCGCCGGGTCGATTTCGTGGCCTGCATGTACGACGCGGGCATCGCCGCCCTGCCCATGGTTGCGCTGGTCAATGTGCTGGTGGGAGCGATTTTGGCGTTCGTCGGCGCCATAGAACTGCGCCGCTTCGGCGCCGACATCTACATCGCCAATCTCGTCGGTCTGGCACAGGTTCGCGAGATGGCCGCGGTGATGACCGCGATCGTGATGTCGGGGCGAACTGGCGGTGCCTACGCGGCGGAAATCGCCTCGATGCAGGGCAGCAACGAGCTCGATGCGCTGCGGGTACTCGGCATCCCGGTGCAGGACTATCTGGTACTGCCGCGTGTATTGGCGCTCACGCTGATGACCCCTGTTCTCTACCTGTATGGCAGCGCCGTCGGCATTCTTGGCGGCTTCGCGGTCGCGGTATCGATGCTGAACATCTCCCCGGAGCTGTTTATGACGCAAACCCGCTGTGCGGTGACGATGCATCAGGTTCTGTTCGGGCTCACAAAAAGTCTCGCCTTTGGCGCTCTCATTGCGCTTGCGGGCTGCCGCATTGGACTTAAAGCCGGACGTAGCGCCACCGACGTCGGCCACGCCGCCACCAGCGCGGTCGTGGTCAGCATCATCGGCATCATCATGCTCGATGCGGTATTCGCGGTGTGCGCCAACGCGTTGAACATATAAGCCGATGGACCAGGAACACAAGGAACCGGTGCTGCAGGTACAAGGACTGGCCATCGGCTACGGCGACCAGCAGGTTCAGCACGATGTGTCGTTCGACGTCAAAGCCGGGTCGATCTTCGCCATCATGGGGCCGAGCGGCTGCGGCAAGAGCACGCTGCTCAAGGCGCTGATCGGGCTGCTGCGCCCAAGCGCCGGGATGGTGCACTTCGGCGCACAGGACTACTGGTCACTGAACCAGGGACAGCGCGACGACTTGGGACGCTGCTTCGGCGTTCTTTTCCAGGGTGGCGCGCTTTGGAGCTCGATGAGCGCGGCGGAGAACGTCGCGCTGCCGTTGCAGATGTTCACCAGGCTGGGCGCAGCGGCGATCGACGCACTGGTACAGCTCAAGCTGTCGCTCGTAGGTCTGGACAGCGGCAGGACGAGCATGCCAGCGGACCTGAGCGGTGGCATGCGCCAGCGCGTCGGGCTGGCGCGGGCGCTGGCGCTGGATCCGCGAATCCTGTTCCTGGACGAGCCCTCGGCCGGCCTCGACCCGATCGCCGCCAAGCGCTTCGATGACCTGATCCTGCAGCTGCGCGACGGTTTCGGCGTCACTGTGGTGATGGTCAGCCATGAGCTGCCAAGCCTGTTCGGCATCTGCGACGACGGCGTGTTTCTGGACGCGGCGACCCACACGGTCATTGGGCATGGCGCGCCGGCAACGCTGCGTGATTCCTCAACTGACCCCACGGTGCACGCGTTCATGAAGCGCGAGCGGACAGCGGGCAACGCGGCGCCCGCGTGAGCTCTCCATGACGGCCAACAAGCCGCTGCTGGTCGGGATATTTGTGGTGGGCGGCCTTGCGCTTGGCGTAGTCGCGATATTGCTGTTCGGCGGCTCGCAGCTGTTCAGTCGAACGGGACGCATCGTCAGTGTCTTCACCGGATCGGTGGCAGGCCTTACAGTCGGATCGCCGGTGACGTTCCGGGGCGTCACAATCGGCAAGGTCGACGACATAAAGGTGCAGGTCGACGCGACCAATCATACCGGTGTGATCCCGGTCTACATGGTCATCGAGCCGGCCAAGGTCGAGTGGACCAATGGATCCTATCGCAGCGACGCTCCGAGCATGGCGGCGGCGATCAATGCGGGACTGCGTGCGCAGCTGCGCTCGGAGAGCCTGGTGACCGGTCAGCTTACGGTTGACCTGGATTTCTATCCCGGTACACCGGTCGTTCTGGCTCACGTGAAGGGCAAGACATTGGAGGTTCCGACGATGCCCTCGACTATGCAGAACCTCAAGGACGAAATCAGTGACCTGAACCTGCGTGACCTTGTAGACAAGACCCGCCTGACCATGGCCAGCATGCAGCACTTGCTGGATGAAGCCGGCGCCAGGATCGGCCCGCTGGCCGACAGCCTGCAGAGCACGCTGGAGACGACGAGGAACACGCTGGTAGCCATGCAGGGCAATTCGGCCCGGACACTGGAGAACATCGATAAGCTTGCCGTCGAAGGCCGCGGCCAGATTGCGACCAACGGTCGTGATCTGGACCAGTTGCTGCGAACCGCACAGGCAACGGCCGCACAAGCCGAGAAGCTGGTGGCCGCGCTAAACGATATGACTGCCCCGCGCTCACAGATGCGCGACAACCTGCAGTCCTCGGTGCGCGACCTGGCCGCCAGCGCCGGTTCACTGCGCGCATTCACTCACGACCTGGAGCGCGATCCTGCCGGTACGCTGCTCAGGAAGGCTGCGCGATGACACCCCGCTCCCGATCCTGGTGGCCGTTGCTGCTTTGGGCAGGCGTGCTGTGTACCGCGGCGTGCAGTTCCGGTGCGCCGCGGCGTACCTACCTGCTGACTCCGCCCATCGATCCAACGGCGCCGACAACGACGACGCCGAAACCGCGCCTGGAGGTGCGCCGTATCCTGATTCCGGACTACCTCGATAGCACCGATATCCTGACGCGCAGCGGTAGCGATGAAATCAAAGCCAGCGCCACCGGGCGCTGGGGCGAGCGCCTGTCGCAAGGCCTGACGCACGCCGTGGGCGCGGATCTGGCGGCGCGCATGCCGCAGTACTCCATCGTGCAGGATGGTTCGAGCAGCGCCGGGCGGCAGCTGCGGATCACCATCAGTGCGTTGGACCTGTGGCAGGATGGACGCTGCGTGCTGGCCGCAAGCTGGAGCATCGTCGATCAGGACAGTGCGATTCCAGTAACAAGCGGCAGCGGCACATTCGAGAGCATGAACTCGGGCGGCACAGCCGCTGTCAGCGACGCAAGCCTGGTGGACGCCATCGCGCGCACGCTTGGCAAGCTGACCGACAGCATCGTGCCGGACGCCCAGGCAAGCCCTGAGCACGCCGACCTGCGCGGCGACTCGAAGATGTTGACCGCGGATTGAACCCTAAGCATGGACGTTGCCATCATATCGGCCATGTCCGCACTGGTCGGCTCCAGCATCGGCGCCTTGAGCTCGTTTTCTACCACCTGGCTGGTGCAGACCAGTCAGCTTCGCTCCCAGCATCGCGGTACGGAGCGCAGCAAGCGCGAGCGGCTCTACGCCGATTTCATCGCCGAGGCCGCCAAACGCATGACCGACGCGTTGTCGCACCAGGCGGAGACGCCGGAGGTGCTGGTGCTTCTGGTCGCCTCGATCGGCCAGATGAGATTGTTCTCGTCGACCGAGGTGATCGCGGCCGCCGAACAGGTCGCACGCCTGATCGTGGATTCCTATGTGGCGCCCAACCGCAGCCTGAAGGAGCTGCGCGACGCGGTAATGGACGGCGCCAAACTCGACCTGCTGGCGCAATTCGCCGATGCCTGCCGCAAGGAACTCGCTGGCATGACCGCTTAGCAAGGGATCCTCTGCCTGCCGCGGCCGTTGACCGAGTTGGGGTGTCCAGCAATATCTAGCGTATTTGCAAGTGTACCGTGCTTGTCAGGTTCGCAGCCGCATTCACGTCGTTCACGAGCGACTGATCGCGGACCCACCACGTATCCCTCCTGTAACCACTGGCTCTATGTGGGCAGGCGCACCGAAGAGCTGCTAGTCGCTGCTGTATAACATAACGCAACAGACCATAAAGGCGAACGCGCCCCATGAGTTTTAACCAGCTGTTGAGGATGCTTGCATGACACTGCCGAACAAGACCGAACGCCGGGCAATCGTCGATACCCACCGGCACCCGTGGGGAGCCAAGATGCAAGCCAAGATGGAGGAGCTAGGCCTGCTCGACGCAAAAAAAGGATTCCCGCAGACCAATGCTCAGGACTTGATGGCCTATCGCGAGGTGTTCGACCTGGACTACGCCATGCCTATCCAGCGCGAGGGCGGCATCACCCTCAGCCTCATGACCAACGGCGGCGAGGTACCCTGGATATCTCATGATCTGCTCCGGGTCAGCACGGTCGATGGCCTCAAGTACTTGAACGACGAATACGTGGATATCATGAATCGCTATCCCGGCGAGTTCGTACCGGCGGCGAACGCACACGCACTCGAAGAGGTCTGTCGACCCGTTGTTGAGGAGATGATCCTCAAGGGCGGCGCCAAGGCAATTGCAGTGGCGTCCAGCTACGGCGACGGCGCGGATCGCATCTTCCTCGACAGCCCCAAGGCGGAATGGCTGTGGGAATTTGCGGCAGCGAATGACATCGTGGTGCACATCCATCCGCCGATGCAGTCGATCGGGCACGAGTCGCTGATGCAATACCGCCTCAACGAGGCGGTTGGCCGACCTTTCGACTCGACCGTCAACGGCGCCCGAATGATCGCCTCCGGTGTGTTCGATCGCCACCCGAAGCTGCAGGTGCTCATCGTCCACACGGGCGGCGGACTGCCGTCGATAGTTGGACGCCTCGAATTTAATTGGCACCTCAACTACAACGGCATCAAGAGCCCGCCGGCCGGCAGGCCCTACACAAACAAGCGCTCACCATTCGACTATTTCAAGACCAACATCCTGGTCGATACCATGGGATTCAACGCGATTGGGGTACGTGCCGCGATTGAGCTGTGCGGTGTGGACCGAGTGGTGTTCGGCTCCGATTTCGGTCCGGTGCCCTACGGGATCAAAGAGCAGGTGCAGAGCGTCGAAGAGGTGCTTCCGAGTCTGGCTGACCGCGAATGGGTGTTTTGGAAGACCAGCAACAGAATATTCCGCCTGGGCCTGTCCGATACCGGCGAGCAACTGATCCCGACGAAGCCAGCGGTCAGTAAAGCTGCGTAAGGACCAGGGTTATTCCAAGCGCCTAGGGTAGCCACGCGCCGGACGCTACTGCGACCGGCCGTAACTGATTGCAGAGCGAGAATGACCATGGCAGCCGCTGGAAGAGCTTATTTGATCGGGGGCGGGATCGGTTCGCTCGCGGCCGCCGCTTTCATGATCCGAGATGCTGCCATCCCCGGGGAGAACAATTTCATATTCGAAAGGGAAGCAAGGCTGGGCGGAAGCCTCGACGCTGCGGGTGATTCAGACAAGGGCTACTCGATGCGCGGCGGGCGCATGTTCACATTCGACAACTACGAATGCACCTGGGACTTGTTCAAGGCTATTCCTTCCCTGAGCAACGCCAATCAATCGGTCTATGACGAAACGGTTGATTTCAATGCAAAGTACCATTCTCATTCCCGGGCCCGCCTGGTCGATCGCGAGCGCGGAATCGTGTCGGCGAGGTCCATGGGCTTTTGAATCAAAGCGCCAATACGCAGGTATTTGGGGGTATTGCCTGTTCGGGGATCGGATCGGCAATTTCGTCGCGAAACCGATGGCCGAGTGCGCGGGCGCCGACATCCTGAAGGAACTGTGCGGACATCTGCGCCTCGATCTCGATATATTCAAGTCAGCCAATTGCATACCTTGCCGAATGCCGTACATCACCAGCATGTTCATGCCTCGTGTGAACAGCGACCGACCTCTGCCGGTTCCCCCGAACTCGAAAAACCTCGGCTTCATCAAGCACATTGAGCAGCTGATAAACCGCGCAATTCCCGCGATAACGCCGCACGACAAAACGTTGAAGACGAAGCTGGAAGCCCTGATTAAGGCGTTCGAGTGATTGCCGGATCTGGATCAGGCGCGGCTAGATAAAACCCAGCGTCCCGGGACTGAACGAGGCGAGATTCGGCAGCACGCTCGCGAGAGTCGTCGCGTCGGCGCCGAACCAGCTGGCCAGTGTCGCGGCATATTGATCCACGGCGATGGTTGGAATCCAGCGCCCCTCGTCGCCCGCGTCATCGGGTCCGCTAATCGCCAGCGTCGGCATGGTGCCGTACAGCTGGCCGCCGTGTACCGCATCCCCGATCACCATGTGGTGACTGCCCCAGGCGTGATCGGTGCCGCCGCCGGTATTGGGCAGCATGGTGCGCGAGAAATCCGACAGGGTGAACGACGTCACGCTGCTGCCGGCGCCGATATCGGCCATCGCACCATGAAAGGCGCTCAGCCCGGCATCGAGCTCGGCCAGCAACGACTGCTGCCGGTTGACCTCGTCCGTGTGCGTATCGAAGGAACCCAGCGTCGCCAGGAAAACCTGCCGGCGTGCACCCAGCGTAGCGCGCGCCTCGATGACCTTGGCGATCGCCAGCAGCTGCTTGGCGAAGTTGCTGGTCAATGAACCAAAGCGGGCGCTCAGCGTCGCGTCGGTGGTGGTAAGAATCGGATTGAGGGTCGCGCTGCTCGCGAGTGCCTCGGTCATGACGTTCTCGGCGGCCTTGACCAGGTTGGCTTGGCTGTCGATGTTCAGCAGCTGCGCCAGCGCGGAGCGCCGCGCGCTGTCCGCACTGCTGCTGCTGTAGCCGCTCAGACCGAAGGAGCCACTGGTCGGAATGACCAACGCCTGCGAGGCGGCCCCGGTCACGAACAGGTTGTTGCCTCCGGTGGAGATCATCGGTGGAACCAGGGCATTGACATTCAGGCTGGCCAGCTGATCCGATAACCGGCCGCCCCACCCGGTGGTCAGGGACGACGTATCGGAGATCGACGCCTGCCATTGCTGCTGCTGATCAATATGTGAGAACAGGCTGTCCGGCTTGATGGTGGCGGTCGACAGGTATTGCGCCTTGGTCAGCGGCTGCACCAGCGTACCGACGTTGGCGACGATCGCCAGGTTGCCGGAATTCCACAGCGATTGCAGTCCCGGCAGCGCCGGATGCAGCCCATAGGCCGGAGTCCCGCCGGCTACCGCCAGTGGCAGCAGCTGCGCCTGAGGCAGGGCTATGGTGCTGCGCAGCTTGGCGTAATTGGCATAACCGGCGGTGTCTACAGGCACGAGCATATTGTTGGTGTCGTTGCCGCCGTAGAGGAAGATGCACAGCAGCGCCTTGTAGTCCCCCGCAGTGGCCGCATTGGCGGCGATAACGCCCAGCTGGCCGAACGCGGCGGAACCCGCAAGAGCGCCGGCATGCATGAGGAAGCGTCGTCGTTGCATCTCAGCGCTCCACTTGGTACTGACCGGAACTGAGTATCAGGTAACTGGCCACACGGGCCTGCGCGATGACGTCAGTCGGGCTCGCTGCCTTGACGGCCTGAAGAATGACGTTGCTGGCGTCGGCCGGCAGGCTGCCATGCATCAGCGCCAGGTTCAGCTGCGCGATCAATGTCACGGGGTCCGTGAGCGACGCATACGGCGCCAGGTTGATGCTGGTGCCGATGCTGCCGGTGACGGTGGGATCGGCCGCCGCACCGTTTTGCATGATCACGGTATTGAGGAAATTCGCGCGCGCCAGCACCGTCGCAGCATTATCGATGCCAAACTCCGGTGCGATCGTCTGGGTACCGGGAATCAGATAGCTCGGAGGATAGAAGTCGAACACCGTCTCTGGCGAGAAGATCGGCTGACCCATGGCGGAACTGGCGCTGCGCAGGTAGACGCCGTCGGACTGGCCGCCAAGGCTGCGCATCGCTCCCGTGATGAACAGCGCGGGCTCGCGCAGACGCCCGAATTCCTCGCTCGCGGGCGCCTCGCCGCGAGCCTCAGGGTCGGTCAGGATCGCGCGTACCACGGCCGCCAGGTTGCCACGAACGCCCTTGCCGTCGTTGGCGAACACCGCGGAAATCCGCGCCACGTAGGCGGGACTCGGGTTGCTGGTCACCAGGTGCTGGATGAGCTGCTTGCCGATGAACGGCCCGACATTCGGGTGGTTGAAGATGTTGTCGAGCGCATCGGTCAGATCCGCCGCGGACGATTGATTCGGGGGTACGGTGTAGCCGTTGAGCAATGGCTTCGGATCGGTATCATCATGCTGGTCGTCAAAAGCCACCATGACGCCGTTGAAGTTGACCGGGTTGGTCCACTTGGAGGTCGCGCCGGGCAGCGGCGGATAAGTCCAACCGGTAAACACGGATGAGAAGCCTTCGATCGCATCCTGGGTGTACGTGGGGATCGGTGCACCGGCACTGTCCAGCTGCTGCGTACCATCGGCGTTGAGCTCAAACAGCCCGATAGAGAACAACTGCAACACTTCGCGCGCGTAGTTTTCGTTGGGCGTCGTGCCGTTGGCCGGATCCGGCTTGGCATTGTCGACCATGTCGAGGTAATGCCCCATCACCGGGCTCAGCGTGACGTCCTGCAGCAGCGTGCGGTAATTGCCGAAGGCATCGTTGAGCAGCATGTTCTGGTAGGCCGCCAGGCCGTAGGCCTCGTAGATCTCGACGCTCGAGACCACGAAGATATGCGACAGCGCGTACGCGACGCGCTGTCGCAGCTGATCGGTATCATTCAGGGCGTGGGTGAAGAAATCCCGCTGCACCTGGAACGGCGTGTACTGGTCGCGCGCGCACAGGCTGGACGCATCGGTGGGCGTCGCGGCATCGGTGACGCAATTCGAGGGCGCGGTGTGCGGCGTGTAGACAAAGCCGCTGTATTGGCTGGCCGGCGCCGCAATCTGCTGGTCGAGGTAAGCGTCGATGCCGAGGCTCTGCACCTGCGCGACGTCGCTCGCCGTAACGCCGAAGGTGGCCTGATCGAGCAGGCGCGCGGCATCACTCGCGGTCACTGGCGTGGCACTCGGACCGGACGGAGCGGTCGGTGTGGTCGGAGCAGAGGGCGTCGACGGAACAGAAGCGGTACCGCTGCCGCTACCGCCGCCGCAACCACTCAGCAAGCCTACGAGCGACAGCACCGCGGCGAACTGCAGACGAGCCTGCCGGTTAGTCGAAGACGGGAAATGGCTCATCGTCGAGACCTAACTTGTTGCTCATCCCTGCCACCTGCAACGGTCCGCCGTGCAAAGGGTTGACGCGACCGGCCACAGCCGTTGCGCGCTGTCATAACGCAGGCCCGCGAGGGCCATCGCCTCAGTTGTGAGATTCTGCGCAGCAGTGCAGCATTGACGTCAATAACAACGCCAGGGGTGGATATCACCATGAGTCGACCCAGCCTCGAGAGCCTGCTGCAGACCGTGGCGAACCCGGTGTCGATGCTGCGCAATTCGCAGCTCGGAGCCTACGTCTACCCTGTGGTGCCGGGCGAATTCACCAACTGGCGCGATGAGCAGCGCGCATGGCGCGAAACCGCGGTGCTGTTCGACCAGTCGCACCACATGGCGGAATTCACCGCCCGCGGGCCGGATGCGCTGAAGCTGATGTCCCACTGCACCATCAACAGCTTCGCCAATTTCACGCCCAACAAGGCCAAGCAGATGGTGCCGTGCAGCCACGATGGCTATGTGATTGGCGACGGCATCCTGTTTTACCTGGACCACGAGGAGCTGTTATTCGTCGGACGCGCACCGAGCGTCAACTGGCTCGAGTTCCAGGCGCAGACCGGCGGCTACAAGGTCGACATCATCCGCGACGACCGCTCGCCGTCGAATCCTCGCGGCAAAGCCGTCACCCGCCGCCATTACCGCTTCCAGATCCAGGGGCCGAACGCGGCCGCGATTCTCGAGAAGCTCAACGGCGCGGCCCTGCCGGAGGTGAAGTTCTTCCACATGGACGCGATCAACGTCAAGGGTCGCCGGGTGCGTGCGCTCCGACACGGGATGGCGGGAGCCCCGGGACTGGAGATCTGGGGTCCGTACGAGCAGGCGGAGGAGATTCGGGAAGCGATCCTTGCGGCCGGGCGGGACTTCGGTCTTGCGCAGGTCGGCTCGCGCGCATACGCCAGCAACACGCTCGAATCCGGCTGGATCCCCTCGCCGCTGCCGGCTGTGTACACCGGCGAGAAGATGAAGAGGTACCGCGAATGGCTGCCGGCGGATGGCTACGAAGGCGCCGGCTCGATCGGCGGCAGCTTCGTGTCCGACAATATCGAAGACTATTACCTGACGCCCTACGAGCTGGGCTATGGGCCGTTTGTAAAGTTTGATCACGACTTCATCGGCCGCGAGGCACTGGAAAAAATGGCGCGCGGCCCGCACCGCAGGAAGGTGACATTCGAGTGGAACCGTGACGATCTCGCCAGGATCTTCGCGTCGCTGTTGGTCCCGGAGACGGACAACTACAAATTCTTCGACCTGCCGATCGCCAACTACGCCTCGGCCTCCTACGACCAGGTCAGCAGCGGCGGCAGGACCGTCGGGCTGTCGCTGTTCACCGGCTACAGCTACAACGAGCGCAGCGCGCTCTCCCTTGGCGTCATCGACGCCGACGTCAGCGTCGGCGACATCGTCACGCTGCTGTGGGGCGAGGAAGGCGGCGGCACCGGAAAGACCACGGTCGAGCGCCACAAGCAGCTGGATGTTCGCGTCAAGGTGGCGCCGGTGCCTTACGCTCGAGATGCGCGCCAGGGATATAAACCCGGTTGGCGGACACGGGGGGCTTGATACGGGGGGGCTTGATATCAGTGCGG
>Ga0302324_100008319_pt1 | contig 21919 bp, 20 predicted proteins | sample Palsa_T0_1_FD_201949 | JGI IMG/M metagenome (GOLD analysis project Ga0302324, IMG submission 201949) | Peat permafrost microbial communities from Stordalen Mire near Abisko, Sweden - Palsa_T0_1 | ecosystem: Environmental > Terrestrial > Soil > Palsa > Peat permafrost | place: Sweden: Abisko...
CGCTGGGTTCGTCGCGGCGGTGAGCATGAGGTCGAAGTGATTGTGCAGCTTGAGGAGCGTGATCACGGCCACGATGCCAGCCAGATCGGCACCTGGCCGCGGTCGGTCAGGGCTCCGGCGTGTTCCGTGAATGTCTCATTTCTGGCTAATCAAGGCCATGGAGGCGGAGGGTCTCGGCGGGGTTGGTGTGATCGCGCCGGCCTTCGGGAACGTGCAGGTAACCGGCGTCCTTGATAGCTGCGATGATCGCGGCGCGGATGGTGGCCAGGTTGGCGGGCCCGCTGCCGGTCCGGCTGGTGGCGGTGTCTTCGCTGAACGTCGTATCCCGGACATTCTCCAGGGGCGGAGCCTGGCCAGCTGAGCTCGATCTCCGCGTTTCCGCAGGTCAGAGGCTGGTACGGATGAAGTTACCTGATGCAACAGGTGTGGTGCAACTACCGCGTGGCGTGTCGTGTCAGCGTGTTGCCGCTGACTGGTTGAGCTGGGTCATCAGCTCGCGGTTGGCGGTGCGGGCGGCTGAGAGTTCGTCGCCGCGATCTTCGAGTTGCAGCCGCAGGTCGGCGGCTTCCTGCTCGAGATGGGTGATTTTCTGGTTGAGCGCGTCGATGTCGGCGGGCGCGCCGAGCCCGGACTCGCGCCACGCTTGTTCGCCGAGCGTTTCGGAAAGCCGCTGTTCGAGCTGGCGGACGCGCGCGTTGAGCCGGATGGCGCGTTCGTGAGCTGCTAGCAGGTCGGCTTGCAGGGACGCGCGGGTGACGGCGGGTCCTGCGGTGTCACCGGCGGGGGGCGGTGCGGCTTCGGCCGCGTGGATCTTCTCGAGCAGGTCCCGGTGCCGGTAGAGGAAGGTCCGGTCGACGCCGGCGGCACGGGCGATACCCGACGCGCTGATCTCGGTCCCGCTGGCGGCGGCGCGGTCGAGCGCGGTCAGGACGCGTTTCCTGCGCCGGGCGGAGTCGGCCTGCCGGCCTTTGCGCATCGTCTCGGTGCGCGGGTTCGGGCCGGTGCCTGCTGCTGGCTTGCGGCTGGTCATAAGGCCTGGCCTTTCGCTTCTGAGGTGAGGGCCTGCGTGGCCGGGCGGGGGCGAGGCATGCCGATGCTGACCGCGCGGTGCTTGCGGACAACGGCGACGGCCTCGTCGATGCGGGCACGGTCGTCCGGGCCCAGGTCGGCGATGTCGCCTTTGATGCGGTTGATGAGCTGCCGGATGACGGTGATTTCCTGGCTGGCGGGTGCCGCCTGGTCGCGTGCCCAGCTGTCGATGCCGGTCGCGGCGGCGAGCCGTTCGCGGGTGCGGAGCAGGTCATCGAGGTAGGCGGTCAGGTCAGGGAGGTAGGACACGTCGGTGCGGAAGTGGTCGCAGCCGGCGCAGCGGAACCGGACCGGGCAGTCGTTTCCGCCGGCGGCGACGTTGGACGGCTCGCTGCAGGTGCCGTAGGGGACGGCGACCGAGCCGACCGCGTAGCGGGCGTGCTCGTCGTCCAGCAGGGCGCGGGCGTCACGCCAGATCCGGTTGCCGTGCCGGTCGAACTGCATCGCGGTGACCTTGTCGACGGCGCCGCGGCGGCGGTCTTCGCCGACCCGGTAGTAGCCGCGGGTGACATTGAGGTTGCGATGATCGAGGAGCTCGGCGAGCACGTCGATCGGAACGCCCGCGTCGGCGTGCCTTTGGGCGTAGGTATGCCGGTAGGAGTACGGGACAGCGCGGTCCTTGCCGAATTCGCCGCCGCCGTCCAGCAGCAGCGGCGGGAGCGAGGTGAGCCAGTCCCGGTGCGCAGCCGACAGCGCCGGGACAGTCAGCGGCCGGCGGCCGTCCCGGTTGGCCCAGCCGGTGGGCAGCAGCTTCAGCTCGCTGGCCGGGGTGTCCGGGAACCGGTCGCGGACGCGCTGCTGCTGGGCGCGGATCAGCTGCGCGGTGGCCGCGGGGATGGGCAGCCGCCGCCCGAGCCGGTGGGCCTTGTGGTTGTCATAGACCAGGACGGGTGCACCGCCGGGATCGCTGGCCAGGCAGTCCAGCGGCAGCGCGACGACATCTTCGGGACGGCGGCCGGTGTCGATGAGGATCTCGATCGCCGTGCGGATATTGGGTGAGGCGAGGGTGCCGAGGTGGCTGCAGACCTGCCGCAGGATCTCCGGAGGCAGGTCCCGGCCGGGTTCGCCGTGCTCGGGTTCGCCGGGCATGTCATCGCGGTGGAGGGCGAACTGGTCGCTGAGCCCGGCGGCTGGCCCGCCGGGCCTGGTCGCGCCCAGTTGCCGTACCGCGGTCAGCAGCTTGCGGACCTCGCGGCAGGCAAGTACCCGGGTGAGCTCGCTGATCTCGCCGGCGCCGTGCAGGTAGCCGAGGCGGTTGAGGAACAGCTCGATGTCGGTGCGTCCCAGCGCTGCCGGGCCCTCGCCGCGGTCGGCGCGCTGCCGCAGGCTGGCCGACAGCAGGGCCAGGCTGGACAGGTAGTGGCGGGTCTTGTCCCCGCCGCTGCGCCCGCGGCGGCGGGGAAGGTCGGCCAGCGCCCAGATCTTGGCGGTCTGGCGCAGCCACGGCTGGGTGATCGCGGTGAACGACAGGTTGCCGTGGTGCCCGAACAGCGCCATGTCCCAGATGTCCCTGGCGGTCTCGGTGCCCGGATCGGAGATGCCGCGGCGGGCGTGCGTGATCAGCGTGTGCACGACACTGGCATAGCCCTGGCCGCGGCTAGCCGGGATGTCCAGTCCCGCCAGGGATGCCACCTGCTGGGTGCGCGCGTCGTTAGCGACTGGCCGCAGGATCGCGCAATAGGTCTTGACGCCCTGCCGGGTGCGCTGCTGCAGCCCGAACAGCATCTCCACGGCGACTGCCGGGGCCAGCCCGGCGAGGCTGACCTGCCCGGCGCGCGGGACCGGCGGCTCGGTCATCCGCCACGCCGCCTCGTCGGGGTGATGGCCGGCGCGGCGCAAGACGCGCAGCCGCTGCAGGTGCGCGTCGCAGTAGACGGCATCGTGCCCGGGGAGCTGACGCGGGCACGATGCCACCGGGCAGGTGCCATGCGAGGGCAGCGCGACGGTGTCAGCCCGGGCGGTGAACTCAGCGGTACTGACCCCGGTCTGCTCCTGCTGGCCCAGATGCTCAGGGCACAGCGGCTGACCGGACGTCACCCACGGGCGCGGGCACCCGGTAACCCGGCATGTCCCGTCGCCGGCGCCGAGCCAGCGCTTGCCTTGCGGCGGCGGGAGCAGCGCGACGTCCTCCAGGTCCAGCCCGGCCGCGGTGAGCCGGCGCTGGCAGTCCAGGCACACCCGCGTCGCTGCGGCGCAGGTGGTCTGGCATCCCGGTGCGCGGCAGAACGCCCGGCCCAGCAGCGGATGCTCCGCCGGCAGCGTCAGCACCCAGGTCCCGGCATCCCAGCCGGCCTCGGCCAGGAACCCGGCGTCGATCCGGCTGGCCAGCACAGCTGACCGCTCATCCAGCAGCACCCGGCCCGCGAACAAGCTTTCTTCGGCAAGCGGTTCATCCGGCAGCGAAGCCGGGGCCGCGTGGATCCTCGATGCCGCGGTCATGCCTTCGCCTCTGCCAGGTCACGCGGGCTGGGCACCGCATCGACAGCGGCCCTGAGCCGCGCCGGATCCGGATGCGCATAAACCTGCGTAGAAGCGATGCTGGCGTGACCGAGGAGATCCTGGGCCTCCTCCAGCGTCCCGCCCGCATCAAGGACGTTCGACGCAAAAGCATGCCGGAGCTGGTGCGGCCGGGGCGCCGGATCGATGCCCGCCCGCCGGGCCGCCGCACCGACCAGGTCGTTGACCGCGTCCAGCCGCATCGGCGCGCCCACCGTGCCGCGGAACAGGTTCACGAACACGAAATCACCCCAAGCCGCAGCCGGGACGGTCATCCGCTCGAACTCATAGGTGTCGAACGCCTGCACCGTCAGGAAATCCAGCGGCACCGCCCGCTGCCGGCGGGACTTGGCGATCGCCCCGTTCGCGTTGTCCCCCCGCCGCACCACGTGCAGGTGCGGGCGGGCGATCCCGCACCCGAGCTCGCGGGAATCAGCCAGCAGGTGGACATCGCTGCGGCGCAGCCCCAGCACCTCGCCGCGGCGCAGCCCGGCCCGGACCATCAGCAGCACGATCAGCCGGTCGCGCGCCGAACCGCACGCACCCAGCACGGCGGCGACATCACCGTCACCGGCCCGGTCCACCCGCGACACCGGTTCATGCAGCCGGTGCCGGGCACGCATCCGCCAGCCCGCCCCGCCGTCCTCCCCGCGAGCCGCCACCGGAAGATCCCGGTCATCAGCGACCTCATAGAGCACCTGGACCAGATGCCCCCCAGCGGTGCCCTCCGCGACCGCGTGCACGGCCATGCCGCGGACCGCGGCCAGCACCGCGTTGATCCGCCGTGCCGAGCGCACCGCCGGCGTCCCCGGCCCGGCCAGCACCGCAGCGCCGGCCGGCGCGTCCGCACCCGCCCCCGCACGGCCCGCGTGCGCCAGCCAGGTCATGAACAGGCCGAGCTGCCCCGCACCCGCCTCCCAGCCGCGGCCCGACCGGGCGCACCAGCGCAGGAACAGCGCGATCCCCCCCGCATACGCCTTCGTCGTCGATTCCGCGCCGTCCCGGCCGAACCGCACCTGCCGCAAGAACGAATCCGCGACCGGCACGACAGCCAGCTCCTCATCCAGCACCGTCCAGTACCTCACCCCGGACGGCAGCCTCACCATGAACGCTCGCACCTTGTGACCCCCCGATCTCGTGCTTCCCGTGTGAACATCTACCAGCCACGAGCACCACACCCGAGGAGATCAGCAGCTAAACGACACCCGTGTCGCGCCGGCGCCACAGGATGCAACGGCCAGCCCCGCCCCGGGAGAACGGACATGGTGATGCGCCTCGACGGACCAGTGCTCGCGGGTCAGCCGGGCCAGATCCGCCGCAATGGCATCGGCGCTGGTCAGGCTGGTGACGGCGTAGGCGGTCTGGCGGGAGACCTTGCCGGTGGCGGTGTCCTTGCGCCAGCGGGTGATCTTGACGGCCTGGCGGGCGTGCGGGAAGTCCAGGCCGGGGACTGGGCGGCCTTCACGGTCCGGGTCTCGGTCTGGCCGTGCCGCTTTTCGCGGGTGACGCTGCCGGCCGGCACCTGCCGCCAGGGCAGCGCCGTGACCCGGGCCTGCAGCAGCGGCCGGTTCTGCTTTCACCACCGCGATGTAATGCGCCTTCTTCTGGCGTACCAGCCAGTCCAGGTTCGCCCGCACCGTATGCAGAGCGTCGGAGGTCACCACCACGCCGGCCAGGCCCAGCGGCTCCAGCAGCCCGGTGAAATGGCTGGTCTCGTTGTGCCCGTCCCCGACCTCGACCTGGTCCAGCAGGTGGCCGCCATGCTCGGCGACCCCGAGCAGGTGGACCCGGGTGCCGCCGGGCCGCCGGGCGCCGCGGGAGGTCTTGCCGTCCAGCGCCACGGCCCTGAACCGCTCGCGGGCCAGCGTTCGTGCCCGCTGGGCGGCGCGCCGGGCCCGGTAGCCGCCCAAGCTGGCCGACGGGCCGCCGGAGCGCGCGCGGCCGCGGGGGCGCAGTCCGGGCAGGGCCCGGGTCAGGGCGAGCGGGTCCAGGCGGTCCAGGACCACCCGGATCGTTTTCTCATCCGGTGCCCGGTACCGGGCACCGGTACCGGCCCGCGACCGGGTCCCACGGGGCGTGCAGCCGGGCCAAGCCGGCCTGGCCAGCCCGCCTGATCCACTGCCCGACCGCGGTAAGCCGGTCGTTCCCGGCGGCGGTGAACGCGCAGAGCGCGATCGCGATCAGGCAGGCCAGCGGGCAGATCCGCCCCTGCGGCGAGCGCGGGTCCGGCAGCGCTTCCAGCCGCTGCCACGCACCGGGAGCCAGGTTCCCGCCGTCAGGACCGGATTCGGCCGCGCGCGACAATGCCATTGCGGGCGTGCCACACCTCGTTCGTAGACCTCGAAGACCTACATGATCGACGCGGCATGCCCGCGCCTACAACCCGCGCAATACGCCCCTATCACCGCATACCGCCTAAAGCCGGGTAAGTCCGTAACATGCCGAAGCCCTGAGTGGACATCAGGATCGAAGCGCTAGTGGTGATCTTCGTGACTTACGGCCTGTCTCAATCATTAACAATCTCGAAACATTCCGAAACAAGGCGGGAACTGGAAATAGGTCCGCCACAAGAAGCCGAACCCCCACTTCGTATGAGCTCACAGGAATTATTCCTACCAGCGACAAATTATATTTGTCGGCTTTAGCTAACTGCAAACACATAGGTCACATGAAGCGCAGAATAGCTATCCTGTACGCGACTAACACAGCAATGTACTGCGCTTGACCAAATGTCGCCAGAATGGCAGACTTACGCCTACTGCACCGGGAGAGTTTGCAGCATCTAAGAAAGAGGATCGACATGGATAAAACACAGGAACTTCTGATCGAGGAACTAAAGTCGCCTGGCCCAGCCCAGCGCACTCAGCCCACTTGCCACAGCTATGCGGCAGATCTAGACGACGACGAGACCGAAGAGTAGCAAGATCGGCATTACGCCTGTCTAGCTGAGCTGACACTTTCGGAGTCCAGGGAGTTAAATCCCCCAGCGGCCCCTTTCGGGCGGCAATCAAATCGAAATCGAATGCTTCTCAGGCTCTCTCCGGTGTAGCATAACAAGACGATGCTGTAGCGCATAGATTCATTAACCCAGGGCACGGCACGCTAGCCCAGCAATTGGCTCTCAACAGGTTTAACGACCTAAGGTTCTGAAAACAAAATCCAGTCTAGTGGTTATGTGCGCCGCCACCGTCGGCGCGTTTATCGAAGAGAGTTACACGACTGCGGGCGCTCCGGCGATAGGGGGTCGCGACAGTGCTTTGCCTTGGAGCCTAAGCCACGACACCAGAAATAAGATACAGCTCCTCGACCCTGCTATCGCTTTAGTAAAGATGTGCGGGCGTTGCTAATACGACTGGTATTACCAGAAGGGGGTAAGATGATGAACGCTGAACTGCCCTTCGGACAAAAGCTACGAAGGGATGTCACGCTGATTACTCACGAGAACTGGACCTACATTCTATCTAGCGATATCCGGCTCAGAGTAAGACCAGCCGAGCTTCAGGACACCGATGATGACTCGGCTCCTGAAGGCAACGCGTCTCCCGATCCGTTGATGAACTGGCTTGATAGTACTGGGCTGCTGGCGAATGATCCGGAAGATCCGGTAGAAAATCACCCAACATACCGAAACGTCCTTAGAAGCCGTAGACCAAAGGTGTATCTGTGGGGTGCGTCATCCCTAGCTCATGATCTGAGGGAAGCACTAGAAAATCTCAATGTAATTTCTTCCCCCATAAATCCTGCTAGTGAAGATTTGCGCAGTTACGACCTTCTAATAGGGCCCATCGGGAAGCTAGCCCACGACTTTGGTGAGTGGACCCAAAGGCACCAGGCTGGAGATATTAGTTTTTTGACCTACCTCATTACGCCATCGAGTCTATTGCTAGCCCGCCTACCTGCCGGTTCCGCAGCCTGTCCAGATTGCCTAGTTGCAAGATTGCGTTCGAATTTTCCTTCGGCGGAGATCGCAGACGCTCCACTCAACGCACTCTTTGGAGCGGCAATTGATAGACGGTGGCCCATCTACTCCGCTGCAATTGGCCTTATTACGGCAGCGGCGATCGAAATGTGTGTTAGCTCTGGCTCCACTGCCGAGGAGGATGGAGGAGTTCTAGTAGAATTCACCTTGCCGCAGACTGAAATCACCAAGCACAGCATTCTTCCTTTTCCTGGCTGCGTGTCCCATTATGCGATTCCGGTATCTCAATCCCTGCTCCCCGTGCAGGTAGATGTTGCTAGTAGCCCCGCAACTAGCTTGCCTGAATCGTGGAGAAAGATGCAACGGGTAATAAGCCCGCTTGTAGGCATAGTGCATCGCGTTGAGATGAGCGACGCGAATGAGATAGCGAACGGATTTGTGTATGCCGCTACTTTCGGATCAAGCGACACCACGAGATTTTCTCCTGTTCGGGCGCCCAGTATTGGAGGAGCGGTGAAGTCAAGTTCGCTCCATGCACGCGTTGCTGCCGTGGGCGAATCAATTGAGCGGTATGCGTGCGGCGTTTATGACCCTCAGGTCCTAATACGAGGAACCTATGATGATCTTAAGCCTGAGGCGGTAGAACCAGACAGCCTTCCCCTTGGATCACGCAAAGAGTATGAAAATTCTAGACGTGTAGCTCCTTGGGATCCAGATCTAAGCCTTGAGTGGGCACAAGGAATTTCACTAGCGACGGGCGCTAGAAGACTGGTGCCCGCGTGCGCAGTCTACGTCCCATATAGGTTTCGAAGTAAGAGAGAGAGATTGCTACGGCCGATCTCTACGGGACTTGCATGCGGATCCACTCTGACGGAAGCGGCCCTGTCAAGCCTGTATGAAGTGGTAGAACGCGACTCCTTCGCAATATTTTGGGAAAACATGCTAGTTCTCCCTACCGTAAATCTTAGCACTAGCGAATCGCGTACTATCCGAGACGCTGTAGCTGAAATGGAACGCGACGAAGTCGAAGTAACTTGCAAACTAACGACGACAGACCTCAACGTTACTAGTGTAGTCATGATGGCTATACAGTGGCGCGAAGGCTCTCCTATGGTCTGCTTTTCTGCTCGATCGAATTTTGATTTCGAGAAGTGTGTCCTGGGAGCTCTCGAGGAGCTTCAATTGTGTAGACGATTCGTGGGTGACTGGATCGATGATCATGGCGTCGCGGAGGATCCAAGATCGATGCGGTGGATGGGTGAATTCTACTCCTACTATTGTCACCCGGAGCGCGTCGCCATGCTTGACTTCGTCAAGGATGGTCCGCGCCTCGAGATGTCTAGCCTTCCAAGAGCGGACGGTATAAATCCTGCGGAAGCCCTGGAGAAGCTGGTTAGTTATGTAAGCGGTCAAGGTTACGAGCCGATCCTTGTGAATATTACGCCTGTCGATGTGGCGTACTGCGGTCTAACGGTTACTCGTGCAATAGTGCCTGGCTTGCGACCCGTAACGTTTGCCCGAGACTTCCGGCATCTTGGCGGTCGTCGCCTTTATGATGCGCCGATTCAAATGGGGGTCCGTACATATGCGCTTACTGAGGAGGAGTTGAACCCTAACCCTATGCCAGGCGGCTGAGGAGCGCGATCTCCACTCTGGACGTGTTATCAGAGCTTAAAGGAAAGGGAGTCTTAAACTATATGCCCCGGCGTAGCGTCCGCTTCGTTATTAACTCCGCTATTCGTACCATGGTTCCTTGGCTTGCGCAGGACAGCACTGAGACGAATCTCCTGCGTCTGACATACGACTCAGCGCTGCTGCCATCGCCTCAGGATGAGCGGCGTGAAGTAACGCTAGCGTCAGTTAGTGCTGACACAGTTACAGTAGAATTCAGCGACGAGCTCCAATACGCCGACGGAACTCGTGTCAGTTGTGACGCATACATTCTGCCTCTAGTCTCGCAATTGGAGCTGCTTGTCGAGGACTATATTCTGGCTCGGTCCGGAAATGTTGCTCGTATATCAACAAGCGACCCGTCGGCTGTACTGGACATACTAAGATCGTATGCATGTGTTCCATTTCGACCAGAGGCTCCGCCTGCTAGTGTTCTTGGGTCTCACATGTTTAGCTCAGGACGGTGCTATGTGGCGACCGTAAAGAGCAATTGGCTTGAATTGGTGATGAATAAATATCATTCAGAGATGATCCACGAGATAGACTCGATTGAGATCCATACTATACCCAATATATCGGATAGGTTGAGTGCGTTCGCACGCGACGAGGTTGACGTGATTCCCATTGCATCAGCCGATGTGGAACGGATCCGGAACGGCGAGCTAAAGAACGACGGTCACATTTTGCATGGCCTCACTAATTCGATATCGACACTATCGTTTCGTGCTTCCGGTCCACTCATCGATCCTGCGCTTAGGCATCGGCTATGTGCAACGTTTCCGTTTGAAGAATTCGATGCCCGCTATCGCTTTGGAGGGACGGTGTTCGGTTTCTCGGATCCATTTCGCTGTCTAGATCAGCGCGAAAAGCATGCTAGGTTGGCAGGGTTCGCGCGGTCAAGTGCAATCAGAATGCTAGTTCCGAAAAGCGAGTATCATCTTGAACGTGGAGAATGGATGGCGTCTGCATGGAGCAAGTCTTCCGGAATACAAATAAACGTTGAAGGCCTTCAAATGACGGAATATCAATCTGCAATCTCGGATCCTTCTGCTGCTGACATAGTTTGGATGGGTGTAGGGGCGGATCACGATAGTCCTCGCCACTGGGTACGGTACGGATTGTTGAATGGACGGATACCCGTACCCCCGAATCTAGGTCGAGCACATCGACTCGCTCGGTCCAGTACGGAAGAGGACATCCTTGAAGCCGAGCGCATCCTCCTATCAGAAGGTTGGTATGTTCCACTCTATCGACACCAGCAGTATTATTTCGTAAGGAATGGCTTGCAAGGTCTACAGTTGGAGATGAGTGATTGGCCACTCCCGGGAGTCCATCACCCAGATAAATTGACTTGGGCTAGCAGGAGCACGGGTAGTGACAGCCTTGAGGGATGTAAAAATTAGCCGCGGGAGGGGGGAAATGAGTGCGCTTCCTCAGGCGGGCCATGGAGATACGCGCTGGTACTGCAGCAAACACGTGATATTCATTCCAGTTGACGGGACCATTATTGCTGTCAACTGCGCCTCGAATAAACGGTTTAGAGTTGCGACCGAGGTGGTCGAACTTTTGACAGCCTCCTCTGGTGGGGCTAGCGAGGAAGAATTGCGGCAAAAGTTTCCGCACTTGAGATCGCAGATGTTGGGCCTATTGCAGGACCTAGAGCAATCTGGTCTGCTTCACAAGGGAGAGGAGGTTCCGCAGTCTCCAAAAGAATGGGCGCTGTGGTCTTCCTTCGAACTAATGGTTCAACACCAAGCTCATGAGGGCGGCCTCCGTTGTAGTCGCCCTGAGTGGGGGCCTTCTCCTGAAAGGAAAGACTATCCCGATAAGAGGCGAACCCAGCTTGGTAATATTCCTCTCCCGAGCAAAGAGTTTGGTTCATTGCTCAAAGAGAGGAGAAGTATTCGCGACTATACTGCCAATGTTCCTCTCACGCTAACGGAACTCACAGCCTTTCTAGGCGCATCTGCGCAGGTATCGGGGCGAATCGGCCGAGCGGGGGCGCAAACCACATTGCGGCCTAGTCCGTCAGCCGGCGCGAGGCATGGTCTAGAATTGTATCTAATGTGTCGAAATGTTATTGGCCTCGAGCAAGCGGTGTACCATTACGATCCTTTCATGCATGATCTGGTAAGGGTTGGTGAGTGGAATGCTGACACTGACGACCTCATGGATAGACTTATCTGCCGATCCGCTATGCTACAGGCACCACCTGATGTAGCTGTATTTATCACAGCGGTAATGGATAGGGTGCTCTGGAAGTATGAGCGATTGGGTTTGTTGGCTGTATATCGCGACGCCGGTTGTCTCCTTCAGACGATGTATCTAGTCGCAACATGTCTTGATCTAGCGCCTTGCGCCGTTGCAGCCACGACAGGCCCAAAGATGCCCTCATTTGTGGGAGCGCATCCCATGCAGGAGATACACGTTGCCAGCATGGCTCTCGGGATACCGGCACATCGGGATACACAGGTTGACCGCTGTTTATCAGATAGCGAGGCCTCGGTATAGTGGCTCAGTGAACGCTCGGACCAGTGGTGTGGCGGGTAGTTGGCACGATGTGCGTGAAGAGGCGCGGCTTTCACGCACGCGGCACAGGCTCTGCGGGTCACCCGGCGGAGCCGTCCGCTTTCCGGCAGGACATGGCGGATCGCCACCATACCGCCATCAACCCGGTCTCCGGCTAGGCCGCCCCGTAGGAGCTGGCGCCCTGGATCCGCGAGCACTGGCAGATCGAGGCTCTGCACCACGTCGGCGATCTCACCCCCGCCGAGTCAGTACCCCGTGTGAAGACGGGCACCACGCCACTATGCCGTCCTGTGCATAGCGCCCATCCACCTGCCACATAGTAGGCTGCGGCCAGTACGGGCACTATGCGCCGCGATTTTTGGCCTGATCCCACCTTCTACCAGGCCGGATGCGGTCGCTGCGTTCCGTCTCCGTGATCCTGACCTCACCCCCTCAACAAGACAAGAGGGCGAGGTCAGGATCCCTCCGACTCCACTCCGCACAAACTGAGGGAGGGGGTGACAAATAAAAGAAAAGAAAAGAAAAAGCAATAAAGGTTCTCGCCGTACTCATGGCCGAGGAAGGTGCAAGCAAAACCAGCGCGGATGACCGTGGAAGGTGCAAAGGTGCCGCGCTCCGCGCGGCTCGTCGCATACAGCACCGCACCTGCCGGACGAGGAAGCCTGCAAGCAATGGGGGGCATCGGATGCGTGCGCTATCGCCTGTTCGCGTGCCGTGCCCGGCCCGCAGCGGGAAACGAGCCGACGGCACCCACCTTGTCTCGTAGATGCGTGGTTCCACGCCCTCAAGGACCTCAACCCTCCAGGGCACCCCCACCCGAATCGCTCCTGCACGTAACGTAGCTTCACCCCGGCCGCGAGCTTGTTGAGCCGCCCGGCTAGGCCGCACGCCGCGGCCCGGTCCGCGGCGGGCAGCGCGGTTGTAGATCCTGGCGGCGGCCTGACAGACGCCGGAAACGCCGCCGCCAACGATCACGATGGGTACCGTCGCCCCGAGATCATTGAGCTCGGGAGTCGACTACAGTCTTCGTACCCAGCCACGCTATGAGGGCCAGCGACATGCTAGGGCTGAGCACAACTGCTCAGCTGCTCGGGGTCGGGTAGCTCGGGACCCCTAACGCGATTCCGGCCCTGATCTCAGCCCCGCACTAGCTTTGCTCGCGATGCTTCAAGGCGTACTCATGGGCGTGGCCCGAGAAAAAGGTCGTCAGGCCGAGGAGGTCATGCCACGTCGTCTCCGGGGCGAGGGTCGCGTACCTGTAGACCATGTCCGGATCGAAGCCCAAAAACAGTTTCTTGCCTTGATGCGGAGTTAGCCTGCCTTTCAGTGCCTCCGGCGGGGTGAAGTCGAAATAGTCGTTGTAGTGCTCGGTGACCTCTTGTTCTCTTGCCTCGCGCGATTTGTTGTGCGGGCCGATGAACATAACAGCCAAGCGGAACTGGTTCCCTTGAATCTGCCAGCCGAATTGGCGGCCTGGACGCCCGTTGACGAACCAGTCGTTCAGCCCGATGGTGTGATAAAGGGCCGCCCCGACGGGGCCGGCTGGGCGGATCTCGGGCGGCTGCGCGCAGGTGGCGAGTTGCGCGAACCGGCCGACTCGTACCTTGTCGACTAGTGACAGGACCCGTCCCCGTGCCAGATGCTCCCGCTCACTGGCCGGCAGCAGGACAGCCTCATCTAGGTTCACGTCCGGGTCGTAGGCGCGTGCCACGGCGTCCAGTTGAGCGACCAGCTCGACGTACGCGGACACGACGTGCGCATCCTCGCCGCTGACCCTGCGCGCAGTCTCCCGCAGCTCATCCAACAGGTCCCGGTAAACAACCGAACGCCACGGTCCGGGAAGGCCGGGGGCCGGTGCCGTAAGCGTGAGCAGGACGTACTTGAGCTCACCGAACTTCATAGACGGGGCAAGTCTGGCGACGGTCTCGGCCTCCCGGACCAGTTGTTCTGCGGTGGGGATCGCGCCGATCTTGTTCTCGACCACGAGCGTCTCCCGCCCAGGGCCAGAGCAGATGACGAGGTCCAAGTGGTGCCACTCGCGCTCGATAAACGGTTCCTGCCCATCCGCGCGGACCGAGTGGAGGCCGAGCGCGTTCCACACGGGAGCGGACTCGGCGGGCTGATGGAGGGCAAGCCAGTAGAGCATGTTCGTGTGGAACAACTCCATGCCGGCCGTAGAGAGCTGAAAAAGCGGCAGACGGGCAAGAGCGTCGACCGCTGCCCGCCGGGAATCGCTCGTCGTCACTGTTAACTCCGCAAGCTACGGTTTTTAAAGACCGCCAGCATAGCATTGCCCAGGTGATAGGGAGGCGTGATAATCCGGAATGTCGCCGTGCTCGCAGCGCCCGAGGTGCCGCGGCGAACTGCCGTGCGCGAGCGGCTCCCTGAATCGCGACGTGCGTTACCGGGCGCTTGTAGGTTCCCGGCACAGATTTCCAATTGATCTTGGTCGACCTGCGGTTTCCCAGCGAGTTTTCCACTGTTCCGGGCCTGGCTTACCAGATGGGACTTCCAATCTGGCGGCTGTGCCCGGCACGCGTACAGCCGCCGTTGGTAAACCTGCCGCGTCACCAGGCAGGACTCGCCGCCGTTCGGGCGAGTCTTCCAATTGGACATCCAGTGGAAAAGTCCCCTGGGAATTGGACAAGTTCACAGGGAACCTACAGCGCTGCGCGTGTCCTCCTTCACCCGGTTAGTGAACTGGCGCCACGCAGCGGGTCCGAACCGCAGCACCGGCCCGGTCCGGTCCTGGGTGTCGCGGACGAGTACGCGGTCGCGGTGGCTGGCCGTTTCGATGCAGCCGCCGCCGTTGGACCCGCTGTAGGTGCTTTTGCGCCAGCGCAGGCCAGCTAGTCGTTCCATCTCTCACCAGCCCTTGCGAGAACGTCCAGTGTCTGGGACCGGGGAAGCGCCTCCGCGCGCAGGTAATCGAACATCGACGCTGCCCTGCTGATCAGTTTAGGGTCCCGGATCACCATGCCCTGCACCCCTGTCTCCAGGTAGATGACGGTATCGGCGGCGCTGTCGGTGCCGATCGCGAACGCTCCGGACAGCCCGCCGTAGGCCCCCGCGCCCGCGGCCACCACCTGGATCGTGACCCGCGGCCTGGCGGCCATCTCGGCCAGGTGCTGGGCCTGCTTGCGCATGACGTCAGCGGACCCGACGCAGTATCCCAGGATCTGCTCGCTGAGCAGGATCCAGACCTCGGGCGGGGAGGGCCGGTCGAAGACACGCTGCCGGTCGAGCCGGGCGGCGACCCGCTCGTCCAGGTCACCGCCGTCATCGGGTCCCCAGCCCAGCACGGCCCGGGCGTAGTCCGGGGTCTGCAGCAGCCCGGGCACCAGCAGCGGCTCCCACCAGCGGATCACGGTGGCCCGGGCTTCGATCTCCACCCAGTCCCGGAACCAGGGCGGGTGCGGCCCGGCCCAGGTCCGCGAGTCGTGGTAGAACCGGCTGAACCATCCGCTCATCTGCGGGAACGCCTCATCGCACGCGGCGGAGAACCGGCGGGCCGGGCTGAGCGTCCCGGCCTCGATCCGGGACACCGTGGAGGCATCACACGGGACGGTCGCGGCCAGGTCGGCCAGTGTCATGCCCGCCGCCACACGGGCCCGCCGGACCTCCGCGCCGAAGAAATGCGCGGGCGACGCGCCCGGGTCCAGGTCCCTGATCGCGGGCATGGATCTGCTCCCGTCTTTGCGGGTTTTCCGGCCAGGACCGGGTTTTGCCGCCGCGCGGCCCGGTGTTGCCGGTCCCGGCCCGTTCTCTTCCCACGGTAGCCCCGGGCCTGGCACGTTGGGTAGCGAGATTACCCCGCCCGGTAAGGACCAGCCGACGATGACCGCTGAACCCGCGACCGTCCCTCAGCCGCAGCACCCTCTGCACGCCCTGACCACCTTCGAGCTGCGCGGTTACCGCCGGCAGCTGGAGCGCGCCATCGCGTTCTTCGACCAGACCGATCCCGTGCCGCCGGCCCGGGACGACTTGCAGGCCAAACTAGACGAGGTGCTAGCCGAGCAGGACGACCGCGCCAGGCTAGCGGCCCGATGACTTACCGGTGCTCCTGCGGATTCAGCACCGGGAGCCTGGAGAGGTTCGAGGATCATCTGTTCACCTTCCCCGAAGATGATCACTACGAGCTAGCTTCTGTCGACCAGGACTCCCAGGACACAACTCTGAACTGTGGCGACGGGCCCTGGGAGCGCGTTCCGGCGGCGCCCGCCAGCGGTCATCCAGGCGGGCTGGGCCTGGCGGATCAGGCAGGCGGCTTCGCCGACGCCGGCGACTGCCCCGGCCCCGCCAGGGCGGCCGGGTCGCCGCGGGCCGGTTCCCTGCCCGGGGCCGCACGGCCGGCGTCCGCCGCCGGACCAGAACCGGCCCGGCGGCCGTGACAGGAACAGGCGATTCCGCAGGGGTTCTGTCGCGGTACCGCTGACCGCCGCGGCCTGCAGAAATACCAAATCGGCGGAACGATCCTGCCGCATGCCCACGGCACCGGGCCTGCCCCGGCGACAGCCCGCGCGGCCGGCGCGATCCTCCTGGGGAACGCGGCTGCCGCGCTCGGCGTTCGCGTCCGTTACGGAAGGTAATTGTGACGATGCGATTACGGATGGGGCGCGGTCTCGTCCTGCTGCCGTCTCGCGCGGAAAAATCGTCACATCTCGTGTCCATCCGGACACGTGTGGCATCCGAGGCTGCTGTGACAGCGGGGAAAGCCGGGAACCATCATGACCGCACAGGCACACGACACCACCACCCCCACCATGACCGCGGCCCGCCCGACCCGCCGTGCCGACGCGGGCACGGTCCGGCTCAGCGAGCGCGACATCGACGGGCTCCTCCTGTGCGGGGAGCACTACGGCGCCCCGTACGATCTTCTGGCCCTGGCGCTGCGGGTGGCGCCGGACCGGCTGCCGCCGATCGTGGCGCGGTGGCGGCGGGCCGGGTACGCCGAGACCGCCCGGCTCGGGCGGGGGCCGGGGTGGTGCTGGCTGACCCGGGCCGGGATGACCGCGACCGGGCTCGGGTTCCCCGCCACCGAACCCTCACTCGGCCGCCTGGCCCACATCCGCGCCGTCCTCGCCGCCCGCCTCTGGCTGCAAGCCAGCCCGGTCTGGACCGCCGGGCAGCCGTGGTGGCACTCCGAACGCAGGCTCCGCGCGGACCAGCCCGCGGCCGGGCGCCGCGAGCACGTCCCCGACGCGGAGATCCACTGGCCCTCCCTCGACGCCAGCCCCTACGCCGGGCAGGTCTGGGCCATCGAGGTCGAGCTGACGCCCAAGGCGGCCGCCCGCACCCTGCGGATCATGACGGGGCTGCTGTCCCCGGTCCGGTACGCCCAGGTGGCCTACTTGATCGCCCCGGCCGCCCGGTCCGTCGTCACCAGGGCCGCGGGGTCGCTCCCGGCCGGGGAGCAGCCCCGGGTGGTGATCCGCGAGCTGCCCGCCGCCGCGTTCACCCCGGAGCCGCGGCCATGAGCATCTGGTCCTTCCTGAAGCTCACCATCTTCTTGTGGCTACTCCGCAAGACGATCAAAGCGTTCGGATGGCTGCTGCTCACCGCGGTCGTGGTCGCGGCGTGGCCGGTCACGATCGTGGCCGCGATCGGGTACGGGGCGGCGTGGCTACGCGGCTGGCCACCCGCCCGGCTGGCCCGGACCGCGGCCTGGGCGCTGATCCCGGCCGGCACCTGGACCGCCCTGCAAGGCGCCCGTTTGCACGCCTGGCAGCCCGCCGTCCTGACACCGGTGCGGACCTGGGCGCGGAGCTGGTCCCAGCTCACCGCCGTCGACGTGGGCCGGGTGTTCATGCTGCTGGCCCCGGTCGCGGTCCCGGCCGGGATCGCCGTGGCCGGGCTGGCGTGGGCGTGGCGGATTTACGCGATCAGCACCGGGCTGGGCGGGATCATGGCCACCGCGCCGATCCGGTTCGATGCCCGCCAGTGGCGCCGCCAGGTCCGCACCGCCAAAGGACTGACCGCCGCCCCCGGCGCCGTCCCGCTCCTCGCCCGGGGCGGGCGGATCCCGGTCGGCGGCACCATCCGCGCCATCGGCCACCGCTGGCACCCCGTCTTCACCCTCCCCTACACCGCGTGCGCCCGGCACACCGTAATCGTCGGCGCCACCGGATCAGGGAAAACCAATCTCATGATGCGGCTGTGGGCCGGGTGGTTCACCGCCGCGCTGGCCGCCGCGCGGGCGGGGAAGGGGCCGCGGCCGCTGCTGGTCGTGCTGGACTGCAAGGGCGGCCGCGACGCCCGCGTCAAAGCCGACCGCACCCGGCGGCTCCTGTACGGCGCCGGGGCCCGCCGCGTCGCGATCTGGCCCGATGAGGCCCGCCTGTCCCTGTGGGACCTGCCCCCGCAAGACCTGGCGGTACTGCTCTATCAGATGATCGACACCGGCACCGGCGCCGCCGCCTACTACGCCGACATCATGCAAGCCGTCGTCATGCTCGCCGTGCACGCCCCCAGCGGGCCGCCCTTGAGCACGACCGGGTTCCTCGACCGGCTCGACGCCGGGTGGCTGGGCACGGCGTGGGATCCGGCCCGGTATCCCGCCGAGGCGAAACGGGTCCGGGGCGCGGCCCGGCAGCTGCCCGACATCCAGCTCCGCTACGCCACCCTCCTGGCCCGCCTCGGCCCGGCGCTGGACGGCCCGGGCACCCTGGCGGAGGCCGACGCCTGGTACTGCATCTTGGAGGGCACCAGGGAGCCGTCGGTGGCCGAGGCGCAGGCGATGGCGCTGACCGAGCTGACCGCCCACGCCGCCACCGACCTGAACGCCGAACCCCGCGCGATGCTGCTGGCCGCCGATGACTACTCTGCGGTCTCGGGGAAGGTCCCGCTGTCGAACCTGTACGAGCGGGGCCGCTCGCTCGGCATCGGGGTGCAGGTCTCGGCGCAGTCCTGGCAAGGGCTCGGGGCGGATGAAGATGAGCGGTACCGGATCGCGGGCACCGCCGACGGCGGCATCTTCGTCCTGCACGTCCCCTACCCCGACGCGCTGGTCGCCGCCGCCGGAACCAGGCGGGTACTGGAAACCGCGCACAAGCTGATCGGCCGTGCCTGGGGCGATGAGGGCACCACCCGCGAGCAGCGCGCCTGGACCGCCGACCCCGACCTGGTCCGCCGCCTCGACGTCGGGCAGGTCTGCTACATCCAGCGCGGCGCCGCGACCTTCGTCCAGGTCGCCCGCCCCCGGCCCTCGCCCCTCACCCTCCTTCCCGCACCCGCGACCCCGCCGCCCCCGGCCCGGATCCCGGAGCCGCGCCGTGAACCCGCCCCTGGTCCGGCTCGCTGGCCGGACCCGGCCGGGCTGGATGACCTGTTCGGGCACGGGGGTGGTCGCCGGTGACCCCGGACCCGTTCGAGGCGCTCGGCCTGCCCGCCCGCCCCGACCTGGACGACGAGACCGTCCGCGCCGCGTGGCGGGCCATCGCGGCCGCCACTCACCCGGACCGGCCTGACGGCGGGGACCTGGCCCGGTACACCGCCGCGTCGGCGGCCTACGCCGAGCTGCGCACGCCCTGGGGACGGTCCGAGGCCTACGCCGACCTGCTTGCGCGGGCCGCCCGCGACGCCGAGCCGGCCACCGGGCCGCTGCCCGTCATCCCGGCCCAGGACCTGGAGCCCGGCGGCGTGCCGCGGCACCCGCTCGCCGCGGTCCTGGAGTTCCCGGCCCGGGTCCGCTACGGCCGCCCCGGCCATCTGCTCGCCCGCGCCGTGATCGCCGCGGTCCTGTCCCTGGTCGTGCTGCAGCTGATCCCCGGCACCACCGCCGCCCCGGCCGACATCACCGGGCTGATCACCTGGTTCGCCCTCACCGGCCGCCGCGACCTGGCACCCCCGCCCGAACGATGACAACACAGATGCCTCCGGCGGGGCCTCGGGCTCCAGGATGGACCGGCCCGCGCCCGGCCTTTCCCGCCGTAATCCGGCTGGGGGGGAGGGGCCATCCCGTCCCCGTCGGCCAGGACGAGCCGAGCAGACCGGGCCTGGCCCGTCAAGCAAAGCCCGCTTGACCGGCCAGGCCCGGCCCGCACCCCTGCGGGTGGCCGACGGTGACGGGATGGACCGGCACCATGACGCGCGCACGCGCCAGAAAAAACCCGCGTAATGCGTGTGAAAGAGGAGGAGAAAGAGAATGGCGGAAACGAAACGGAATGAGCCCAGGAATGGGCAGGGAAATCAGCGGGATAATATGCTGGGAATGGCTGTTAATGGCAGGGTGATCAGCTATAATGTGAGTGAGGACCAAAGGCCGGGGGGCATCAAGGTCCGGTTCAAGATCCGCATCGCCACCGGGAAACGCGCGAGGGAAATAGACGCGCGGCAGGCGAAGGTAATCATGGAGGTACTCCAATGGCAACGCCAGCACGGCAATCCGTCCAGCTGACCGCTGCTGCCGGGGGTCCGGCTGAGCCGGTCCCGGTCGCGTTCCTGGGCCGGACCTCGACCCTGGAGATGCAGGACCCGGTCGCGTCGCTGCGCCGCCAGGTCCGCTCCTGCCAGGCGTGGCTGCCCCCAGGCTTCCACCTCGTCGCCTACTACTGGGACATCGAATCCGGCGGGCTGGACCTGGAAGCCCGCAGCCAGGGCAGCGGCTATCAGGCGTTCACCGGGGCCGGGATCCCCCGCGACGGCGGGATGGCCGACCTGCTCGCCGAAGCCGCGAGCCCCGCCCCGAAGTTCGCCGCGATCATCTGCGAGGACATCGAGCGGTCCGGCCGGGACACCTTCAACGCGCTGAAACTGGAAAAGAAACTATCCAGGAACGGCATTCCCCTGTTCGCGACCGACGAGCCGGCCCAGATCGAGGGCCTGAACGCGACCACGGTGCTGGTCCGCCGGATGAAACAAGGCGTCGCGGAATGGTTCCGGATCCAGCTGAAAGAAAAAACCTGGAAAGGCCTCGTCGAGCATTGCATGGACGGCTGGAACATCGGACCTGCCCCCTACGGATACACCGCCGACCGCATCCCCCATCCGGTCCCGGTCAAAGCCAGCCAGGGACGCACCAAAACCCGCCTCGCCCCCGACCCGGTCCGCGGGCCGGTCGTGACGCAGATCTTCACCTGGCGGGTCATCGACAAGCTCGGCATGCCGACCATCGCCGCGCGGCTCAACGCCGACCCGGTCCGGTACCCCGCCCCGGGCACCTCGGGGTGGAGCACCCCGACCGTGTTCGTCCTGCTGAACAACCCCAAGTACACCGGGCACATGGTCTACGGCCGGGTCCGCAACCGCAACGGCCGCCGCGTCACCGTCCCGGCGGATCAGTGGCTGTGGTCACCCCAGCCCACCCACCCCGCCCTCATCGACCGGGCCACCTGGGACGCCGCCCAGCACATCGGCGCCGAGCACGGCACCAGCCGCGACGGGACCAGCCGCAGCACCCACCCCGCCGCGACCCGCACCTACATCTACCGCGGCCGGGTCCGGTGCCGGGACTGCCGCCGCCGGATGGCCGGCCAGGCCTACGGCCGCGGCCCTGACACGCGGGTGTACTACCAGTGCCCGCACAACCCGGCCCGGCCCAGGGAAACCGCCGACTACCCCGGCCACCCCCGCACCGTCAAGACCCCCGAAACCCGGCTGGACCAGATCACCGGCCTGTTCTTCGCCGAGCACGTCTTCGGGGCCGGCCGCGCGGCCCTCCTGGCCGCCCAGCTCCCCGCCACCGACGCCGACGCGGCCGCCGAACGCGCCACCCAGGCCACCGCCCTGAACGCCCGGCTCAAGCGGATCGAGACCGGCCAGAACTCCTGCATCATCGAACTCGAAGAACTCCCCGCCGGCCCCGGCGACACCGCCGCCGCCGCGATGCGGACCCGGATCCGCGCCAGGTTCGCCGAGCTCCACACCGAACGCGAGCAGATCCAGGCCCAGCTGGACGCTCTCGCCCAGACCACCCCCAAAGCCGCCGACACCACCCTGCTCGACGCCCTCCCGCTGGCCGGGGACATCCTGCCCGGCCTGGACCCGCAGCTGAAAGCCAAGCTCTTCCAGGCCTTCGACCTGCAAGTGCTATGGAACAAGACCGGCCGGCAAGCCACCGTGTTCGTAGAAATCACCGAGGCGACGCTCCGGGCCCTTCCCGCTATCCTCAATCCCGGCCAGGACGGCTACGATGACAATATCGTCAGCATCCCTAGTCAAGCCGCCGCCATGGAGGACTTGTTCGAGTCCCCTATCGCCCCCAAAATACTCCCGTGA
>Ga0302324_100008321_pt1 | contig 21918 bp, 20 predicted proteins | sample Palsa_T0_1_FD_201949 | JGI IMG/M metagenome (GOLD analysis project Ga0302324, IMG submission 201949) | Peat permafrost microbial communities from Stordalen Mire near Abisko, Sweden - Palsa_T0_1 | ecosystem: Environmental > Terrestrial > Soil > Palsa > Peat permafrost | place: Sweden: Abisko...
CCGCCGACGCGCTGATCGCAATGATCTACCTCTGCTGCGCCGGCATCCAGATCGCGCTCCCTCACCGATGAGTCACCCCCAAACGGAGAGGAGAGCCCCATTTAGAGGGATCCGGCGCGTGCTCCAAGTGCCCCGCTTCACCCCGAAGGCGGACGCTAGCCAGTAGACCCAGAAGATGATCCAGGCGATCGAGATAGTGGTCTGGAGCGCGTGCATCTGGCTCGACTAGCGTCTGGCGGTGGGGATATCTACCAGGTTACGACTCTCCCAACCTTCTCATCCTGTCCATCTGAGAGTGTTTAGCTTCTGCGGATGTCCGAGTCAGCCGTTCCGCGAAGAATCGCCTTGGCGGCCGCGGTTCTCGAGATTCATGTCTCCGCCGGGTTGTGCGCAGGTGATTGATTGACGATGGTGACCCAGACTCGGCTCTCCACGGACCACGGCAGCGACGGGCCAGTGCTCGCCGTGTCCGGCTTGAGCAAGCGCTACGGTTCGGTCGTTGCGCTCGACGGCGTTGACGTTGCGGTTGCGCCCGGCGAGCTTGTCGGGCTACTTGGACCTAATGGCGCCGGCAAGTCGACGCTCGTCAAGATCGCCTGCGGTCTGGTGCGGCCAACCGCCGGTGCTGTCGCGGTTTGCGGCGCTCCGGCCGGCAGCCCAGCGGCTCGGCGCTCGCTCGGCTATCTCGCCGAGCTGTTCCGGTTCCCTGGCTGGTGTACGGCATCGGAGGTGTTGGCGCTCCACCAGCGACTGGCTGGATCGGTGGGGGAAGAGGCCGAGCGCCGTGAGCTGCTCGCGCTCGTCGGACTCGCCGAAGCGGCGGGCCGTCAGGTCGCCGGGATGTCGAAGGGGATGCAGCAGCGGCTCGGAATCGCCCAGGCACTGATCGGCGAACCGCGGCTGCTGCTGCTCGACGAGCCCACCAGCGCGCTTGATCCGGCCGGGCGGCGCGACGTGCGCGCGATGCTCGAGCAGGTTCGCGATCGCGGGATCGCGGTGCTCCTCAACTCGCATCTGCTTGGCGAGGTGGAGCAGGTTTGTGACAGGGTCCTGATCCTTTCTCACGGAAAGGTGGCGGCGGCGGGACGGCCCGAGGAGCTGACCCAACCTGCCGGCGTCGAGGTCCAGACCGGCGCCGGGGCCAAGCGGTTCCCGGATGCGCGTCGGGAGGACGTCCCGCAGATCGTCGCGGCGCTCGTCCGCGACGGCGTCGACATCTACGAGGTCACCGTGATCCGATCGACGCTCGAGGATGCTTACCTCCGGGTGGTAGACGGAGAATGAGCCGGGTCCTGATCGTTGCCAGGTACGCGCTGCAGGAGAGCATCCGGCGACGGGTGTTCGCGATCGTCCTCGTGCTCAGCCTGCTGTTCCTCGCCCTCTTCACAGCGGCGGCGGTCGAGGCGTCGAACGCCGCGTCCCCGTTCGGAAGTGGCCGCGGCCTGATTGATGCACGCGAGGTCACCGCTGTCACGCTGATTGGTCTCGGCATGTTCTCATCGCTGTTCCTCGCCACTGTGCTGGCAGTCTTCCTGACCCTTGGAGCGGTCCGTGGCGATGCTGAGCAGGGCCTGCTCCAGCCGCTTGTCGTCCGACCGCTGAGACGCCGGGAGCTGCTGCTCGGACGGTTCGTCGCGGCGCTCGCTGTGTGCTCGACGTACGTAGTCGCTCTGTACGGAGTCGTGCTGCTGATCGTTCACCAGGCGGGCGGCCAATGGCCCGACCACGTCGTCGGGCCGGCCCTGGCGCTGGCCGGCGCCCTAACCGTCCTGATCGCGCTGTCTTTGCTTGGCTCGGTCTTCCTTTCCGCCACCGCCAACGGGATCGCGATGTTCATGCTTTACGGCGCCGGGCTCGTATCCGGGCTCCTGGCGAGCATCGGAGCGGTATTGAACGCACCCACCGTGCAGACGATCGCCCACGACTTGGCGGTCGCGTTGCCGTTTGAGGGTCTCTATCAGGCCGGGTTACACGCACTCGGATCAAATCAGAACGGTCTCACGGGGGCACTGGTCAACCTCGGCCCGTTGGGCGCCTCGCACGCAGGCGGGACCGCGCTCGAGCTCTGGGCGGCCGCGTATGTGGCGGTCGTCGCGATTCTCGCCACGCGAAGGTTCGCCCGTATGGACCTATAGCTTGGGCTACAGGGTCGATGTAAGCTGGTCGATACCGGTGGTGGTGCAGGCGAGGCGCTCATGAGGTTGTGGCTGTCGGCGTGCGCGATTGCGCTGGCGATGCTGTTGTGCGCTCCTGATGCCTGGTCCGCGACTTGGACGGCCCAGCAAATGGCCGTCCCGGTCGGATCGAATGGCTCACTCGTCTCGGCGTCCTGCCGCTTCACCGGTACCGCGTGCGTCGCGGTCGGCTCCGCTCTCAACGCGACCGGCGACGGAGCGACGCTGGTGGAGGCATCGAGCGGATCTAGCTGGCGGGTGCAGCCGACCCCGAGCCCTGCCGGCGCGCTTGACAGTGATCTCACCGGCGTCTCGTGCGTGAGCTCAACGGCCTGTATCGCAGTTGGCTTGTATTCCGTCGTGGGCTCGCCATCAACGACAGCGTTCGCGGAGGTCTGGACCGGCGCGCGGTGGGCTATTCAGCGCGTTCCCGTTCCGGCTGGGACTGATGACAGCGTCCTGAATGGCGTGTCTTGCACGGCTGTGACGGCGTGCACCGCGGTCGGGAACTGGTACGGAACGAGTCCGCCGGGGGGTTCGCTGGTTGAGCGCTGGAACGGCACGACGTGGACGATCCAATCGGACTCTTTCGCGGCCAATCTCAACAGCGTGTGGTGCGCCACGAGCACGGTCTGCACCGCGGTCGGGAGCTATTACGACAGCAACCTCGGCAAGACGTGACGCTGGCGCAAGGCTGGGATGGCACCAGCTGGAAGGTCCAAAGCACCCCCAACGCCGCGGACGGCACCTTCAGCAATGACTTGTCGGCGGTGTCCTGCAGCGGACCGGACCGGTGTACCGCGGTGGGCGATTGGAGCGGCGACGGCCGCGGCGGTGTCCTGATCGAGCGGTGGAACGGCGTCGCTTGGATGACGCAGGCCGCTACGGTCCCGGGCGGCACCACGGCGCAACTGACCGGTGTCTCCTGCCCGTCTTCGGAGAGCTGCGTGGCGATCGGAGACGACAGCAGTTCCTCGTACGCGATTGTCTGGGAAGGTGCCGGCTGGACGGAGCAGAGCACGCCCAGCCTCGGAGGCGGGCAGAGCAGCAATCTCAGGGCGATCTCGTGCGGCGGATCGACGGGTTGTACAGCGGTCGGCGAGCGCGTCTTCGGCACTGGTCTGGTCCAACCGCTCGCCGAGCGCTCCGGCGGCTCGCAGTGGGCCGTTCAGGCCGCAGTGGGACTCCCAGGTGCTCAGGCAACGGCGATCACAGCGACTTCGTGCGTACAGGCGACCGCATGCCAGGCGGTCGGTAACTTCGTCGACGCGTCGAATGGGCAGACCCTGGCGCTGGCGGAGGGATGGAGTGGATCCGGGTGGACGATCGAGGCGATGCCCGACCCGGCGACCGCGACGAGCACGTACATAACGGGAGTCTCATGCCCGTCGCTCAATGCTTGCCTCGCTGTCGGCTATTCCACGGAGAGGAACTTCGACACGATCGCGATCGCCGAGCTATGGGACGGCGAGCACTGGACCATCAGCTCGGTGCCGCCGCCATCCTCCGCTACTTACGCAACGTTCAGCGCGATCGCGTGCGACGGCACCAACTCGTGCACCGCAGTCGGTGACGACAACGTCGCGGCCAACGCGACTTTCGCCGAGCACTGGAACGGCTCGACGTGGACCCCGCAGAGCACAGCCAGCCCACCGGGCCCAAACGCGAAACTGGACGGGATCTCCTGTCCCACAATTTCCACATGCACGGCCGTCGGCAGCTACGAGAACGCGAGCACCTTCCAACTGCAGCCTCTCGCGGAAGCGTGGGACGGGCACCGCCTGGCAGATCCAGAGCACCCCGACACCTCCAGGCGCAACGTACGGCAGCTCCCTCACGTCGGTCTCGTGCAGCTCTCAGCGATCTCGTGTACAGCCCCGACAGCCTGCACTGCGGTCGGCAGCGGCAGCCGCGTCGTCACGATTCCGATCGCTGAGCATTACTCGTAGAGACCGGCTTGGGGACCGATGAGTCCCGTCGAGCCCTGGCTTACGCTTCCGCTATGAGCCCACGCGCCCTGCTTCTGATCGCCTGCGCCTCGGTCCTGGTTGCCGCTGCGCTGCTCGTACCAACGGCACGATCGAGCCCGCGACGATCAGCGCCCGGCGTGCACGCGCTGCCCGTGCCCGCGCTGCCCGTGCCCGCCGCCGGGCGCCCGGTGGACACGTCGCATCCGAACCGTGTCGTCGGCGATGGAGCCGCAGCCAGCTGCACCTCGGCAGCCGTGGTGGCCGCGGTGCGGGCGGGCGGGATCATCCGTTTCTCGTGCGGGCCCGCGGCGGTCACGATCAGGATGAGCGCGACCGCCAAGGTCAGGAACACCAGCCGGCAGGTCGTCCTCGATGGAGGGGGCTTGGTGACGCTGAGCGGTGAGGGCCGGCGCCGGGTCCTGTACCTGGACACCTGCCCTGTGATCCGGCGCAGGTGTGGACGACGTCGCACTGCCAGGATCAAGCATCTCCGAAGCTCGTCGTTCAGAACCTGACCTTCGCGGGCGGGAACTCGAGCGGACAGAGGTTCGACGGTGGCGGCGGAGGCGCCATCTTCGACCGCGGCGGGCAACTGCGCATCGTCAGCTCGGTGTTCGCGGGCAATCGGTGCGACCGCGACGGACCGGACATCGGAGGCGGAGCGGTCCGCGCGCTGTCGCAATATCGCGGCCTTCCCGTGTATGTGGTGGGCAGCCGCTTCAGCGGCAACGCGTGCAGCAACGGCGGTGCGCTCAGCAGCATCGGCGTCTCCTGGACTGTGCTGAACAGCCGCTTCATCGCGAACCGCGCGATCGGTGACGGCGCCAATCCCGCCCGGCCAGGCACTCCGGGCGGCGGTAGCGGCGGCGCGATCTACAACGACGGGGACGCGATGACGCTGTCGATTGGTGGCAGCTCGTTCATGGGCAATCACGCTGACGAAGGCGGCGGCGCGATCTTCTTCGTCAGCGACGACCGCACCGGAACGATGGCGATCAGGGACAGTACGCTCCAACGCAACCACAACGACGGGTTCCACACCGCCGGTCTCGCTGGAATCTACTTCCTCGGGGCCCGCAGGCCAACGATCGCGGCGTCCGTCTTGCGGTGATGAGCACAGGGTCGTGTGGCGGAGCGCTTCGCCCGAGTTAGGACCCGCCGACCGTGGTGTCGTAGTGCCAGGTGCGTCCTCGGTTCTTGGAGACGTATTGCAGGGTGACGCCGGTCGAGCTGTTGCTGCTCGACCCGTCGACGAACGCCACCAGGTGACCCGAGGCGCCCGGGACGACCGCCATCACCAGGCCGTTGAACAGGGCTCCGTACCACTTCTTCCCCCCGTCGCCGGTGGCGTCGATCACCTGGCCGCCGCCGAACGCGAACACGGTCTTCCGGTTGGCGGCGCCGATGTCGAGGACCGAGAGCGGCGCCTGCGCGGCGTCAAGGTGTAGCGCCGGTCCATCGGTCTTCCACGTCTGACCTCCGTTGCTTGTCGCCGCCGGGTACTGTGCCTGTCCGACGCTCGCCAGCGCGAAGCCATTGTGCGCGTTGGTGAATACACGCTGACCGAGGTCGCTCGAACTGACCGTAGTACCGGGCGTGAGCGTGCCCGGACGCCTCGTGATCCGCGAACCCGTGACGGTGCTCTGGACGCTCGCAGCGCGCGCGGCAGGCCGAGTCGATGCGGCGGACGCGGCGACGACCGTCGAGCCGAGGAGCACCGCGCCGAGAACGAGCGCCGACCCTGCTGGTCGCCGCGATTTGACAAGCTGCATTTGAACCTCCTGTTGGACCAAGCCATGCGATGAAGATCGGCTGCGACCGGTCAGACGATGTGGAACCTGGCGGTCCTCGTCTTACCCTTGAGCCCGCCGAGTGTCGGGGTGGCTTCGAGTAGGTAGGAGCCGACCGACAGCGAGCGGCCGTGCAGACGACCGGTGAAGGCGACCCGGTTCGCGCCGGCGCTGTCCTGATGTGTGAAGCCGGCGACCTGCTTGGTCACCGTGCAGGGCTTCGAGTGCTTCCGGCGAGTGTGCCCAGGCTTGAGTGCCTTGCACGCGTAATGCCCCACTCGGGACCCGGGGGTTTGCCGCTCGATCGTCAGCTTCGTGACGGCGGCCTGCGAGTCGTTGTAGCGAATCGTCGTGCCCATGTGCTTATGCGTGTGCCTGCGTGTCCTCGCGCGCGAATGTGGCGCGAATGACGCCGGCTTCAGCTTCAAGCCAGAGTCCTGCGGCGCCGTCGCGGGCGGGGGCGATCCGCCGCCCGGGCCCGTGCCACCGCCCGGGCCGTTCGGCTGGGTGAAGACGTCAGAACCGAAAGCCTGGGTCCCCACGGCGTCGGCCAATCGCGGCAGGCCGAAGATATCCTCGACGCTTCCGAGCATCGAGTAGTGGTTGTAGGGGGTCGCCGTCGTCGTTCCGGGCACGATGAACGGGGACAGCAGAACCGCCCCGATATCGCCGCCGCCCGGGCCGGTTATCCCGGGCAGGCTGTCGTCCGGTCCGGGCACCTCGCCGCAGCACGCGGTTGCGTCGCTGTCTGCCGCCTCGTCGAAGGTGATGATCAGCAGGCCGTTCTGCTTGAACGCCGGCGAGGAGGTGATCTGCGGCACCCAGGTCTGCAGGAACGTGTCGGCCTGCGCGAGTCCGCCCGGGCCGCCGTTCGCACAGGTCGCGTCGTGTCCGTCGTCGCACAGGTCGGGCGTGATGAACACGTAGTTCGGCGTCGTCGCGGCGCTTTCGAGATCGGTGGGAAGCTGGCTGAGGTTGACGACGTTCGCGTCGCACTCGGACGGGTGCTCGTCGATCAAGTACTGGAAGTACACGAACGGGTCGTGCCGGGTCGCGTAGGCGTCGAATGGCACCCCCGGCCCCGGCGCTTGCTCCTTCTCGGTGTTGTCGAGAGCCCCTTCCGCGGGATGGCCGCAGGTCGGCGATTCCCTTGTCGGATCAGCCCCCATGCTGTCCTCGTACGCCCGCCACGTCAGGCCCGCAGTGTCGAGCTGGTTCATCAGCGTCGGCACATCGTCGGGATAGACGCACCCCTCCCCGTTCTCCTGCCCGGCCGAGTCCATCGACGTCGGGGACGTGAAATCGGCGAACGTCCCGCAGTCGGCGGACGTCGACGGGTTGGGCGCCTGGCCACTGACCATCGCGATGTAGTTGTCGAGGCTGTCATGGCCGATCCCATAATAGTTCGGGAGATACGCGCCCTCGGAGACGAGCGTCTTCGATAGGTACGGGGCGGGCGAGCTAGGCCCGAACGTCGTTGACGCGCTCTCGTTCTCGTCGATCAGCACGAACACGTGCTTGATCGGCGGAAGCGCGGCGGACGCACTCGCCGACGCACCGAGCAGCGCACCGCAGACCAGGACCACCAAGCAGGCGCCGCGCACGGCAACGCATGTGATTCGAGTCATCTCAGCTCCCTCTCCGGGTATCGTGCGGTCCCCCGCACCGCGCTCTCGGACACGGCCTACCGACCGCGAGTCTATTGCAGCCGGCCGTTGGACACCGTCACCTGCTCGCCGGGCGCGCCGCACGACTCCGACTCCGGGCCGTTGTTCGCATCGCCCGAATAGGAGGCGGTGAACTGGTACGTCCCCAGAACGGTCGGTGTGAACCGTGCAGAGTTGTAGTACCGGTTCCCGCCGACCGTGACCGTGCTCTGAAAGACGGGCGCATTCGAGCAGGTCGTGTCGGTGGGCCCGTAGAGCTTGAACGTGATCGTGCCGGTGGGCGCCTGCCCGAACAGCGCGGCGACGTCGCGGACCTGACCGCCGAGCGCGATCGACGCCGACGCGGTCGTTTGGAGGCCGGATACGGTCACCTCCGAGCGCTCACGAAGCACCCGGCGGCGGCCCCGGTGTTGTCCGGATCCCCCGAATAGGTGGCGACGAATCGGTAGTACCCGGGGCTTGGCGGCGTCAAAGCGCCGGATGCTTACCTCCCGTTGCCGGTGACCGTAACCGTGCGTGTGAAGTACAGCGTCTCGCACGACGGTCCGTACAAGGAGAACGTGATCTGCCCACCGGGCGCGTCCCCGCCCGTCAACGTCGCCGCAGCCTGGACGTTCCCCCCAACCGGGACCCCGGCGGATGCCTGGATTGACAGCGACGGGTTCGCGGGCGCTACGAGCACTTCGTCACCGGCCGTGTCGCAGCCGCTCACCGCCGGTTCGTTGCCGCTCAGAACGGGAATACTCTGCACAGACCAGTCCGTCCCATTCCATTCCTCCGCGAGGGGCGCCGTCTCATCAGAGCTTGTGTTGTCAAGGCCGACCGCCTCGCACACAGCCGCCGCCCCGCACGACACACCAGCGAGCAAGTTCTCTTCGTAGCTCCCCCGGAAGCCGGGATTCTGGGTCTGCTCGAGCGACCACATCGACCCGTTCCAACCCTCCGCCAACGTGGCTTCTTCGGCCGTGGCCGCGGGGTAGCCGCCGACCACATTGCACGCGTCGGCCGCTCTGCACGACACGCCCTGCAGCGGGGCGTTGTTCCCCGAGGCCACGTCCACGGGGGCTGGATCGCTCTGGATCGACCAGCTGATCCCGTCGAAGCGCTCGATCAACGGTGGGTTCCCCGCCGCGCTGCCCACCGCGACGCACGCGCTCACCGTAGGGCACGACACGCCGGCCAGGCCACTCTCCTCTTCGGTCCGCGCCGGAGGCGGCGGAAACGGAGGGAAGTCGACATACCAGGCCTGTCCGGTCCAGATCTCCGCCAGCGGCACGTCGCCGCTCGCGCTGCTGCTGTCATAGGACCCGACCGCGACGCACCAGGTCACGGCGACTCTGCAGGACACCGCGGAAAGCTCGGGAAAGGTGCCGCCCACCGGTTCCGGGGGTGGCCGGACCACCCAGCTCGTCCCGTTCCAGGTCTCAGCGAACGGGGTCTCCTGCCCTCCACTGGAGACCGTCACTCCCACGGCCAGGCAATAGCTCGCCGATTCGCACGAAACCCCTCGGAACATGGCGCCGCTCACCGCAACCGTTGGCTCAACCGACCAGCTCGTCCCGTCCCAGCGTTCAGCAAACGGCAACGTGGTGTTCGTCGCATCGATATAAGAACCCGCGGCCATACAGGCGCGCCGAGACGTACACGAGACGTCCGCGAACGAAGCCCCTTGCACCCGCCGTCGCCGGCACCGGAACAGGCTCAATCGCCCAGGCAGCCGCTCGTGCCGACGCCGACAAGACACCGAGCACGAGCATCGACAGCGCACCGACGACCACTGCTCGCACGGACCCCCGCCTGCACCGGAACGCGCGAGTCGCGGGCATGAGCCGCAGTATCGCACTGGACGGTGGCCGATGCGACCGCGTACTGCCGTCCTCGAGCGCCCGCACCCGGCTCGGGTGCCAAGCCTCTGAGGTCTTGTGCGGGCTCACTAGGCAATGGCATTATCTGAGCCATGAGCGAACCGCGGCGGCGACGTCGCGACGGCTAGAGACGGTGGCCGCCTGGTTGATCCAGCGGATCTAGAGTCGGCAGGCGTTCGGTATTCGGCGATGCGCTGGAACGCGCCGCTGTCCGAGGCGCATGCCGCTACCTTGATTCAGCGCCTGAACGGGGGTGCGGCTGCGTCGGTTCTCGACCTCGGCTGCGGATGCGCGGAGCTCCTGATCCGCGTGATCGAGTCCGCGGGCGCCGGATGCGCCGGCACCGGAGTTGACACCGACCAGGCGCAGCTTGAACGGGCAGCGGCCTCGATCACACGGCGCGGGCTCGAGAAGCGAATCACGCTCGTCAACGCCGAGGCGCAGGCCTGGCTCGAGCCGCCGAGCGGGTTATCTGCATCGGATCCTCACACGTCTGGGGAGGGACGGCCCCGGCGCTGCGCGCACTGACCAGGGTGGTCAGCCCGGGGACTGCTCCTGTTCGGTGACGGCTACTGGGACAAGGAGCCGACCGACGCGGCTCTGGATATCTTCGGCCAGGAGGTCCTGCCGTTGGTTGAGGTCGTGGAACGCGCGTTCGCGGCGGGCTGGCGGGTCCTCAGCCTCAGCACGGCCGATCAGCGCGAGTGGGACGAGTTCGAATCCGGCTGGAGGCGCGGTCGAGAGCAGTGGCTGCTAGCGAATCCCGACGCAGACGACGCTCGGCAGGTGAGGGAACAGCTCGACGAACGCCTCCTGGAATATGTCCGCGACTACCGCGGCGTGCTCGGATTCTGCTACCTGATCCTCACTCACTGACCAGCAGCACGATCTTGCCACGGACGTGGCCGGTCTCCGAGCGCTCGTGCGCCCGGCCGATCTGTTCCAACGAGAAGGTCTCGGCGACCGGCAGCGAGAGGGCGCCCGCCTCCGCCAGTTCGCCTGCGAGCGCGAGCGCGTACCAGGCCCGCTTGCTTCCGAGCCCGCCGCTGAACGTCGCACCGGTCTCCTGGGCCCCCTGGTAGTCGGCGATCGTGACCACGCGCTCGGGGCCGCCGGTCAGCGCGATCAGGTCGGAAAGCGCGCCTCCACCGGCGGCATCGAGCGCCGCGTCCACTCCGCCTGGCGCCAGCTCGCGCACACGCTCGGCCAGGCCGCTCCCGTACGTCGTCGGTTCGGCGCCGTAGCCTCGCAAGTAGTCATGGTTGGGCTCGCTGGCGGTGCCGATCACACGCGCCCCACGCGACCGCGCGATCTGCACAGCGCAGATGCCGATCGCACCGGCGGCTCCGTTGATCAGCACGGTCTGCCCCTCGCCGGCGCCGAGCAGATCAAGCGTGCGCGCCGCGGTCTCGACGGCGACCGGCAGCGCTGCCGCCGTCGTGAAGTCAAGCGACGGCGGGATCCGCGCGTAGTTCTCGAGAATCGCCCGGTCCGCGGCGCCGGCGCCCCCCACCGCCGGGCCGAACACCTCGTCGCCCGCCGTCACGTCGGTGACCGCCTCACCGACCTCGTCCACCACTCCCGCAACGTCGAGCCCGGTGAACCGCGGCAGCTCGCCGCCCATCATCCCGCTGCGGATCTTCCAATCGACCGGGTTGATCCCGACCGCCCTGACGACTACGCGAATCTGGTCGGCCGCCGGGTGGGGATCGGGCACCTCGACGACGCGCAGAACCTCGGGGCCGCCAAACTGATCGAATTGGATCGCTCTCATGACCTCAGAGGTTAGAGCGGCCGGCTCACGCATCGCGGAGCCTGAGCAGGACAGCGCCGGCGAGCAGAGCCGCGGCTGCCCATGCGGCTAGAACGGCGAGGCCTGCCCATGGTGCGATCGGGAGGTGGTGAAGGTTTGTGGTGGCCTGGATCGCGAGCCCCGCCGTCATCGGCCCGATCTGCTCGAGGTGGCGCTGCAGGCTCGGACCGCCGACGAGGTGGGCGAGGATCGGGAACAGGTACAGCAGCCCGAGCACGATCCCGATCGCAGTTGCGCAGTCGCGGACGGCGGCGGCGACCCCAAGGCTGAGCAGCCCCACCAGGGCGAGGTAGAGGACAGAGCCGAGGGCGGCGCGCAGTGTCAGGCCGTGGGTCAACGCGAGGAGCGCGTATCCGTGCGCGGCCGTGAAACCGTGGGCGGGGAGGATCAGCCGGCCGGCGTAAAGGCTCCCGAGTACGGCGACCGCTCCCGCCGCCAGCACCAGCGCGCTGACGATCGCTGCCTTGGCCGCCAGCAAGGCGAGGCGGTTGGGCATCGCCGTCAGCGTGATGTGGATCATGCCGCTGCTGTACTCGCCGGCGATCGTCTGCACCGCCAGGATCGCGACTACCGCCTGACCGATGTCGACGCCGGCGAGGCTGAGCTTGGTGATGTCCTGGCCCGAGCCTGTGGAGCTATAGCTAACCGCGAGCGCCACCACGGCGCTCAGGCCGACGGTCAGCACGATCGCGCCGAGCAGCAGCCAGCCCGTGCCGGCGACGGTTCTGGCCTTCGTCCACTCGGCGTGGAGCGCCTCGCTCATGCGTCGCGGGTACGAAGCAGGCGGTGTGCGACCAGCAACGCGACGAGTGCGTACGCGGCGAGGACCGCCAAGCCAATTCCGGGCGCCAACGGGTAGAAGCCTTCTGAGGGCGTATAGAGGTAGGCGACCTGGTGGTATTGCGGCAGCGTCTGCTGGACCGCGAACGCGGCGTCGGGCGTGATCCGCATCAGCCATTGCGATGCGCCCGCGGGCAGAGCGGAGGCGAACGCGAGCATGTAGGGCAGGACGACCAGCAGGATCGCCGCGGTGACCGCTCCGGCGCCGCGACGCAGCGCGGTCCCGAGCGCCAGGGCGAGTACCGCGGCCAGCGCGACGAGCGCCCCCGTCCCCAGGACCACGCGCAACTGGGTGAGCGTGCCGGCCGGATAGACATAGTTGCCGTTCGCGCGCAGGATGTGGTTCCCCAGCGGGATCGAGACCGCGGCCGCCGCAGCACCGGCGACGAACGCGACCGCCGCGATGACGACCGCCTTGGCGATCAGCACTCGCCCTCGGCGCGGGCTCGCGGTGAGGGTGGTGTGGATCAGCCCCCGGCGGTACTCACCGGTGATCGACATGACAGCCAGCACGATCAGCGCGATCAGGCCGACGAACACGCCGGTGAGGGCGTTCTTATCGGTTTCGCCGCCGCCGACCGAAGGCGCGATGTCTCCTGACCCAGTGATCGTGAAGCCGGAGCCGGAACGCCGGCTGCCGACTGAGCTTAGGGTCGGGAGCACCGCATTGTCGACGTTGGCCCCCACGTTCTCAGCGGCCCATCCTCCAGGCGACCATCCACCTTGGAGATCAGGCCAGCCGAAGGTGGCGGTCGCGCCCGTGGCCACGCCGCCGCTACCCGGCACGAGTGCCTGCTCGGCCGGCGCCGTCGGGGGGGACGTGACGAACAGACCGGCCTGCACGATCTGCGGCAAGCTCGCGAGATGAGCGGAGCCGACTCTGGTCCATGTCCTCCCGTCCGCTGACTGATAGCCGGTCAGCGTCGTACCCGACCTCGTTAGGCGCAACCAGCGAGGCGTGTGCACGGCTGGGCCGGCGGCGTCGTGGGTGTAGTCGTACTGCATCCGCACCCCGTGCGCGCCCGTCAGCATGACCGCGGCGTACGCGGAGCCCGGCTTGGTGGTGGCGGTGAGGATCAGGCCGGCCTTCGCCCACGGCTGCACCTGGCCCGACGCGCCGGCCATGTCGGTCGCGCTGGCCGCGTTGCCGTTGCCGGCCTGGACGCGACCGCTCAGCGAGCTCACGCGCACGGTGATGCTGCCGTCTCCCGCGAGCGTGCGGTGCACGAAGGAGTAGGTGTCGGTGACCGCCTCGCCGCCTGGCCCGAGCGGAGGAGTGGGGTGAGCGAAGCTCTGGCACGTCCCCGACGCGGGGTTCGCACCGACACAGATGCCGCCGTCCTCGTGGTGGAAGGTGCCGAGGTAGGCGAACAGGACGATCAGGAGCGCCGCAGCGACGGCGGTGATCACCCAGCCGCGCACGGTGCGGAATTTCGTCCACTCCGCGTGCAGCAGCTCCCCGAAGCCGTCGCGACCGTCCGGCATCTCAGAGCGATATGGAGCGGAGGTGACGCTCATCGTGCCGCCTCGGCGCTCTGGGTCGACGGCTCGGGCTCGGCCGCGCGGAACTCGACAGCGTCGCGCGTCAGCTCCATGTAGGCCTCCTCCAAGCTCGAGCGATGCGCGGCCACCTCGGAGAAGGGCACGCCGCTCTGGCCGAGAACCTCCACGATCCGCTCCGAGGCCAGGCCGGAGACCGTGAGCGTGTCGGGAGCGGTGGCGGCGACGGTGGCGCCCGCTCTCGCGAGCGCGGTCATCGCCTCTCCTCGCGCGCTCGTCCGCAGCGTGACGCGGCCATCGGATGCTGCTGCAATCAGATCCGCGACGCTGCTGTCGGCCACGGGCTTGCCACGGCCGATCACCACCAGATGGCCGGCGGTGTCCTCGAGCTCGCTCATCAGATGGCTCGAGACGAGCACCGCCCGGCCCTCGGCGGCCAGTGAGCGCAGGTAGCCGCGCATCCACACGATGCCCTCCGGATCCATGCCATTGAATGGCTCGTCGAGAATCAGGATCGGGGGATCGCCCAGCATCGCCGCCGCGAGCCCAAGCCGCTGGCGCATCCCGAGCGAGAAGCCGCCGGCCTTGCGCCGCGCCACCGACTGAAGCCCAGCCTGCTCGATCACCTGATCGACCCGACGAGCCGAGAGTCCCTGCGAATGGGCAAGCCAGAGTAGATGGTTGCGCGCGGTGCGGCTCGGCTGCAGGGCCGCCGCGTCGAGCAGCGAGCCGACGTGCCGGAGCGGGTGACGCAGGCTCGCGTACGGGCGTCCGCCGATCAGCGCACTGCCCTCGTCGACCGCATCGAGCCCGACGATGACGCGCATCGTCGTCGACTTCCCCGCGCCGTTCGGACCGACGAACCCGGTCACGCTCCCCGGCGCGACGGTAAAAGACAGCCCGTCAAGGGCGATCGCCTGTCCGAATCGCTTGCGGACGCTGTTGACTTCGATAGTGGCTTCCATGCCGGAAAGGTAGGCGGCAAACGCCGGTCTGTCGTCGCGCAGGCGAGCCATCTTGGCCGTAGCGGACGCGAGCTACGGCGCCGGGCGCGCGTCACTCCTGTGGGGGATCGCCGGATGGCTGTCCAGAGGGACGCCGGCGCGGATGCCAGCAGCGACAATGGCACGCGTGGTCGTGGCAGATACCTGGCACCGCGCACGCGCGGAGCACGAACGGCGGCTAACCGCAGCCGTCGCTGCGCCGGTGCTGGCCGGCGTGCTGCTCGGCTTGCTTGCGTCGGTTGAGTCGATCGTGCGCTCGGCTCTCACCGGCGTGAGCGCGCAGCGTGGCCTCGTACTCTGCATCGTCGCTCTCGCGACGACGATGCCGTCGGCCTTCGCGCCCGAGGCTGCGGCCGCGGTTGCCGTCGCGGCGGCGAGCGTCGTGTCGCTCGTGCTGTTCCACACCCTGAGCGTTGCAGCGCTCGCCGCGGGGCTGGTCGTCCTGTATCGATTGGCCCGTGGAGGGTCACCACGAGCCCGAGCACAGTCAATCGCTGTCTGCCTTCCGATCGGCTTCGTGGTCGTGGCGCTGACTCAGCCGGTCCCCAGCGGGTCAGAGGCCGGAGTGCTCACCGTGCTGCTCGCGTCGCTGGCGCCGGCGGCGGCATTCGCAGGAATCGCGGCGCGAGCGCGCGGCGAGGCGCTGAGGCACCATGCCGCCCGCCAGGCCGCCGCCGGAGACCTGCTCGAGCACACCGTCCGCGGTGAGCGGGCGCTGATCGCGCGCGAGCTGCACGACGTCGTCGCGCACCACATCTCGATGATCGCGGTGCAAGCCGAGACGGCCCGCCTGACTACGCCGGGAATGCCCGCCGGCGGTGCTCAGCGGCTCTCTGCGATCGGCGACACCGCCCGGTCCGCCCTCACCGAGATGCGGCGGCTGCTCGGCGTGCTGCGCGAAGATGTCGACACGGATACGCCGGATCTGCGGCCCCAGCCCGGCCTCGAGCAGCTCGGCGAGCTGATCGATGAAGCACGCGACGCATCTACATCGGGCGCCCGTTTGATCCTCAGCGGCCCGCCCGCCGCGCTCGACCCCGGTGTCGAGCTCGCCGCATACCGGATCGTCCAGGAGGCGCTCACAAACGCTCGGCGCCACGCCCCCGGCGCCGGGGTGGACGCCGAGCTGCGCTACAGCGACCACGCCCTGAGACTGCGGATCCGCGACAACGGGCCCGGCCCACGCTTAGCCGCAGCGCCCGGCGGGCACGGGCTGTCTGGTATGCGAGAACGCGCTGCGGCCGTCGGTGGGAAGCTGCGAACCGGCCCGGCCGCCGGCGGCGGCTTCCTCGTCGAGGCGACATTACCCAGCGACGGCAGCGAGGCGCTCTGATGAGCACGGCCGCGCCGGCGGTACGGATCATCGTCGCCGACGACCACGAGGTAATCCGCTCGGGCTTCGCCAGTTTGCTTGACACCCAGCCAGACTTCACCGTCGTCGGCACCGCCTCAGACGGGTACCGGGCGGTCCAGATCAGCCTCGAGCTGCAGCCCGACGTCCTGCTGATGGACATCCGCATGCCGGGCATGGACGGCATCGAAGCCACCCGACAGCTCGCGAGCAAGGGACCGGGCGGGCCACGCATTCTCGTGCTGACCACCTTCGACCTCGACGAATACGTCTACGACGCGATCCGCGCCGGGGCAAGCGGCTTTCTGCTCAAGGACGTCACGGCCGAGCGACTGTTCGATGCGGTGCGCGTCATCGCCGCGGGAGACGCACTGCTCGCTCCGGGTATCACCCGCCTCCTGATCACCGAATTCGCGCAGCGACCCATGTTCAAGCCACAGCCGGTCCCCTCGCTCGAGGAGCTCACACCACGCGAGACGCAGGTCCTGCGTCTTGTCGCGGAGGGTCTGTCCAACACCGAGATCGCAGCCCGGCTCGTAGTCACCGAGGAAACAGTCAAGACGCACGTCAGTCACGTCCTCAGCAAGCTCGGGCTTCGCGACCGGACACAGGCCGTCGTCGCCGCGTACGAGACCGGGCTCGTCGTCCCAGGCGCCCGCGAACCGACAGTCGAGCGGCGCGGATAGATCGAAGAAAGCGTGCGGGTATGTTGCGACGCGATGATGTGAAACCTGAAACGTGGGCGATCGTGGCCGGACGCCCCGAGCCGGTGCCGGGTGCACCCCTCAATACCCCCGTGGTGGCTGCCTCGACCTACGTGCTCGGTGGCCCAAGGATCTACAGCCGCAACGAGGCGACCGAGGGCTGGGAGTCGTTCGAGGCGATGCTCGGCGGCCTCGAGGGTGGAGAGGCGGTGGCGTTCTCGTCCGGGATGGCCGCCTGTGCGGCGGTGCTCGGCCAGCTTCCGAGCGGCGCGCACCTGGTGCTCGGGGATGACTGCTACCAGGGCGTCGCCGGGATCGCCGAGGCCGGCGCGCGCAATCACGGGTGGCGCGTCGAGCGGCTGCCCGCGGCCGATCGGCGCTGGCTGGAGAAGGCCTCCGAGGCCGATCTGCTGTGGCTGGAGTCGCCGTCGAACCCGCTGCTGGACGTGGCCGACCTCGCCGCGATCTGCGGGGCGCCGCGCGGGCCGCGGACCCTCGTGGCTGTCGATAACACCTTCGCCACCCCACTGCTCCAGCGCCCGATCGAGCTCGGGGCCGACATCGTCGTGCACTCGGCGACCAAGCTGATCGGTGGGCACTCGGACCTGCTGCTCGGCGCGGCGGTCACCGCCGACGCTGGACAGCTCCAGCGGCTGCGCGCTGCGAGGAGCCTGAACGGAGCCACTCCCGGGATGCTCGAATGCTTCCTCGCGCTGCGCGGCTCGCGAACGCTGGCGCTGCGATTGCGCCAGGCTCAGGCATCGGCCGAGCAGCTCGCCGCGCGACTCGCCGAGCACCGGTCCGTCGGACGAGTGCGCTACCCCGGATTCGGCACGATCGTGAGCTACGAAATGGCCGACTCCGCGACCGCGGATCGAGTCTGCCGCGCGACCCGGATCATCCGGTACGCCACAAGCCTCGGTGGGGTGGAGACGTGCATGGAACGGCGCAGCGCACAACCTGGCCAGGAGCACATTCCGGCGGGTCTGATCCGCCTCAGCACCGGCTGCGAGGACGCGGAGGATCTCTGGGACGACCTCGACGCTGCGCTCGGCGGCTGAACCACCCGAGCCTCGGTCGCGCCTTCGACAACGCCGCGTGACGCCGATGAGTTCCGCGGCCCGAGCGGGTCTGAGGTGCAGCACAAAGGCTTCCAAATCACCATCGCACGAAGGAGATCATCGTGGGCGAGATCCTGGTACACGAGTTCATCACGCTCGACGGCGTGATTGACGCACCGATGTGGACAAGGGACTATCCGTTCGATCCGAAGATGGGCGAGGCGATCGGCGGGATCATGGGATCCTGCACGGGGCTGCTGCTGGGTCGTCGCACCTTCGAGATGTTCGCGCCCGCGTGGTCGGGCCGCACCGCCGAGGAGGATCCAGGCGCTCCATTCATGAACGACTCGCCGAAGTACGTGGTCTCCTCGACACTGCACAGCGCTGAGTGGAATAACTCGACGATCCTCGGGCCTTACGACAGGCAGGCGATCCTCGAGCTCAAGGACCGGGTCGACGGCAACCTTTATGTCAGCGGCAGCGGAATGCTGGTTCGAGCACTGATGGCCGACGGCCTCGTCGACCAGTTGCACCTGTTCGTCTACCCGTTGGCGCTCGGCGACGGCCCGCGGCTGTTTTCCGATGGCGGGCAAACTCTCAAATTCCAGCTCGCGAGGGAACAGGCATACGAGAGCGGGGTCCTGCACCTGGCCTACCAGCCGGTCGAGTAGCGCAGGCTCGCCACCGTCGGAGCCGGCGAGCGTTGCGGCGCTGGTAGCGCGCTGTCACACTCTCGCCGGTGTCTAAGCCGGTCGAGCACCGGGTCGTCCTGCTCAGAGGTCGTTACGAGCTGCTCGTGACCTTAGGCTCCGGCGGCGAGGCGCGGGTGATGAAGGCGCTCGATCACCAGCACGCTCGCCCGGTGGCTCTGAAGATCAGAGCGGTCGGAGCGGATCGGGGCCGCGATGATCTTCTCCGCGAGGCCAGGGTCCTGTTCGGGCTGACGCCGCATCCGTCGCTGCCGCTCGTCCGAGAGGACTTCTTCGACGACGACCAGTACGTCGTCGTGATGGATTGGGTCGATGGCACCGACCTCGCGCGACTGCTGCGGGCCAAGGGCACTCCCGGACTCGCCCTGTCGAGCGTCCTTCCTTACCTCGCCGAGGCCGCCGAGGCGCTGACCTTCCTGCACACCCACCAGCCGCCGATCATTCACGGCGACGTCAAGCCAGCCAACCTGATCCTGACGCGCGGCGGCCGCGTCAAGCTGGTCGACTTCGGGCTCTCCTCGACACTCGGGATCGACGGTCAGCGAAGAGGCACCGCCGGGTTCCGTGCTCCGGAGCTGGAAGCAGGAGCCGCTCCTTCCCGCGCGAGCGACGTGTACGCGCTCGCGGCGACTGCCTTTGCGCTGCTCACGGGCGCGCCGCCGGCGGGCGTGCCGACGGCCTGGGCGGGGCTCGACGCCGCGCGGGCGGAACCGCTGGAAGCGGCGATCGCGGCCGGTCTCGCAACCGATCCTCAGCGCCGGCCGGCCACGCCCGGGGAGCTGATCGAGCGGTTGCGGTCGGGCTGGGCCTCCACCCTCCCGATCGGAGTGCTGACCTTCTGCATGTCGGACATCGAAGGATCCACCGGCCTCTGGGAGAGCCACCCCGCGGCGATGGCGGAGTCGCTCGTCCGTCACGACGAGCTGATCGCCGGCGTCGTAGAAGCCCACGGCGGCCGCTTGGTGAAATCGATGGGCGAAGGTGACTCGACGACGTCGGTCTTCGACTCGGCGGCTCAGGCCGTGAGAGCGGCGATCGAAGCGGCGCGCTCGCTCGCCGGCGAGCCGTGGCCGGATGGTGCCCCGATCCGGGCGCGCTTCGGTCTGCACACCGGAGAGACGGGACGGCGTGGTGCCGTCTACCTCGGCACAACGGTGAATCTTGCCGCTCGGGTGCGAGGCGAAGCGGGCGGAGGCGAGATCCTCCTCTCGGAGACGACCGCCGCGCTCGCGACCGCCGGCCTGCCTGCGGGGTACGCGATCGTCGATCTGGGGCCGCACAGCCTCAACGGCATCCAGAGGCCGGAGCCGATCAAGGCGATCACGGGTCCCGGCCTCCCGACTGCGGCGGCGGCCGCCGAATGCCCGTACCGCGGCCTGCTCGCGTTTGAACCGCACGACCGCCACCTGTTCTTCGGCCGCGAGGAGGTGGTGGCCGATGTGCTCGCCCGGATCAAACCGGGACGGCTGCTGGCGGTCGTCGGCGCGTCGGGGAGCGGTAAGTCCTCGCTGCTCCGAGCCGGAGTGCTGGCCGCCGTGGACGCGGGCGAGCTCGTGTGCGCGAGCTCCGCTCGTCTGATCACGCCGGGCGCTCAGCCGCCCCTCGATCTCGGCGAGCTCGAGAGCGAGCTGGTGGTGGTCGATCAGTTCGAGGAGCTGTACACGCAGTGCCGTGAGCCGGAGCGCAGGGCGGGCTTCATCGACGCGCTGATGTCGCGGAAGGGACCGGTGGTGATCGGTGTCAGGGCCGACTTCTACGGCGAGATGAGCGCGGACGCGGAGCTCGCAGGTGCGGTCGCCGGCAACCAGGTGCTGCTCGGTCCGATGCGCGACGACGAGCTCCGCTCGGGTAGCCGGGGCGGTTGCCCGCCCCGGCTCCCACAGAACCGTACGTACGCTGTTCGTATACGGCTCTTCGGGACGGCGGGTTATGACCCCCGCCGCCGGCCGGTTGATCGACCTCGAATCATCCCCATAACGCCAGCTGCGGCGATTCGGGGACGACGACGTGCTGGGTTGCGTAGCGGTGAACATCGACCAGGAAGATCAGCCCACGCTTGGCGAAGTACGCGTTGCGTAGGCCCTGATCGACTGCGTGCGTATGGCTCAGCGCCCACCAGGACTTCCGTCCTGCGTAGAGCTGGCGCCACACGCTGTCGCGCTTGACGCCCAGCTTGATGAGGTTGCGTGCGATCGTCCGTTTGCGTTTCCAGTGGCGCAGCTGGATCGCGCGTAACCGACGCCGCAGATGGGCGTCGACCTTGCGCAGCGCCTGCATCTCCGACCGAGAGACGATCCCGAAGAACCCATGCCAGCCCCGCAACCACGCGTTGATCTGGGCGATACACGCGATCAGCGTGCTTCCCCAAGTCCTCGGCGTGAGCTGCTTGACCTTCTGCATCGCGTTGCGCTTGGAGCGCTCCGAGAGCAGCACCTCCACGGTCCCGGTGTGCGGATCTAATCGCAGCCGGAACCCGAGGAAGTGACGGTCCTCCGGACGAGCGACGGCCGACTTGGCCTGGTTCACCTTCAGACGCAAGCGCCGTCCGATGAACTCGGTCAGGCTGGCCATCACCCGCTGCCCCGCCCGCTCGCTGCGCACGTACACCTTGGCGTCGTCTGCATAGCGAACGAACCTATGACCACGCCGGTCAAGCTCCCAATCGAGCTCGTCCAGCACGATGTTCGATAACAGCGGCGAGAGCGGACCGCCTTGCGGAACGCCCTGCTCCGTACTGATCACCACACCGTCCGGCAGGACCACCTTGGCCTTCAGCATCCGTCCGATCAGCACGAGCAGCCGCCGATCGCTGACTCGCTGCGCGAGCCTGGCGGTCAGCCGCTGGTGGCAGACGAGATCGAAGAACTTCTCCAGATCCAGATCCACACACCACTCGTAGCCGTCCTCCACATGCGTCTTGGCCTCCGCGATCGCCGTGTGGCAACTTCGGCCGGGTCTGAACCCATGGTTTGAGGGGTGGAACGTCGGCTCGAACAGCGGTTCGAGCACCTGCCGCACGGCCTCTTGGACCACCCTGTCGACCACGTCGGGAACTCCTAGTCCGCGCTGCCCGCCTCCCGCCTTGGGAATGAACACCCGGCGGATCCCGCCAGGTCGATACGTCCCCGCCAGCAGGTCGGCCTGCAGCCTGGGCAGCAAGACCGGCCACTGATCTGCCAGCGCCTCGATCGTCTGCCCGTCTGGACCGGGAGCGCCCTTGTTCGACGCCACCTTCAACAACGCATCCGTCAATCGATACGCAACCTCCTCCATCGTCGCCGACGATGCCGTCCCAACCTTGTCGATCGCCTTCGGCGCTCCCGCCCGGATCTCCCCCAGCCGGTCCCGGGTTCTCCTGCGGGTGGCCCCTCTCGGGTTTTCTGCTGTCGCGATCGCCAGACTGAGCTGCACCGTCGTTTCTTCGACCGGGACCGCCTTCCCTTGCCCACCGGGACTCGACCCGGCGCGC
>Ga0302324_100008324_pt1 | contig 21916 bp, 20 predicted proteins | sample Palsa_T0_1_FD_201949 | JGI IMG/M metagenome (GOLD analysis project Ga0302324, IMG submission 201949) | Peat permafrost microbial communities from Stordalen Mire near Abisko, Sweden - Palsa_T0_1 | ecosystem: Environmental > Terrestrial > Soil > Palsa > Peat permafrost | place: Sweden: Abisko...
AATCTTCTGCCAGCGACCTGGCGTCGCCCTGGTATAGGGTTTGTTGTTGACAACGACAAATATGGTTGGTACAACAAAATATGGAGGCAGTGATGAGCGATCCCTTTTTGCCAAAGCGAGAGGACCACTTCAGTTTCGGCCTGTGGACGGTCGGTTGGCAGGGCCGCGACCCCTTCGGTGACGCCACCCGCGCACCGCTCGACCCGGTTTCGGCCGTTCACCGGCTAGCGGAGCTCGGCGCGTGGGGGGTCACATTCCACGACGATGACTTGATCCCGTTCGGGTCGGACGAAAACGCTCGGGAGGCGGCTATCAAACGGTTCAGGGCCGCTCTCGACGAGACCGGCATCGTCGTGGAAATGATGACCACCAACCTGTTCACGCACCCGCTGTTCAAGGAGGGGGCGTTCACTGCCAACGACCGCAGTGTTCGACGCTTTTCGCTCCGCAAGACCATGCGCAACATCGACCTGGCCGCTGAACTGGGGGCGCAGATCTACGTCGCCTGGGGTGGTCGCGAAGGGGCGGAGTCCGACGCGGCCAAAGACGTGCGCGCTGCTCTCGACCGCATGAAGGAAGCCTTCGACACGCTGTGCGCGTACGTGCTCGACCGCGGTTACCCAATGCGCTTCGCGATCGAGCCGAAACCCAACGAGCCTCGCGGCGACATCCTGCTGCCAACGATCGGTCATGCGCTTGCTTTCGTCAACGAGCTCGAGCACCCCGAGATGGTGGGCCTGAACCCTGAGGTCGGCCACGAGACCATGGCGGGCCTCAATGTCATGCACGGGTACGCACAGGCTCTGTGGTCCAAAAAGCTCTTCCACATCGACCTGAACGGCCAGCACGGCCTCAAGTACGACCAGGACCTGCGCTTCGGGGCGGCCGACGTGAAGAGCGCCTTCTTCCTGGTCGACCTTCTCGAAGCCGCCGGCTATGACGGGGCCAAGCACTTCGACTTCAAGCCACTTCGAGCCGAAGACGCCGAAGGGGTCTGGGTATCTGCGGCGGCTTGCATGCGCACATACCTGATCCTCCAGGCCAAGGCAAAGGCCTGGCGCGCCGACCCGGAGGTCCGCGAGGCGATGGCCGCGGCCGGGGTCCCCGACCTGTCCCGGCCGACAATGGCTCCCGGAGAGACCCTCGCGGACCTCCTCAACGACCGGTCTGCCTTCGAGGACTTCGACACCGAGGCCGCCGGCAAGCGGGCGACCAACATCGAGCGGCTCGACCAGCTCTCTCTCGACCACATCTTGGGTGTGCGCTGACAGATCTCTCCTGGCGGCGGGACCTCAGGGCCCGGCCTTACGCTCCCGCCGCCACGAGTGCCACTGGGCCCGCAAGAAAATCGGCGAACGCCAGCTCGGCTGCGCCGAGTAGGACAGAGTCCGCCCCGAGCCCAGCCGCCGCGACTGCCGCCTCGGCCCCCGCTTGCGGGAGGACGTCGCGGTGCAGCTCCCGTAAAACGACCGCCTCGGCTGCCAGGTACACGCTTCGGAGCGCCCCTCCGAAGACCAGAAGGTCCGGGTTGAAAATATTGATCAGGTTGGCGGCACCCCGGCCCATCCATTGCCCGGTCTCCATCACCGCTTTCGATGCCTTCGGGTCGCCAGCCTGGGCGTCCGACAGCACCCGGGCGACGCCGGCACGCACCTCAGAAGCTCGTCGACCGGCCCGCCGTAGCACCGCCGTTGCCCCAATCTCGCTTTCCCAGCACCCACGGGCCCCGCAACGGCAACGGTGACCGTCCGGGTTCACCTTCATGTGCCCAACCTCGCCGGCGTAGCCGGACCGCCCGGCGAGCAGAGCACCGTCAACGACGATGCCGCCTCCGACACCGGTATTGCCCGAGACGTAGATGACGTGGCGGTGGCCGACCGCCGCGCCTCTGGCACACTCAGCCAGCGCACCCAGGTCCGCTTCGTTGGCAACAAGCACACCGGGCTGCCCGGGGAGGTGCTCCGACAAGAGCGCTCCAAAAGGCACGTTTCGCCAAACGAGATTGGGTGCAAGGTGCACAAAACCCTCACCGCGCCTCACGATCCCCGGGATTGCGACCGCAGCCCCGACAAGCTGAGCACCGGCTGGTGCATGGCTCATCAGCTGAACTGCAAGACGGCCGATGGTGGCCGCCGCCTCGGCCGGGGCCAGCTTGCTGCGCGTGTCGCGCGGCTGAGCGAGACGCTCGTGGAGCTGGCCTTCGGGGCCGACCCGGGCGACGACGAGAGCCTCGGCAGCAAGTTCGACAGCAAGCACCCAGACCCGCTCGGCGTCGAGTCTGACGACCAGCGAAGGTCGCCCGGTAGCCCCGCCGGACGGCGATGGGCTCTCGCGCACGAGACCGATGGAGGCCAGTTCGCCGACGAGGCCCGCTACGGTGCTGCGGTTGAGCCCTGTCCGGGCCGTCAGCTGCGAACGCGTGAGCGGCCCGCTCAAATGCAGGTTGCGGACGAGAGCAGCCAGGTTGTTTCGCCGCAAGTCCTCGTTCACTGCCGCGTGGGTACGCGGCAGATGACGGTGCGACTGTTCTACGAGCGGGCGTGGCAAGCTGACCCGAACACTACCGGCGTCTGCCTTGGAGCACGTCGGGAAAGGACGTACCATGCCGCTCGTTGCGGGAGTTGATTGTTCGACGCAGTCGACCAAGGCCATCGTGGTCGACCTCGATGACGGCCGCGTGGTGGCCTCGGGGGCGGCTAGCCACGATGTAGAGGGCGAGCGGGGAGCACGTGAGACCGACCCCGTCGCATGGGAGGTGTCCGTCGCGACCGCCCTCGGCAAAACAGGGTGCGCCGCGCAGGTCGCGGCGATATCAATCGCGGGACAGCAGCACGGCATGGTCGTCCTCGACCGTAACGGCCGGCCCCTTCGCAAAGCGCCGTTGTGGAACGACACCAGAGACGCCGCCGATGCCCGGGCGCTCGTCACAGCATTGGGCGGGCCAGAAGCTGCTGCCAGGCGCGTCGGATCGGTGCTTACCAGTTCGTTCACCGTTGCCCATTGGGCATGGCTCCGCAGGACCGAGCCCGAGGTTGCGGCGGCCACCCGTCAAGTCCTGCTGCCCCACGATTACCTGGGCCTCCGGCTCACCGGGCAAGCGACCACAGACCGAAGCGACGTTTCGGGAACAGGCTGGTGGAGCCCTGCAGACGAGGCCTACGCCGCCGACGTGCTGGCTCTCGACCTGGTCCAATTGGACGCTGGGTGCTTGCCCACGGTCCTTCCGCCCGATGGCCTGGCCGGCCAGGTCACGCATGCCGCGGCAGAGAGGTTCGGTTTGGCTCCTGGGGCACTCGTAGCCTGCGGTGCGGGCGACAACGCCGCTGGCGCCCTTGCGCTGGACATTGGCCCGGGTGAGGCGGCTTTGTCCCTGGGCACTTCGGGGACCGTCTACGCCCCGACTGGGGCACCGACCGCCGACCCAACGGGGACCATGGCCGGTTTTGCCAGCGCTGACGGCCGCTACTTGCCACTTACCGCCACCCTCAACGCCACGGTGGCTATCGACCGCGTCAGCGACTGGCTGGGGATCGGACGAGAGGACGTGCTGCCCTCTGACGGGGTCACGTTCCTACCCTGGCTGGGAGGAGAACGGACGCCCAACGTCCCCAACGCGTCGGGGATGATGTCCGGGTTGCACTACGGCACCGACAAGCGGTCCATCCTGCAAGCCGCCTACGAGGGCCTCGTGGCAACTCTCTTGGAGGCGATCGCCTTCTTGGACCAGTGGGCGCCACAAAGGACCGATGCGCCGTTGCTCCTGTTGGGCGGTGGGGCCCGTGGTGCAGCGTGGCAACAAAGCGTGCGGCGGCTTTCAGGGCGCCCGGTACTCGTGGTCGAAATGGGCGAACTCGTCGCTTACGGAGCGGCCATCCAAGCCTGTGCGGCCCTTACCGGCGAGCCTCTAGGAACTGTCGCCGGACGATGGGACGCCCGACGAGGTGTGTTGCTCGAGCCAGTCGTGCGCGACGACGAGGTACTGGAAAAAGTCGCCATTTGGCGCCGTTTTGTCCTCGGCCTGCTCGAAAGCGGCCCACCGGCCTAAGGCGGGGCGCCTAGGCTGGCGGCTCAGTCATGCGGACCATGAAGATTGCCTGCACGGTGCTCCTGGTGGGTGGGGCCGCTTTTGCCACGGGAGCGACGGCGATAGCCGCGCCGGTCCCGGCACATTTCGAGCCCGGATCTGTGAGCTTTATCTCAGCTTCACAGGGTTTCGTCCTCGGTGTTTCGCCCTGTACGACCGAGCCGTGCACCGCCACCCTCGTGACGACCGCGAACGGTAGCAAGACCTGGGCTGCGACCGCAGCACCGCCAGCACCGTTTGCATCGGCCTCGTCGCCATCCTCGGGCTCCGTCAGCAAGGTCCTGTTTGCAAACGCCAGCGATGGGTGGGTTTACGGCCCGACGTTGTGGGCCACCTATAACGGAACACAGAGCTGGGCAAAGGTAAAGCTCGGCGGGCCTGTTTACTTGCTCGCCACTTCGGCCCACGAGGTGTACGCCGTGGTGGGCAGCTGCTCCCCCAGCGCTCACAACTGCCCAACCCCAACCCTGCGGCTGGAGCGGGCCACCGTTGGTTCTGTTGGTTCATCAGCCTGGCATACAATTGCGGGCGTCTCAGGCTACGGGACAACAGCCTTGCTCACAGCGAAGAGCGCCAACGTTTGGGTGTCCTTTTCGCCAAAGAGTGCTGGGGCCGTCATGACCTGGCGGAGCTCCAACTCCGGCAGCACATGGCAACGGCTCCCAAACCCCTGCTACCAACCCTCCCAGGCCACGGACCTCGCAGGTACGGCCTCGCCGGGAGGCAACATCGTTTTCGAATTGTGCGCCGGCAACCCGGGCGCCGGTCAGGAAGGAAAATCCCTTTGGGAATCGACCAACGGAGGCAAGAGCGGGCACGTTGTAAGCCAGCTGCCTCTTGGCGGCCTTGCTTTGAGCATCGCCGCTCCGAGCAGGGACGACATCCTAGTAACAGCCGTGTCAGGAGCCAGCTTCGTGTACCGCTCGACCAACCGCGGTAGCACCTGGGCAACCCACACCTTCGCTGACGGGGGCTCGGGGTTCTACGATTTCGCTTTTGCGACGCGGTCTTTTGGGAATACGGTCGAGGGGAGCCCGGCCGACGGCCCAAATGACGCCAGGGTGCTCGAGACCACTGACGGCGGCGTGACCTGGTCGCCGGTCCACATCTAAGCACCGGCCATCTCCACTTGGCGACGTCAGCAGGCACACTAAAGCCTTCTGGCAGCGAACCACGCCGACAAGAGGCGGGACGCATCCTCCCGGAGCACCCCATGCGTGACGGTCAATTCGTGGTTGAGCCGGGGATCACCACAGAGGTTGTAAAGCGACCCGCAGGCTCCAGCCTTGGGGTCGGGCGCGGCGAACACCACCCGGCTCACTCTGGCGGCGACCAGTGCGCCTGCGCACATCGGGCAGGGTTCGAGGGTGACATACAAAGTGGTCCCCAAAAGACGCCATGACCCGGTGACTTTTGCTGCCTCACGCAGAGCGACCACTTCGGCGTGGGCCGTCGGGTCCAGGGCCGCCTCACGACCGTTGGCGCCCTGGGCTATTACTTCGTCCCCATTCACGACGACTGCCCCTACGGGGACCTCACCGGCGTCGCCGGCCTTTGCCGCCAGGTCGAGCGCCAGGCGCATAAAGTGCTCGTCCGGCTGGGCTTCGGGAGCGTTCACGAACTAGTGGGACGGCCACCTGACAACGCAGCGATCACGCCGTCATGGACAAGGCCGTTGCTGGAGAGTGCACTTCCACCGTCGAGGCGCCTCGCCCCCGCGAAATCCGTGAACTTTCCTCCGGCTTCTTCGACGATCACCTGGAGAGGCGCGATGTCCCAGACCGACACGACCGGGTCAAGACCGACCTCGCACGCCCCTTCGGCTACGAGCATGTGCGACCAGAAGTCGCCAAAACCACGGTCCCGCTTTACTTTCTGAGCCAGTTCAACGAGGCGCTCGGGTTCGGGGAAATCGGCCATGCTGGCCGAGGAGATACCCGCGCCCGACAGGTCCGCCACTCCAGAGACGTGAATGCGTTCAGCTCGCTCTCGCTGAGACGCCGCGAACGCGCCCTCGCCCCGCTCCGCCCACCAACGACGTCCGAGCGCTGGGGCCGAGACGGCTCCTAGCTGCATATAACCGTCCACCTCCAAACCGAGCAGGGTCGCCCAGACGGGGATCCCGCGCACGAAGTTGACCGTGCCGTCGATCGGGTCGATGAACCACCGGCGAGTACCGCTCCCGGTGCTTCCCATCTCTTCACCGAGGACGGCATCTCCCGGCCGTTCGCGCCCGATCAGCTCACGGATCGCGGCCTCCGCCGCCCGGTCGGCTTCAGTGACCGGGCTCGAGTCGGCTTTGGTCTCAACCGCCAGGGACGGTCGCCGGAAGGCCGCAAGGGTAATGCGGTCAGCGACGTCGATGGCCCGCAGGGCCAGTTCCAGATCGGCGCTCATGAGTTCCCGACGTTATGCGACCGGGGTGAGCCGCGCCCTCGCCGCCTGCTCCGCCTGCCTGGCCACCTCGCTCAGGGGTAACCCGAGGTGGGCGGCGGCCCTAACACAGTCGTCATGTTCGGCCTTGAGATGGTAAAGACCCGCCTTGACGCGCACCCTCTCGCCGCTGACCTCCACTTCCAGCAACTGCCGGGCTAAAGCAGAGCGGGTTACGAGGTGCTCCCTGAACCCGAGAGTGCCAGTCTCTTGGGTAAGGACCGTAGCCAGTCTGGCAACCGCCCCAGGCTCCGCCAGCACGGTGACAACGTGCGCCGGCCGCCCCTTCTTGGCGACCACCGGGACGAGCCAGGCGTCAAGTGCTCCCGCACCCATGAGGGCGCCAACAGTGTGGGCCAGCACCTCTCCGGTGACGTCGTCCACGTTGGCTTCGAGCACCACAAGGTCATGGTGAAGCGGGGCTTGCGCGGTTGACTCAGTGCCCAGGTCACCGATGACCACCTGGAGCACGTTCGCCGTGCCGTCGAGGTCGCGGCTGCCCGCTCCGTAGCCACCGCTTGTGATCTTCATTTGCGGCAGAGGCCCGAACGACTCCGCCAAGGCGGCGAGCAGGGCTGCGCCCGTGGGAGTCGTCAGTTCCTCTTCCCGATCAGCACCCCGGACCGGCGCTCCCACGAGCAGCTCGACGACGGCCGGAGCTGGGTTGGGCAACAACCCATGGGACCCCCGCACCGTGCCGGTGCCGACAGCGACCGGGCCTGACCGTACCGAACCGATCCCGAGGGACTCGAGCGCCAGGCATGTGCCCACGACGTCGACGATCGCGTCGAGGCCGCCCACCTCATGGAAGTGGACCTCCTCGGGGGGCAGCCCGTGCAGCCGCCCTTCGGCGGTGGCCAGCCGGGCGAACACTCCCTGGGCGCGCGTTCTGGCCCGTTCGGGCAGAAGGGGGGCTTGGTCGATGATCGCCCTGACAGTCCCCCAGTTACGTTCGGTCAGGTCCGACGCCGGGTCGACATCGACTCGCAGCTGGGTTGCCGCCAAGCCTGCCCGGGTCGTCTTGGCGACCTCTATGTGCCAACCCGTGACCGGGAGCCCTTCCAGTCCGGCGACGACTTCGTCGACGTCAGCACCAGCATCGATAAGGCTCGCAAGCGCCATGTCGCCGGCGATCCCCGCCGAGCAGTTCCACCATGCGACCGTCGTCAATGGGCCACCAGAGCGTCGTCGTAACCGGCGTCGTCGTGAGCAGCGTCGCCGTGAGCAGTACCGTCCAAGCCGTGGCTCCTCTTCCCGAGCATCCTGGCGACCGCCCACGCCGCACCGAAGCCGTTGTCGATGCCCACCACGCACACGCCAGGGGCGCAGCTCGCCAACATTGCGAGCAGTGCCGTCACCCCCTCGAGGGAGGCGCCGTAACCGGCACTAGTGGGGACGGCCACGAGGGGTGCCGGGGTGAGGCCGCCGACCACGCTGGCCAGCGCCCCCTCCATGCCGGCGATAACCACGACGGCGTCGGCCGACTCGAGCAGGTCGACATGCTCGAGCAGCCGGTGCACGCCGGCCACGCCGCAGTCTGCGACAAGGGTTGGCGGCAGGCCTAGCGCACGCAGCGTCGCCACGCACTCCTCGGCGACGACGAGGTCGGCGGTACCTGCCGCAAAAACAGCTACGCGCTCTGGGCGGGCGGCGGCGGCGCGCCAGACAACGGTGGAGCCATGGCGCTCACCTCCCGGGTGGGCCTCGAGTGCTGCGGATGCCTGCTCTTCGTTCGCCCGGGACAGGACAACCGGCCCCCCATCGGCTTCGGCGAGAAGCTCGCCGACTATCGCCACGCAATGCGCCTGCGACTTGCCGGGCGCATAGACCGCCTCTGGCAGTCCCTGGCGCAAAGTCCTGTGGTGGTCGACCCGCGCGAAGCCCAGGTCGGCATATGGCAGCCGGCGCAGCCGGCGGACAACCTCGTCCGGGCTGACGACGCCGGCCTTCAGCTCCTCGACAAGACGGTAGAGAGAGGCTTCGTCCATCGCTGCCCATGCTGCCACGCTTTGGGCGGCTCGCTTGGGGGTGGGCCTAATTCGACCGCGGGGCCGACCGCAGCCCGTCGCAGATGACCGCTACGAGGCGAGCCGTGCAGTCCGGGCGGCCCTGCTGACCGGCGGCCATGCAGGTACCCATCAAAAGGGTGGTGAGGTCGACGATGTTGACATCTTGCCTTACGGCCCCGGCGGACTGCGCGCGTTGTAGCAGCACCTCGACCCGCCCAGTGAGCTTGTCCTTAATCGGCGCACCCAGCTGCTCGCTGGACACCCCGGCGCGAACGAGTTCATCGTGGATGTCTCTCTTTTCGACCGCAAGCGTGACCAGTTCGTCAACGAAGGCAAACAGCGCGGCGCCAGCGTTGGCGGAGGTGGACAGCTCTTCTGCCCGCTCGCTGAGGCCTTCGAGACGGGAAACCACGATCGCCTCGAAAAGCGCCTCCTTGGTGGGGAAATGACGGTAGACCGTGCCAACGCCAACCCCCGCTCGGCGGGCCACCTCGTCTATCGGCACCGCCAGGCCCTCCGCCGCGAACACCTCCTCCGCCGCTTGGAGGATCTTCGCCAGGTTTCGGACGGCATCGGCCCGTGGGACGCGTGCTCGGGGGTCGAGCGCAGCTGCCCCGCCGCACGACACCGGGCCCGGCGCGGGCGCGCCGCCCCTGTCATGATCCGCTGTGGTCGATCTCACGTCTGGCGACATTCAAATCCCTTGACAACCGGAACGATAGTTCCGTATAGTAGTAAACGGAAGCCCCGTTCCGTATCATACCAAGTAAGCGAACGCAAACAAAGTGGCCACAGGATGACCGGTTTGGTGCGTAAGCATTAGCAGCTGTAACTGACAAGTCACTCAAGCACGAAGGAACATTTCAATGGCAAGTGCAACCACGGAACCCGCCGCCCTCCCATCACCCGCTACCGACGTGCTCGACCCGAGGCGCTTCCGCGCCCTCGGGATCATCGCGATCGCCCAGCTCATGATCGTGCTCGACGCGTCTGTCGTGACTATCGCGCTGCCCTCGGCTCAGCGTGCGCTGCACATATCCGTAGCCAACCGCCAATGGGCCCTCACCGCATACACCCTGGCTTTCGGCGGCCTGCTGCTCATCGGCGGGCGCTTGGCCGACTACCTCGGCCGCAAGCGTATGTTCATAATCAGCCTGCTCGGTTTCGCCGCTGCTTCGGCGCTCGGTGGGGCCGCCCAGGACCAGGCGATGCTCTTCGGCGCCCGCGCCCTTCAGGGAGCATTTGCGGCAGTGATGGCCCCCGCTTCGCTGTCGTTGCTGACCGTGACCTTTACCGAGGCGAAGGAGCGAGCAAGGGCGTTCGGCGTCTACGGGGCCATATCGGGTGGGGGGGCTGCGATCGGGCTGGTGATCGGTGGCGCCCTAACGACGTACGCCTCCTGGCGTTGGACGCTCCTCATCAACGTGCCGATCGCCATCATCACCGCAGCAGTCGCTACCCGCGAACTGCGCGAGAGCCGGGTGACGGGTGAGCACCACTACGACATCCCCGGCGCCTTGGCCGTGACCGCAGGGCTCCTTTCGCTCGTCTACGGCTTCACACGGGCACAGCTCGACGGGTGGGGTTCGACGACGACGGTCGCGTTCCTGGCGGTTGCAGTCGTGCTGATCACCACCTTTGTCCTGTGGGAACGCCGCACGGCCACTCCCCTGCTCCCGCTGCGGGTCGTCATGGACCGCAACCGGGGCGGCTCCTTCCTTGCAGCACTGTTGGTCGGGATCGCGTTGTTCGGCACCTTCCTCTTCTTGACGTACTACCTGCAGGGCACCCTGCACTACTCGGCCCTGAAGAGCGGCTTCGCTTTCCTTCCGTTCTCCGGAGGGATCATCTTCTCCGCGACTATGGCTAGCCAGCTGTTGCCTCGATTCGGCCCGCGGGCCCTTATGACCGGCGGGCTCATCATGGGGGCGCTCGGCCTGGTCTGGTTCACCCAGATCGGCCTGCACACGAGCTACGTGACCCACGTCCTGCCTGCCGAGCTCATCGTCAGCATGGGGCTCGGGTTCGCCTTCGTCCCCTTCAGCAGCACGGCTCTCATCGGCGTTGCTCCTCATGACGCCGGTGTTGCAAGTGCCCTTGTAAACGCGACCCAACAGGTCGGCGGCTCCCTCGGCACGGCGCTGCTCAACACTGTCGCTGCATCAGCGACCGCGACCTACATCGCCGCCCACCACGCGAGTTCGACGTTCACCTCTCTCGGCAACGTGCACGGGTACACAACCGGCTTTACGGTGAGCGCCATCGTCCTGTTCCTCGCGGCTATTGCCGCCGTCACGCTGATCCGGGCGTCACGTCACGACCTGCCCCCCAGTGACCCGTTCGCTGCCTTGGAACTGGAGATGGCCTAAGGGTCGCCGAAGGACTACTTGGACGGGCGAAGCCGCACTGCGGCTAGCAATAGGGTGTCGAGGTTCGACCGTCCAAGTATCCTGAGGCGGGGCCTAAAGTGCCCCGCCGTATGCTTGCAGGATGCAGGTCACGCCCACCACTACCATCGCATACCTCGGGCCGGCCGGCACGTTCACAGAAGAGGCGCTGCTCAGCCAGCCCGACCTCGCTGCTGCGAAGCGTCTGACGCTCGGGAGCTTCTGGGACATCCTCGATGCTGTCGACCGGGGCCGGGCGGACATCGGGCTCGTCCCGATCGAGAACTCGATCGAGGGCACCGTCAACGTCACGCTCGACCAGCTCATATTCGCCCACGACCTGTGGATCGTCCGGGAGTTCCACCTTTCCGTGAGCCAATGCCTCGTGGGCCTCGCGGGGGCACGGCTCGACATGGTCAAGAAGGTCATCTCCATACCCGTGGCCACGGCGCAATGCCGGACGTGGCTCTCAGAGCACCTGGCCGGGGCCGAAGAAGACTCCAGCCCTTCGACCGCCGATGCTGTTCGGCGGGTGGCCGAGGCGCAAGACCCCCAAGTGGCCGCAATCGGCACCAAGCACGCCGCTGAGCTTTACAGCCTGGAGACGCTGGCATCGGGTATCGAGGACCATGACGGCAATACGACACGCTTTGTCGTAGTCGCCCGACCGCAGTGGGGCATCCCCGCACCGACCGGCCATGACAAGACGAGCATCGTCTGTTTCCAGTCCTCCGACCACCCTGGGAGCCTGCACATGATCCTCGGGCAATTCGCGGCACGCAATCTCAACCTGACCAAGCTCGAGTCACGGCCAACCAAAAAGGCGCTCGGCGAGTATTGCTTTGTAATCGACATCGAAGGTCACCTGGCCGACGAGGTCCTCGCTGACTGCCTGCGAGACCTTCATGCGACACTGCCAGGGTTGAAGTTCCTGGGCTCCTACCCCGCCGGCGGCGCCGAAGGCCGCCAGAGGCGCGAAGCGGCCAGCGAGGCCTGGCTGGCCGCAGACAATTGGATCCAGGGACTCAGGGACCACTTCGGGCGCTGAGAACCGCCGGGCGCACCCAGCCTCTGGCCGTCTGAAGTGCAGCGATAAGATCCGTTGTCAGCCCCTGGGAGGGATGGCAGAGCGGCCGAATGCGAAGCTCTTGAAAAGCTTTGGGATGTTGAGTCCCCGTGGGTTCAAATCCCACTCCCTCCGCTGAGGGACCTCCGCCGTGGGAGCCCAGTGCAGAGCACGAATGCCCTGGTAAGCGCCCGTGCCACGGCCATTGCCACCTGGCGGGGCCGCGAGTAGTGTCAACGCACGCACTGGCTATCTCAGCCGGCAATCACGAGTGAGGGAGAGCAATGTCAGACCACCCGAACGTGGAGTTGATCCGTCGCGGCTATGACGCCTTCAGCAAGGGGGACCTAGAGACTGTCGACGGGCTGTTCGCTGACGATATCGTCTGGCACAACGGCACGACAGGGCCTTTCGCCGGGGACCGGAGGTCCAAGAAGGAAGTGTTCGAGTTCTTCGGGGAGCTGGCCGAGAGGAGCAGCGGCACCTTCGCCATCGAGATCCACGACGTGGTGGGAGGCGACGAGCATGTGGTGGTGCTGAACACCACTCATGCCACCCGGGACGGCAAGTCTCTCGATTCGAAAGGTGCTGACGTATGGCACGTGCGCGGTGGCAAGGCCGTCGAGTTCTGGCATCTCGACGGCGATCAGGCTGCCGCAGCCGAGTTCTGGGCGTAGCGGCGCTACGCCCCTGAGGCCGGGCTCGCTGCAAGCACGGCGCCGGGGCCGCCAGGCGTCTCACCGTGCTCGTAAACCTCCGACGCCGGGCCAACTATGAGGGGGTCAGGGGGGCCGGCGGTGGCCGTGCCCCGGTTCGGGTACTCGAACATCCCCAGGACGTAGCGCATCGCACCGATGCGCGCCCGTTTTTTGTCGTTGCTCTTGATCACCATCCACGGTGCCCATGGCGTGTCCGTCAGAGAGAACATAGCTTCTTTGGCGGCGGTGTAGTCGTCCCACCGGTCAAGAGATGCTAGGTCAGTCGTAGACAACTTCCATTGGCGGACGGGGTCGATGCGGCGGATGAGGAAACGGGTGCGCTGCTCAGAGCGCGAGACGGAGAACCACAACTTGATAAGGGAGATACCGGATTCGGTGAGCAGACGCTCGAACTCCGGAGCCTGGTGCACGAAAAGTTCGTACTCGGCGTCAGTGCAAAATCCCATTACTCGCTCGACTCCGGCGCGGTTGTACCACGATCGGTCGAAGAGCACGATCTCTCCTGCGGACGGGAGGCGGGCCACGTACCGCTGGAAATACCACTCGCCGTGCTCGCGTTCGCTCGGCTTTTCAAGCGCCACCACAGTCGACCCGTGGGGGTTCAGGTGCTCCGTGAAGCGCTTGATGGTCCCCCCCTTGCCGGCGGCGTCTCGCCCCTCGAACAGGATGACGATGCGCGTGCCCGACTCCTTCACCCAGTTCTGCAGCTTCAGCAGCTCGATCTGGAGGAGGCGCTTTTCGACCTCGTAGTCGGGCCGGGGCATCCGCGCGTCGTAGGGGTAGCCCTCGCGCCATGTGTCCACCATGCGCCCATCCGCCCAGCGCAGGACTGGTTCATCGTCGTCATCGTTCTCGTCGAGCGTCAGCTCGTGCAGATGGTGGGAAAGATCGACGTTGAGGTCGAGCGGGACCGCCCGCCCATGGGAGCCACTCACAGCCCCAAGAATAACGGCGCCAAGAATAGCTACGCCGCTCCCAAGGAGATGCCCTCACGCCGGTTTGTGGGCGGGTGCCGCGCCCCCGGTCCCGGCCAACCAAAGCTTGAGGCCTTCGGCGTTGCTGTGCAAGCCGTTCAGGGTCTCCATGCGGCGGCGCTGGTCGGGCTCGATCGCATCGAGCTCGGCGCCGAATCGTTCCCTAAGAGCATCTTCAACGTCCCGGCCAGAGCGCCAGGCCACCTCGGCAACGCTCGCCCACTCCCGTAGGACATCGCCGGCATCCTCCAAGGCCTCGACAGCATCGCCTGGAAGCAAACCGTAATGAGCGAGGGCGAGGGCGCTGGGGCGGCGAGCGGCAAAACGTCCCAGGCTGTCGAGTGCCTGGTCGAGGTCGAAGTCGGCGGGCGGGGTCGCCGGGCGGAGGACTCCAGCGTCGGGCAACCGGACGCCCACGGCATCGCCGACGAAAAGGGCCCCGGTGGCGCTGTCGTGCAGCGCCAGGTGGTGCTTGGCGTGCCCCGGTGAGTGCACCGTTTTCAGCGAACGACCGCCGCCGATATTGATTTCCTCACCGTCGTCCAAAGCTCTCACGCGCGCGGGGTCGGTCGGCTCCAATCGGCCGTACAGCGAATCGAGCGCATCGCCGTAGACCGTCGCAGCCGAAGCAACGAGACGGCTGGGGTCAGCGAGGTGCCGCGCACCTCTTGGGTGGACCAAGACGGTCGCCTTGGGGAACGCTCTGGCGATGTCGCCGACGCCGCCTGCGTGGTCCAGGTGGATGTGGGTAACGACGATCGCAGCGAGGTCCAGAGGGCCTAGGCCATGGTCTGCGAGTGCTTTCAGCACAACGGGTACAGAGCTCTGGCTACCAGTTTCGACCAGTACAGGGGAAGGCCCTTCGACGAGATAGCCCGCGGTTACCCGGTCCCAGCCGCCAAGGAGGGTGTCGATCTCGAGCAAACCGGGCAATACGTAACTGCTCATGCCGGAACGATACCGCCCACCGCAACGTTGGGATTGCGAAAGAGCCCGGGCCGAGAAGCCCTCCCTGGGGAGGTTGGCCGGTTGTTACCTAGGATCAAAAAAGTAAGAGTGCGCCCGGTTGAGACCGTCCATAGCGAAGTCTCGGCATTGGTGGACCGCGTTAGGACTCGGGTGGGCGGCCCGGCGCGTCTGCGTGTCGTCCTCTTGCTCGCCGGAATGCTCAGCCTCCAAAGTGCCGACATAGGCACGATCGGCGCCCTGGCTGCCCAGCTGGAGAAAGCGCTCCGGGCCGACAACACCGAACTTGGCTTGCTCACCACAGCGCCCTCCCTCGTCGGGGCGGTCGCCGCCTTGCCTGTTGGTGTGCTGGCGGACCGCGCCAACCGCGTGAGGCTGCTCGTATGGGCAACCGCAGCCTGGTCGGTAGGCATGGCGGCTTCGGGCTTCGCTGACGGGTACGTGATGCTGCTGCTCACGCGGCTGGCGCTCGGTGCGGTCATCGGGGTTTCAGGCCCCGTGGTGGCGTCACTGACCGGAGACCTCTTCCCGGCCAGAGAACGCGCCCGGATCTACGGCATGGTGCTTACAGGGGAACTGCTCGGCTCAGGTCTCGGCCTCGTCATCTCGGCCGAGCTCGGGGCAGTGGCGGGCTGGCGGGCACCATTTTTCGTGCTGGCTGTCCCGAGCCTCGTTTTGGCTGGCTTGTTGCACCGGCTGCTACCGGAACCAGCCCGCGGGGGACAGAGCTGGCTCTACCCTGGGGCGGAGGAGATCAAGGCTGCTGAGACCCTAGCGGCGGAGCCAGGCTCAACGCCCGTGCTCCCGGCGACCAAGACCGGCCAGGACCACGGGATCACGCCGCCGTTCGGCACCTCAGAGGTGCGTCGCCATGCCCGGGAGCGACCGGACGTTCAGCCAAATCGGGCGCTGGTGCTAAGCCAGGACCCGGCCCAGCTATCACCTTGGGCAGCCGCGCGTTATGTGCTCCGGATCCGGAGCAACCTGGTGCTAATCGCCGCCTCGGTCCTCGGTAATTTTTTCCTGGCGGGGATCCAAGCTTTTGCTTTGCTTTACGTCGAGACTCATTTCGGCGTCAGCCAGGCGCTCGGGACCGGTGTCCTCGTCATAATCGGAGCCGGCGCAATCGTGGGGACTCTACTCGGGGGCCGCTTGGCCGACCGCCTTGTCGGTAGGAAGATAGCCGACGGCCGCGTCCTGCTCGCCGGCTTCACATTCGTGGGCGCCGCCGTGGTTTTCCTGCCCGGCCTGGCGGTCAGCAGCCTGTTGGTGGCAGTCCCATTTTTCTTTATTGCAGTCGTCTTTGTTTCTGCACCGAGCGCGCCGCTCGCCGCTGCCCGGCTCGACGTCGTCCCATCCGGCTTGTGGGGCCGCGCTGAGGCAGTGCGCACTTTTGCCCGCAGCCTGCTTCAGGGTTTCGCACCTTTGCTCTTCGGCTACGCATCGTCACTGTTGGGGGGGCCTCACGCGAACCTTGGCGCCGGGCTGAACATCGTCCCCCACGAAGTACAGGCCGCTGCTGGGAGAGGCTTGGGGTACACATTCATGATCATGTTGGTCCCGTTGCTCGCCGCCGGCGCACTCCTGCTGCTCACCCGCCGCACTTACCTAGCAGACGTGCTCACGGCAGACGTTTCGGAGCGCAGCGTCGCGCGCAGGGCTGTGAAGAGCGCGCCCGCAAACCCGGCGCGCGAAAACTAGGGGACCGCTTCACACCTTTGGCAACCGCCTTACACCTTGGGCATCACATCTTCCGCAACAAGATCTAGTTGGTCCAGGTCTTGTAGGTCGTTCAACTGCATATAGAAGCGCGAAACCCCCATCGCCTCGTACACCTTGAGCCGCTCGACAACCTCGCCGACGGTCCCGACAAGCCCGGTCCCGGCGCGCAGCGTGTCGAAATCAAACCCGCTCACAGCACCACGCCGGCGGGCTTCGGCCTCGTCCTGTCCGACGCCGAGGGCCCCAGCGACGGAATAGACCAGAGACGATGGGTCGCGCCCAGCCTTGGTGCACGCGGCGCGTACCCGCTCGATCAACTCTCGTCCCACCTCAACCGACTTGAAGCCGACGTTGAACTCGTCGGCATAGGTCGCCGCCAGCTCGGGCGTCCGTCTTGGCCCGCCGCCGCCGATGATGACGGGCGGGTGCGGGCGCTGCGTCGGGCGAGGCAGGGCCGGGCAGTCCGCCAATTGGTAATGCCGGCCCTTGTAAGAAAAGCGCTCGCCCTCGGGAGTGCGCCAAAGCCCGGTGATGATGGCTAACTGCTCCTCGAAACGGTCGAAGCGCTCCTCGACACCGGGGAACGGCACGCCGTACGCAGCGTGCTCGGCTTCGAACCAGCCCGCTCCGAAACCGAGCTCGACGCGCCCTCCGCTCATGGCGTCCACCTCGGCCACCTGCACGGCGAGCATCCCCGGCAGGCGGAACGTGGCGGATGTCATCAGGGTGCCGAGGCGGATCCGGCTCGTCTCACGAGCCAGGCCGGCGAGGGTGACCCACGAGTCAGTAGGGCCCGGCCCGGGGTCGCCGCCACCCATCCTCAGGAAGTGATCGGAGCGGATGAAGGCAGCGAAACCGAGCTTCTCTGAATGCTTGGCGACCCGTAACTGGTCGTCGTAGCTTGCGCCCTGCTGGGGTTCGACCATGATGCGAAGTTCCATGCGAGCATTCTGCCCGCTACCGCCACCGAAGGAGGCCTACTATCGCCGCAATGAAGCCGGCGGCACGATAGACGTGGTCCCGAGCAGTTACATCGCGTACTTCGCGGCGGTAACCGGCGCGGGTGGAGCCCTCATCGGCCTATTGTTCGTGTCGGTCACCTTGCGCCCTGAGAGCGTGTTCGGCGACGGTGCGCCGGATCGCGGCAAAACCCTGGCTGCGGCTGCGTTCACCGGTCTGGTCAACACGTTCTTCCTGGCAATGAGCGCACTCGTCCCGGGCGACAACCTCGGGTACCCCGCAGTGGTCCTTGCCATTAGCAGCCTCGTGAGCACTTTGCGCCTTCACGGCCGGCTTGCCCGTTCACGCAGCCAGTTGGCCTACCTTTTTCTGAGTACGGCCGCTTTCACTTTTCAAATTGTCGAAGGCGTCTACTTGCTCGTCCAGCCCACCGGCAATAGCGCGGTCGAAAACCTCTCCTACGTCATGATCGGCTCTATGGCCATTGCGCTCGGGAGAGCGTGGGCATTGCTCCAGGGCAAGCACATTGAGGCCCCGAAAAAGGCGGGACCGGCGGCGGCGCTCGCGGCGCCCCCTGAATGACAGCGGTACTTCGTACCGCCCTGACCGGGCGGCCTTGGCGGCCCGCGGGCCGCGGCCCACGGCCCGACCGTTGTGTCCATCCGCCCGCGAAAAACGCGTAAAACTCGCGCCAGGCGACTGGTCAATGCGGTCAGATGGACCAGACGGTGCCCCGAAACCCCCGGATTGGCGCGCTTTTCCCGCGCTCGCGGCTGATACTGAGCGGGCGGACCTGGCGCGCGTCTTGTCCCAGCGGGTATAAAAGCCCGAAATGACGGCAAAAGTAATAACGGGACTGGCGACGTCGCTGGACGGCTTCGTCGCTGGAGCTGATGACGGCCCGGCACAGCCATTGGGGGTGGGTGGCGAGCGGCTCTTTGACTGGTTCAGGGACGGCGACACGCCGAGCCGCTTCTACGAGTGGATGAGGATGTCCGCGCTGTCGGCAGAGTTCTTCGACAACCACGCCGCCCGCGTGGGTGCTGTGATCACTGGACGGCGAACCTACGACATATCCGGGGCGTGGGGGGGCTCGGGCCCGCTTCGAGGCATTCCGCTCTTCGTTATGACCCATCAGGTCCCTGAAACGGTCCCGCCGGGCGACCCGCCGTACACCTTCATCACTGGCGGCATCGACGAAGCGGTCTCGCAAGCCCAGAGAGCTGCCGATGGGAAAGATGTGAGCCTGATGGGGGCCACGATCGTTCAGCAGTGCCTACGAGCAGGCCTCCTCGACGAGCTGACAATCTCTCTGGTACCAGTCGTGCTCGGACGCGGCGCTCGCCTGATAGATGGGATCGGTTCTGGGAGCGTGGAACTGCAACTTGCTGGCGTCGTGGACGCCCCGGGCGTCACCCATTTGACCTACCGGGTCGTCAAATAGCCGCACCCCTGGGCAGGTCGCCCTCGACCGGTCCGGGACGTGCGCGCGCTCGCAAGGTGACGCCGGCAGGGCGGTCCTGACCCCCCGGGCTGTTGGATCTAGTATTCGCAGACCACCCAGGGAAGCCCGAGAACCAACACGAGGAGGAACGATGAGGAGTTATCACCGTGACGTGACCGGCAAGCACCGGCCCACAGTTTGGCTCCGGCCTGCCGCGATGCTATCGGCGGTCGCCATGACAGCCACTTTGAGCATTGTTGGAGGCGCCACGAGCGTCGGAGCAAGCACCGTGAGGGCGGACGCGAGCACCGGCTTTCTAGCCTGCGAGGTAACCGACACCGGCGGCATCAACGACCGTTCCTTCAACGCTTCCGCGTACGCGGGCTTGAAGATTGCCGCAGCGGCGATCCCAGGGCTGACCTACAAGTACCTGGGGTCCACCTCGACCAGCGACTACACGCCAAACATCAACACGTTCATCGGCGAGAACTGCGGGATCATCGTCACGGTCGGCTTCGACATGGCAGACGCGACCCAGACAGCGGCCCAGAAGCACCCGACCCAGAAATTCACGATCGTCGACTACACCTACTCGCCCAAGATGAGCAACGTCCTGGGCCTTTACTACGCGACCAACCAGGACGCCTTCATGGGAGGGTACCTGGCGGCGGCGATGTCCAAGTCCGGGATCGTGGGTACCTTCGGTGGGCAGAACATCCCGCCCGTCACCATCTACATGGATGGGTGGGTGGCCGGCGTCCGCTACTACGACAAGATCAACAACAAGCGTGTCACCGTGCTGGGCTGGACCCCCACGCCCGGCCGGCCGGCCGACAGCCTGGCCGGCAACGGCCTGTTCACCAACGACTTCACCAACACCGCGCTGGGCAAGACGGACACGCAAACCCTCATTGGCCAGGGCGCGGACATCATCTTCCCGGTGGCCGGTGCAGTCGGCCTGGGTGCCGCCGCAGCGGTGAAGGAAGCCGGCGCAGGTAACTACATGGAGTGGGTCGACACTGACGGCTGCGTCTCGGCACCCCAGTACTGCAACCTGTTCATCACCAGCGTGACCAAGGGCATCGCTGCCTCGGTTTCTGCGGCGGTCGAAGAAGCGGCCAAGGGGACGTTCAAGGGCGGCAACTACACAGGAGACCTGGCGGACAACGGCGTCGGGATCTCCCCGTTCCACGACTTCGCCAGCAGGATCCCGATGGGCGTGCAGAACGAGCTGAACAAGATCAAAGCCGGGATCATCGCCGGCAAGATCTCCGTCGACCCCAACTCGTACCCGGTCGCGTAGTTGATCGATTGCACTTCCCCCGGTCCGGCCTCGCCGCCGACCAGCGGCCCGGGCCGGGGGAGGCCGCGATATCGGAGCTCTGGCCTGAGCCGGCCCCGGTCGGCCGATCGCGCCTGACTGACGGGCTCGTAGCCGTGAGGCCGTGGCCATGAGGCTCGAGCTAGCCGGTATAACCAAGACATTCGGGCCGCTGGTGGCCAACGACGGCGTGGACCTCAATCTTTTGGAGGGAGAGGTCCACTGCCTTCTCGGCGAGAACGGCGCCGGTAAGACGACACTCATGAACATCCTGTTCGGCCTGCTGCATGCCGACTCAGGGGAGATCCGCATCGACGGCCAACCGGTGCGCTTCGCTGACCCCGGAGACGCCGTCCGGCGGGGCATCGGCATGGTGCACCAGCACTTCATGCTCGTCCCCGTCTTCACCGTCGCAGAAAACATCGTTCTCGGCTTCGAACCGACCCGGCGCCTGGGTTTCCTCGACCGGCGCAAGGCTCGCGCTGACATCCTGCGGCTCTCGGGCGAGTTCGGCCTCGCAGTGGACCCCGACGCTCTGGTCGAGAACATCCCCGTTGGTGCGCAACAGCGCGTCGAGATCGTCAAGGCCCTGATGCGAGATGCTCAGGTACTGATCCTGGACGAACCCACCGCAGTGCTCACACCTCAGGAATCCGAGGGCTTGTTCAAGGTCATCCGTTCGCTTGCTGCGTCGGGGCGCTCGGTCTTGTTCATCACCCACAAGCTGAAAGAAGTGTTCGCCGTAGCCGACCGCATCACGGTTATGCGCCTCGGCAAGGTGGTGGGGAAAACCACACCCAAGGAGACCAACGAGGCCGAGCTCGCCACGATGATGGTCGGCCGCTCGGTAGAACTGGTGGTGAACAAACGCGAAGCCAACCCCGGGCAGCCCGTGCTCGAGTTGGACGACCTCACGCTCACAGACGAGCGCGGCGTGACGGTGGTCGACCATGTATCGCTCACGGTGCGCGCTGGCGAAGTGGTTGCCGTGGCGGGCGTCCAGGGCAACGGCCAGACTGAGCTGACCGAGGCGATCACGGGGTTGCACCACGGGAGCGTGGTGCAAGGGTCAATCCGGCTCGCCGGACAGGACCTCACCCACGCCTCGCCTCGCCAGGCGCTGCGGTCCGGCATTGCCAACATCCCCGAGGACCGCCAGGTCGACGGTCTCGTGCTCTCCATGTCGATCGCCGACAACCTCGTGCTCGACGTTTTCAACCAGGAGCCGAACGCCCGCTTCGGCGCCCGCGACCTCGCCCGGGTGAGGCGGGACGGCGAGCGCAAGCTGAAGGAGTTCGATATCCGGGCCACCTCGTCCGAAGTGGCCGTAGGCACGTTGTCAGGGGGCAACCAGCAAAAGGTCGTGGTGGCGCGCGAGTTGTCCCGGCCCGTGACCCTGCTGGTCGCTTCGCAGCCGACGCGCGGGCTCGACGTCGGCTCGATCGAGTACGTCCACCGGCGCATTATCGACGAGCGCGACCGGGGTGCCGGGGTGCTGCTCGTGTCGTCCGAGCTAGACGAGGTCATGGCGCTGGCGGACCAGATCGCGGTCATGTGCCGGGGGCGGATCGTCGGCGTGGTCCCGCAGGGCACATCGCGTGAACGGATCGGGCTGCTGATGGCCGGCGTCGAGCAGGCAGGCGACGGGCAGGCCAGGCAGGCCGGCGGCGAGCAGGCCGGCGGCGAGCAGGCCGGGCAGGCCGGACAGGCCGGGCAGGAGCAGGCTTGACTACCTCCCCCGCCCCCTCGACTTCCCCCGCTCCCTCGACGGTCCCGCCGTCGCCGTGGCGCCGCGCCTTCGGGTGGATGGCGGAAGGCAACCTAGCCCTGG
>Ga0302324_100008327_pt1 | contig 21911 bp, 19 predicted proteins | sample Palsa_T0_1_FD_201949 | JGI IMG/M metagenome (GOLD analysis project Ga0302324, IMG submission 201949) | Peat permafrost microbial communities from Stordalen Mire near Abisko, Sweden - Palsa_T0_1 | ecosystem: Environmental > Terrestrial > Soil > Palsa > Peat permafrost | place: Sweden: Abisko...
CCGCAAAAAGACCGTCGCCGCTTGTTCCCCGGCCATAACTCCTCCGGTAACTCCGGCTGGAAAACGAAAAGTAACAACGCAATGCTGCCGGTGGCGCAGGGCACGGATACATCGGGTAGAGCGCCGCGCAAGCGGAGGTCGCAGGTTCGAATCTTGCTGTCAACCTTGAGTTGACATAGCTCAGTGAAGTACCATCCGCGTCCGATTTTTCCCCGGCAGATGCTTTTCATACAAGAAAGGAGGCGCACCATGCGCCTGAACATGTTCAAGCTTCGCAAGCACAACCGGCCGCGGACCCACGAGGGAGCGCCGGCCAGGGTCATCACCAACGAGCAGGCGCTGCGCCGCAGCGTACTTTCCTGCATGTTGTGGGAGGGCGAGTTCTACGAGGACGGCGTGCAGATCGCTGGGCGCATTCAGGAACTCGTCCCGCGCGTCGAGGCTGAGCGTGTTGCTGCGCTGGCTGTCGACGCTCGCGAGAAGATGAAGCTGCGCCACGCGCCGCTATTGCTTGTGCGCGAAATGGCGCGTCACGTCACGCATCGCGGCCTGGTGGCCGAGACTCTCTCGCGCGTGATCCAGCGCGCCGACGAACTCAGCGAGTTTGTTGCTATTTACTGGGCCGGCGGGCGTCAGCCGCTTTCGGCGCAGGTGAAGAAGGGGTTGGCCGCGGCATTCGGCAAGTTCGACGAGTATGCGCTGGCCAAGTACGATCGCGCCGGCGCGGTACGTTTGCGCGATGTGCTGTTCCTTTCTCATGCGCGGCCGGTGGACGAGGCGCAGGCTGCCTTGTGGAAGCGGCTCGCCGCGAATGAGCTGGCTACGCCCGACACGTGGGAGGTTGCACTCTCTGGAGCCGGTCGCGAGAACGGTGCGGACAAGCGTGCCGCATGGGAGCGTCTGCTTTCCGAGCGCAAGCTCGGTGCGCTGGCGCTGTTGCGGAACCTTCGCAACCTGCACGCAGCCGGTGTGAGCGAAGAGCTGGTGCTGGCCGCGCTGGCTGCCTTGAAGACGGACCGCGTTCTGCCGTTCCGCTTTCTGGCCGCGGCGCGTCACGCTCCGCAGTGGGAGGCGGCGCTTGAGGCTGCCATGTTCCGTGCCCTTGAAGGGCGCACGGCGCGGCTTGCCGGGCACACGGTGCTGCTGGTCGACGTGTCGGGTTCCATGGCGTCGCCTATCTCGCTTCGCTCGGAGATGCAGCGCGCCGATGCGGCATACGGGCTGGCGATCCTGCTGCGCGAGATCGCGGAGAAGGTGACGATCTACACTTTCTCGGATAACGCGAAGCGGGTGCCGGCGCGGCGCGGAATGGCGCTGCGCGATGCGCTGGATCGCAACCAGCCGCACGGTGGAACGTTTCTCGGCGCCTCGCTCAAGCAGGTGGAGAGTGAGGTGCGCGAGGGCTACGATCGGCTCATCGTCATTACCGACGAGCAGTCGCACGACCAGGTTGCTGCGCCGCGCGGCAAGGGCTACGCAATCAACGTGGCTTCTGCGCGCAACGGCGTAGGCTACGGGCCGTGGACGCACATCGATGGGTGGAGCGAGGCGGTGGTCGATTACATCGTCGAGCTCGAGGCGGGGGACCGGGCGGCTTGAGCATCTGAGGTATCCCACCCTAGCGACAAAAACAAATACGTCGCGAGGGTGGGGCACCCTGAAATTGTGAGGTGACCGCCTACCCGATCTTCGTGACCTTATCAACCAGTTTGAAAGCGCCATACACGAACGCGTAGTCCAAGAGAGCCGCTGGAAGAAGGACGACGCCTGGATAGGAATTGTTCGTCCAGTGAACGAGCAGGATAAGTGGAACGTGACAAAGCACTACGATAGCCATTGAGACCCAGAACAAGACACGCCGTCTCAGGTCCCAGAAGACCCTGACGCCGGTTAGGACCGCATAAGCGCAAATCGCTGCAGTTCTCCCTCTTCCGGGGCTTCCGAGATAGAGAAATAAGAAGTACAGCGGCGAGACGCATAGTGCCATCAATAACGCTGACTTCCAAGTCAACTTATCGAAAACCTGGCTTCGATCAACTGCTGTGATTGAAGGTTGCTCATCCATGCTTGACGTTACCCAATTCCGCCCCCTTCTCCGCCTTCCGATTCTCACTCGGCTGCGAGGGCCCTTAGGCGGAAGAGCAAGCCCGCGGCCACTCCGCCCAGTGTAGGGATGAGCAGGAAGACCCACAATTGTTGTATGGCCTGGCCGCCCACGAAGACCGCCGGTCCGAAGCTGCGCGCCGGGTTCACGCTGGTGCCGGTAATGTGAATGCCGAGCAAGTGAATCGCAACCAGGGTGAGGCCGATGACGAGTCCGGCGAACCCGGACGGCGCGGCCTTCTGTGTTGAGCCCAGAATCACAATCACGAACAGCATGGTCGCAACAAACTCATAGGCGATGGCCGAGTGGAGGTTGTAGCCACCCTGGTAGCCGGCGCCAAAGCCATTCTGGCCCAGGCCGCTGGTGGCGATGCTGTAACCGCCGCTCACTCCGCTGGCGATGAGGTAAACCACCCAGGCACCCAGCGTTGCGCCGATGAACTGCCCCGCCCAATAGCCGATCAGGTCCATTATCTTCATCCGCCCGGCCATCCAGACGCCAATGCTGACTGCTGGATTGATGTGGCATCCGGAGATGGGTCCTATGCCGTACGCCGCGGCAACCAGCCCCAGGCCAAAGGCCAACGCGATGCCGATAATGCCAACCAGGCCTGGCACACCTCCGGTAATCACTGCCGTGCCGACGCCAAAGAACACCAGGAAGAAGGTGCCCACAAGTTCCGCGAAGTATTTCTTCATTGTCTTCTCTACTTTCTGTCTTGAAATCTCCGCGGACTCATCGCTGCGGAGCCGCATGCCAGGCCTGTTTCACTCAAGCGAGCGGGCATTCTCCATGGGGAAAAGGGAGAATTCGCAGCGTCGAATGCAGGGACGTCGAACAGGGAACCGGATGCGTGCACGAAGTCTTTCAGAGAGGTTTTCGCGGAGTCAAGTGAAATGCAGGCGCCGCCGGATTTTCACTTTCTCCGGTTACTGGTAGCGTTTGCGGAAGCCTAAATTCACACAACGTTTGCATTCTATTCGTCTGGCTGCATTACTCTGTTCATAGTTCCGTGCGGCCTTGGAGAGATGCAGGGAAACGGCCGCCCGGCGAGGGCAGACCGTTTGAGCCAAACCGTATTTGTACTGGAAGATGACGCTGATATTGCACGTCTGGTGCAGCACCACCTTGAAGCAGCAGGTTTTGCGGTACGCCAGTTTCATACCCCTACCAACCTGATTCCCGACGCCGAACGCACCCCTCCAGCCCTGTTCCTGCTGGACATCATGGTTCCAGGCGGCGATGGCCTCGATGTATGCAGGCGTTTGCGCGCGAATGCCGCGCTGTCGACGATTCCCATCATTTTTCTTACCGCCCGGGCGGGCGAAAACGACCGCGTGCTGGGCCTGGAACTGGGCGCGGACGACTACATCACCAAGCCCTTCGCTACGCGCGAACTGGTAGCCCGAGTCAAGGCAGTCTTGCGGCGGTTTGAACGCCCCACCACGCCGTCCATCATCAGTTTTGAGGAAGTCATCATCGACGCCAACGCCATGCAGTTGAAGGTGCGCGGCGAGTTGACGACTACCACTGCAACCGAGTTCCGCCTGCTCGACTACCTGGCGCGCCACCCAGGTAGGGTTTTCAGCCGCGACCACCTGCTGGACGCGGTCTGGGGCGATGCCCGCTTCGTCACTCCCCGCTCGGTGGATGTTTACGTACGCCGCATCCGTGAGAAAATCGAGGTCGATGCGGAGAATCCGCGCTACTTGAAAACGGTGCGCGGCGCCGGCTATCGCTTCGAACTTCCCAAGGGCGAATAACAGAGCCGGCTGAAGCCGCGATAAGCCGGGATTGACCGGACCGGAGCGTCGTATTGACACCCAGAGTCTTCACCAAGCTACTCGGACTTTTTGTTTTGCTGCTGGTCTTCCAGACAGCGGTGATGGAGTTCGTGTTTCGCGGGCTGGTGGAGCGCAGCGCCGGCGAGAGCTTTCATTTGATGGCGCACGAGGCAGGTTGGGCGGGGTTGATTGCGTTGGCGCTGGCACTCCCTTTGGCAGGCTGGGCCGCCCGCGGGGTAACCAGGCGCATCGAGCGTGTCGTCGCCTTCGCGCGGCGAATCGCCGAAGGCGATTTGAGCGCCCGCCTGACCTTGGACGGCGCGGACGAGTTGGCAGCCATGGAAGGCGCCCTGAACCAGACCGCGGAGCGGCTGGGGCAAAACTTTGCCGAAATCGAAAGCCGCCGCCAGGAGCTGGCCGCCATGCTCGACTCCATGCAGGAGGCGGTCGTCGCCATTACTCCCGAGGGCCTGGTCCGCTGGTCGAATGCTGTGATGCAGCGCATTGCCGGCACGCACATTCACGCCGGCCGTCCGCTGGTTCATTTCGTTCGCGACCCCGACGTACTGGCCTGCGTGCGCGCCGCGCTCGATCACCATGAAGTGAGCTACGGCCGCGCCAGCTCTCTCACTCCCGGCCGCTTGTTTGAGATTAATGCGGCGCCACTGCCCTCAGGCGGAGCACTGGTTGTGCTGCACGACGTGACGCGCATTGAGGCCGCGGAGAAGACGCGCCGCGACTTTATTGCCAACGTGAGCCATGAGCTCCGTACGCCGCTCACCTCTATTCAGGGCTACGTGGAGACGCTGGTGGAAGATCCGCGCCCCAATCCCGAAACCACACGCGAGTTCCTTGGCATCATCCACAAGAACGCCACGCGCATGAATCGCCTGACCGAGGATCTTTTGGCCTTGGCAAGTGTAGAGAGCCCCGACTACAAGCTCACGCTGCAAGCCACGCACGCCTCTGCGCTGGTGCAGGATGCGATTGAAAGCCTGGGCGGCATTGTTGTTGACTCCGAGGTTGAGTTGGAATCCACTGGTGCGCCCGATGCGCTGGTGCTGGCCGATCCAGACGCCATGAACCAGGTCTTCGGCAACCTGATCGAGAATTCGGTTAAATATGCCGCATCGGGCAAGCGTATTCGCGTCGGAGCGCAGTTGGTCGAGGGTGAAGTCGAGTTCACGGTTCAGGACTTCGGACCCGGCATTGCATTCGAGCACCTCGACCGCATCTTCGAGCGCTTTTACCGCGTGGACAAAGCGCGCTCCCGCGACTCCGGCGGCACCGGCCTGGGCCTGGCTATCGTCAAGCACATCGTCCTGGCCCACGGCGGCCGCATCTGGGCGCGGAGCGAACTGGGCGCCGGCGCGCAATTCCACTTCACCTTGCCGCTCGCACCGGTGGCCGTGGGTGAGAAAATGGCTTCGGCGATCGCGTAGCGAATTTTCACCGCCTTCGTGCCCCCATCCTCGCCGCGTTCTTGTTTTTTGCGGTGCCCAAAGGGCGCCCAGGTGGGATCGCACGACCGTTCGAAAAGAGCGTCCAATTCCGTGAAATTAACAGCAAAGATATTCGCCATCGGTCTCGCTTCGGCTCTGCTTCTCCTCCATTCTGCAGACGCACGCGCGCAGGAGCGCCCTCCCGCCGTGCCGCTGATCGTCCACAACCCTTACTTCAGCATCTGGTCGATGGCCGACAAGCTCACGGATCAAAACACGAAGCACTGGACCGGCCATCAGCAGCCGATCTACGGCCTGGCGCGCATCGACGGCAAGACGTGGCGCTTCATGGGTGAGGACCCGCGCGAGATTCCAGCGATGGGCCAGACCGGGTTGCAGGTCACCCCGACCCACACGATCTATCAGTTTCAGGCCGGGCAGGTGAGCCTGACGGTAAGCTTCTTCACGCCGGCGTTTCCCAAGGATCTGGATGTGCTGTCGCGGCCGGTCACTTACCTCACCGTGAGCGCGACCGGTGAGGGCGAGCACGATCTTTCTGTCCTCATCGATGTGGACCCAGTTATTGCAGTCAACTCCTCTGACGAGCCGGTTACCTGGGGCCGTTCCCGCGCGCCAGGACTCACCGTCCTGAATGTGGGCTCGCGCGATCAGCGCGTCCTCAATCGCCCCGGAGATGATCTGCGCATCGACTGGGGCTACTTCCACCTGGCTGCGCCCGATGCAACCGGCGCGCAGTTTGCGCTGTCGGAAGACGCGCTGCACAACTTCGCAACCACCGGCGCATTGCCCGCTGAAGACGACATGGACATGCCCAAAATGCCGCGCGAGGGTGCTGCGCAGCTGGCCGTTCTGTTGCCCTTCGGCAAGCTCGGCGGGCAGCCCGTGAGCCACCATGTTCTGCTCGCCTACACCGAGGATTACGCGATTGAATATCTGGGCCGCAAACTGCGCCCTTACTGGCAGCGCAACGGGCTCAGTGTCGAGCAGATGCTGGCCCAGGCTGAGACCCAATATCCGGCGCTCGAAAGGCGCGGCGAAGCGTTCGACAGGGAACTGACGGACGATCTCGAAAAGACGGGCGGAAAGGCCTACGCGCAGCTCGCCATCCTCGCCTATCGCCAGACGCTGGGTGCACACGGTTTTGCCGCCGACGTGGATGGAACGCCGATGCTGTTTCCCAAGGAAAACTTCTCCAACGGCTGCATCTCCACCGTCGATGTGCTTTACCCCTCGGCGCCGTTTTTCCTCTTCTTCAATCCGGTGCTGCTGCAGGCGCAGTTGAAGCCAGTCTTGGAATATGCCGCTCTGCCGCGCTGGAAGTGGCCATTCGCGCCGCACGATCTGGGCACGTATCCGCTGGCGGACGGGCAGGTTTATGGCGGTGGCGAACGAACTGAAGACGACCAGATGCCGGTGGAAGAAAGCGGCAATCTGCTCATCCTGGTCGCGGCGATGGAGCGGGAGCTAGGGAACTTCGACTTCGCCCGAACTTACTGGCCGCAGTTCACGCAGTGGGCCGAGTATCTGCGTGACAAAGGGCTCGATCCGTCCAACCAGCTCTCGACCGACGACTTTGCGGGACACCTCGCGCATAACGCGAATTTATCCATCAAAGCCATTGAAGCCATAGATGCTTACGCCATTTTGGCGCGGGGAGTGGGCAAGCCGGAAGTCGCCGAAGAATATTCGCGCCTGGCCAGGGATATGGCCGACAAATGGCAGGTCATGGATCTTGACGGCGATCATTACAAGCTGGCCTTTGACAAGCCCGGAACGTGGAGCCAGAAGTACAACATGGTCTGGGACCAGATTCTCGATCTCGATCTTTTTCCACCCCAGGTTCGCCGGACTGAGCTGGCCTTTTATTTGCAGCATCTGAACCAGTTCGGCCTGCCTCTGGACAACCGCGCCGACTACACCAAGCTCGATTGGTCGGTGTGGACGGCCACGCTGGCCGACCCCAGCCAGCCGAAGGAAGCCGAAGCTTACCGCCAGATTCTTGACCGGACAAAAGCCTGGATCAATGGGGGACCTAGCCGGGTTCCGTTGACGGATTGGTACGACACCAAGACCGGAAAGCAGAGCGGCTTCCAGGCGCGTTCCGTCGTCGGAGGCGTCTACATCAAAGCTCTGGCCGACAAACCCCTAGCTGCGAAATGGAGGAACCGAGTTGAACCGTGACCTGATTGCCCCGAGGGGAGAGGGATGTCGTCAATTTGACACGACAGGCCCGCGGCAATTCGAGAGCTCGCAAGATGCATCCCTCAGTGGCTAAACAGGCTGCCGAAAAACTCGGAATCCCAGGAGGAATTGAAAGAGACCGTCCCTCAGGGGCTGAAGCCCACGTTGATTTTGTGGCACTTGCGGCACGACTGAAGTCGTGCCCTGACACTTGTTGCCGCTGCCGATGAGTTTTTCCGCAGCCTGTAAAGCTCGGGTCGAAATCGTGGAGCTTGTGGCACGACTGAAGTCGTGCCCTTTCAAAACATTGCCTTAATTTGAGATTTCCTTGGTCGGACCTGCCCGGTTTTTTCCCGGGTGGGAGACCTCAACTCCAATCCAATGAGAGAAAGAACCCCGAAAACCGGGCCAATTCAAATCCCCGTAACATTTGGCGTAGACAATGGAGTGCGGCAGTCTATCTGCAAGGGAGATCACTGTGAAGAAGACGTTAGCGATTGTTGGGTTGTTGGTTTTTGCCTTGGGCGCGGCTCAGGCCCAGAAATTGACGGGGGCGGGAGCCAGCTTCCCTTATCCGATTTACTCAAAATGGTTTAGTGAGTACAGCGCGGCGCATCCGGGCGTCCAGATCAACTATCAGGCGATCGGCTCGGGCGGCGGAATCAAGCAGATGACGGCGGGGTTGGTCGACTTCGGCGCCTCAGACTATCCCCCTACCGATGACGTATTGAGCGCATCCAAAGTGAAGCTCACCCTCATTCCTACCGTGATGGGCGCGGTGGTGCCAATCTACAACGTCCCCGGCGTCACCGACATCAAGTTCAGCCCCGAAGTTCTGGCCGGCATCTACCTGAAGAACATCGAGAATTGGAATGATGCCCGCATCGCCAAGGACAATCCCGGCGTCAAGCTTCCCGATCAAAAGATCATCGTGGTGCATCGCGCGGATGGCAGCGGCACCACATACATCTGGAGCGACTACCTCAGCAAAGTCAGCTCGGAGTGGGCCAACGGTCCAGGCAAGGGCACCGCGATCAGCTGGCCAGCGGGCGTTTCGGGGGCGCAGAACGCGGGTGTCGCCGGCCTGGTTCGCCAGTTGCCTGGGGCGATCGGCTACGTGGAACTGATTTATGCGGTGCAAAATCACATCAGCTTCGGCGAAGTGAAAAATGCCGCCGGCAACTGGGAGAAGGCCTCCATCGACGGAGTTGTCGAAGCCGCCGCCAGCATCAAGCAGATGCCTGCCGACTATCGCGTCTCTATCACCAACGCCCCAGGCGCAAACGCCTATCCCATCTCCAGCTTCACCTGGCTGCTGATCCCCATCCATTCTCCCGACCCGGCCAAAGGCAAGGTCATAAAAGATCTTCTCAGCTGGATCATTACCTCGGGGGAGGGCGAAGTGACCAGCCTGTCTTACGCTCCACTGCCAAAGGCGGTTGCGGACAAGGTACTGAAGACGGTCTACTCGCTGCAATAAACGGATTGCATTCAGAAACGGGGTCCGGAGTCTTCGCCGGGCTCCTCTTATTTGCTGTGCTCCCGCTCCGGAACAGGCGGCGGTGGTCCGAGATCTATGTCGGTTCGGTCTCGAAACGGGTGTGCGATCTTGCCCAGTAGGCTAAGTTGAGCGCCATAAAAGTCTGGCACTCGGCCAAAGCCACAAAAACCAAGGTATGACGCTTCTTCCTGAGCTGTATTTCCTTCGCCTTGGGGATTGTAGTGCTTGGCGGCATCTCGACTATCGAAAATATATACGTACAAGAAGGTCTCCGATGCGTAGCGGGAACCTAGCCCGCATGCCAATGCGATAAGACTTCCCCGTTCAGCATCCTCAGGGGAAATGCTGAGAAACAGCACCAGATTGCCTTTTCGTTCCGGCCTGATCGATCTGGCGATCCGATATTTCGGAATCCGGACACCAGAATGCGCTGAACAGCTATCCTGGTCCTTGAACACCTGGGGCCCTTCCTGCGCACAAGCGATCGACATTGAGAGCGATATCACCAACCCAAGAAATATCAACGGTCGCATTCGCTTTCCACCTTGGAGACATCGAGGCGCTCTGAATGCAAACAGTCTAGCCGAAGGCCGTTCATCTTTGCGCGCTGGTCATCCTTGCAGATGCTCGGCGATCAGGCGGTCCATCAGCGGCGTGAGCTGCTCGCCGGTCCGGGGAAGGACAAAAGCCTGCTCTGCGGGATCCCAGTCCAGTTTGAAGCTGGTGGAGAGGGCGGAGATCCAGATCTGCTGAACCGGCGCGTTCGGTGTAATCACGAATTTGCCGGGGGGTTCATCGAAGAGCACATGGATCAAGCCGCCCTGGCCGCCTTCGACCTCGAACCCGGCGTCCTCCGCTTCCTCGTGCGCGATCAAATGCTGCAGCAGCGCGTTCAACGCCGTTTCCGCCAAGTTGCGGAACTCAAGTTCGTCCATCATGCTCCCAGTCTAACAACCAGCGTGGCTGATGGCAGTCCGTCGCCGAATGGAAAGCATGGGGCCGAGGTAATCCGAGCCAGGAGATGGAAATTATTTTCGGAGAAATCCTGCAGAATGATTAAAGTTCTTCTTTCGCTGGCCGATATGCATGAAAATGGGAAGCCTTGCCTGGAGGAGGGAACATGGGGATCACTCCAATCATCAACCTGGCGCCCTTGCCGGTGGCCCGCTCTGTCCAGTCGGATATGGATCCGTTGCCCATGGAGCGGGTTGAAAACTCCTCGAGAACCGGGGATGAAACTTACTCGCCTGGCGGTGGAAAATCCGCCCGAGGCTCGGAAGACGATGCGCGGGAAGAGAGCGCTTTCGAAAGTGCCTCGGACGAGGAAAGCGACGAATCCGGCGTCGAGCAAACCGCCCAAAACAGCGAACCCGGTCAGCCGCGCGCCATCAGCTTTTTTGCCTGAGACGCTGTCGAACCCAACGACGAGAGGCGCAGTAAGTCGCCAACTTACTTAATGAATATCCCGCAATTCATTGATTGTAAATACGATATATTGACCGGAAGAAACTTTCCTCAACTCAGAGCTTGCAATCGATCCGATTCTCGCGTAATTTACTAACCAGTTAGTTAAGAATGGAAAACGCAACAACAAACCGCTCCCAGGTCGACCGCGCCGACAACGCGCGGAGCCGAATCCTTGACGCCGCGACCCAGGAATTCAGCGCCAACGGCCTGGCAGGCGCCAGAACTGAGCGCATTGCGGAAGCGGCCGGCGTCAACAAGGCTCTTCTCTACTATTACTTCCGCAGCAAGGATGCACTCTATGCCGCGGCGCTTGAGACTGTGGCTTCCCGTGTCGCTCTCACCAGCATGTCTGTGCTGAGTCTGGATTGCTCACCGGGAGAGCGGTTGCTGCGCTCGGCGCTCAACCACTTTGACCGCATTTACTCGCAGCCGGTGTTTCAAACGCTGATGCAGCAGGAGATGATTCGCCTGCGCAAGGGCGAGTCAACCGCGGTTAACCCGCTGGTGGAGAAGCTGTTCCGGCCGATGGGCGAGAAAACGCTGGCCGTGGTGGAGGAGGGAATCCGTTGCGGCGAGCTGATTCCGGTGGAAAGTTCGCAGGTGATGTATGCCGCACTGGGCGCCAATGTTTTCTACTTTCTCTCCGCGCCGATGATGCGGCTGATCGCGGGCGCCGACCCAATGGAGCGGAGCGCGCTTGAGTTTCGGCGCAGGGTGTCAGTCGAGTACCTGGGCCAGGCCATCTTCATCGACCGCGTACGCGGCGCTCAGGCAGCTGCAAGGGTGCTGGCAGACACTCCGATGCCGGAGCGGATTGACCCGCCAAACGATGAGATTTTCAATCTCAGATTGACAAGCGAAGGAAACGAAACCGTTGCAAATGAAATGAAGAGGGGACCCAAGTGAACGCACGCAACCGAGTTTTTCTTATCCTGGGCATACTTACTGCTGGATCGCTGATCTGGTACTTTGCCACCGTCCACACCTCCGGGGATATGCTGCTGATCGGCACCGTCGATGCCAACGAGGTGCTGGTCAGCTCGAAGATTCCCGGACGCATCCAGACGCTGACCGTGGACGAGGGGCAGCAAGTGCAGGCCGGGCAGCTTATCGCCGTGATCGAAAGTGATGACCTGCAGGCCGCTCGCAATGCTGCCGAAGCCACCGCCAACAGCCAAAAATACAAGCTGGGCGAAACCGTCGAGACTGAGCGCCAGACCCGCGGCGAAACCGGCAGCGCCACTGTCAACGCCGAGGCGCAGTTGAGCGCCGCAAAGGCCACCCTGGCCCAGGCGCAGGCCAACTACGAGCATCAGCAGGCCGACACCAGCCGGACGGTCGCTCTGGCCCAGCAGGGAATTATGAGCCAGCAGGCGAAAGACGACGCGGCAACCAGCCTGATGGCCGCCAAGGCCGCGGTGGACGCGGCACGTGACAATGTGTCCGCGGCTGAAGCCTCGCTGCACCAGGCCCGCGCCCATGAGCTGCTCACCACCGTTGCCGCTCGCACGGTCGACTCCACACGCGGCGAAGTTGAAAACGCCCGCGCCCTTGCCGAGCAGGCCAAAGTCGAGCTGGGCTACACGCAGGTTTTCGCTCCCGTCAGCGGCACGGTCAACGTGCGCGCCGCCCGCCAGGGTGAAGTGGTTGCCGCAGGCGCCACCATCGTAACCATCATGGACCTGACCCAGACCTGGGTCTACGCTCCGCTGCCTGAGACGCAGGCGGACGCCGCGCAACTGGGCGACTCGCTGCGCGTGGTCATGCCCTCAGGCGCGACGGTGCAGGGCAAGGTGATCTCCAAAGCGTCGGAGGCCGACTTCGCCACGCAGCGCGACATCAACGGCAGTCCCAAGCGCGATATCGAAACCGTTCAGTTGAAGCTGCTCATCGACAATCCCGGCGAGCGCTTTGTTCCGGGCATGACGGCCGATGTGTTTGTGCCGAAGGGCAAGCTGGTGAAGCAATGACAGCTTCCACCCAGGCTACGATTCCGGATCAAGAGGCAAAACCGCCAGCGACGACGGCCATTGCTGTGGAAAACATCGTCAAGCGTTACGGGACGTTTGAAGCCGTGAAGGGCGTCAGCTTCTCCGTCAACGATGGCGAGATCTTTGGCCTTCTCGGCCCTAACGGCGCCGGCAAGAGCACGCTCATCCGAATGATGACCACGCTTGTCCCGATTACCAGCGGCAAGGCGTTTGTCGCCGGTTTCGACGTGGCTAAAGATTCCGATGCGGTTCGCCGCGTGATTGGCGTGATCCCTCAGGCCCTCACCAGCGACCCCGACCTTACGCTCGAAGAAAACCTCAGCATCTACGCCAAGCTTTATGGTGTTCCCAAGGTTGAGCGCGAAAAGAATATTCAGGAAGTGCTTGAAGCTGTCGATTTGGTCAAGTGGCGCGACGCGCAAACAAAAACGCTCTCCGGCGGAATGCGGCGCCGCCTTGAAATTGCGCGCGGCCTGGTGCACAATCCGCACATCTTTTTTCTCGACGAGCCCACCACGGGGCTCGATCCGGTCTCCCGCATTGCCGTTTGGGAGATGCTCGACAAACTGCGGAAGACCCGCAAACTCACGATGCTGCTGACCACGCACTACATGGAGGAAGCCGACAAGCTCTGCGACCGCATCGCCATTGTGGATCACGGTAACCTGGTGGCTCTCGGCACACCCATCGAGCTCAAGCAGAGTGTTCCAGGCGCCAATGTGGTTGAAGTGCATTTCGATCGCGAGACCGCGGAGTGGAAAGGCCGTCTGGAGAAACTCGAAGGAGTTACCAGCGTACAGGCCGAGTCTGCCGGGTTCTATCGCGTGCTAACTTCCTCAGGCTCGGCGACCACCATGCAGTTAGTCGAGTTAGCCGCGTCGCTGAACGAAACACTAACTTCCCTAAGTGTTCAGAACACTTCGCTCGACGATGTTTTCGTCCATTACACGGGCCGCCAGTTGCGCGATGAGCAGGTCAAGTCAGTCTTCATGATGCCACCCAGGCCGGGAGCACAGCCATGAACAGAATGTTCGCAATTTTTGAGCGCGAGATGCGCAAGTTCTTCCGCTCGCCCGTCCTCATGATCATGTCCATGATGCTGCCGATTGTGCAGTTGATCATTCTCGGCAACGCCTACGGTGGAAAGATCCGCGGCGCCAAGGTGGCCATCGTGGACTACGATCACGGCCCCCAGTCGGTCAGGATCCGCGAGGCCTGCGCTGCCATCGCAGTCAACATCGCCACCTTCAACACCGTCAATTACGACAACGAGGTCCAGGCCCGCGAAGATGTTCGCACCGGCAAAATCGATGGCGCCATCATTATCCCCGCGCAATACTCACGCCGCGTCTACGCGCAGGACGCGCCGCGCCTGGGATTGGTGGTCGATAACTCTGACCAGTTCACCAGCTCCAGCCTCGAGGCCGAGTTACAATCGCTTGTCGACGCACTGAATGCTCCGGTAATCCAGCCACGCATCATCAATAACATTGCGCTGCAGTTTGTCGAGTTATATCCGTACATCTCCTACATGAAGTTTCTGCTCGCCGGCACTATCTCGCTGGCCATGTATATCTCGGTGATGATCGGCGGCGGCATGTTATACATCGACGACAAGGCGCGCGGCGTCCACGAGGGCTATCTGGTAACTCCCATTACCAAGCTGGAGTTAGTCATGGGGCTCAACCTCGCCGGCGCCGCCAAGGCCGTCCTCGCCGGCATCTGCCTTACCATCATCGGTTCGCTTATGGCCGGACTGGGCGCAATCTTCAACCCTGTGGCCGACCTCGAACTCCTGGCCATGATCGTTGCCACTTCGCTCGCCTTCAACGGCATGATGTTCCTGATGATGGTGCGCGTCGACGACCCTCTCGTTCCTCGCGCCATGTTTGGCGTCCTCAACACGCTGCTGTTTTTCCCCTCGGGCGCAGTCTTCCCCATCATGGCTTTTCCGAAGTGGCTGCAGGCCATCGCTATTGTCGACCCATTCACCTACTGCGTTCACGGGTTCAAAGCCATCCTGCTCAAGGACGGCGGGTTCGTCGCGATCCGGTACGATCTGTTGTTTCTCTTCGTTTTCGGCATCGGCACTCTGCTGATTGCAACACCCCTGTTCAAGCGGACGCTCTGACCTCGGCCGTCGCGAGCTTGACCAGAACGCACATAAGTTCATGTACAGGATTTCCGGCGTTATCGATTCCATAGCCGGAATGCAGGCAGGCGGTCCACTCCTTGTGGGAGGGTGGGCCGCTTCGCTGCATTTGACCTTCTCTGCCGCTCCCCCTTAGCCTTGTCACCAGCGACATTGCCCTCGCTCGAATTTGCAACCCCATCGTGCTCGTTGAACGGCACAGCCGAGGAGGAAACTGCCTTGATGACTACTCCCGCGGCTTCAACTTCTTCGCAATCCGATTTCCTGAAGCCCTTCTGGATTGCCCTCTTCGGACCCCCGTGGCTCGCCTCTCTGGCAGTGCTGGTCGCACTCGCCGCCGTCCGCTTTTTTGCCGTCCTCAGCCCCTATTCGCTGCAGGAACTTTTCTTCCTGCAGACAGTCGCGATGTGGGCGCTGCCGTTCATCTTTCTCACCCCAACCGGACGCCGCGAAATCGGCCTGACTGCGCACGGGATGACCCTGTTCTCCATGGCCGCCAGCGGGTTTGCGGGCGCCGTCTGTGGCTTTCTCTTTTTCTCCCTTGGCATGGTCCTTTACGGCAATTCACCAGAGAACTGGTGCATCAGCATCCGCAACTATCTTCACTTTGAAGAGTTGCGCGGACTCATGTCGCCATTGGCTCTTTTCGCCCTCTATGCCCTGCCCGCCATCTTCCTCAACCCCATCGGCGAGGAGATACTTTTTCGCGGCTTCATCCAGCAAGCCTTCACGCGCCGGTTCAACGCGATCTTTGCCACTGTTGTCAGCTCGCTGCTCTTCGGCCTCATCTACCTCTACCTACACGGCCTGTGGCGCGATGGCTCGGGCCTGCATCTGCGCCTCGGTTCCGCGGCCCTGGCGGTTTTCCTGATGGCGTGCATCGGAGCTGTTTTCACCCTTTGCCGCATCCTCTCCGGATCTCTCTGGCCCGCGATGGCCGCCCACGCCGCATTCAACCTCACTTTGCTGGCTGAAACCATCCACGAATTCATCCGATAACTCGTTTTTTGTAACTGATTTGGTGCAATTATCGGCCCTGAAAATCAAGCGACAAGATTTCCACCAAAGTGTTTAGTTTTGCACAGAAAATTGCCCTTAAACCATGTTGACAGAGCGGATCGGTGAAGAGCATAGTTATCTTCATTCCGGGTTGCTAGGTAAACCTGAACAGCTTCACTTGTGGGGTTGAGTAGGGAATACCAGAAGGTCCCAGCGCGGAGCAATAAGTGTTGAGCACGGAGCGATCCGCGACCAACACAGGGCACTAAGTGAAAAGTGCGGAGCAATCCGTAAGTGGAACAGAGAGCCAAGTGTCGTACAAGGAGCAATCCAGGTACGGGGCGGAGTGAGAGTCGAAGGCGGAGCGATCCGAGGTAGACAGGAAACTCCAAGTGTTGAGCACGGAGCGATCCGCGAGCAACACAGGTCGTGGAGGAAGGAACGCGGAGCAATCCGCGAGCTGGACGAAACGTCAAGTATCGCACGCAGAGCAATCTGTGAGCGGTGCGGAACTCAAGTGAAGGCGCGGAGCAATCCACAGCCCTCACGAGGGCGCAAAGTGTCAGCGTACGGAGCAATCCGTAGACCGGCGCGGAGGGCCAAGCGGCGAGCACGGAGCAATCCGTGGGCGGCGCAGAGCGGGAAGCGGCGCACTTGGAGCAATCTATGAGCGGCGCGGAACGCTAAGTGACGAGCACAGAGCAATCTGTGAACGGGGCAGAGTTCCAAGTGCTGAACGCGGAGCAATCCGCGCACGGAGTGATCCGTGACCAGCACGAACCCCAGGCGGCGAACGCGGCGCAAGCTGCGGGAAGCGCAGGGTGGTAAGCGTTGAGCACCGAGTCAAATCGGCGGGCAGCGCAGGGCAGAAGCTGTGGAACGCGGAGCAATCCGCAGGAAACGGAGAAAGCCAAGTGTCGAACGCGGAGTAATCCGTGGCCGGCGCACCGCAAAACGCGGGGGCCAGCAACTCGGGACGTGATTAGACCGCAAGGTCTCAAGCCGCACTTAGCAATAAGTGCGGCTTGTCATTTGTGTACATAACTTCCGGGATCAAGTCGAACTGCAACCAATAACTTATATAACTTCAACATCTTTTAATTCTGGGCTCGCGCGCGAATCCAGCTAACTATTCGTTCTTCCGCATCCGCTCACGGATCGGCTCATTGTCCGCATACACGCGCCACTCCACCACCAGTCCATCTTCCACCTGCGCGCGGATTGCCGCGGGCGTCTTCCAATGGTTTTCGGCCTTCAGCACTCCATCGGGGGCGTAGGTGCCCTCCGCCACGCCAAGCAGCATCGTGACAGACCCATCGCTCAAGCTCTCTTCAACAGCAATTGAGTAGTCGGGGACCATCCTGAAGTAGGCAGTCCATCCTACCCGCATCTTCTCCCGCCCCTCAACCACATTTCCCAGCGAGTCAACGAAGCGAAACTCCGGGGCCATCAGCGCAACCAGCCCGTCCACATCCTGCCGGTTGATCGCCCGCACAAATGCCTGCGCCACAATTTCTGCCGGATTCTTCATGACGATATTGTATTCATGACTCTCGGATCCTGGCCGAACATCTGTCCTCGCGTCCCAGGTGAAAGCGGCTACGCTTCCCCCACCCCGACCCCACCGCCTACAATTAGATAAGAACTTCAAGCCTCGAGGAAACCCATGCCGCTCTCCGGAGAAGCGATCCGCCTGATGAACTACATTGACGACGTTGCTGTGACCCTGCGCCGGGTGCTGGCGACCATCCCTACTCTCACTGCCGATGAGCGCGCCCGCGTGGCCGAGCACCTGTCTCAGGCCTCGCCGAATGCCGAAGACGTGGCCAGGGCTCTGGCGGTCCAGTAGACTGCCTTTGCCTGAAACGGTTGCCATCATCGGAGCCGGGCCGCTGGGCCGCTGGCTGGCATTGCAGGCGGCTCGCGCAGGCTTTCGCGTACTGCTTGAAGATGTAATGCCGCACAATCTGCATCATGCCCAGGAGTTTCTTCGGGGGCAACTCGGTGTCGAGGCTCTGGGCAGCGCGAGCGGCGCAGGAGTGGCGTTCGTCTCGACAATTGAGGACGCCGTGCGCGAAGCCGACCTGGCCATCGACTGCGTGCCGGATGAACTGGAATCGAAGCTGGAGATATTTTGCCTGCTGGATCGCATGGCGCCGCCGCGCACTGTGCTGGCCACTCCCACGACGCAGCTCTCGATTGCCGATCTGGCCAGTTGTACCTATCGCCCGGGCAGGTGCGTAGCCATCGCCCAGGAGGCGTCAACCCTGGCCGACGGTGCAAGTAACGAAATCCAGTTACGCACGACCAGCAAGACTAGCGCTGCGACCATCGATCTGCTCACACGCTTCTGGACCGGGCTCGGATTCAAGCCCACTTTTGCTCGGGACCCCGCCGAAGTGCCGTCTAGGGAGCATTTATAGCGGGCAGCCTGTGCTCATCCGGCGATTTCCGCCTCAATGAAACTACTGTGCGAGGGGGACGCCGCTGGGGTTGAATCCTTCCGTGAGTGCGGGGGAGTTTGGCGCGAGGGTGTAGTCGCCGGTTTGGACGTTGGCGAACTGGGGATTGGCGAGCACGGACTGGGCGTCGGTGCCCTGGGCACCGAGGATGGTGTCGCCGGCTTTGGCTACGTTTTGGAATAGCACGTTGTAATTGATGGTTCCCGGATTCGGATCGCGATAAGTGGGGTCGGCCCAGTCAGTCCAGTCCATCAGGTCCTGGGATGAGCCTGCGCCGCGATAGACGATGTTATGCGTGGAGGAGAAGTTAGTTACCTGAAGAGCATCGTTACCCACTACGAAGCCATAGGCACCGTAGTTTCCCTGCGCTTCGGGAGCAACCAGATTTACGGCCGTGTCATTCACGAACAAAACCAGGTTGTGTAACTCTGTGGTGGGGCTGCCGGTGGATGCGCCGTTGGTGAGCGCGATGCCGATGCGATGGATCTGATGCGGAGTCAGCTGTGCGGTGAATGCGTAGTCGGCGATGGTGCTTGAAGCTGTGCCTGTGCCGATGACGACGCCATCTGCCAGCACGTTGAAGGCTGCGCTGGTATTGCCTGAGGCTGCGCCGGAGAGCTCGACCACGATGGTGGTTGTGGCCGTGCTCGACGGAAAGTAGGACGGCATGAGGTCAATGCGGGTGGCGCCGTTATAACTCATGTCGCCGGTCGAGTAAGTTACTCCGTTGGCGCCGCGGTCGTAATACGCGGGCGGTTGCAGAATAACAACGTTGTTACTGGCCGAGTTACCTTGGCAGCCGTGGCAGAGGAACATGCCGTTGCCGTTGCTCTCGATCACGTTATTAGTCATGGTTACGCCGCTGACCTGGTCGTCCATGTAGATGCCCTGTGTCTGGCCCGGCTTGTAGCTCCCCGTCGCGTCGCGCAGCAGGCCGCCGAGATTCTCGATGCGGTTTCCTGTGATGGTGGTGCTTTCGTTCACATAACCGGGGCTTGTTCCGGCGTAGGAGTAGATTGCGCCGGTGTCGGCGGTCTGCTGGCTGGTGTTGCGAATCACGTTGTTGGAGACGATGTTTCCGACCAGGGAGACGCCGTCGGTGGGATAGAGATCCACGCCCCAGCGGCCTGACCCGTCGATGATATTGCTGTCAATGAGGTTGTTGGCGCTGTTTTCGAGATGGATTCCGCTCGTGCCGACATTGATCTTGCCCAGGCCGGTCATGGTGTTGCCGGTGACCTGGTTGTGATTGCTGTTGGCGGTAACAAAGATTCCCGATCCGCCCATCTGCTCGAAGCCATTGTCTGTGATCGAGTTATCGGACGAGTTACTGAGTGAGATACCGTTTCCGACGTTCAGGAAGGTGTTTCCAGTTATGGTGCTGTTAGTCAGGCTGGAAGCGATGATGGTAGCCAGCTTATCGGTGAACATGCCCGTGTATGGGTGTATATCCGAGGTGGTGTCGGAGAAGGTGAGTCCGGTGATTGTAACTGCGGAGACATTGTTGAGCGTGACGAGCGTGCTCAACCGCGCGGCGACCACGGTATCTGAAGTTAGCGTGTCCGAGTTGGCGGGCTCAACATAGACCTTCGAAGTTGCGCTGTCATACGCAAACTCGCCTCGTGCGTCGAGGTCGGCTGGATCGTTAAGCACGCGCCAGCTACCGCTGACTCCCTGCGTGCTGGTTCCGGTGTTGAACTGGTCGGTGACAGTGATGGTGCTGTTGGCCGCGTCAACGCTGACGATCCTGGTGATCTGGTCGGAGTAGCGCAGGTGATCGAGCACCTGCAACGTGGCTCCGGGCTTGACGGAGGCAGTCATGTCTGCGGGATTGATGGCGAAGGTGACGCCGAAGTTCTTTGCTTGAGTGGCGGGCAATACGCGCCAGCCGGAGATGAACGGCTGCTGGGGATCGTAGCCCAAGTCGGCCGGTGTCTGGCGCACACCTGAGATGGCCAGGTCAAGGCCTACGGGCTGCGCTGCGATGGCCGAATAGATGCCGTTGCCTTCGCTGGTCCAACCACTGATCACTTGGCCGCCGCTCAGGATCACTGTCGCGCCGGGCATGGCTTCCCAGGTCTCTCCCTGGTCGAGCGCGGTGAGCGTCAGAGGGCTCGGGAGATAGTAAGTGCCGGCATAAATCTGAGTTACTTTTACCGAAGACTGCTGCATGGCAAGCTGGGCACGCTGCAATGTCGCAAAGGGACTGGAAGCGGATCCGTCCGCGGTGTCGTTGCCGTTGGTGGCGACGTAATAGCTGGCTACGGCCGGTGTGGTGACGGTGAGGGTGGCCGAGGTGCTCGTGATGCTGCCTGCGGTATCCGCGATGACCACGTCAAATGTGTCTCCATCATCAGCCGCGCTGGTTGCCAGCGTGGTGTAACTCGAATCTGTCGCTCCGGCAATGTTCACGGAGTTCTTCTGCCATTGATAACTGAGCGTGCCCGTGCCGGTTGCGGTTACGGAAAAAGTGGCCGTCTGGCCAAGTGTTACCGACTGGTTCTGAGGTTGCTCGGCTAGAGACGGCGGAACGCTGTCAACCACTGTGAGTGTCGCAGCGTTGCTCGTGGTGCTGCCAGCGGTGTCGGAGACGACCACGTCGAATGTGGATCCATTGTCGCCCTCGCTGTTTGCCGCCGTGGTGTAACTGGAAGCAGTAGCTCCGGCGATGTTCACGGCGTTCATTTGCCACTGATAGCTTAGCGTGCCGGCGCCGGTTGCGGATACGGAGAACTTGGCCGTCTGGCCTAGATTTACGGTCGAGCTGGCGGGCTGGGACGTGATGACTGCGGTCAAACTTATAGATTCGTTCTTGTCCGCTGAATTGCCTGCCAGGTTTAGCGCTCCACAGCCACTGACGAGCAAGGCACCGAGTCCGACGAGCGAGATGGAGCGGAGCGAGCGGGAAATCTGACTTAGGAGTGTTTTGAACGGGCTGAGACTCATATTAATATCCCCCAATTTCGCGGGAGGCATTTATTAAAATGAGCTTGTTCCCGCTAAGGGTCTTATCGGCGAGTCTGAGTTTGGCTTAATCTATTCGGGGATTACTGAGGAAATTTGGGAAATCTCATTAAGATAGACTGAGTCTGCGGGAGTTATAAGGGTTTGATTAGCTGCTGAAGACAAAAGTAATAAGAAAAAGTTAGGAGCAATCCTCAGCTTTCGGGAAACCGAAGCGAGAATACAGAACAACCCTGGGCCTGTGCGCGGTTTGGAGTGGAGCCGGTGCTGTCTTGTAGAGTGAGGAAAGACGCTTTGATATTGGCGGCAACATCTTCCCGGCGGATAGTTGTTTCAATTTGACTACTGAATCCAATTCGAACGAGCTGGCTCGCATATTGCGTTCCGTGTTCGGGTTTGCGGAATTCAGGGCAAACCAGGAGGCGGTGTGCGAAGCGGCGCTTGCGGGAAGGGACCTCCTGCTGGTGATGCCGACCGGGGCAGGCAAGAGCCTTTGCTATCAACTACCGGCGACAGCGCGCGGTGGGACGGCGCTGGTGATCAGCCCTCTGATCGCGCTGATGGACGACCAGGCGGCGAAACTTTCCACGCTGGGATTGCGCGTGGCTCGCATTCATTCCGGACTCGATCGGGCGGTGGCGCGACAGGCTTGCGTGGATTACTTGCAGGGGGCGCTGCAGTTCCTTTTCATTGCGCCGGAGCGGCTGCGTGTGCCCGGATTTCCCGAGATGCTGGCCAAGCGCAAGTTGGCGCTTATCGCAATCGACGAAGCGCATTGCATTTCCCAGTGGGGACACGATTTCAGGCCCGACTACCGCATGCTTGGGCAGTACATTCCTGCTC
>Ga0302324_100008328_pt1 | contig 21909 bp, 20 predicted proteins | sample Palsa_T0_1_FD_201949 | JGI IMG/M metagenome (GOLD analysis project Ga0302324, IMG submission 201949) | Peat permafrost microbial communities from Stordalen Mire near Abisko, Sweden - Palsa_T0_1 | ecosystem: Environmental > Terrestrial > Soil > Palsa > Peat permafrost | place: Sweden: Abisko...
GCCGGAAGTCACATCGAGTTCAGCTCGTTCGCGCATTTCGCGCGGACGGCCGAGCGCGCGAAGTTCGACTTCCTGTTCCTCGCCGAGGGCCTGCGGCTGCGGGAGCAGAACGGCAGGATCTACGACCTCGATGTCGTCGGCCGGCCGGACACGTTCACGATCCTGGCCGCGATAGCCGCCGTCACCGACCATCTCGGGCTGGCCGGAACCATCAACTCGACCTTCAACGAGCCGTATGAGGTCGCGCGGCAGTTCGCCACGCTGGATCACCTGTCCGGCGGCCGGGCCGCCTGGAACGTGGTCACCTCCTGGGACGCGTTCACCGGGGAGAACTTCCGGCGCGGCGGCTTCCTGCCGCAGGAGGAGCGCTACGAGCGGGCCCGGACGTTCCTGGCAACGGCGTTCGAGCTGTTCGACTCCTGGCAGGGAGACGAGATCGTGGCCGACGCCGAGTCCGGCCGGTTCCTGGCCGCGCCGGGCGCGGGCGCGTTCGAGCACCACGACAAGCACTTCGACATCGCCGGGCAGTTCGACGTGCCGCGCAGCCCGCAGGGCGGCCCGGTTATCTTCCAGGCCGGCGATTCCGACGAGGGCCGCGAGTTCGCCGCGGCGGCTGCCGACGCGATCTTCAGCCGGCATTCGACCCTCGGCGACGGGAAGGCCTTCTACGCCGACGTCAAGGGCCGGCTCGCCAGGTACGGCCGCTCCCCCGACCAGCTCAAGATCCTCCCGGCGGCCACGTTCGTGCTCGCGGACACCGACGAGCAGGCGCGCGAGCTTGCCCACCAGGTCCGGCTGCAGCAGGTCAGCGGCGCGACCGCGATCGCCTTCCTCGAGCAGCTGTGGAACCGCGACCTGTCCGCCTATGACCCGGACGGGCCGCTGCCCGACATCGACCCCGATCCGGGCGAGAACACCACGGCCCGCGGTCGCGCCAGCGTGCGCATGCACCGGGACCCGGTCGCCACCGCGCGTGAGTGGCGCGCGAAGGCCGAGGCGGGCAGCCTGTCGATCCGCGAGCTGATCATCGAGGTCACCGGCCGCCAGTCGTTCATCGGATCGCCGTCGACGATCGCCGCCACGATCAGCGAGTTCGTGCAGGCCGACGCCAGCGACGGGTTCATCCTGGTGCCGCACATCACGCCGGGCGGCCTGGACGAGTTCGCGGACCGCGTCGTGCCGCTGCTGCAGGAGCGCGGCGTGTACCGCACCGAGTACACCGGCAGCACGCTGCGCGAGCACCTCGGGCTCGCGCCGCGCCAGCCGGGCCGGTCCCGTTCCCCGCAGCCGAGCGAAGCGGGGCGGGCAGCGTCGTGAGGTTCCTGCTCATCACGCTGATCGTGCACGCGCCGGACCCGGTGACGGGCGCGCAGACGCCGACCACCGAGCGCTTCCGGGAGGTGCTGGACAGCGCGCTGCTAGCCGAGGAACTGGGCTTCGACGGCTTCGGCGTAGGCGAGCGGCACGAGCGGCCGTTCATCTCCTCGTCCCCCCCGGTCGTGCTCAGCCACATCGCCGCGCTGACATCGCGAATCCGGCTGTTCACCGCGGTCACCACCCTGAGCCTGCTCGACCCGGTGCGCGCCTACGAGGACTACGCGACCCTCGATCACCTGTCCGGCGGACGGCTTGAGCTCATTATCGGGAAGGGAAACGGGGCCGCCCAGCGCGAGCTATTCCACGTGACCTCCGATGATCAGTGGGACCGGAACGCCGAGAGCTACGAGCTGTTCCGGGCGATCTGGCGGCAGCCGTCGGTCACGGCCACGCCCCGGTTCCGCCCGGCCCTGCAGGACGCCGAGGTCTGGCCCCGCCCGCTGCAGCAGCCCATCCGGGTCTGGCACGGCAGCGCCACCAGCAGGGAGTCCGTGGACCTCGCGGCGCGCTACGGTGACCCGCTGTTCTCCGCTAACGTGACCAACCCGATCGAGCCGTACGCCGAGCTGATCCGCTATTACCGCGAGCGCTGGGCCCACTACGGCCACGATCCGGCCGACATCGCGGTCGGCGCCGGGAGCGCGGGCTACTACGCCGCGCGCACCTCACAGGAGGCGATCGAGGCGTACCGGCCCGTGTTCGCCGGCTACCTGGCGTTCCAGCGGCGGCTGGGGGTCGAGCCGGTGTTCCCGACACTGGAGGATTTCGCTGAGCGCAGCTCCGCGCTGATCGGCAGCCCGCAGCAGGTGATCGACAAGGTGCACCGGTATCACGAGCAGTTCGGGCACAGCGTGCTGCACCTGCACGCGGAGGCGGGCGGGCTGACCGCCGCCCAGCATCGCGAGTCGCTCGAGCTGTTCCAGGCGGAGATCGCGCCCGCCCTTCGCCGCGACATCCCCGATCCGCCCTGGCCGTGGGGACCAGCCGGGCAGCAGGATGACACCGAGGCGGATGCGGCCTCGTTCCCGTCTGGTGGATTGTCGGCACGACCCGCCGCCGCTGCTGGCCTGAGCACTACCGGCTGAGGAGGACGCGACTGATGGCGAACACACCGCTGGGGATCCTGGACCTGGTCCCGATCCCGTCCGGCTCCACCGCCGCCGACGCGCTGCGCAACAGCATCGACCTGGCGCAGCAGGCGGAGCGGCTGGGCTATGCGCGGTACTGGTTCGCCGAGCATCACCTGAACCCGGGCGTCGCCGGAACCTCGCCTGCCGTGGTGCTCGCGCTGACGGCCGCTGCCACCTCGACCATCCGGATCGGCTCGGGCGCCGTCCAGCTCGGCCACCGCACGGCACTGTCGACGGTGGAGGAGTTCGGCCTCATCGACGCGCTGTACCCCGGCCGGCTCGATCTCGGGCTCGGCCGGTCCGGTGGCCGGCCGCCGGCGAAGTACCAGGCCGCCGAGCCCGCACCGGACGCGACGCCGGTCGTCGACGGACGGGCGCCGGGCGGGCTGCTGATCCCGCCGAAGTACTTCCCCGCCGCGCTGCTGAAGTCACCGCGCTTCGCCGTGCAGCGCAAGCTGCTGCAGCTGCCGAACGCCGAGCCGCAGGACTACGGCGAGCAGGTCGACGACATCCTCGCGCTGCTGCGCGGCACGTATGCGTCGGCGGACGGCATCGCGGCCCGCGCGGTTCCCGGCGAGGGCGCCGCCGTGCAGATCTGGATCCTCGGCAGCAGCGGCGGACAGAGCGCCGACGTGGCCGGCCGCAACGGGCTGCGGTTCGCCGCGAACTATCACGTCAGCCCCGGCACGGTGCTGGAGGCGGCGGACGGCTACCGGGCCGCATTCCAGCCGTCGGACGTGCTGGACAAGCCGTACGTGTCCGTGTCGGCGGATGTGGTCGTCGGGCCGGACGAGGCGACGGCGCGCGAGCTCGCGACCGGCTACGCCCTGTGGGTGCGCAGCATCCGGTCCGCCGAGGGCGCGATCGAGTTCCCGACGCCGGACGAGGCCAGGCGGCACCAGTGGACTGACGAGGACCGCGAGCTTGTCGCCGACCGCGTTGACACGCAGTTCGTGGGGTCGCCGCAGCAGGTCGCCGGTCAGCTCGAGCAGCTGCGCGAGGCGACCGGCGCGGACGAGCTGATCGTCACCACCATCACGCACGATCACGCCGACCGGGTGCGCTCGTATGAGCTGCTCGCGGAGGAGTGGGCTCGCAGGTGAGCCGAAGACACCGTACCCAGACCGGCAGCACAGGGAGGCGATCGTGAGCGTCGCAGTCGTGGTGGGCAACCCCAAGGCGCGTTCGCGCACGTACCAGGCGGCGCACATCGTGGCGGAACGGCTGGCGGGACGGCCCGCCGACGTGAGCATCGACCTCACCGAGCTCGGGCCCGCGCTGCTGGACTGGGCGGACCCGGGTGTCGCCGAGCTGGTGGCCGCCGTGCAGGCAGCGGACCTGGTGGTCGTGGCGAGTCCCACTTACAAGGCCACCTACACGGGGCTGCTCAAGCTGTTCCTCGACCGCTTCGGGGCGGGCTCGATGACCGGCACGGCCGTGCCGGTCATGCTCGGCGGCCACTGGAAGCACGCGCTCGCGCCCGAGCTCCTGCTCAAGCCAGTGCTGGTCGAGATCGGCGCGACGTGCCCGACCGCCGGGCTGTTCCTGCTCGACTCCGAGTTCGACGGCAGCGACACCCTGGACAGCTGGCTGGAACGAGCGCGCCCGCAGGTTCAGGCGACCGCGAAGGGACTGGCATGACCGGCAGCCTCAGCCAGGCTCAGCTGCGCCGGGTCTTCGCCGCCTTCCCGACCGGCGTCGCCGCGGTAGCGGCCGTCATCGACGGCGAGCCGACCGGCCTCGCGGCCAACTCGTTCGTGTCAGTGTCGCTGGATCCGCCGCTGGTGTCGGTCTGCATCGCGCGCAGCTCGACCACCTGGCCGGTGCTGCGGACCGCCGGACGGCTCGGCATCAGCGTGCTCGGCGATCACCAGGAGGTCGCGAGCCGGCAGCTGAGCTCCCGCGAGGGCGAGCGGTTCGCCGGCCTTGACTGGCGGGCGACGCCCGACGGCGCGCTGCTCGTCTGCGAGGCCAGCGCCTGGTTCGACTGCTCCATCGAGCAGGAGATCCCGGCCGGGGACCACGACATCGTCCTGCTGCGCGTGCATGACCTCGGCGCTTCCGAGGTGATGCCGCTGGTGTTCCACGGCAGCACCTACCGCCAGCTGCAGTCCCACGGCCAGCGCTTCAAGATCGGCGCCTGAGACCGGGCCAGAGCCAGGGCTCTAAGCTATTTATCCTACCGAGAAAATAGCTTATGCTGACAGCATGCACGGGCCTACTGAGCCGGACAGCGGCGAGCTGCACATCGCCATCGTCGGCGGCGGCGCGAGCGGCACCCTCACCGCGGTGCAGCTGCTCCGGCACGCGGGCGCGCAGGACCTGCCGGTGCACATCACGCTGATCGACCGCCACGGCCGGCACGGACTCGGCCAGGCCTACTCCACCAGGGACGGCGCGCATCTGCTGAACGCCATGGCCGGCCAGATGAGCGCGCTGCCGGATGACCCGGAGCACCTGCTGCGCTGGGCCAGCACCGCGGACCCGGCCCCGTCAGCCCAGCCTGCCGGCGGCGGGCGACCGGCGCCTGGCGCAGTCAGCGCGACCACCTTCCTGCGCCGCCAGGACTACGGCAGGTATCTGCGCGAGTTGCTCGCGGAAGCGGAGCGGCAGGCGCCGCCGGGCGCGCGCCTGACCTGTGTCAGCGACGACGTCATAGCGCTAAGGCGGACTGCGGCCGATGCCGGGCGCGCGGTGCGGCTGCGCCTGGCCGGGACACGGGCCACCGCTGGCGCCGGCAGCGCGCCGCCCGACCTGGATGCCGACTTCGTTGTGCTCGCGACCGGCAGCGCGCCGGCCCGGCTGCCGTTCGAGGTGCCGGCCAGCGAGCGGATCATCGCCGACCCGTGGCTGCCTGGCGCGCTCGACGCCGCTCTGACCCGTGACGGCAGCGGCAGCGGCATTGGCAGCGGCAGCGGACTGCCGGTCGTGATCGCCGGCACCGGCCTGACGATGATCGACCTGGCCCTGTCAGTCAGCGCGGCCCGGCCGGCCGCGGTCGTGCACGCCATTTCCCGGCACGGCCTGCTGCCGCGGACGCATCCGGGCTTGTTCCCGTCCGATCGTCAGCTCTGGCTGCCGGTCATCTCCCGCACCACCGGACCAGTCCGGCTGGGTGACCTCATGTGGCAGGTCCGCTCCACCATGGCCAGCAGCCCGGCCGGCTGGCATGGCGTGATGGACTCGCTCAGGCCGTACGTGCCCGGCCTCTGGCGCCGGATGCCCGAGCAGGACAAGCGGCTGTTCCTGCGGCACGTGGCGCGCTACTGGGAAGTGCACCGGCACCTGATGGCGCCCGCAACCGCGGCCCGCATCACCACCCTGCGGGCGAGCGGCCAGCTGGCCGTGCACCGCGGCCACGTCGTCCGGGTGACGGCGGCCCGGTCCGGCGGGCTGCGGGTCCTGGTGAGCGGCGGCGCTGACACCATCGAGCTCGAGGCCGGCTGGCTCATCAACGGAACCGGCGCGACCGGCAATATCCGTTCGGCAGCCTCGCCGCTGCTGCGCGACCTGTTCGCCAGCGGGCAGGCGCGGCCCGATCCGCTCGGCCTCGGCCTCGACGCGACCAGCGGCGGCGCCGTGCTGGACGCCGCCGGCCGGCCGAGCGACGCGATCTTCACGCTCGGGCCGCCGCTGCGCGGCCTGTGGTACGAGACCACGGCCATCCCGGAGATCCGCGAGCAGGCGGCGTCACTCGCCCGCAGGATCACCAGCGCCAGCCGGCTGACCCGCCATCCCGGCAGCGCGGCCTGACGCCGAACCGCGCGGCCTGACGCCGAACCGCGCGGGCGCGCCACGGCAGCCTCGCCAGGCTCTTGCCAAACGCTGAACCGCGATTTATGACCGTAAGTACAGGGAGTTAAGGACCCCGGCCCGGCCGGGACACGCACCGACGCCGTCCTGCTCCGCGCCGAAAGGGGTCGGCCATGGCGGGCGCGCATTCAGGCGGAGGGAGCAGGCAGCTCGCATCCGGTGCGATCGGGCTCCGCGAGGTCCTGTTCCAGTCGATTACCTCGATGGCGCCAGCCGGCGCGGTCGCCCTGTCGATCGCGGCCGGCGCCAAGTTCGCCGGCGGCGCGCTGCCCCTGTCCGTGCTGCTCGCACTGGTCGGCTGCCTGCTGGTGGCCAGTTCCATCGGCCAGCTGGCGAAGCACCTGCCGTCAGCGGGCAGCATCTACACCTATCCGGCCGAGGCCATCCACCCCGCGCTCGGCTTCCTGGTCGGCTGGGGGTACGCGCTCGTCGAGGCGCTGATCGGGCCGCTGACGATGATCCTGTTCGGCTACCTGTTCGCGTCGGTGATGCAGACCGAGGCGAACTGGCCGTTCACGACCACCTGGGTCATCGTGATGATCCTTGGCGCGCTGATCATCGCCGTGCTGAATTTCCGCGGCGTCAAGCTCAGCGCGCGGACCGGCACCGTACTCGGCACGCTCGAGATCATCATCTTCCTCGCGCTCGCTATCTGGCTGATCATCAAGGCTGGCTCGGCGAACACCCTGAGCGTGTTCACCCTGCACTTCGCGACGATCAAGGGCTTCCACGGTTTCTCGGGCATCGTGGCCGGCTCCATCTACACGATCCTGGCCTTCATCGGCTTCGAGGCCTCGGCGCCGCTGGCCGAGGAGGCCAGGAACCCGCGCCGAACGATCGGCGTCGCCGTCCTGATCTCGTGCCTGGTGATCGGGCTGTTCTACGTGCTGACGACCTACGCCGGCGACGTCTTCTACGGGCCTACCAAGTTCGTCAGCTTCGGCAACCTCGGCGGCGGCAGCCCGTGGATCCAGCTGGGCCGCGATGCCTGGGGCGTGGGCTGGGTGATCGTGTTCATCGCCATCTGGAACTCGACGTTCGCCAACGGCAACGCCGGCACGCTTGCGGCCACCCGGACCTGGTTCGCCATGTCGCGGATCGGCGTGCTCCCCGCGCCGCTGTCCCGCACCAGCCCGGGCCGCAGGTCCCCCACAGTCGGCGTGATCGTGCAGCTGGTGATCACCCTGGCCATCGGGCTGCCGATCGGGCTGCACTTCGGCCCCACGACCGCGTTCGTGTTCCTGGCCACGATCCTGACCGGCATCATGATCGCGATCTACATGATCTTCAACCTGTCCTGCCTGATGTACTACGCGCGCCGTGCCCGCCCGGAATTCAACTGGCTGCTGCACGGCGTCATCCCGGTGCTCGGCATCGTGGCGTTCCTGCCGGCCTGGTTCACGGCCATGGGCATCGGGGGGTCGGTACTCAAGTTCGTGGCGCCGCTTCCCTACCCGCTCAGCGAGGCCGGCCTCGCGATCACCATCTGGTACGTCATCGGGATCATCGCGCTGATTTACCTTTACGCTAGGCATCCTGCGCGCCTGGGCGAGATGCGGCGCGTCTTCGATGAGGAAGCGGCCGTGCCTGCCGCCCAGCCGGTCGCCACTGGGGAGGCCGCGTGACCGCAGAAGAGGGCTACCTCGACGTTCCCGGCGGCCGGGTCTGGTACCGGTCAGTAGGCGAACGCGGCAGTGCGACCCCGCTGCTCTGCCTGCACGGCGGACCCGGCTTCACGCATTACTACCTGGAGGCCCTGGAGGCACTGGCCGACCGCCGCCAGGTGATCTTCTACGACCAGCTCGGCTGCGGCAACGCCGACCGGCCGGACGACGTGTCGCTGTGGACCGTCGGCCGGTTCGTCGAGGAGCTCGCTCAGGTCCGGGCCGCGCTCGGCCTCGGCGAGCTGCACCTGTTCGGCAGCTCCTGGGGCGGCATGCTGGCCATGCAGTACGTGCTCGACCGCCAGCCGGAGCTGCGCAGCCTGATCCTGTGCGGCAGCCCGGCGAGCATGATCCGCTGGGTCGCCGACTGCGACGAGCTGCTCGCCGCCGAGCCGGAGGAAGTACGCGAGGTGATCCGCCAGCACGAGGAGGACGGGTTCACCGCCTGCCCGGAGTACCAGGCCGCCATCCTCGGCTTCTACCGGGCACACGTCTGCCGGCTCAGCCCGTGGCCGGCCGGCCTGGAGCGGTCCTTCGCCGAGGCCGGCTACCAGGTCTACAACACGATGAACGGGCCGAGCGAGTTCACGGTCACCGGCACGCTGAGGACCTGGGACATCATGGACCGCCTGGGCGAGATCTCGGTTCCGGCGCTGCTCGTCGGCGGCCGCTACGACGAGTGCACGCCCGGTCATCTGACCGAGATGGCGAAGCGGATCAGCGGTTCGCAGCTGGAGATCATCGAGGACGCCTCTCATCTGTGCTTTGCCGAGCAGCCCGCGGTGTTCAACGACCTGGTCAACGCGTTCCTTGAGGAGAACGACAACCCATAAGGCCGGGAACGGGCTGCCTGTACCGCCTGCTTCCTCCGGCGCGCGCCCGCCTGCGGAACCGGGGCCGGCCCGGGGGACGCTCAGCTGTCAGGTGCGCTGATCAGGGCTCACGGAGTCGAGCAGCCCGCGCAGTGTCACGGTGTAGCTGTCAAGCGCCGTCCGCCCGTCCGGGGTGAGCCAGATCGCGGTCACCGCGCTGACGCCGGCACCCGACTTGGAGGTCGCTACGTAGCCCGCGTCTTCCAGCTTGCGCAGATGCGTGATGAGGTTGCCGGGCGTAAGCCCGATAAGGTCCTGCAGCCTGGTGAACGTGAGGGTGTCGCCCGCCGGCAGCGTCGCCAGCGTGACCACGATCCGGAGCCGCGCGGGCGCGTGGATGACCGGGTCGAGCGCGCCGTCGGTCATGAGCGCCTCAGCCGCAGCCCGATGCCGGCTATCAGCAGCAGCGACGTGCCTCCGGCGAGCGCGGTGACTCCCCACACCGCGGCCGGCCCGGCGAACCCGGCTCCGGCTCCGACTGCCAGCAGCCAGAGTCCGAGGCCGAGCACGGACCACTCCTGCCGCAGCGCGGAACTGGCCGCGATCACCACGCCGGCGAGCAGGGTGGGCGCGGCCGCGCCGTACACGCCGATGACACCGGGGCTGGCGCCGGCATGGTCCAGTGCTGCCTCGAGGATCAGCACTCCGGCGAAGCCGGCGAGATACGACATCAGCAGGATGCGCCGGTGCAGTGCGGACAGGCCCCCGATGCCGCTCGCGGCCCGGCCGACAAGGATGACCGTGACGATGGCGGCGGCCGCCACGATGGCGATCAGCTCCATCAGGGCCGCCGGCGTCGGCCCGGAATAGGGCCGCTGCCCCCGCACCGACAGCCAGATCGCGCCGTCAGCGGCCAGCCAGGCAACGCCCCACACTGCGAACAGAACCGGGCGCCTGACAACGAGCGCGCGCACAGCCCGCGCGCTCGCCTCCTGCATGATCGCCGAGGCACTCTGCGTGTCCAGTTCCTGGCCGGTGCCCTGGTCCTCGTCCATGTTCCCTCTCTCCTGTCGCTGCCCATGCCGCTCCCGTGCCGTGGCCGGCCTTGCGCCAGCCGGGCGGGTTACCAGATCAGCGGGATGAGCCGCTTGTGTGCCGCGGCATAGTGCCGGTAGCGGTCGTCTAGCGCGCTGAGCAGCGCCCGCTCTTCCGTGCGGATGCGCCAGATGATCATTGTCACGGTGAACAGGACGATTGCCGCCATGCTGATCCAGTTGCCCCAGATGATGCCGATCCCGAGGGTGGCCAGAACGCCTCCGGCGTAGCCGGGGTGGCGCAGCAGCCGGTACGGGCCGCTGGTGACAACCGGCTGGCCGGGACTGACCCGGACCGAGAACGTGAAGTACTGGCCCAGCGCCTGGAACGACCACAGCCGCAGCGTGATGCCGATCGCCATCAGGGCCATCCCGGTGGCAAAGCAGGCGGCCGGGTAGCCGATCGCGGCGCCGGGCGCGACATGCGGGGCGAGGAGGAAGATGGCCACGACGACGGCGGCGCCAGCCCAGAAGGCCGGCCAGTAGCTGCGCTGCCCGGCCCAGGCAGCCGACGCGCGCCACTGCCGCTGCCGCAGCAGCTCAATGAGTTCCGCGCCGTACCAGCCGAAGAGCACGAGCAGGTACAGCAGGCCGATCGCGTGGGTCTCGTAGTAAGGCTTCACGGCTACCTCCCGAGTTAACTTTGCGTTTCAAAGCTAGGCTACTTTGCAGTTCAAAGTCAAGGCGTCCTCAGCGCGATGGCAGGATGTGAGCATGACGAGCGAGCGGATTGAAGTTCAGCGGACAATCGGGGCTGACCCGGCGGCGATCTTCGCGGTGCTGCGCGACCCGCAGGGTCACGTCGCCATCGACAGTTCCGGCATGCTGCAGTCCGCCGAGGGCGAGCCCGTCACCGCTGTCGGCGACAGCTTCGTGGTGCACATGGACCGCGAGGCGCTCAACGACTTCCCCGAGCTTGGCCGCTACGACGTGACGGTCACGATCAGCGCGTTCGAGCCCGACCGGGAGATCGCCTGGACGATCCTCGGCCAGATCCGCCCGCAGATCGGGCACGTGTACGGCTACCGGCTCGAGCCCGCCGACGGCGGCACGGTGGTGACCTCGTATTACGACTGGTCCGAGATTGACCCGCAGTGGCGCGCGGCCGGCATCTTCCCGGTGATCTCCGAGGGTGCGCTGCGGGCGACCCTCGGCATCCTGGCCAGGACCGTCGCCCGCGGGGGCGGCGCGGGCAGCACGACTGCCTGACCCCTTAAGTCGAGTATTCCTATCGATTATTCTGGTTGTGTCCGCAGCGTGCTGAGCACGCATCGCCGGTAGCGACTGGGAGCAACCCGTGAGCCCTGAATTCCTCTGGTACATCCCGAACACCGTCGAGGCGGGCCATCGCGGCGACGACGAGACGAACCAGTGGACGAGCCTGGACCTGTCCGCCGAGCTTGCGCGAAGTGCCGAGGACCACGGGTGGGCCGGAGCACTGCTCGGCACCGGCTGGGGCCGTCCCGACACGTTCACCGTGGCCACCTCGCTGGCGGCCCGCACGACCAGGTTCAAGCCGCTGATCGCGATCCGGCCGGGCTACTGGCAGCCGGCTCACTTTGCCAGCGCGGCCGCGACACTCGACCAGCTGAGCCGGGGCCGGGTCCTGGTCAACATCGTGAGCGGCCAGGACAACCTCGCGGCGTACGGCGACGCCGAAGGCGACCAGGCCGAGCGGTACGCCAGGACCAGGGAGTTCATGCAGCTCGTCCGGCGGCTGTGGACCGAGGAGGGCGTCACGTTCCGCGGACGGTACTTCGCCGTCGACGGGTCAACGCTCAGCCCGCGGCCGTACGGAGCGCAGGACGGCCGGCACCCGCGCCTGTACTTCGGCGGCGCGTCGGCCGCGGCCGAGCAGGTCGCGGCTACCGAGGCCGATGTGCAGCTGTTCTGGGGCGAGCCGCTGGACGGCGTCGCCGAGCGGATCGGCAGGCTCAGGGCGCTCACCCAGTCTCTCGGCCGGGCGCACGCGCCGCTGGAGTTCGGGCTGCGCATCACCACGCTGGTCCGCGACACGACCGAGGAAGCCTGGCGCGACGCCGAGGCGAAGGTGGCCAGTATGGCCGCGAGCTCCGGGAAGAACCTCAGTGATGGTCACCAGCGCAGGGCCGTCGGCCAGGCCCGGCTGCTCGACCTGGCGGAGCGGGGCGAGGTGCTCGACTCCTGCCTCTACACCACGCCCGGCAGGTTCGGCGCCGGCGGCGCGTGGACCACCTGGCTGGTGGGCAGTCACGACGAGGTGGCCGCGGCGCTGCGGAAGTACCAGGACCTCGGCATCACGCATTTCGTGCTGTCCGACACTCCGTACCGGGACGAGGTGGTCCGTGTCGGCGACCAGCTGCTCAGCAGGCTGCGCGATCCGGTTTCCGTCTGATGGCGTCCAGCCGGCCGCGGCCGATGTCAGCGCGACGGACGGGGCATGCGAAGCCAGACTGTCGTGTCCGGCGGCAGCATTCCCCCGCCCGGCTGGCCCCCGCCCGGCTGGCCCCCGTCCAGCGGGCCGCTGGCCAGCAGGACCCCGTCGTGCGCCGGCAGCACCACGGGACCGGCGGAGATGTTGACGACGCAGCGGACGCCCGTGCCGCGGACGCCCGTGCCGCGGACGCCCGTGCCGCGGACGAAGGCCAGCACGCCGGGCGCGGACGGCAGCCAGCTCATCGGCCCGTCGCCGAGCGCGGGCTCGGACTTGCGGATGGACAGCGCGGCCCGGTACAGCTCGAGCATCGAGCCCGGGGCGCCGGTCTGCGCCGCCACCGTCAGGTCGCGCCAGTCCTTGGGCTGCGGCAGCCACGGCTCCGCGACCGCTCCGGCCGGCTCGAAGCCGAACGGCGGCTCCGCTCCCGACCACGGCAGCGGCACGCGACTGCCGTCCCGGCCGGGGTCCGCGCCGGCCGTCCGCCGCCAGATCGGGTCCTGCCGCCGCTCGTCCGGGATGTCCTGCACTTCCCAGAGGCCGAGCTCCTCGCCCTGATAGACGTACACCGAGCCGGGCAGCGCCAGCGTGAGCAGGGCCGCCGCACGCGCCCGCCGCGTGCCGAGCTCAAGATCGACGGGGAGGCCGTGAAAGTACGGCCGCCGCTGCAGGCTGAAAGCGGTGTCGGGACGACCGAGCCGGGACACGATGCGGTCGACGTCATGGTTGGACAGCACCCAGGTCGCTGGCGCGCCCGCCGGGGCATTGAGCGCCAGCGTGCTGTCGATGACCTCGCGTAGCTGCGCGGCGTCCCAGGGGCAGCTCAGGTACGGAAAGTTGAACACGGTGTGCAGCTCGCCCGGGCTGACGTACCGGGCCAGCCGGACCGCATCCGGGACCCAGATCTCGCCGATCAGCACGCGGCCGGCGTACTCGTCCGCCACGGCCCGCCAGGACCGGTAGATCTCGTGCACGTCGTCGCGATCGGAGAACGGGTGCGCCGGGCCCGGCAGCTCGTCGGGGCTGACCTCGGGCAGCGCGGCATCCTTGGTGAGAAGGGCGGCCGAGTCGATCCGCACGCCGTCAGCACCGCGGTCGAACCAGAACCGCAGCACGTCCTCGAACTCGGCCCGTACCGCCGGGCTGGCCCAGTTGAAGTCCGGCTGCTCGGGAGCGAACAGGTGCAGGTACCACTCACCCGGTGAGCCGTCCGCCTCGGTGATCCTGGTCCAGGCAGGCCCCCCGAAGATGGACTGCCAGCCGTTCGGCGGCAGCTCACCGCGAGCGCCGCGGCCGGGCCGGAACCAGAACCGGTCTCGCTCGGCCGAGCGCGGCGGCGCGGCGAGCGCCGCGGTGAACCACGGGTGCTGATCGGAGCCGTGATTGGGGACGACGTCGATGATGATCCTGATGCCGAGCCCGTGCGCCTCGGCGATCAGCGCATCAGCGTCCGCCAGCGTGCCGAAGGCCGGCTCGATGCTGCGGTAGTCAGAGATGTCGTACCCGGCGTCCGACATGGGCGAGGGGTACCACGGGTTGAACCAGATCGCGTCGATGCCCAGGCCGGCCAGGTAGCCAAGGCGCGCGCGGACGCCGGGCAGGTCGCCGATGCCGTCCCCGTTGCCATCAGCGAAGCTGCGCACGTACAGCTGGTAGATAGCGGCGCTGCGCCACCACGCTGCCCCCGGCGCGGCTGGCCGGCCGGGCCCGCGAGATCCGAGTCCGTGCGATCCGAGGTCGACCACGAGAACCTGCTTTCTGAGTGCGAATCTGGCATGACGCGGCCGACCGCCCGGCCAGCCCGGCCGGCGGGGTCGCTGGTAAGCGGATGGGAGCCGCGCGGGGATGCGGCCGGAGCCGGAGCGGCGGCTACCCTCGGATTCCTCCTGCGGTCAGCCCGGCCATGATGTTGCGCTGGAAGATAAGGAAAAACACGATGGTCGGGATCGCCGCCATCGCGGACGCGGCAATGATGAGGTTCTGTGGCGTGGCGCCGTAGGCTGCCTGCCAGATCCCGACGCTCAGCGACTCCCTGGTCGGGCTGTAGCCGTACTCGGCCAAGAGCGGCCAGAGGAAGTCCTTCCAGACCGCGACCAGCGCGAAGATCGACACGACCCCGATAATCGGCCGCGATATCGGCAGCACGATGCGCCACAAGATCTTCAGGCGGGACGCGCCGTCGATCGAGGCGGCGTCGAGGTAGTCAGTCGGAATCGAGTCGAAGAACCGCTTGAGCAGGAAGATGCTGAACGCGTTGGCGACCGACGGCAGCCAGATTGCCTCCGGGCTCCCGATCAGGTTCCAGTGCAGGAGGGGCTCGTCAGCCATGGTTACGTACTGCGGGATGACCAGCACTGTGCTCGGGATCATCAAGGTGGCGAGCATCAGGAAGAGAATCGCGTTCCCGAGGAAGGGCCGCAGTTTCGACAGCGCGTACGCGGCGGTCACGTCAAAAACAAGCTGGAACGCCAGCGCGCCGAACGCGTAGTACAGCGTGTTCCACAGCAGCCTGGCCATGTCCACCCGGTCCCACGCCTGGACATAAGTGCTGGGGTAAATGTGATGCGGGTAGAGCGTCGGCGGGGTGGCGATGGCTTCCTGGGTGGACTTCAGGCCGTCGCTGAACAGGAAATACAGCGGCCCGATGAAGACCAGCGTGAAGACCACGATGACCAGCGTCAGCACGATCCGGTAGGCGATCTTGCCGGAGCGCCGGTTGAGTTGTGCGCTGGATATCAGCGTCCTCGTGCTGCCGGTCGTCTCCCGGCGCCGCCGCGCCCCGTCCGGCCCGGCAGCCCTCACGCTGGCGGTACTCAGTACTGCCACCTCGGTCCCTCCCTCATGCCCTGCGCTCGCGGGTGGCCCAGAGGAACCCGCCGGAGAAGACGGCGAGCACCAGCATGAGCATCACGCCCAGGGCCGACGCGGCGTTGTAGTTGCTGGAACCACTCAGCTGGAACGCGTACTGATACATGAGCATCACAACGGACTCGGTGTTGTCTCCGACGCCGCCGCCGCCGTTGGTCAGCACAAAGGACTCGACGAACATCTGCATGGTCGCGACAACCTGCAGCATCAGCAGCATGATCAGGATCAGCCTGGTCTGCGGGATCGTGATGTGGCGGATGCGCTTGAACAGGCCCGCACCGTCCAGCTCGGCGGCCTCGTAGAGCTCGCCTGGGATGTTCTGCAGCGCGGCCAGGTAGATCAGCGTGGCGCCGCCCATGTTCATCCAGGTGGACGCGATCACAACCGAGATCATCGCGATGCTGATAAATCCGGTGCCTGGCTGGAACACCCATTGCGACGTCGGCAGGTGCAGTGTGTGCAGGATGTCGTCGAACAGGCCGTACTGCGGGTTGTAAAACAAGGCGAACAGCAGGAGCGCCGAGGCGGGCGGCAGCATGACCGGCAGGTAGACCAGCACCCGAAGGTAGCCCCGCGCGTGCCGCAACTCATTCAGCAAGATCGCTACGCAGAACGGGACCGCGTATCCGATGACGAGCGCGAGCAGACTGAATTCCAGCGTGTTCCGCCAGGCCAGCCAGAACGTCGGGTCGTGGATGATGCGGTCGTAGTTGACCCAGCCAGCCCAGGTGTAGCCGCCCCCGTACACCGCCTTCTGGAAGCTCAGGATCACTTCGCGGACGATCGGGTACCAGGAGAAGAACGTGAAGCAGAGGACTGCACCAACGAGGAAGCCGTACGCCGACAGATTCCTCCTGACCTTCTGCCCGAACCGGCCCGTGGTCACCCGGCTCGGGGCCGATTGCCGGGCACTCGCCTTGCGCAGCGTCGCGACATCCGCCATCAAGTCTCCCTGTCGCCTTCAAGCCGGGGTTAGGGCGTGGGGGCCGGCCCCGCTTTCCGGCCCCCACGCGTGCGTTATCCGGGATTCCCGATTGTGCGGTTACGAGCTGAACTGCAGCAGCGTGTTGACATTCGTCGCTGACGTCTTCAGCAGCGCCGGGATGTTGATGTTCGGCTCGGTGAGCACGGCCAGCATCATCGGGTCCAGCGTCTTGTAGACAGCCTGGGCGTCGAACGGCTCGCCGTCGCTGACCTCGTTTGCATCGACATAGGCCTTGTAGTACGAGGTGTTGATCGTCGCGTACTTGTCCCGCAGCGCCTGGACCTGCGCGCCGGCCGAGCCGTCGAACAGTGACGGCTCGTCGAAGCCGACCGGCAGCCCGTCCGCCTTCTGCCTGGCGTAGTTGAAGGTCACCCCTTGGCCCGGCGTCAGGTCCTCGAAGTCGATAAACTTGATGCCGGCCTTGATCTGCGCGGGCGTGTCGTACTTGGCGAAGATGTAGGCATTGCCGCCGCCGAGCGAGCCGGCTGGCTTGCCGGTCAGGCTGGGCAGCGGGCCCATGCCGATGTCGTTGATGTTGCCCTTATCCGTCGGCACGATCACGTTGTAGATGTCGTCCGGCGCGGCAATGTACATTCCGAGTTTGCCCGCACCGAACTGCGCCTGGAGCGCTCCCCAGGCAAGGCCCTGCGTTTTGCTCATGGCGTTGTCGGTGAACCGCAGCGTGTGCAGCGCCTCCAGGATCGCAAGGCCGTTGGAGTTGTCGAAGTCCGCCACCGGCGGGACGGCGTTGGCATTGAGGGTCGAGCCGCCGAGTGCGTCCATGTAGGACGCAAAATGCCAGCCGCCGTTATTGCCTGCGCTGTAGTCGCCCCAGCCCTCAATGCCGTTCCCGAGCTTTGCGATCGCCTTGGCGTCCGTCTCCACCTGTGCCCAGGTCGTCGGCGGGTCGTTCGGGTTCAGTCCCGCCTCACTGAACAGTTTGCGGTTGTAGACCAGGCCCTGGGTGTAAGTGTTGGTCGGCAGGCCGTAGATGGTCTTGCCCGCAGTCACGGCCCTCATTGCGCTCGGCACGATGTCCTTGAGCGTTGGCACGGTCTGGGAGTTCACGTACGAGGTGATGTCGGCGGCCTGGCCAGCAGTCAGGACCTGCGGCAGGTCCGTGAAGTCGATGTAGAAGATGTTCGGCTCAGTTCCGGCCCGCAGCTGCGCCGTGAAGACGGGAAGGTTTGTGCAGGGGTAGTTGTAGACGCTCTTGATCGTGATGTTCGGGTTGGCCTTCTCGAACGTCGCGACGTCCTGGACCCATTGCTTGTGCTGTATCGGGTTCTGGGCCTGAGTCGGCGCGCAGTTGATGCTGACGGTGACATTCCCGCCCGACGAACTAGCGTTGCTGCTCGAGCAGGCCGCAGCCCCGAGCCCAAGCACCGCCACGGCCGAGACCGCAGCTAGCACGCGACTGCCAGACCGCCAGTGAAGCTGTCTGCTCATCGATCAATCCTTCTTCCTTGGGCTGAACGTGGGCGATCGTGCGCGCCCGCAGCCGCGGTGGCAGCAGGCGCGTGGCCGCCGGTCAAGCTCGGGGAATGATCCCGAATAAGACTGACTTGCGCTACGCCTGTGGGCGCATGTTTTGTTGGACCGAACATACTGAGACGGACATCTCAGAGCAATATATTGATGAAAAATTGCAAGGACACAACTTGATATCGGTGATCTGGTGACTTCACGGACGAGTCGGACGCTTACGTCGCGTTCAGGAGGTTTTCCTGCGCTGAGCTGGCCGGATCCGGGCAAGGCGGACGACTGAGCATCCGAGGCTGGTGACCCAGGTCACGCAAGCCGTTACCCCTGGGTGTCGTATTGTTGCGGCATGACACGAACTCCCGCGCGCCGGCTAGCTGAGGTCGCCCAGAAGGTCGGCGTCAGCGAGGCCACTGTGAGCCGGGTGCTCAATGGCAAGGCAGGCGTGTCCGACAGCACCAGGGAAGCCGTGCTCACCGCCCTTGACGTGCTCGGCTATGAGCGCCCGACCCAGCTGCGCGGCGAGCGCGCCCGGCTGATCGGGCTGGTGCTGCCCGAGCTTCAGAACCCGATCTTCCCTGCGCTGGCCGAGGTCATCGGCGGCGCGCTGGCCCAGCGCGGCTTCACACCGGTGCTGTGCACCCGGACTGCCGGCGGGCTGTCCGAGGCCGACTACGTCGACATGCTGCTCGACCAGCACGCGTCCGGCGTGGTCTTCGCGGGCGGCCATTACGGCGAGCTGGCGGCCCCGCACGATCACTACCGGCTGCTGCACGGGCGCGGCGTCCCGGCTGTGCTGGTGAACGCGGCCATCGACGGGCTCGACTTCCCGATCGTTGCCACTGACGACGTGACCGCCGCCGGCCAGTCATTCCGCCACCTGGCGTCACTTGGTCACAAGCGCATCGGCATCGTCGTCGGCCCGGAGGATCACATGCCGTCGCGGCGCAAGCTGGCAGCCTTCACCGAGCACGCGCAGCGCGCAGGCCTGCAGGTCGCGCCGGTTGAGCACGCGCTGTTCTCGCTCGAGGGCGGCCAGGCCGCGACGACCCGCATGCTCAGGCACAGGGTGACTGGCATTATCTGCGCGAGTGACGTGCTGGCACTCGGGGCGATCCGCGCGGTGCGGCGAGCCGGCCTGTCGGTGCCGGGCGATGTGTCCGTCGTCGGCTTCGACGATTCTGGCTGGCTGAACTGCACCGACCCGCCACTGACCACGATCAGGCAGCCCATCGAGGCGATGGGCAGGGCCGCAGTCGCCCTGCTGGTCAATCAGATGGAGAGTGTCTCGTCCTATCCGGAGGAGCTGCTGTTCGAGCCCGAGCTCGTCGTCCGCGGGTCCACCGGGCCCGCTCCGGCGCAGGACGAGCCCGCGCCGGCCGGTGCCGACGGCGTCACCGCCACTATCTGACCCAGCGTCGCAATAACGCGACTGCCAGCCGCAAGGCGCCCCGGGCGGAAACTCCGCCAGACCGCTGCCGCGCGTCAGCCTGGCGTTACATTCCAGCCCGGCGCGACGAACACCATGCCCTGCGGGCCAAGGTCAGCGCCGCGCACCGGGACTCTTGTGATCAGGCCGGTCCACGGGTTGAGCTGGCCGAGATAGTTAGGCGGGAAGCCGGGAGCCGGGCACGTCGCCGGTGCGTTGTCGGCGTCGCAGGGCGTCACCGCGACGAGCACGGTGCCGGGCCGGAACGGGCCGGAGACAACGTCGACGGTGCCGTCTGCGGTGCTGGCGGCGTACAGGCGGCCGGCCGCACTGCGGGCCCAGGCGGTGTCGTCCACCGACTGCGACAGCTGCAGGACGGCGAGATGGCTGCCCAGCCTGCCCTTGCGCAGCACGAAGATCTGCTCCTTGTCGCCCTGGCTGGTCAGCATGAAGTCGCCGGCGAACCGCGGGCCGGAGGCCGGCACGATCTCGTTGGAGTCCGGGTCGGTCAGCGCCAGCCTGACGGGCGTGCCCTGGCTGGCAGAGCCGACATTCGCAGCACGGGCGAGTGCCTCGTCGTAGAACAGCGGCCGGACCGTTGCGACGCGCCTGACCGGACTGAAGGTCACCGAGTACACGGCCGGGTACGTCGGCTGCGGAGCCGCCGTCCCGGCAGTCCCCGGCGCCGACGCGCTGACCAGGATCCGACCGCGGTAGACCGAGATGGCATCGGTGCCGCCATTGTGCGGGAGCGGATCGCGGTTGTAGCGGTAGTGCACGACCTGCGCGCCACGGGGCGCGCCCGGCGTGATGGTGTAGACGCTCGAGTTGGCGTCCTCGTCGATCGTCGCGATGAGTATGCCGAGCTGAGTGTCGGCGGTGATGCCGTCGCACTTGCCGCGCAGGTCCCACTGCCGGATCACCTGACCGCGCGGAGTGAACTCGACGACTGTGCTGTCGTCGTTGCCGTCCGCGCTGGGCTGGCCCTGCGGCCCGACCCCGTTCTGAAACGCGGTGAACAGGTGGTGACCGAGAACGGTGATGTCGTCCGGACTGGTCAGGTGCTCCTTCTTCCACTTCGCGGAGCCGGCCGGCCGGTAGGAGTGCCACAGCTTCGCGCCGTTGATGACGACGCGCACCTGGAAGGCCGCGGCATTGCCGGCGGCGGACTGCGTGCTGACAGCGCGCGGCGCGGCGAGAGCGGGACCGGCGAGCGCGAGGCTGGCCAGGCCGGCCGAGACCGCTGCCGCTACTTTCGCGAGACGCGGAACTGATGAGAGCAAGGTGCCTTCTTCCCCGAGCTGCGGCGTGCGAACCTCAGCCTGTGTACGCCCTGCTGATGGCGCGGTGGCTAAGCGCAGGCGGCGGGCAGGTGAACGGATCCGGACTGCTGCGGGTCAGGCACGTCACCGCTCGCGGACACACGCCCGGCGAGGCCTCACTCGGAGCCGCGAAGCAGGCGGTCAGCCGCCGTCCGGCCAGCCTGCGCGGTGCGGTGCAGGAAGTCGGCGACCACCGCCAGGTCGGCCTCGGAGTAGCCGCTGAGTATCTCGTCCAGTGCCGGGTTCATCCCCGAGTCCACCAGGTAGAGCCTGAGGATCTCGGCTCCCCTGCCGCGTTCCGCCCTGACGAGAACACCGCGGCGGTCAGCCGGGTCGCGGTCGCGGGCGATCCAGCCCCCACGCTCGAGCCGGTCCAGGACGCCCGTCAGGGTCGCAGGGTGCAGCCCGGCACGCCGGGCCAGCGCGGACGGGCTGAGCGGACCGTGGCGGGTAATGAGATCCAGGCATTCCAGATCGCCGTCGCGCATCTCAAGACGGCCGCCGACGCTGTGGCTGAGCCGGGACAGCTGAGACCCGAGCTCGCGCAGCGACTCCTTCACGGCGCGGCTCAGCTGTCGCCTCTCCTGTCCGGAACCGCGCTCGCCGACACCGCCGCTGCCATTTCCCACTGAACGCTCCGTCGCCATCGGTGCCGCCCGTCCTCCCGGCCAAGGTAATACGAGATTCGTATGATATGATTCTCGTATTATACGAAACTCAGAGCCAATGTACTCGCGAGCGGGTCAGGGGCAGGCAGGAGAGCACTATGAAACTCACCATCTTCGGCGCAACCGGAGGAGTCGGAGCGTGCCTGGTGCAGCAGGCGCTGGCAGCGGGACACGAGGTCACGGCCGTCGTCCGCGATCCGGCCCGGCTCTCCGTCGCGTCAGGACCAGGGCTACGCGTCCTGACGGCCGACATCATGGATCCCGCCGCGATCGAGCCTGCCGTCACGGCGGCGGACGCGGTGCTCACCTCGGTCGGACCGCGCGGGACAGGCCCGACGAGCGTCATCACGGACAGCATCAACAGCATCGTCGCCGCCATGCAGAAGGCCGGCACCGCCCGGCTGATCATGGTCAGCGGATCGATCGCTGCCGACGACGGCGGGTTCTTCCTGCGCTCCGTGGTGAAGCCGGCAGCGCGGCGCACGTTCCTGCGGCACATCTGCGCCGACATGCGCGCGGCCGAGGCCGAGGTCGAGACCAGCGGCCTGGACTGGACGATCGTCCGGCCGCCCCGGCTGACCGGCAAGCCGGCCACCGGCTCGTACCGGAGCGCAGCCGAGGGCAGCCCGCCGCGCGGTCTCACCATCTCGCGCGCCGACCTGGCGGCGTGCATGCTGGCCCTGCTCGACGACCCGGCGGCCGTCCGGCGGCACATCGGAGTTGCGAGCTAGCTGCCGGGCGGGCTCAGCGTCAGGACAGCACGCGCCGCCGGAAGTTGCGCAGGCCGATGGCGAGAAAGACCGCGCCGAACCCCACTACCACGGGGTAGATCACGTAGAGGTGCATGTGGGG
>Ga0302324_100008329_pt1 | contig 21907 bp, 11 predicted proteins | sample Palsa_T0_1_FD_201949 | JGI IMG/M metagenome (GOLD analysis project Ga0302324, IMG submission 201949) | Peat permafrost microbial communities from Stordalen Mire near Abisko, Sweden - Palsa_T0_1 | ecosystem: Environmental > Terrestrial > Soil > Palsa > Peat permafrost | place: Sweden: Abisko...
CCGATCGCACGATCTCCGGCAATTTGCACAGAATCTCTGGATCGATGCGGAAATCAGGGTCTGGCTGTCGCAGTCCGCGCCGGCGAATTGCATCAATCGAAGCCTTGCCGCAAATGCCACAACTTGATGCGGCGAAGAAATTACGCTGCAGATCGTCCGAGTCAAAAGAAGCGTTCTGTAGCTCGACATGCACAACATTGCTTTTGATGCCGGGGTTCAGCTGCGCAGAATGAATTCCCGCAATCTGATCCGCCGACTCGATGATTCCTTCGGTCAACAGAAATCCTGCCGCCAACTCCAGATCGTGACCGGGTGTTCGCATCGTGACCGTCAAGGGCGTATCGCCGATGCGTATTTCCAGCGGCTCCTCGGCCGCCAGCGAGTCCTGCACGGTGCGAGCGCGCCCCTCCGCCCATTCCGTCACCTGCGTGACTTCGACGCTTCTCTCCGGTGTGCGCATTCGGCTCGGCCCGCTCTCTCCCTTCGACGTTCGCCCGCCATCAACGATCTGTCAAGGAGGGACCATCCTCCCGACTGCCAACGGGCCGATCCGCGCCGCTTTCCCCCTCCTCGGCGCTGCTACGATCAGAAGGTGGCTCTCGGCACTCCCCGGCCGACTGATTAGTCGGCAATTTGGCAAGGAAACAATATGAAACTAAGAATCACTGCGAATTCATTGCGTCTCCGCGTATCTCAATCCGACCTGGCCCGGCTCATGGAATCAGGCCGAATCGACGAGACCATCAAATTCGCCGCCGACGCCGATGCGCAACTCACCTATGCTTTGGAGCAATCGGAAACTCAAAGGGAATTATCGGTCCTCTACCGGCCTCAGGCTGTCACTGTTCTGGTCCCAGGCAGTGAAGCTCGCGATTGGGCTGAAGGTAGCCGAGTGGGAATCTATGGCGATGTCGATATTGGCACGCACAAGTTAGCGTTAATCGTCGAAAAGGACTTCGCCTGCCTGGACGGTAGCGACCGAGACAACCTGGATACCTTCCCGAACCCCAAAAAGGGGACTAGCTGTTGAGCAGCGTCGCCAGTTTGCCTGGTAGAACCCACGGGATCTGGTACTTCCTGGCACTGCGCAACCGATTGGCCTTGGCGTCTCGCAGAGGGCCAGCTTCAACTCGACCGATCTACGCACCGCGCCGTCGAAGTGTCCGAAAAAACATCGTCCCTTACCAGTAACTCAAGTTTCCGTTAATCGGAATGGGGCATCAGCGCGGGAGGGTCAGCTTCGCTCTGTAAAGGTCGCGGCTGCCTCGGGTTGTATCCAGCAGCAACGCGCCGTCGGGCGCGAGTCCCATGAGAGCGCAGCGGGAGATGCCCCCGGCCAGCTCATCGTCGAATCTCGCTACCATTTCTGTTTGACCTGTGCGCACGTTGAACCGGTAAACGGGCTCTCCGTCTTCCAGGATTTTCTGGTAGTAAACGAAATTGCTGTCGCGGGACCAGGAGGGAAATCCGATGGCTGCAGCGGTGACGATGCTCTGCCATTTGTGCGTGGCAAAGCTGTAGATGTCGACTCCGTGGCCGTCGTCTGCATAGGCGGCGATGTGGCGCCCATCCGGCGACCAGTGTGGGAAAAATCGTCCCTTCGAACCCGGCACCATGGTTTCCTTCTTTGTCGCAAGGTCGACGAGAAAGAGCGCTTCATCTTCTTGCTGGCCGGGGATGGGATGAACGACGACAAGCGTCTTTCCGTCCGGAGACCAATCGGGATCCGTTACATGAGGCTGCCCAGGCAGGAGCATCTGGGGATTTCCGTTCGTTGCAGACATCAGATACACAGTGCCGGGTGCAGCGTGGTCGCGTCCAGTCATGGCGAGTTGACTGCCATCCGGAGACCAGCGGGGGAATGTGCCCGAGAATCCGGGCGAAGTTAGCCGGACCTTTTCCCCCGACTTCGTGTCCATCTTCCAGGGAATGCCGCCGTTGATGTCTACGTAGACCATCCAACGGCCATCGAGGGAGAAATCTGGTTGACTGAAGCCCTCGGCCGTGACAGGCGTGAGGCGTTTGCTCTTTAGGTCGAAGCGCTGAATCTGCGATCGGTTTCTACCGGCATAGAAGAGGACGCTCTCGCCGTCCGGCGAGACGGATGCTCCAAAAAGGCCCCCCGGCCACTCTGTCAATTGAAAGGGCCCGCGCGGTGCGCGCCGCAACTCCAGGCCAGACTCGCGCAGCGCCCAAAGATTCCAGGCAGCATTCTTATGCCCTCCCGTAAAAATGAAATAGCGCCCATCGGGTGTCCATTCGCCGCAGCATTGGTCCTCAAGTTCTGAGCCGCTCGCAAACATGCGGTGCAGATTTGAGCCGTCCTCGCGCATCTCCCACAGCGACGTCGCACCGTTGTCCTCGCCAACTGTGAGCCGCATCCGCTCACCATCCGGAGACCAGGCCAGCCAGTTGGCCGAGCCTGGGAGTGCTGTCAGTCGCTTTGGGTCTGCGCCGTTGATTCCAACGATCCAAAGCTCACTTCCCTTGGCAAAAACAATGCGCTTGCCGTCGGGGTGGAAGACGGCCTCGCCAGAAACAATCTCTCCCAGTCGCTGCTGTTGCCCTCCCTGCACAGGCATCAGCCACAACGTCGATGGGGACCCGCGCGAGGTAAAGCGGCCAAGAAGATAAGTAGTGCGGTCCGGCGAGATGTCCATGACGCGCGTGTTGTCCTGGAGGCCCGGTACCGTCTGGGGCTCTCCCCCACCCAGCGACGTCTGGCGGGTGATCCAGTGTCCACCGGCTCGTTCGATGTAGAAAATCCGCGCCCCGTCGGTGACCGGCTTGACCAAAAAGTCGATTGCGTCGGCTGTTGTGATTTGCGCGAATCCGTAAGCTCGTGGCGGCTGCAATGGCAAGTACCACCAGGCGGCCGAGAGGAAGCCCAGCACCATCACTGCCAGAACGGCAGCGAGCCACCGCATACGCAACGACCACTTGACCAGAATCGGTGCTTCCGCAGCCGGCGAATCCGCGAGTTCCTGCCCCTCGCCCGGGTCGTCAATTGTGTAGCCGTTCGGGAGTGAGCCTGGATACTCCGCGCGATGCAGACCGTTGGCGTAGCCGTTCTCCACGCTAGTTCGACGAGAGCTTTCCCGAATGGCGCTTTCCTCGACGACCGCGACAAACCGATATCCGAGTTTTGGAATGGTCTCAATGTAATGGCTGGATTCAGCGGAGTCCTTGAGCGCAGTGCGCAGCTGGCTGACGGTAAAGTTGAGCGACTGGTCAAAGTTTCCGTGCGCCTGGTCGGACCATAACTCGTCGAAGATCTCTTCGCGCCTGTACACGCGGCCAGGCTGGCTCGTCAGCAGCGCAAGCAGCCGGGCCTGCTGAGGCTGGAGCCGTACGCGAATGCCATTGCGCGTCAATACCCCGGTCCGTGAATCCAGTCGAAATGGCCCAAAAGATCGCACGAAATCTCCAACGAGGAAAGAGCGTCGTTCTCTGAAAACCGCTGGAATGCCGGCGCGGCCGGCATGCAACAAGGGGAATGAACGGGAATCACCGGGGATAGAGAACTCTGCGAGTGCAATATGTATATCAAAATGGGCAGTTTAACGGCTAATAAATTGCAAACAAAAAACTCAGGATACGAAATTGGCAGGGCGTGGTATCAGACACGAAGCCGGGATTGATCCCCGGCTGCCGATCCCGTTGCAGATTCGGGCCGGCCACGAAGGCAATCGGTGGCAAGTCAAAATGAGGTTGCGATGATCGAGATCTCTCCTGAGCGTAAGAGCGCGAGCCGTTCGAAGCCCCTGGTTCGTATAGGCGTTGCCTGCATGCTTGCTGCAGCAGCGGCGGCCGCAGCGGCATCGCAGATTCCCGCATTCGCCCGCGCCCTCACATTTGCGCGATTTGCGGCCCTCGGAGCTACCGTTGGGCTCGGCGTGAGCATCGCGTCTCTAATTGCCGGCGCACTCTTCGTGCGCGGCCCGGTTGCGGCGAATGCTATAAAGTTCGGCTCCATGGCGCTCATGATTGTTTCGCTCGGCATCCTGGTAGGCGCCTGCGGGACTGAAACGAACAATTTCATGCCCATCGGATCAGGGTCCATGGGTTCGTACGTATCCGGAAGCATGAATACAACGCAAGTCTCTGTAATCCCTGCTGCAACCACCATCACAACAACGCAGCCGCTCAGCGTGACCATGAACGTGAACACCCTGACCACGACCGGTACATTTGCGGCGCCAGGATCTGTGGTGCTGAGCAGCACCGCCGGCAACTATGGCTCGGGTTCGCAGACCCTGTGCGGACCCAATACGACCGGATGCGCAGCCGGTTTCGTCACGATTGTCATTCCAGCCGAAGCGCTGACACCGGGCACGGACAAGCTGACAGCGCAATTCACCCCCGCCACGGCGGCCGCCGACGAGTACCCCGCGGCGTCGGGTACCGCCATGGTTGCGGTGACCGTTCCCACATTGATTACGCCAACGGTTACTGTGATGCCGTCGCCAACGACCATCACCACCCTGCAAGCGCTGGCGCTGACCGTTACGGTAAGCGGCGGCGGATCAAACCCCACGCCCACCGGCTCGGTGATGCTGACCAGCGGACCGTACACCTCTCAAGCGCCGACGCTAACCAACGGAAGCGCAACAATTAACATCCCCGCCGGATCGCTGGCGGTAGGCACTGATACCGTCAACGTGTTTTACACGCCCGACTCAAATAGCTCCGGCATCTACAACAGTTCGAGCGGCCCCGGAACAGTTACCGTAAACCTGCCACCCCCAACAACGCCTGCCATAACCGTCACGCCCTCTGAATCGATGATTACCACGGCCCAGGCGTTCACCGTCACCGTCACGGTAACCGGAACCGGAACAGAAGCAACTCCCACCGGCGCAGTGGCGCTAGTCGGAGGCGGTTACCCCTCGACAAGCATGAATCTGACCGGCGGCTCGGCCACATTCAGTATCCCTGCCGGAGCGCTGACCGAGGGCTCCGATACGCTCACTGCCACCTACACACCCGATGCCAACAGCGCCCCTATCTACGACAGCGTAGTTGGAAGTTGCGTGGTGACCGTAAACCCGCCACCCGCCTCAGCTCCGGCCATGACAGTCACGCCCAATGCGTTTATGATTACGACCGCCCAGGCGCTCTCCGTCAGCGTCACGGTGACCGGAACCGGCGCAACCCCAACGGGCAAGGTCCAGCTGACCGGAGGCGGCTATACTTCGGCAGGCATTGCCCTCAATGCCGGCTCGGCCACAATCAATATCCCGGCCGGAATGCTGAACGTGGGCACCGACACTCTCACGGTCACCTACACGCCCGACGCCAACAGCGCCGCCACTTATTCGATCAACACGGCCACGGCCAAGGTGACGGTGACCTCCGGCGTAACCGCCGTTGCACTCAACGACCCCAATGGCTTGGCCATCGACTCGAGCAACCGCCTCTACGTTGCCAACAGTGGCGGGAACCAGGTGCTTGTATACACCGAGACGCTCAACGCCGATAACGTCGTCACCGGCCTCACACAAACCGCTACCATCACCACCAACATCAGCAGCGCCACGCGGCTCGCATTTGATGCATTGGGCTATCTGTACGTGGCAAACCTCGGCAACAACACCGTAACTGTCTACGACACCTCATTCAATCCCGTCCCCAGCGGCACAATCTCCACCGCCATCTCGCGCCCTCTCGGCATTGCCGTTGATCAAACCGGCAACGTCTACGTGGGCAATAACAACGCCGACAACATCACCGTCTATACCGGAACGCCAAACACTGGATTTACACTCTCGGCGACGCTTACAGACGACAACTCTGGCAATCAGTTCCTGGCCCCCGGCGACATCACCTTCGCCAAGGTTGCAGGCGTGAATGAACTCTTCGTCGGCCTTGGGCCTGGTGGCGGCACCGATAGTGTCATCATCTATCCGGCGCCGCTTCGTGCCGGATCGGACCCTGCCACAGATTTGACCAACCAAAACTGCCCAACGGGCCCCAATGGGCCAACAGGTGTAGCCACCAATGCAGCCGGAACCACGATTTACATCACCAGTTTTTACAACTCCACCGTCGCAGAGTACACATTCACCGGCATTCAGACGGGCACTGGGTGCCCGGCTCCGATATCCACATCAGGAGTCAACAGCGAGGTGGCAAAACCTGAAGGTGTGGCCATTGACTCAAGCGGAAACGTATTTGTGTCCAACTCGAGCGCAAACACAATCACCGTTTACAGCACAATCTCTTCGGCTCCGAGCTTCACGCAACACTGAGGCCGAGAAACACGCTCCCCCGTCAGCAGCCGGCGCTCACCCTCCCCGGCCCGGCTGCTGAATCCTTCATCGAAAGTTCGTGCTCGAACACCGGCGTTGTTTCTCCACCAGAGAGTGAATTGAAGCTATGAATCCTTACATCCATCTCGGGCCGCTGGTGCTGTGGAGCTACGGCATCATGATGGGCATTGGTTTCTCGCTCGGCTACCTCTTTGGCGAAGCCGACTTCAAGCGCCGCGGCGTTCCCATTCCCATGGGTGTATTTCTGCCCTGCATGGCCATCTCCGGACTCATCGGCGCAAAGCTCGATCACGCAATTGTGGTCCAGTGGCACACGCTGCGCCAGAATCCGCTCGACTTCGACTGGGTCGCCAGCTTCTCGGGCGGCTACACCTGGTTTGGCGGCGTGCTGGGCGGCGTGTTTGCCACCATCCTGCTTGCTCGCCTCTACAAAACTCCTGTCCTGCGCGTGCACGACGTGGCGCCCATGGCCTCGCTGGGCCTGGCCTGTGGCCGCATGGGGTGCTTCCTCGCCGGCGACGGCGATTACGGCATCCCAACCTCACTGCCCTGGGGCATGAGCTTTCCACACGGCATCGTTCCCACCGTGGTCCGTGTCCACCCAACGCCGCTCTACGAGATCACATACGCTCTCATTCTTTTTGTTTTCCTCTGGCTTCGCGGCCGGCCCGAAATCTACGCGCGCACCTGGCAAGGCTCGCAGATTGCGCTTTATCTCTTCTGGACTGGACTCTGCCGGTTCTTCGTCGAATTCCTCTCGCGCAACGCGAAAGTCTATGCAGGATTGACCGAGGCGCAGCTTGTCGGCATCCTGTTCATCCTTGCCGCCGCTGTACTCACGGCCTTTCACAGGTTCTCAGGAGAATCCCATGCCCGTTATCCAGATCCAAGAGATGCCGGCGTTGCTCCCGAAATCGGAAGTGGAGCATTACCGCAGACTGGAAGAGCCGCTGTTCACGCTGGCTGAGCGCGACACCGTCACCATCCTCATCGGCGGTCTCACGTGGAAGCACGAAGAGCTGATCAAGGCCGTCTTTCAGAGCTCCGGCTATCGCTGCATGCGGCTGCCCATCCCCAGCCGCGCGGACTTCGAGGCCGGCAAGCAATATGGCAACAACGGCCAGTGCAATCCCACCTATTTCACTGTCGGCTGCCTTGTGCGTTATCTGCAGCAGCTTGAATCCGCCGGGCTCACCAAGGAGCAGATCGCCGAGCGCTACGTCTTCTTCTCTGCCGGCTCATGCGGTCCCTGCCGCTTTGGCATGTATGAGGCCGAGTACCGCTACGCGCTCGAGAATGCCGGATTCGGCGGTTTCCGTGTACTCATCTTTCAGCAGGGCGACGGAATCCACGCCTCCTCTGGCCACACCGGTCTCACCTTCTCGCTCGACTTCGGCCTCAACGGCCTCAACGCCCTCATGCTCGGTGACGTCATCAGCGACCTCAGCTATCGCATCCGACCCTTCGAGAAAGTCCCCGGCGAAACGGACCGGGTCATCGAGCAGGCGGTCCGCCGCATGGCGGCTCTGCTGCGTGAGCGCGGCGACGTGAACAAATCATCCGCCGATGCGTCCCGTGTCCGCGCAGCTTTTCGTTCTGCCATCGGCGCTCCCGGTCGCATTGCGCTCAAGATTCTGCATCACCTTTACGGCCGCGAAATTCTCGATGCCATTGAGGATCTACACGCGCAGGTGAACACCATCCGCGTCGACCGTCTGCGTGTCAAACAGGTTGTCAAAATCACCGGCGAGTTCTGGGCGCAACTCACCGAGGGCGACGGGAACTTCAAGATCTTCAACTTCCTTGAGAAAGAAGGTGCGCAGGTGCTCGTGGAGCCTATCTCTACATGGGTTGCATACCTCACGCGTCTCGAGTGGTCGGTGCGCCACGAAAAACATCTCGCCTATCGGTCCCGCGTTCCGCTCCGCACACGCCTGACGCGGCGCCTTTCTGCCTATCAGGAGGAGTCGCTCTTCTGGATTGCCCAGGCGCTCTGGTCGCGCACTTTCAGCCGCGTCGCTCATCGCGCCGGCGGCCTCACGCCGGCCCTCGTCAACCAGAAAAAACTCGCCGCCCTCGCTGCCCCGTTCTTTAACGAACTGGCCCAGGGCGGAGAAGGCCACATGGAAGTAGCCAAGAGCATCTACTACACCACTCACAATCTCTGTCACATGATCCTCAGCCTCAAGCCCTTCGGCTGCATGCCCTCCACACAATCCGATGGTGTGCAGGCCCGCGTGGTCAGCAAGTTCCCTCAGATGCTCTATCTCCCCGTTGAAACTTCCGGCGAAGGGGCAATTCACGCTTACAGCCGCGTGCAGATGGCGCTCTCTGAAGCACGCGTCCGCGCTCGCGATGAATTCGACGCCGTGCTCAAGCAGCGCGGCATGACGCTCGAGCAGCTGCGCGGATTTGTTGAAGACTATCCGGGAGTCGAGCGGGCCCTTTACAATTTCCCGCTCCGCAAAGGGATCGCCGGCGAAGCTGCGCAGTTCGCGCATCATCTCGCCGATCGCATGGGCCGCCCCGCGATCACCCGCTCTCGCAGCGAAGATCAGCATTTGCGCGCTTCGGCTTGACCGTACCGCCTGAGGACCCCGATTCGGTTGGAGAGTGCTGCGGCAGAGGGCAACACATGGCGAAGTATCTGGTCGGATTCGACGTTGGTTCAACCTCCGTGAAGGCGGTGGTGGTGGATGCTGCCACAGACGCGATTGTCTGGCAGGACTACCAGCGCCACGAAACCCGCCAGCCCGAAAAAGTTCTCGAGTTCTTGGAGCGTATGGAAGCCGATCCGGGCATTTCGCCTTCCAACGCCCGCATCTTCTTCACCGGCTCCGGCGGAGGAGGACCTGCCGAACTCACAGGCGCGCGCTTTGTGCAGGAAGTGCACGCGGTCGCTCTGGCCGTGGAGAAGCTTCACCCTGAAGTCTATTCCGTTATCGAACTCGGTGGCCAGGACGCCAAGATTATCGTTTTTCAGGACGATCCCGCGAGCGGACGCAAGAAAAAAATCGCCTCGATGAACGACAAATGCGCGGGCGGCACGGGCGCAGTGCTCGACAAGATCAACGCCAAGCTCGGCATTCCGCCCGAAGAAATGGCTGCGCTGCCCTATCGCGGCGTCAAGCTCCATCCCATCGCGGGTAAGTGCGGCGTCTTTGCGGAGACCGACATCAACGGCTTGCAGAAGGTTGGCACGCCCCCTGTCGAACTCATGGCCTCGCTCTTTGACGCCATCGTTCTGCAAAACCTGAGCGTTCTCACCCGCGGCAACACGCTGCTTCCGCATGTGCTTCTCCTTGGCGGCCCCAACACCTTTCTCAGAGGCATGCAGGAGGCGTGGAAAACCAATATCCCGCGCATGTGGAAAGACCGAAAGGTCGCGCTGCCTGAAGCCGTGTCGGCAGAAGAGCTGATCAAGACCCCCGCAAACGCCCAGTTCTATGCAGCTCTCGGCGCGGTCGAATACGCCCGCAACGAAGAAGATTCCGTCGGCGTCTACACGGGAACGGCAAAGCTGATCCGTTATCTGGAGCACGGCCGCGACGAAGAGAAAGCACAGTCTGGCGCGCAGGGGCTCTCGTCATCGCGCGAAGAGCTCGATGATTTTCTCGCCGAATACACTCCGACGGAATTTCGTCCGTACGTCTTCTCTCCCGGCGAGCGAGTTTCCGCGGTCATCGGTCTCGATGCTGGCTCTACGTCCACCAAGGCCGTGCTCGTGCGCCCCGACGGCGAACTGCTCGTAAAGAGTTATCAGCTCTCCGGCGGAAATCCGATTGAAGATACCATCGCGGTGCTTGGCAATCTTCGCAAGCAGGTGGAAGACCACGGAGCGGAGTTGGACATCGTCGGCGTCGCAACCACCGGCTATGCCAAGGACATGCTGAAAGATGTGCTTCACGCCGACGTAGCGCTCGTAGAGACCGTTGCCCACACGCTCTCTGCCATGCAGCTCTACGACGACCCGCACGTCATCGTCGACGTCGGCGGCCAAGACATCAAGCTCATCTTTGTGCAGCAGGGGCGCGTGAAAGACTTCAAGCTCAACACGCAATGCTCGGCCGGCAACGGCTATTTTCTGCAACCCACTGCGGAGGGCTTCGGCATTCCGACCCATGAGTTTGCCAACGCAGCCTTCGCCGCAAAGTCGATGCCCGAGTTTGGCTATGGGTGCGCCGTCTTTCTGCAAGGCGACATTGTGAACTTCCAGCGCCAGGGCTGGCGCGCCGAAGAGATTCTCGCCGGCCTCGCAGCCGTGCTCCCCAAGAACATCTTTCTCTATGTCGCCGCTGTTCCCAACCTTCCCGCGCATGGTTCGCGCTTTATCCTCCAGGGCGGAACGCAAAAGAATCTTGCCGTCGTCAAGGCCGAAGTCGATTTTCTGCGCGCATGCTTCCGCGGTACTGGCGTCGAACCTGAAATCGTTGTCCATGCGCACTGCGGCGAGTCTGGTGCTATTGGAGCCGCACTTGAAGCCGCCCGCCTCTATCTTCGCGGCCATCGCACCTCCTTCATCGGACTCGATGCCATCGAGACTATTCATTACCACACCACGCGCAGCGAGGCCACGCGCTGCAACTACTGCAAAAACAACTGCCTCCGTACATTCCTCGACGTAAGCACCGAGCCGGTCCACCCCGCGTCCGCGCGCGTGCTCGCCTTCCCTGTCCTCGCGCCGGAGATCTCGCCTCTCATCAGCATTCAGGCCGCGCCGGGCGCGCGCACCGCCGTCGAAATGCCCAAACCCTCCAGCACGATCAAGCCCGCGTCAAAGGTCCCGCTCCCAGAGGGCTCGAAGCGCCTCATTCTCGCCACATGCGAAAAGGGCACCGTCGAAGACATCGACGCCATGCGCGCCATCAAGCACGATCTCGATGAGGTGAAAGCCGCCAATCCCAACCTCATGGAAACCGCAGCGAACCGTGCCTTTCAGCCCGTCGATGTTCCCGTCGTTGCCGATCCAATCCCCGCGCGCGACCCCATCTTCCAATCCGCTGCGGCCCGTCTTCGCCTCCACGCCGCGCGCCAACGCCCAAATTTTCGCATCGGCATTCCGCGCGTGCTCAACGCCTATACCTACGCTCCTCTTTTTCAGGGATACTTTCAGAGCCTCGGGATTCCTTCGGCAAACATCGTCTACTCCGGCGAAACCAGCGCCGAGCTCTATCGCGCCGGCTCAAGCCGCGGCGCTGTCGATCCCTGCTTCCCTTCAAAGGTCGCCCTCGCGCACGTCCACGACCTGCTTCAAACGCAGCACTCCCGCAAGCCACTCAACGCCATCTGGTTTCCGATGTACGACACGCTCACCACCCACCTGGCCAATCTCACCGGATCCTTTGCCTGCCCCACCGTCACCGCAACACCTGAGGCCGCCAAGGCCGCCTTCACCAAGGAGCGCGACCTCTTCGCTGAAAACGGCATCGCATACGTGAATCCCGTCCTCAACCTCGCCGACGAAGAAGTCTTCGCAGACCAGCTCTTCCGAGCATGGGCGCCCGTGCTCGGCCTCACGCGCGAAGAAAACGCGCGAGCCGTTCGAGTTGGCTTCGAGTCCCTCACGCATTTCGAAACTGCCATGCAACGAAAGGCCCGCACAGTTCTCGACCAGTTGGAGCGCGAAGGCCGCATGGGGATCGTCATGCTCGGCCGCCCCTATCATCACGACCCCGGCCTCAACCACGGCATCCTCGAAGAGTTTCAGAAGCTCGGCTACCCAATCTTTTCGCAGAGCACGCTGCCGCTCGATGCGGACCTTCTCGATCGGCTCTTCGGCAACGAGGTGCGCCGCGGCTTCATCACCCATCCGCTCGACATCTCAGACGTGTGGAAGAACCGCTACTCCGCCTCCACCAATCACAAGATCTGGGCCGCCAAGTTTGCCGCACGCCATCCCAACCTCGCCGCCATTGAGCTCTCCAGCTTCAAGTGCGGCCACGACGCGCCCATCTACAACGTCATCGAGCGGATTCTCGAGCGTTCGGGCACGCCCTTCTTCGCCTTCAAGGACCTCGACGAAAACAAGCCCACAGGCTCGCTGCGCATTCGCGTGGAGACCGTTGATCATTTCTTGCGTCTTCATCGCGAGCGAACCCTGGGCGAGCATGTGCAAGTGGTCGTCGAGGCCTGAATCCGTCTGCGCCAGTAGCAGTCCTTCGATCTCAGGCGGTGACAGTCAACCGACGGTTCCGATGCTCCAGCACGGTTCCTCTGTCAGCTTGCCGGGATAAATGACGCAGCCCAACTGGCTGAGCCAATACAGGGTCGCGCCGGTCTCCCCGCGCAATTGACAGGCCTTGTTCCCTATGAAAAGATCAACAACTCCAAGGGTTGCAGGCGCAATCTCCCGGCTCCCATGTTGGAAATTGAACCACTCGTCAACCAGCCAGCACGTTATGCCGCCCGACTTGCGCCGATAATCTACGCAGCATCGAATCTCCTCCGCTGTCGATAAAGGAATCATGTCGTCTTCCGTATCAGGGCCACCAAAAACAGAGAGCGGCACAGCCGGCTTTCTATCCAGGTTGCTTGCCTTCTGGCAAAGGGAGTTTGGCAGATCCCAGCCGACCCGCCTTGGCGACCTGGTGGTTTTTCCTCTCGGAATTTCCGCAACCTTTGGACTGATTGCAGGTGTTTGGTTCGCAGCCCACCGGCATTTTCTCGATCCACTATTCATTGCATACTCGATCGGCGTCGATGTCCTCATTCAGATCCTCATCCTCTTGCTTGCATTGACGCTGGCATTCATCACCCGGAGAAAAATCTGGTCTGGCGTTCTCTTAGCCATTGCTTTCTTCTGTTTCCTGGCGATTCCGGATTTGGTTAAGCTCGCACTGCCAGGCGTAGATCATCGCCTGGATTTGTTGATTGGACTTCTCGGCGCTTTCCAGATCGCTCGAACAATCAATCGTCATCCACACAGCAGGTTCGCGTTATGGATGATCGCCGTACCTGCGCTAGCGGCTACCTGCGTTCTGTCGTATGGCCCCGTACGCGAGATCTCTCTGCGGCGTGCGCTTCCCAAGCCGCCCAACTCGCCCAATGTCCTCATCATCATTGCCGATACCCTTCGTTCGGACCACCTGTCAACCTACGGCTACTCCCGCGACACCAGTCCCAACCTGACCCATCTGGCTCAGCAGGGAGTTCTTTTTGAAAACGCAATTGCGCCGGCGTCGTGGACCCTGCCCTCGCATGCCTCCATCCTGACGGGGCTTTACCCGCACGACGACCATGTGGAGAACGAACGAGATATTCTGTCCGGCAGTCTTCCAACGCTTGGCAATGCCATGAGGAGCCGCGGGTATCGGACTGCAGCGTTTTCCGCCAACTATTTCTTCTTCTCAAGAGACCATGGCTTCAACCCCGGCTTTCTGCACTTTGAAGAGTTTGAGCAGTCTTTCAGCGGAATCCTCGAGAAGGTCCCTTTTAGCGAGTTCATTCTCAAAAAAATCTACCCGTACACAAACGGAGCCCCCGGCGCGTTTCTCGGTGTGAAGAATGCGCCGACTGCTGGAAAGATCGACGCAGATGCGCTGGCCTGGATTGGAAATGGGGGCAGGCCCTTCTTTGTCGTGCTCAACTACGTTGACGTTCACGAGCCCGTACTTCCTCCCGAGCCCTACTTGCATCGCTACACCGCGGATGCGAAGGCCAGGAGGGAGAGCATGTTCTTTCCGGTGACATGCTCGCTGTTCGGAACGGGGCGGTCCTGTGACCTCGACCGGCCGCAATTCGATGCTGTCTACGATGGGGCAGTTCGCTACGTGGACCAAAGCACTCAGGACATCCTCGTTCAGTTAAACGAGCGTGGCCTGCTTCAGAACACGATCGTCGTCTTCACTTCCGACCATGGACAGGAACTTGGAGAACACGGCATGTACGGACACGAGAAGTCGCTCTTCCGGCAAGAACTTCAGGTCCCGCTGATTATCTCCAAGCCCGGACTGGTTCCCGCATCGGTTCGAGTGTCAACGCCGGTGAGTCCGTCCGAGATTCCCGCAACGATTCTGGACTTGGTGGACTCCGGTCAGATGCAAGCCGATAAGCAGTCGCTTCCAGGCCAGTCCCTGGCAGCCCTTTGGCGCTCCGGCGAACCCGTTTCAGGCTGGCCCGAACCGCTCTCCGAGCTCGCAAGAATCCATGGGTTCGATAAGGCCGCGCCCAATTACAACGCCCCGGCCTGGTCGATAGTGACTCCGGAGTGGCACTACATCTACCAACAAGGCAAAGATCTCTTATTCGACTGGAAAGCCGATCCCGATGAAACGCACGATCTGAGCGCCTCTCATCCAGCCGAATGCGCTGAATTTCGGGGTCGCATGCAATCGTCTGAAGGAACAAGACCCCAGGCACACTAGCACCTATCGGCGTCAGGGGCCGGCTTTCTCGAGTGCCGCGCCTGCCCGCGAGGGGCGGCCAATCGAATGCAACCGGAAAGAGCACTTCGGTTACCGGGAGCACGGACACTTCGGTCACTCAATTCGGTTGACAAGCCCCTGACGATCGGGGAAGATCGTGTTACGAAAAATCATCCTGCTCAATCTCCGGCCCCATACCGGAAATTGGATTGTTCTTCGTCGAGCCTGGACGATCTTCCGCCGGACTTGCGCCCCTGATCTGTTCAGCATCGGATTGTTTCTGCTGGGAATGAAGGAATCATGTCCCTTATCGTGTTAGAGCCCTCGAAGACAGAAAGCGACACAAGTGGTTGTAGACCCTCACTCCTCTCACTCTGGCGAAGAGAATTCACAAGGCCCGATTCGACCCGGCTTGGAGACCTGATAGTTTTCCCTCTCGGAATCTCTGCGACCATGGGGTTGATTGCGGGCGTTTGTATCGCGTACCACCATCATTTTCTCGATCCTGCATTTGTTGCCTACTCCATCGGCGTCGATGTAGGCCTTCAAATCGCCATCCTCTTGCTGGCGTTGGTGCTTGCGCTCATTACTCGATGTCGAGCCTGGTCGGGCGTATTGTTTGCCATCGCAATCTTCTGCCTTCTGTCAATTCCAGATTTGGTTAAACTCTTGCTGCCGGGCGTAGTCCATTCTCTAGCGTGGTTCATTGGACTGCTGGGAGCTTTCCAGATTGCTCGCAGCGTCAACCGTCACTCGCACAGCCGGTTTGCATTATGGATGATTGCCGTGTCCGCTCTCGCGACGCTGGGGGTTCTGGCCTATGGCCCGATACGCGAAGCTTCCCAACGGGCCGCGCTTCCGGTGCCGCCCAACTCGCCCAATGTTCTCATCATCATTGTCGACACCCTTCGTGCGGACCACCTCTCAACTTACGGGTACACCCGCGACACCAGCCCTTACCTGACCCATCTAGCTCAGCAGGGAGTCCTCTTTGAGAATGCGATCGCACCGTCCTCCTGGACCCTGCCAACCCACGCTTCCCTGCTGACGGGGCTCTACCCGCACCAGAATCGAATGGAAGAATATTCCGACATTCTCTCCGGCGGCATTCCAACCCTTGGTGACACAATGGAGAAGCGGGGGTACCGGACCGCGGCGTTTTCCGCCAACTATTTCTTCTTTTGCCGGGACCGTGGCTTTGCGCGTGGCTTTACGCACTTTGAAGAGTTTGAGCAGTCCCTCGGCAGTATTCTCGAAAAGGTCCCCCTCGGCCAATTCATTCTGAAGAAACTGTCCCATTACTCAACTGGAGTGGTGCACGCGTTTTTCGGCGTGAAGAATGCGCCAAGTGCCGGAAAGATCAACCGGAATGCAATGGCCTGGATAGAGAAAGGCCATCGGCCCTTCTTTGTCGTGCTGAACTATATTGACATTCACGAGCCCGTCCTTCCGCCCGAGCCTTATCTGCATCGGTACACCGCCGACGCAAAGGCCAGGAAAGAGAGCCTGTACTTTCCGGTGATGTGCGCGCAGTTCGGGGTGGCGCCGTCATGCGATCTGGACCGGCCGCAATTCGATGCGGTCTACGATGGGGCGATTCGCTACGTCGATCAGAGTGTTCAGGATCTCCTCGCTCAGTTAAGCCAGCGCGGCCTGCTGGAGAATACGATCGTCGTCTTTACCTCGGACCATGGGCAGGAACTCGGAGAACATGGCATATACGGGCACCAGAAGTCGCTCTTCCGGGAAGAGATCCAGGTTCCTTTGATTATCTCCAAGCCCGGCCTGGTTCCTGCTTCTGTCCGTGTGCCGACACCGGTGAGCATGACCGACCTTTCCGCAACGATTCTGGACCTGATTGCCCCCGATGAAAAGCCGGCATTGCCTGGACGATCGCTGGCGACACTTTGGCGCTCCGGCGAAACGGTTTCCGGCTGGCCGGAACCCATCTCGGAACTCGCAAGAAATCATGGGTTTGATACCGCCGCTCCCAATTACGACAGCCCGGCTCGGTCGATCGTGACTCCCGAGTGGCATTACATTTACCAACAAGGCAGAGATTTCTTGTTCAACTGGAAGACCGACCCCGATGAAGCGCACGATCTGAGCGCCGCTCATCCCACCGAATGCGCTGCCTTCCGGGCGCGCATGCAAGCGTCGGAAGGGATCACTCCCAAGCCAAACTAGCTGCTCTCGGCCCTCGCAGGGCATTTTGCCCTGCATGGGGTCTCTGGTGCGCCACAATCGGGCATGAGACGCTGACATTTGAATGCAGGACGGTCAACCTTTTTGGTCCCCTCGCGTCGGTATTTCAGAGAGTTCTTGAAGTACCCAGTGCAAGAATCGAGTATGTGAAACTGCAACCTCGTATGTGCTAAGGTTTCGTGAAAGGGAAGTGGATTCCGGCCGTCAACTCAAAAAAAACAGGGGGCAGGGTTTTGCGAAAGCTATATGTCTATTTAGCTGCGTCGTTGACAGTGCTTCAGGTACTGGCTGTGCTCTGCGCTCTGGAGCAACCTGCATATGCATATGTTGACCCGGGCTCCGGGCTTCTCGCGTTTCAAATCCTTGGCTCGACCTTCGCGGCCGGTATATTTCTGCTTCGCAGACAGCTGCGCCGTCTCTTTGGAGGCAAATCCGCAAAAGAGGGCAAGGACGAACCAAGCAAATGATCCCCGGTTTATTGAACGCACAGGGGACTTTCCGTGATCCCAAGGGCCGGCTTTACCGGGACGGAGATCGGATTCTGCGTGAGGTCTATGCTCAGGATGCACCTTCCTCCTTGGCATGGCTCAAATCTCCACTTGCTCAGCGGTGGGCTGAACAACGCCGCATGGTGCCAACCAGGATTCTTGCTTCAGAACCCGGGCAATCGGCATTGCTCGAACATGAGCGTATTTTTTTCCCCTCCTACCCCTGGGAATGGACGCCAGGCCAATGGATAGATGCCGCTACGCTGACTCTCGATTTATGCGAAGAGGCACTTGACGATGGGTTGATTCTCAAAGACGCAACCCCGCTCAACATCCTCTTCTCCGGTCCTCGTCCAATCTTTGTGGATGTGCTGTCGTTTGAGCCTCGTGATCCACATAGCCCAATCTGGCTTGCCTACGCGCAATTCGTGCGAACCTTCCTGTTGCCGCTCTGCGCATACCGCTACCTCGGCTGGCCCCTGGCGGCAACACTGCAACGCCGCGACGGTTACGAACCCGCCGATCTGGCTCCTTTTCTGCCCCTGCTCCGCCGCTGGCTTAGCCCCGTCCGCTCTCTGGTCACACTACCGCTCTTGCTTGAGAAGAGTGCCAAGGCTAGCGGCAAACGGCCACAGACTTCAGAGGAACTGGCTGACTTCTCAGTGCGCCGCCTCCTGCGTTCCACGCGTAAGCTGCTCCACGCGCTGGCCCCTTCGGCTCGTTCCTCGCGATGGAGCGCCTATACCCAGACGGCCGCCCACTATAAGTCCGCCGATCACGAGGCCAAGCAAACTTTTGTTCGCAGCGCGCTCGATAGGAGCCGGCCCGCCCGCGTTCTCGACGTCGGAGCAAATACAGGCGTCTATTCCCGCATCGCTGTCGAGAGCGGCGCCAACGTGGTGTGCTGGGATATCGATGTACAAGCCGCCGATCTAAATTGGAAAACCGCGCACGGCGCCGGGCTATCAATCCTCTCAATCGTTGCGGACTTGGCCCGCCCCACCCCGGCGATCGGATGGCGCAACCGTGAAAACGCCAGTTTGCTCGACCGGGCTAAAGGTCAATTCGACTGCGTCCTCATGCTGGGGATCATGCATCATTTACTGGTTGCCGACCAGATTCCCCTTATCGCCGTCATCGACCAGTTGCGCGAGATTTCCACCCGATGGGCCATCATTGAATGGGTACCGAAGGAAGACTCCCAGTTCAGCGAGCTTTGCCGTGGACGTGAAGCGCTTTATAGCCATCTGACCGAAGAGTATTTCGTTCAAACCGTCTCAACCAAATTCGCGGTTCGCGGCCGTGACCAGATCCCGAACGGCCGCTCTATTTGGCTCGTGGAGGCGGTTGCTTGAAGATTCGGATTCTACGGGAGGCAGTTGGCGAAGCGCTTTTGCTGGTGCCTTACTAATGGGGCGCACGGGCCTGTTCTGCTCATCTATTTTCCCGGGCAGAGTTCCGGGATTGATGTAAATCCTGTCCAGCCTGAGTTGCTGGAGCACGACATCGTCGCAGATGTGTTGCTCGGCAAAATGAATAACCCCGAAGCTCTGACGGCCTTCCTGGCGCGACAGGGCCACTGAGGAGTCGACTCAAGAAACGGGAATAATCGCGCGCAGAAGCGGCGCACTCCGGAAGACTCTGACAGCGAGGTCGGGAAGTTCGACCTGCTTGGTTCGGTCTGGCCCGTTTGGCACTTTCTCGAGTGCAGCGCCCGGGCTCGACAAACAGCAAAATGCAAAATATGGGACGGCAACACGGTCGCTCGGCCCGTTTGACATGCCTGCATCCATATGGAAAAATCATGATTCTAAAGGCTTGCCGTCATCTGTGGGTCCCTTTCTGGGAATCGCGCCGCTAACCATCGATCCTGCCTCCATAACTCGCCAAAGTCGCCCAGATAATCTATACAGCAAAAGGGCTTTTCAGTCGTGAAAGAAGGATTCATGTCGCTTTCGGGTTCGCGGGCCAAAACAGAGAGCGACGCGGGCGGCTGGTCGAACTCGCTGCTCTCATTCTGGAGAAGAGAATTCGGAAGAACCGACCCGACTCGGGTTGGCGACCTTGTGTTCTTCCCCATCTGTATCTCCGCGACTTTCGGGGTGATCACAGGCGTTTGTTTCGCGGCCCGTGCGCGTTTTCTCGATCCTGCATTTGTTGCCTACTCGATTGGCGTCGATGTTGGCCTTCAAATCGTCATCCTTTTGCTTGCATTACTGCTTGCATTCATTACCCGAAGGAGGGTCTGGTCGGGCGTACTGTTTGCCATCGGATTCTTCTGCTTACTGGCAATTCCGGATTTCGTCAAGCTCGTGCTGCCAGGCGTAGCTCACCTCCTGGCGTGGTTCATTGGATTGCTGGGAGCTTTCCAGATTGTTCGGGCCGTCAACCGTAATCGACACAGCCGGTTCGCGCTCTGGATGATTGCCGGGCCCGCACTCGTGGCGGTGTGCGTTCTGGCCTATGCGCCGGTGCGCGAAACCTCTCAGCGGGCCACGCTTCCGGCGCCGCTGAACACGCCCAATGTGCTCATCATCATTGTCGATACCCTTCGCGCGGACCACCTGTCTCCATACGGATACGCCCGCGATACAAGCCCCTACGTGAACCAACTGGCGCAGCAGGGTGTTCTTTTTGAGCACGCAATCGCGCCGTCGTCCTGGACTCTGCCCTCCCATGCTTCCATGCTGACGGGGCTCTACCCTTACCAAACCGGGGTGGAAAACGATAAAGATATCCTCTCAGGAAGTTTGCCAAACCTTGGCGATGCAATGGAGAGCCGCGGGTATCGAACCGCGGCGTTTTCAGCCAACTATTACTTCTTCTCCAGAAGCCGCGGCTTTATCCATGGCTTCACGCACTTTGAAGACTACGCGCAGAGCATCGGAGGGATCCTCGAGAAAGTCCCCCTGAGCCAGTTCATTCTCAAAAAACTCTCCCAATCCACCTGGGGATGGAAGACCGCGTTTTTCGGCGTCAAGAATGCCGCCAATGCTGAGCAGATCAACGAAGATGCGATGGACTGGATTGAGACGGGGCGCCGGCCTTTCTTTGTCGTGCTGAACTACATGGACGTTCACGCGCCCGTACTTCCTCCCGAGCCCTACCTGCACATCTACACCAAAAGGACAGACGCCTGGAACGAAAGCCTCCACTTTGATTCAACCTGCTACAACGTGCCAAAAGAGCTGTGCGAAACGGAGCGGCCGGAGTTCATCGACACATACGACGGGGCTATCCGCTACGTGGATTTGAGCATCCAGCATCTGCTCTCTCAGTTGAACGACCGCGGCATTCTGCGGAACACGATTGTCGTTTTTACTTCAGACCACGGGCAGGAGTTCGGAGATCACCTCCTTTGGGGTCATCATAAGTCGCTCTACCGGTCAGAGATTCAGGTCCCTCTGATTATCTGGAAACCGGGGCTGGTTCCGCCATCGGTCCGTGTGCAAACTCCGGTCACCACGACCGACATTCCCGCAACGATTTTGGATCTTACTTCCAGCGGGGACAACCAGGCCGATAACTTGGCGCTGCCGGGCCGCTCGCTGGCGGCCCTTTGGAACTCCAGCCAACCTGTTTCCGGCTGGCCAGAACCGATCTCCGAACTAGCGCGGCTTCATTGGTTTGATAAGCGTGCTCCCAACTATGACAGCCCGGTTCGGTCGATTGTGACGCCGGAGTGGCACTTTATCCGCCAACAAGACAAAGATCTCTTGTTTGACTTGAAGACCGATCCCGATGAAACGCATGATCAGTGCTCCAACCAACCTGCCGTATGCACAGCCTTGAGGTTGCGCTTGCAAGCGGCTGAAGGCAGCCAGACACAGGTACACTGACACTTGGGTTTGTCCGGGACCTGAGGATTGCGACCAGCGTGTCTTCTCGCGGCGCCGCCAATAGCAGGTCATCCTCGATCAAAGGGAGCTGGAATACACAATGGGAGAACTTAAGACGGGCGTCACCGTGCTGCTCACCGGGTTTTCCGCGGCGGGAAAATCCACCATCGCCGGCGTCCTTGCACGTTTGCTCGAGGAACCGCCGTTTGAGCGCAAACCATTTCTTCTCGATGGCGATGTGGTGCGCAAGATGCAGTCGGCGGGGCTGGGCTTCTCAAAAGAAGATCGGAACACCCATATTCGACGGGTTGGCGCCCTGGCCGCGGAACGCACCGCCAAAGGCGATTTTGTGATCTGTGCCGTAATCGCACCCTACGATGAAGCTCGCAAAGAGGTGCGGCGCATGGTGGAGCGCGAGGGCCGGTTTGTTCTGGTCCTGGTGGATACCCCTCTTATGGTTTGCGAAGAGCGCGACCCCAAAGGCCTGTATGCCAAGGCTCGCTCCGGTGCGATCGAACACTTTACGGGGATCTCCGATCCCTACGAAGTTCCGACGGATGCGGAGCTCACCATTGACACCACGGCTACCACTCCGGAACAAGCCGCACGCAAAATACTTGATTTTTTGGCCCCAAATTGAAATATTCAGATCAGCAGTTATTACCAAAGTCCCGGTGCACGAAGTAGTGGTACTATATATAATCCATTCATGTTAGAGGCTCTTGCGGAGGGCAAAAGCG
>Ga0302324_100008330_pt1 | contig 21906 bp, 13 predicted proteins | sample Palsa_T0_1_FD_201949 | JGI IMG/M metagenome (GOLD analysis project Ga0302324, IMG submission 201949) | Peat permafrost microbial communities from Stordalen Mire near Abisko, Sweden - Palsa_T0_1 | ecosystem: Environmental > Terrestrial > Soil > Palsa > Peat permafrost | place: Sweden: Abisko...
GACGGGACCAGCGAGGAGGTGGATCTGGCAGAGCTTGCCGACGTCAGTTAGAACAACAGCAACAGATTGGTGTGGTGGTCGTCGTTACACCACGCGTCTGGACGTGGCCGAAACGCTCCTGGGAAGCAAGAACCCGACGGCGAACCTTCGTCGCAACACTCGTCTCACTCATGCCAAACACTATACCTGGCTAGGCTATAACTCGATACGAGAAACCGTCAAATGCAATCCCAAATAGGGAGAACCGACAGAGTGCCCTCAGCTGATCCCAATGTGCCGACACGTGCTGAAACGAGGTAAGAAACAATGCATCGCCATTGTTGCGACCAAGAGCATCTTCAGTTCTCGCCAAGGCGGGGGTCGGTCTGGATCGATCCTCAGCGGATGAGATGGACCGTTCGATAGCCATGGATGGAGACGCCGTGGTCGGGGTGGTCACAAGGGCGACCGTCCCAACAATGACCCGCTTCGTCCCTACCGCGACGCCCATCTGGGATATCTCGCGTCCAATAGCCACATCGAATTCCGGGTAGTTCGACGCGCTGAATCTGCTCACAGTTCGCTCTCATTGTTCAAGCTTCTCCAGGTCTTAATTGGGGTTACTGGAAGAGGACCCCACGGGTTCGCGCCATTCCCTGTCTCTTGAGACACGCACCGCATTGTGGCGACCACGGGCATGACGGGCATTTCGAGCTAAACGGCGCCTCCTCACTGCAGACCTCCGCCTTCTGGTGAAGAACAAGATCGCCAAGAGGGACACGATGCTGGCAAAGCCCGCTCCAAGCATGGGCCACGGAGCAATGAGAAGTTCGATCGGGTGGGTCTCGTATGATCTGACCCGTTGACCTGAGACAGCATCGCTGACTATGGCCCGCAAAGTGGGCCGACCGAAAAGGGGCACATTCGACCAGGTGGCCGTGAGTGTGGCCCGTCCCGACGGAAGGACGTAGGCGTCGGGCGGACCAAGGGAAAGCGATGTGCGTCCTGGTCCGGTGCCTATCTGCACGACACCGTTGAGGGTGACGAGTACATTCCCAATGTTGGAGACTTCGATCTTGAGTTCACGTTTCGCACCGCCGCCGCTCACCAGAAGCGGGCCGATCCTCAAACGAGGGAAGGCGCGACCGATGACGGTGATTTGAACGACAAGCGCGACCCTGGGCACGACTGTGAGCCCATTGGCCATTTTGGGTGTGGTGAGCGGTGCAGCGACTACTGTCGAGAGGTAGTCGCCAGGTGGCGTTCCTTTCGGGACATTCACAGAAAAATGGTCTTGCTGTTGGGCGTTCGGGGGCAGGTGCAGCGTGTTCTGGGCCAGACGGACCCAGGAAGTGGCGCCGATCGTTCGTTGCCCAGGTTCCCCGGGGGCAAATCCCCCTTCAGTGGTCGTGAGCAAGTTGGCTGTATAGACGCTCAGGACAAGCGGAGTGTGAGTGAAGTTGTAGACCGTCGCCGCATCGTGCACATGACCTCCGGCCGGCAAGGCGTACGTGAAATGTCCCGGGCGAAGGGTCGTCGTGCCCGTGAGGGCCGGACGGAGTCCAAAGAACGGACGAGGCGCACCCGCCGCGGCCACTGTGGAGTTGAGAATCACAGCAAGCGCGGCCAGGGCGACTGCCGCCAGCACCACGGCGAACGCGCCCCGGCGACCTCGGGGAGGGCCATGATCGGCCGCCCCCGTACAGTGGTCGGCCTTCTCCGTGGTCCGCATTAGTACGCCGACTTCCCTCATTCAGCCGATGACGTTGTACTGCAGCGTCCCGCTGTAGGAACCAGCGGCTTGGCCGGGGGGAACATTCAAAGTGATGGTGTTCGTGGGCTGAGTCCAGCCGCCTTGTGTTGCCGCAGGGGCCATGAAGAGCGAGAGGGGGCACGAGTAGGACACGCCAGCGACCGTGTCCCCCGAACCGCCGCAACCAGCGAAGTCGAACGGCCCCGTTGCGCCCGCCGTCGGGACCGTACCCGTCCCACTGGTGGCGGTGAGGGCGGAGGGGCTGTAGGCGAGATCGCTCACCGGAATGGAGTTTGCGCCCGAAGTCATGTCGGTGGCCGACACGCTCGCCGACCAGCTCGACCCGTCGCCGAGGGTATTGGTGAAGGTAATAGCCCCGGCGTTGGCCGGCCCGCTGGAGGAACCACCGTCATGGGTGCCGAAACCGATCGAGGGCTGCGCCAGCGCAATCGAAAGCGTGCCGGCAGGAACGGTCACTGTGAGCCCCTGCGTTTGCGTCGCCGTTGTGCTCAGCGACAAGGTCCCAATGCGGTCGCCCGAGTACTCAGTGAACCAGACCGCGCCGTTGGGGCCCGTGGTAATGCCGAAAGGTTCCGCATCGGCGCTGATGCCGGTGGAGTACTCGGTGACCGACCCCGCAGGTGTGATCCGGCCGATTCGGTCACCACTGAGCTCGGTGAACCACAGGCTGCCGTCTAGACCGGCGGTGATGCCGTGGGGATTTCCTCCCGCCGAAATTCCCGTCGAGTATTCAGTGACGACACCCGACGGGGTGATCGTCCCGATCCGGTTCCCGTTCGCCTCGGTGAACCACAGGTTGTCATCCGGCCCCGTCGTGATGTCGTAGGGTGACGCACCGGCGGAGATTCCCTCTGCGTACTCAGTCACCTGCCCTGTTGTCGGGTCGATCTTCCCGACCTGGTCGGCGCTGGCCTCGGTAAACCACAGGTTGCCGTCAGGACCGGCGGTGATGTCGTACAGCCCGGCGTCAACGCTGATGCCCGCCGAGTACTGCGTGACGACTCCAGCCGGTGTGATCCTTCCAATCTGGTTACTGCCAAGCTCGGTGAACCACAGGTTGCCGTCCGGACCGGCCGTGATGCCGAAAGGGTCGTCGCCGGCGGCGAGGGGGTACTGCGTGATCACTCCCGCCGGGGTGATCATCCCAATGCGGTTGCCGTTGTACTCGGTGAACCACAGGTTGCCGTCGGGGCCGGCCGTGATGTGGTAGAGCCCAGCTCCGGGGCTAAGGCCCGTGGAGTACTCGGTGATCGTCCCGCTCGGGGTGATCTTGCCGATGCGGTCACCGACCGTCTCGGTGAACCACAGATTGCCGTCGGAACCGGTCGTGATGTCATAGGGGAATGCGCCTGCCGTGATGCCGGCTGCATACTCCGTAATCGTCGCCGTCGTTGTCGCGCTGGCCCGCACGATCAGTTGGGTTACGAGCACGCCACCGATTGTGGCGACGAGTAGGCAGGCAATCACGAACCGCCGAGCCACGGAAACTCGTTCAGCCACCGTGCTTCCTATCCGGTGATGTTGTGCTGAAGTGTTCCGCTGTAGGAGCCGGCGACCTGGCGCACCCTCGTCTAGTGAACGTGGGAGCCCGCCGGTCTGCGGCCACGGGAGCAAAGGGCGTCACAGCGTGGTGGCCGCCCAAGCGACGCCGGGCCGGGGATTCGGTTCAACCGAACCCGAAGCGGCACAGTACGCCGCGGCATGGAGCGTTCCCGATCGCTGCGTGACTCGGACCATCACCCCATAGGTGACCGAGGCGCCGGGAGCCAGAGTCGGGATCGACCAGTAAAGATATCCGAAGAAGTCCCCGCCGGGCGGTGTGGCGGATATGACCCTCACCCCCGGGGGAAGGAAGATGCCCGAATCGACTTGCTGGGCTGGATCAGGGCCGGCGTTGGTCACCACAACGGTGTAGGAGAAAGTGGACCCTGGACCGGCGGCCGAGGGCGCCAACAAGGCAACTGAGAGGTCAGCGCGGGCAGGCACATCGATGGTCACCGTGGCCGTGGATTGCCCGGCGGAGTTCCCCAGGGTGTAGGTGAAGCTATCGACGCCCACGAACCATCGTTGGGGTGAATAGGCGAACGAGCCATCGGCCCGAAGCGCGAGGTTGCCGTGGGAGGGGTTCGTGTGAGAGATGATGCTCGCCCCGTTGACGGTGTCGTTAGCCAACACCCCGTGGGCGGCACTGACCGCCAGCGGGTCCCCGATGGGTGTCCAGTAGTGGTGGGCCACCGCCTGCGGCGCCCCAGTGGAGGGCGAGGCCACCGTAAGCGAGACGGTGTTGGTCGAGGGCGAACTCATGTAGTTCCCGTCGGTGTCGCGAAAAGCGGCGGAAATAGTTGGGTAGCTCCCCACACCGAGGGTGGTGGACGTCGGACACGTGGTAGCCGGCAAGGTGAAGCTGCACAAGAGAGTAGAGCCCGATGCCATCACCACCGTGCCCGAGGCGCCGCGTGGCAGCCCTGACTCCGCCAACGTGGCACTGTCTCCGTGTGGGATAGATGCGGAGCCCGACCCGTTTAGGGTTATCGAGAACTGTGAGACCGCAGGGTTGACCGTCACCGCGCCCCCTACGAATGAGATCGCGTAGTTGGGATCGATCGCTCCCGAACAGCTCGACGGATACGGGGATCCGGACACCGGCGAGGTATCGGTGGCCGTTGTTGAGCACGTCGGCGCCACAGAGAGCGACGCGGCACTGTCGTCGTTCACGAAACCGGAGTAACCGGCCGCGATGGTCGGCACGGAGCCGCCGTAGGTCATTGCGGTACTAGAGGCAGTGACGACGAGTGGTGCGGGAGTGACATCCTGGTTTCCCGAGAGGTCTCCACCGCTGGTGAGAGAGGCGCCGTCCCCGCTATAGGCAGCCGCAAGGGTATTCACTCCTGGAGGCAGAGACGAGGTAGCGCATGTGGCCTGCCAGCTTCCGGCCACGTCGGCAAGAGGCTGGGTGGCGCACCCGCTGATCGGCGTCGCAGACCCGTTGGCGAAGAAGGCCACGCTGCCTCCGCCGTCAGATGACGACACGCTGGCCGTGAACGTCACTGACTGGCCATACGTGGAGGAGTCGGCCGAAGACGAGACGGTCGTGGTGGTGGGGGTGGCCGACACCGTCACGGCGAACGGACCCACCGTGGTCGGGCCAACCGAGTCGGTGGCGGTGACCGAATACGTGAAGGATGTGGTGCCTGGCGGGGGCGTGCCGGTCACTGTCCCTAGTGCCGGATCGATGGTGAGCCAGGAAGGAGCTCCCGAGGCGAGGGAGTAGGTCGGCGTACCTGATGCGACGAACCCATAGGTGTACAGCTCGCCCGGAGGCGTACTGAGGGGTGGAGTGTCGGCCGAGAACACCGGAGCCGACCCGGTAGTCGTACTGACGAGGGCGGGGCCACCGGGATCCACGATCGTTCCCGAAGAGTCGGCGGTGAGGGTCAGCGTGACTGTCGAGCCGCCGTTGGAGAAGTTTGCAGACGAGCTGAAGTCCGTCCACGACCCGCTTTCGTACTTGTAGTAGTTCGTAGCTGGCGCTGAAAGGTTCAGAGTGACCTTCGCAGTCTCGTTCAGGCTTAATCCCGTGATGACGAAACTAATGATCCCGTCCGGGAAGCTGACGCCGGGCGGTGGCGCAGGCAGGCTCGAAGCGGGAACGACGTTCAAAGCGGCGACCGTGGCGCCGCGTGGAGCATTAAGGGTTACCGAGTTTCCCGCTCCCACCACGTTGGCGACGTTGGGGGGGGCCACGGCGATAGCATCCGGCCCATAGAGTCCGACGCCAAGAGTAAGGGGCGCCCCTCCGCCCGCCGGTATCTCAATTACACGGTTGTCGCCCGTGTCGGCCACGAACAGGTCGCCGAACTGATCGACGGCAACCCCTTCGGGCATCGATAGATTGCTCACCACAACAGTCTCCGCTCCGGGCTCTCCGTAGCGATCCGCGGGCACCTCGATCACATCGCCACCAGCAAGGTTGGCATCGGAGATGTAGACGTCGCCGCTCGTGTCGACTGCTACTCCTGCCGGATTGGACAGCCCACTCGCAACCACAAGCTCGGCGCTGGCCTGATCGTACGACCCCGAGGGCACCTCGATCACGTCTCCGTTCTCTAGCGCGACAAAGACGTCATCATTACCGTCGACCGCCACCCCAACTGGGGCAACCCCGCGAGGCGTGGCGAGTCCGCTGGCGACCACCACCTGAGGACCCCCGCCATCAGGCACCTCTATGACCTGACCATTGGTCTCGCCGGTGGTACCGCTAGTAAGAGCAGAGATGAAGACATTGCCAAGACGGTCCACCGCTACTCCTGCCGGATCGAACAGCCCGGACGCAAAGGTCTTACTGCCGCCCATCGCGGGGTACTCCGTGACGCCGCCGATATCATTGACGGCAAAAATATCGCCGTCGGAATCGACAGCTAATCCGGCCGGGGGGGTCAACAAGTTGGGGAGTATGGTCAATTGACCAGAGCCGCCGCCGCCAGCGGGCACCTCGACAATAGCCTTAGGAGCCATAGGAGCAAATCCCTCAGAGATGTAGACGTCATCGGGGATCGGGGGAGCAGCGAGGTCTTCGATGACCCTGTTGGCTCCGTAGTCAGACACGAAGAGATCCCCGGCTGGGTCGACCGCCAATCCCAACGGGTCGAGCAGGCCGGTGAGAGGCAACGTCACCTGAGTGCCACCAGATAGTAGTTCGACCACCTGAGATGTCTCACCGTCGATGGCGAACACGTCACCAGCCGCGTCGACACCCACCGACTGAAGCGATCCAACGCCCGAGGGTGCCAAGGTCACCGTTGGGCCAACTCCCTTTGGCAGCTCGAGAATATCGTTGTCGTCACTGCCGTCGGAGACGAACACATCCCCTGACGGGTCAACGGCAACACCGGTGGGATCAACCAGACCCGTAAAGTCGAGCGTCTTCTGCGGGCCGCCTATCGGCAGTTCGACGACCCTGTGGTTGTCGTGGTCGACCACGTACACGTCGCCCGCGGCGTCGACCGCGACGGCCGTCGGATAGTGAAGACCGTTAAATGCAAGCTCTTGCTGGGTGCCCCCCGTCAACTCCCACACTTCGTCGTCCCCACCGTCGGTGACGTACACGCTCCCGCTCGAGCCCACCGCCACTGCGGTGGGCTGCTCGAGTCCGCTGAATCCGAGGACCTTCTGGGCACCAAGCGCCGTGAGCTCCACGACGCGATCGTTGTTGGTGTCCGCCACGAAGACGTCCCCGCTGGAGTCGACCGCCACGCCCATCGGCCCGTCGAGGCCGACGAAGTTAAGCGTCTGTTGTGGTCCGCTCGGGATACCGGCTTCAACTGGCATGGACAGAAAAAACGTCGAAGCGATGCACCCGAGGACCAGCGATCCCACTAGCCATGTTCGATATCGAGGACGTGTATGCACTAGGTCAACCTTTTCGGGGCGTCTCATGTTGGGAGAAACAACGCCAGCGAGATCTGCGTCCCGGCTCTCAGCGATTTCGTGAAGGCGATCCTGCCGATCGACCCTTCCTTACATGGGTGTGGGTCCCTAAATTTAAGACAATCCCGGATCAGTGCCCGTATCGAAGCGCGACCGAGGGACATAAGAACGATCGCGGTTCTCGCAGGAGATGGTGCGCTGGTCGACGACGGGATGGTGAGAGCTGGCAACTCTCGATGAGAGCGATCCGACAAAGGGTGGCCCCTGGTAACGAACTCGTTCTGCAACCGGGTCATCCGGTGATGCTGTATTGAAGCGTTCCGCTGTAGGAGCCAGCGGCTTGGCCGGGCGGAACACTTAAGGAGACGGTGTTATCCAGTTGCTGCCAGTCACCTTGCGCCGTGGTGCCGTTCACGATCGGGGCACTGAAGAGCGAGAGTGGGCAGGAATAAGAGGTACCTTGTACTGCGTCACTCCCACCCTGACAGCTGAAGGTGAAGGGACCCCCGGTTCCCGCCGTCGGGTTCCCGCCGTCGGGGGCGGTGTCCCCCGGTTGGATTATCACCGGCGAGGGAGTGTAGGTGAGGTCGGTAGCCGAAATAAAGGAGTTCTGGCCGTTGCCGAGGTCCGTAGCCGATACGCTGGCCGACCAGCCCAGCCCATCGTCGAGGGTGTTGGCGTAGGTGAGGGGGCCAACGCTGACAGGTCCGCTGGCACTGCCCCCGCCGACGCTCTCTAGATCGATCGAGCTCAGTTGAAGGGCGATTGACAGGGTGCCCGCCGGGACCGTCACTGTCATGCTCTGGGTCCCCGACGCTCCCGTCGCCCCTGCCTCTACGGGGAGGGCAAGCACGCCGAACAGCACGATCACGAGGAGACCGGCGACTCGCGGACGGCGCGTAGCTTGACTCATGTGAAGCTCCCTCTGCTTTATCACTTAACCTGGACCTGCGGACGCGCGCGAACAACGTGACGACTCACCGAGCGTGCACCGGCGCCCGGTTATGACTGACAAGCACCTGCAAGCAAGATGACAGGAGGTGCGCCCCCTAACATCGGGGACGCCCCCTAATTTTTAGATTACGGATCTCTTCAGATAACAGCGATGTAGTTTGCCCGCGGCCTCATTGCCCATGCACTTGCTCAATGTGATCCACTCGGAACAGGAGGTCTCCTGACTAGGGAGTAGGACAATTCGCACACAGCGCCACGTCTTTGTAAGACTTTTTGGATCGGCGTTCCTTTCGGTGACCGATGTGCGGCGAGAGGGCGCCAGGCGGGCTCATGTGAGTAAGCACAACGACGTCGACCAGTTCAGCGAGCGAGAGGCTTCGCTCGAGGCGCCGCCATCTGTCGAGGTCCTTTGCGACGCTCGGTATCCAATCACGGCGCGAGCTGATGACGTCCTGGCAGCGTGTCGAAGAGCCTGCACTGGCCGAGGTCGATGGGAAACCGTCCTGAGGTTCGCTCAGCCCGATGCCCGTAGGGCCGCCCCACGGCGGAATAACTTCGTCACGCCCATGAGCTCCATGAACCACGGGTGGAGGCCGGGAGCGATGGCCTCCAGTGCCAACAGGGGCCGCAACGGGGTGGGGTTCACCACAATCTCAGCCCGGTCCTTGCGGATGGACGTCAGCAGAGCGGCCGTGACATTCGCCGGTGTGCTGACACCAAGAATGCGGTTGGAAGTGAGACCTTGCTCGGCGAATCGGGCCCACATTCCGTCATCAGCGACGAAGCCCGGGCAGAGCACTGAGCATCCGACCCCTGAGCCGCGCAACTCGCTTCGCAAGGCCTGAGTGAACCCGACGAGTCCGAACTTGCTGGCGGAATAGGCGACCTCAAATGGCGTGCCTGACTTCCCCGCCGCCGAGGCGATGTTGACGACGTGACCTTGACCGCGACGGACCATGGCCGGCAGGACATCCCGGGTCAGGAGCATCGGTGCCAGGAGATTGACGCTGATCGTGTGCTCGATCTCGGCGAGATCCTGGGTGGAGTAGAAGGACGCGAATTCGACGCCGGCGTTGTTGACGAGGATGTCAATGGGACCGAGTTCGGCCTCCGCGTGTTGGACGAGGTGGGCTCGTTGGTCGGCGTCAGCCACGTCGCAAGGGACGGCGATGCATTTACCGTCGATCTCGTCGCGGACGGCGGCCAGCTCGGTGACCGAACGGGCCGCAAGCGTCAGCACCAACCCCTCTGCGGCGAGAGCTCTTGCCATGTGTACACCTAGGCCACGTGAGGCTCCGGTCAGGACGGCGTGGCGACCTGCGAGGTTCTCCATCCGCTGATGATGCGTCGGGGGTAACAACAATGCAAACGAGGCTTTGGGATAGCGCGCAGTCTCGCGGCGCAGCATCGGGAACAATCTCCACCCCAGAGAAACAGTGGATGTCGACGTAGAATCGCTCCGTGGCGGCAACGAGACGACTGACATTGAGGCCACGGCGCGGGGTCGCACGGCGAAAATGGTGAGGCTCTGGGAGCGCGGGTCGGCTCGGCGAGGCATCAGCCGGAGGTTGCGCATGGCTCGGGCCGGCAATGGCGGTGTGCTGTTCGTCGTGGCGGAGCCCGGCTTGGGCAAGACGACGATCTTGACCGAGGCGAGCTCGCGGGCGGACGCCGAGGGCTTCACGGTCGCACTCGCGGGTTGTCCGCAAGGGGCGGAGTGGTTCCCCTTCGGGCTTCTTAATCGTCTCCTCGGCCACCTTGGCGCGCCGGGAGTCGCCCCAGGAGAAAACCCCGCCGGTTCTTTGGAGGCTCGGGTCTATCGCTATGCAGGCCTACTCGAGTGGCTGCGTCACGATACCCGACGCCCTTTGCTGCTGGCGGTGGACGATCTGCATTGGGCCGACCCCGACTCGGTGGAACTCTTGGCTCTGGCCGGCCACCAGCTGAGCGGCTTGGGCGTGGCCCTTGTGGCCACGTTGCGCCCGTGGCCGGGAATAGCCCTCGAGCGTGCCCAACTGCTCGCCCAGGAGGGCGTGGCAGACCTCGAATGGTTGGAGCCACTCTCAGACCAAGCGGGCGCAGTGCTGTTGGAGGACCGTCTCGGCGGCGCGACACCAACGGGATTCATCGAGAGGACGGTCGACTCTTGTGCAGGCAATCCTCTGCTGCTCGTGGAGGCGGCCGCGGCGTGGCGCCGAGGGGAAGACCCTCTAAGCGGGTCGAGCACAATCGCCGAGCGGCTACTGCCACGCTTTGCCGGGGTTGACGCGAATGCCCTGCGCTGGGCTCGCGCCGCGGGAATCCTTGGGACCCGCTTCCATCTCGGTCTCGTTGCCCAATTGGCCGGTCAGACACAACACGTAGCGACGAACGCCATTGAGGCATTGACTTCGGCCGGGCTGCTGCGTGCCGCGCCGGGCGGCACAGCGGAGTTCGTCCATCCCCTATTTCGCCAGGCTCTCTACGAGGACATTGCCCTCCCGGTGCGACGGGCTCTACACAGCCAGGCGTTCCGGCTGATCATCGACTCCGGCGGCGATCCCGCCGAAGCCGCACCCCACGCCCTAGCGGCTGAGATAAGTGGTGACCGGGACGCGGTCGACGTACTCGCCAACGCTGGCCACGCCGCCTTGGCGGCGGGGGCCGCATCGACTGCAGTCGAGCACTTCGAGGGTGCGCTTCGACTCGGGGGATCGGCCGCACCCAAGGAGCTTCGACTTGCATTGACGCAAGCCTGCGTAACCAACTGCAACCTGACCGGTGCCGAAACTGCAGTGCAGAGCTTCCTGGACAGCAGCCGCCTCAGTGACCCCGAGCGGGTGGGCGGGCTACGGATGCTGGCCGAGGTCATGATGTTCTCGGGGCGCTACCCGGAAGGCAAGCGGTGCTGCGAGGATGCCTCAAACCTCGCCGCGGGATTCGACCCCAACTTGGCCATCGAAGTGCTTCTCGACGCCAGCTTCCTGGGCTGGGTCTTCGAAGGGGTCCGCCCGGCCAGACAGACGACAGGCCGAATTCTGAACATGCTCGACCAAACGCCCACGGCCGATCCGGCTCTTCGGGGCACAACCGAAGCCGCCGACAGCTATCTGGGGTTCCTCGGCGGTGAAGTGAGTGATTTGGAAAGTCTCACGGCGCTTGGCCTCGCCCGACTGACGGACGCGCATATTGCCGGAGCCGAGTCGACAAGGGGTTGGGACGTGCTGCTGGACTACGCCGACGCACTCAAGTTCGCCGAGCGCTTCGACGACTGCTCGCAGGCCTGCTCGCTGTGGGCGGAGCAAGCCCAGCGTCGAGGAGCGGCTCTCTCGTACCAGGCGATGACACTCGCTCAGGGCGATAACCTCTGGAGGGTTGGGCGCCTCAAGGAGGCGGCCGATATGTTTGCCGAGGCTGCCGATCTGGCCGAACTGGCCCCGATATCCATTCCCTTCGTATGGCTAGGCATGGCATATCTTTCGCACGAACGCGGGGACGACGATCAAAGCGCTGCGTGGGCCCAGAAGCTCGCCGCCCTTACGGCCTTCATCTCCCCGTTCGAGTACATGGAGCTCTGGTTGGCGTTCTTCGACTGCCGTACGTCTCTGCGGGACGGTCACGTCGACGAGGCCGTGGCCGCGGCGGAGCGGGCTGCTGGTATCGCTGAGCGCTCAGGCATCCTCGAGCCCTGCGTGGTCCCTTGGCACGGACCTGCTCTGGAGGCACATCTGGCAGCCGGGCAGCTCGATCGGGCCAGCGAGCTTTCAGCGTCTCTCGAAAAGATCTGCGCACCCTTGCCGTGCCAAGCCCCGCGTGCAGTCGCTGCCGCCGGTCACGCCGGGGTCGCCTGGCGTCGGGGAGATTTCAGGCAGGCCGAAACCCTCTACCAAAAGGCCCTCTCCCACAATGCGGCTACGCCCATGCCCCTCGCCCACGCCGAGACCCTGATCGCTTACGGTCGCTTTCTCCGCCACAGCGGACGTGTCGTCGAATCCAGGCATGCGTTACACCAGGCCCTCGAGATTCTCGCCGCCACCGGTGCCGTTCGACTCCAACGCGTCGCCACCGAGGAACTCGCTGTGGCCGGTGGCCGGCGCCGTCGGCGATCGAGCACACTGACTCCTCAGGAACAGCGCGTGGTCGACTTGGCCGCAGCTGGGTTAACCAACGGCGAGATCGGCCGGCGACTGGTGATCTCGGCCAAGACGGTCGAGCACCATCTCTCCAGCTCCTACACGAAGCTCTCCATCCGATCGCGTCGGGAACTCATGACTTCCTGGCAGCGGACCGATGACCCCGCGCCGTCCGAAGCCGACGGGAAGAGGTCTTGACCCACGGACCGGGCTTACTGAGTTCGGAGCCATTTTCTGGGACTCATGACCGGCTGACCTGGGGTGATCGTGTGCAGTCCACTTTGGGCATCCGGATATTCAAGGAGGACGACCCTCGGCGCGAGCTTACGGGCGAGCGCGACAGCCCCCTCACCGTCGCCGGCCTGACCGACCACGCGTGGCGTGCCTCATGTGGGACATCCCGAGCACACGGTTGCCTTCCCCTGGACCCCGTTCGGGTTCGGATCAAAGAGAGAACGGGGTGCCAGCGATTTTTGGCGAGCTTGGTTGTCACAGGGCAAGCGGCCGGACGTTCCCGGCCCGTCGGCGAGCTACAGATGCTCGCCTGTTGCTCCCGAAATGTAAGCAACGATGTAAGCAACGGGGGCAGATCTCCCCGGACCAGGCTGAACTTCCCTGAACAATAAGCCCTGGTAGATCGCCTACAGCGGACCACGATGAACGCCCCCGTACCCCAGAAGCCTGACTGGCAGTCAGGAGGTTCGTGGGTTCGAGTCCCATCGCCTCCACTCTGTTGGGCCATCTCAGGATGGATGGTGGACCAGAACTCGGTAGGTCGACACGGTCGTGGAGAACTGCCCGGAGGGCTGCCCGGTTCCAGCCGCAACTGATGTCTGCTCCCGCTCCGCCGGACCGGGCTCCCTCCGACCTAGCATCGGGCTACAAGAACCGTGACCCTGGACCCGTCGACACCACACGAGAGCGGTCGCAGTCGAGGTAGCAATTTTCGACCCGATATAGAGGGGCTGCGCGCAGTCGCCATCCTTGCGGTGGTCGCCTACCACGCCGGCCTCTCGGCCATCCCCGGCGGCTACGTCGGGGTTGACGTTTTCTTTGTGATCTCGGGGTTCTTGATCACCGACCACCTGGGCCGCGAGCTCGCCGAGAGGGGCGGGATCTCCTTCGGCGCCTTCTACGCCCGCCGCGCCCGGCGCCTCCTTCCCTCGGCCCTGATGGTCATCGGGGTCACCGTCGCCGTCTCCTGCGTCGTCCTTCCCCCGCTCCAGGCCATGGTCGTGGCCAAGGACGGGCTGGCCAACGCCTTTTACGTGGGGAACTATCGCTACGCCCTGCAAGCCACGAACTACCTGAGTGCCGGCGGCCCCGCGTCGCCCCTCCTCAACTACTGGTCCCTCGGGGTGGAGGAGCAGTTCTACCTGGTATGGCCGGCGCTCCTCTTCGTCGCCTCCCTGGTCTGGTTGCACAACTCCAAACGAACGCGCTGTGCCCCACAGCGCAAGGCCCAGCCCCTCTTCTCGGCCGTATTCGTGGCGATGGCGCTCCTGGCGGCGGGCTCCCTGGCCTTCTCCATCTGGCTGACTCGAGCCAACGAGCCCTGGGCCTTCTTCTCGCTCCCGACCCGGGCCTGGGAACTGGCCGTCGGAGGCCTCCTGGCCCTCGTTGCCCCCCGGCTTGGCCGACTGCCGGCCGGTGGGACGGCTCTGCTCAGTTGGGCGGGTATCGGGGCCATCATCTTTTCGGCCGTCACCTTCACGTCGGCCACCCCGTTCCCGGGCACGGCGGCCATCGTGCCCGTGGCCGGTGCCGCCGCCGTGGTTGCCGGCGGCTGCGCCCGCCCCCGACTGGGCGCCGCCTGGCTATTGGGCCGTCGGCCCATGCAGCTCATCGGGCGCGTCTCGTACACCTGGTACCTCTGGCATTGGCCGGCACTGGTCCTCGCTCCCTACATCGTCGGCCACCAATTGAGTACGTGGGGCAACGTGGCCGTCTGCGGCCTCGCCCTGGTGCTGGCCGGAGTGACGACGGTGCTCCTCGAACGTCCGCTCCAGCGGGCTCCATGGCTGGCCCGGCCTCGACGCAGCCTCCTTCTGGTGGTGGGCCTGAGCGGGGCCCTCGCCGCCACCATCCTGCTCTCGACGGCGACGCTGCCCTCGCTCACGGGGAGCGGGTACGCCCACGCCATCGCGCTCTCACGGCAGCACCTGGAAGGTGTACTGGGCGGGGCCGAGAACACCAGTAACCCGGCCGCTTCTGCCGCCCAGAATCTGACGAACCAGGTCAAGGTCGACGTTGCCCAATCGGTCGGGATCCAAGACGTCCCGGCCAACCTCACACCGAACCTGGCCGACGCCGCCTCGGACGAGGCGGCGCCCTTCGTCGACGGCTGCTTCGACAGCTTCACCGAGAACTCGGTCAACGCGTGCAACTACGGGGACGTTTCGGCGCCGCCCTCAAAGACCGTCGTCCTCTTCGGCGACTCTCACGCCCTGATGTGGTTCCCGGCCTTCGACAGCCTCGCCAACGAGTACGGGTGGCACCTCATCGCCCAGTCCAAAGCAACGTGCCCCCCCATCGACATCACCGTCTACAGCCCCGATCTCGGCGGGTGGTACACCGGGTGCAACCAGTGGCGGGCCGCCGTGGTGGCCCGGATTGAGGCCCTGCACCCGGCCCTGGTCGTCCTCGGGTTCTCCCGTGAGTACGGCATCCCAGACGACCGTGTCGTGGTGGACGGAGCGGCCTGGATACAGGGTCTGTCCTCCATGATGACGACGTTGCGGGCCAGCGGTGCCCAGGTCGTCTTGATGGGCGACGTCCCCTATCCGCAGAGCGGGCTCGTGCCGGACTGCCTCTCGGCCCATCTCACCGATGCCACGGCCTGCACGATGCCCAAGCAGTACCCCTATTTCAACCCTTCCGGCGTAGGTCAAGAGGAGGCCGCGGCGGCCGCCGCCGGGGCCGGGTACATCGACACCCAGCCCTGGTTCTGTGCCGGCAATACGTGTGCCGTCATTGTCAACAACATCCTCGTCTACCGCGACAACAACCACATCACCGACACCTACGCCTCCTGGCTGACACCCGTCATCGGGGCCGACCTGGAGGTGGTGACAGAAGGACTCTTCGGTACTCCGCCCTAATGGGCCGGACGCCTGGGCCCATGACCGTTCGGGATGTGTGCCTGCCTTGCGCGCCGGTGCGACGTGAGATGTCAGGCCACGGCACGTCGGAAGACACCGGTCGCCCAGGCCACCACGACGACACACAGTGGGCCGAGCACGGCGAATGCCTGCCAGACGGCCGGGTTGGCGTACGCCCCAGCGGACAGGGCCCTGGCTCCCTCTACGGCGTAGTACAGGGGATTGAAGTGAGCCAGCACGCGCATCCAGGTGGGCCCCAGGGTGATCGGCAGGAGCACACCGGCCAAGAGCAGCACCGGAAGGTTCAGGCCGTTGATGATGGCGGCGAAACTGCTGATGTCCTTGGTCACCAGCGCCGTCGCGACCGAGAAGGCCGACATGGTGACCATGAGGAGGCCGAGCAGCACGACGAGGACGGCGAGCCCGCCCCAGTTGATCGAGAAGCCAAAGCCCGTCGCCGCTGCGACCACCACCGCGTCGAAGACCAGCATCATCACCATACCCGACAGCACCGGTCCCATGAGAATGGCGAACCGGCTCGCCGGTGTTACCCGGAGGCGCTCGATCACTCCCCCCTGCAGTTCGAAGATGGTCCCGAAGCCGCCCGCCATTCCGCTGGCGAAGGCCAGCAGGGCAAGGATGCCGGGGAGGAACAGGTCGATGACGCTGACCGAGGACCCGGTCTGCGAGCTCGAGAGGTGCTTGAGCAGCGGCGTGAAGAGGACCAGGTAGAGCAGAGGCGTCGAGAAGCCGACGAACAACCAGACCGGGTTGCGAAGCATCTGGATGGTGTAGCGGTGAAACAGGAGCCAGGTGTCTCGGGTGAGCTTCATGCAGCTGCCTCCGATCCTTCCGCAGCGCCTGCGCTGAACTCGGTGTCGCGCAGCGACCGCCCCGTCTGGCGGAGGAAGACGTCGTCGAGCGTGGGCTCCGAGAGGTTCATGGAGCGAACACCGATCCGCTCGTGGTCGAGGATGCGGAGCAGTTCTGGCAGTGCGGCGCTGCCGTCCTCGACGTAGAGCCGAACCTGGTCGCCGGAGGCGGAGATCTCTCGCACATAGGGCTCCCGCTCCAGGAGGGAGATGCTGCGCCCGACTGACTCGACGTCGTCCTTGAGGGTGATCACGACTGCGTCGCCCGCCACTCGATGCTTAAGGTCACGCGGTGACCCGAAGATGACCGCCCGGCCATGGTCGACGATCATCACACGGTCGCAGAGGACGTCGGCTTCGTCGAGATAGTGCGTGGTGAGCACGATGGTTGTGCCCCTATCCCGCAGGGCACGCAAGTGGTCCCACAGATTGGCCCGGTTCTGCGGGTCGAGGCCGGTGGTCGGCTCGTCGAGGAAGAGGACCTTTGGTTGGTGGACGATGCCCAGCGCGACGTCGAGACGCCGTCGCTGGCCGCCGGAGTACGTCTTTACCCGCCGGTCGATGAAGGCCGAAAGGTCCAAAATGCCGGCCAGCCGGTCGACGCGTGGGTGCACGTCGGACAAGCTCGCGCCGTAGAGGCGCCCTTGGAGGATCAGGTTTTCCCGCCCGGTGGCCAATTCGTCGGCACCACCGAGTTGACTCACATACCCGATGTTCTCCCGTACCTTCCGGGGTTGCTGCGTGACGTCGAACCCGGCAACGGTGGCGCTGCCGCCTCCGATCGGGAGCAGCGTCGTGAGCATGCGCATGGTCGTCGTCTTCCCGGCGCCGTTCGGGCCGAGCAGCCCGAAGATCTCCCCGGACTCGACCTGAAGATCGACTCCCCGGACGGCCTCTACGGGCCCCCTGCGAGATGGGAAGGTCTTGGAAAGTTCTTCGGCGTAGATGGCGTGCGTGGTCAGCGTCATGGGGCTCCTCGTGGTGGTCTCAGGATTGGTCGGTGAACGGTGGTAGCTGGGGAGGATCGGCGTCGCCACGATGGACGGCCTGCCACCAGTCGACTCCGTCCAGCGCACCCGACTCGATGTCGGCGGCCAAACGACGGGCGAAGTCGAGCTCTGCTTCGAGCAGGACCCTTCGAAACTGTCCCTCGATGGAGAAGAGCTGAGGAAGTCCCATCTTCTCGGCGACGTCCTCTGACGCCTGCGCCTGGGCGATCTCCGTCTCCAGGCGAAGCGCCCGCTCCCGCAAGAGCCCGGTGACGTCGCCCGGCGGCAGTGCGGGCAGAAAGGACAACGCCGCCTCGAAGGAGGGGTACTCCTTCACCGGAGTGGCGATGAGGTCGGTCAGCCAGTCGTGCATCTCGACACGTCCGGCATCCGTGAGTTCGTACACCGTGCGCTCAGGGAGCCGCCCCTCACGGGCGGTCTCCAGGGGGGTGATATGCCCTCGTCGCTCGAGCGATGCGACCACGGCGTACAGCGAGCCGTAGTTGAGGCGAACGCTCTCGTGCTTGTTCCGCTGGCGCAGGGTGGTCGCCACTTCGTAGGGATGCATGGGCCGTTCGTAGAGGCAGATCAGGACCGCAAGGGCCAGTGGGTTCGATCGATTGCGAGGGGCCATGACGCACTCCTAAACGGGTACTCTAATCAGAGTATTCTGACCTGATGTGAGCCCGGAGTCAAGGGGCGGGCCGAGTTGGGCCGCTCTGTCCCCCCCCGTGGCCGCCGAAGAACGTGACCCCGAGTGATACGGTGGGCGTCTGACCAGGGTCGGAGTAATGCAGAGCGACCCAGGGGACACGGCACCGCAACCGCGCGGTGTGGGCTCGAGAGGGGCCGGTGTTGCGGCACCCGTAGCCAACGGTGATCAGCCGGGGGCGGGAAACCTCGACCGTCGCCCCGCACGACGTCGGGCGCGCAGCCGTCGGGGAGGACGTGAGTGATGGAGCAAGTAGGGGCACGGTCGGTCGGGGCTCGGGTGATGCGCGTGGAGGATCCTCGGATCCTGACCGGGCGGGGTCGGTACGTCGACGACGTCGTGCTGCCCGACATGTTGCACGCCGCCTTCCTTCGAAGCCCGATACCGCACGGCCGGCTGTTGGGGGTGGACGCCAGCGAGGCCAGGAGGCTGCAGGGCGTGGTCGCCGTCTACACCGGTGAGGAGATCCAGCGGCTGACGACGGCGGCGCAGGCCGGGGCGGAGACCGGCATGAACGCGATGCCGAACATGAAGTCGCCGACGTTTCACGCCCTGGCCACCGACAAGGTCCGGCACATTGGCGATCCCCTTGCGCTGGTGGTCGCCGAGAGCCGCTATATCGCCGAGGACGCGCTCGAGCTCATCGTCGAAGACATCGAGATGCTCGATCCCATCGTGAGCTACGAGGACGCGCTCGACCCGGCCAAGCCCCCGGTCTTCGACGAGCTCGGTGACAACATCTATCTCACTGCGGCCATGTCGTTCGGCGACGCGGATGCCGCCTTCGCGGCGGCGGACCGGATCGTGCGTGCCTCCATCGACGTGCACCGCCACCAGCCGGTACCCATGGAGTGCCGCGGACTGATCGCCAGCTGGGACCCGGTAGCCGAGCACCTGACCGTCCACGCATCGACACAGTCGCCCCACATGATGCGCATGATCCTGCCTGCCCAGGTGGGTATCCCGATGGATCAGATCCGGGTGATCGCCCAGGACGTCGGCGGCGGTTTCGGCCTCAAGAACAGCGTGACACGGGAAGACGTGGCGATCGTGGCTGCGGCGAAGGATCTGGGCCGCCCGGTGAAGTGGATCGAGGACCGTCTCGAGCACCTCGCGACCGGAGGCCAGGCCCGGGAGGAGATGGCGGATCTGGAGGCGGCCGTCACCGCCGATGGTGTCATTCTCGGCGTGCGCATGGACATCAAGGTCAACATCGGCGCCTACCCGAGCGATCCCTTCCCCGGGGCCATTCAGTGTTACACGATCATCATGTCGTTCCAGGGGCCGACCCGGCTGCAGGCGCTCGACGCCCGGTCGATCGCGCTGTTCAGCAACAAGGGCACTTACGTCTCCTACCGGGGACCGTGGGCGACGGCAGACTTTTTGCGCGAGCGACTGCTCGACATCGTCGCCAGCGAGCTCGGCATCGACCCGCTCGACATCCGACGGCGCAACTACGTGGTGCGCGACGAGCCACCGCTGGCCATGCTGACCGGGCAGCCCTTCGTCGGGGTGACCACACAGGAGTCGGTGGAGCAGGCGGCACTCCTCATCGGTTGGGAAGGATTCCGGCAGCGCCAACGAGCCGCTCGCGCCGAGGGCCGGTACCTCGGCATCGGCATGGCCTCCTACCTCGAAGCGGCGCCCGGACCCCGGGTTCCCGGGCAAGAGGGCCCCGACGTGATGGGTGACGAGACGACATACCTCTCCGTAGAAGACGGCGGCAAGATCGTCATCGTCACTCGCCAGCAGCCCCACGGCCAGGGCCACGAGACGACTCTCGCCCAGGTCGCGGCCGATGAACTGGGTGTCCGCTTCGACGACATCACGGTGCGTTACGGCGACACCGACATCACCCCGGTAGCGATCGTCGGCACCGGAGGCAGTCGGGCCGCCACCATGGCGAACGGGGCCGTCCTCCACGCCTCCCGGGAGCTGCGCGAGAAGATCATGACCCTGGCAGCCGATGTGCTCGAGGCGAACGCCGCGGACCTCGAGCTGGCGGCGGGAGTGATCTCCGTCAAGGGTTCGCCAGCGGTGACACTCTCGCTCGCCGAGCTGACCCGGATCGTCCATGAAGAGCCCGAGCGGCTGCCCTCCGACGCCGAACGGAGCCTCTCAGTGACCCGGACCTTCGACGGAGGGAGCCCCGGCTGGTCGGGCGGCACCCACAGCTGCATCGTCGAGGTGGACATGGAGACCGGCCTGGTGAACTTCGAGCGCTACCTGGTCGTTGAGGACTGCGGCGTGCCCGTCAACCCGGCCATCGTCGAGGGACAGATCCGCGGTGGCGTGGCGCAGGCGATCGGCGCGGTCCTTCTCGAGCACGCCGCCTACGACGACGAGGGCCAGTACGTCGCCGCCTCCTTCATGGACTACCTCCTGCCCACCACGGACATCGTGCCGCGCATAGAGATCCACCACGTCGAGACCGTCGAGACCGATCCCGACGTCAACTTCCGCGGCGTGGGCGAGGGCGGAATGATCGTCGCTCCGGCGGCGATCACCAACGCCATTGAGGACGCTCTCGCACCTTTCGGCGCTCGGATCCTCGGGCAGCACCTGCCACCCGCCCGGATACTCGAGCTCACCGGTACCGTGGTGGACCGATGAAGTTACCGCTGCTCGAGTACCACGCACCCCAGACCGTAGAGGGTGTTCTCGACCTGCTCGACGAGCATGGCGACGAAGCGAAGGTGATCGCCGGCGGCCAGAGCCTCATGCCCATGATGGCGATGCGGCTCGCCCGACCGGCCCAGCTCATCGATATCAACGGCGTCAGCACACTCGGCGGGATCGACGAGCAGGGCGGCGTGCTTGCTTTCGGCGCCACCACGCGGGAGCGAGAGGCCGAGCGCTCCCGACTCGTCGCCGAGCGCCTACCTGTGCTGGCGGAGGCTCTGCCGTTCATCGGGCACGTCTCGATCCGGAATCGGGGGACGATCGGCGGCAGCATCGCCCACGCCGACGCGTCTGCCGAGCTTCCAGCCATCGCCCTGATCACCGACGCCCAGATTGTGGTTCGCAGCCGGCGCGGCGAACGGACCATAGCGGCCGACGATTTTTTCGTCAGCCACTACACGACGACCCTGAGCGACGACGAGTGCCTGGTCGAGGTCCGTATGCCCACCGGGCCATCCGGCGCTGGTTGGTCGTTCCAAGAGGTGGCTCGCCGCCCCGGGGACTTCGCCCTGGTCGGTGCGATAGCCATGGTGGCCCTGGACGAGGACGCCGCCATCGATCGCGCCCGCATCTGCCTGTTCGGGGTGTCCGACCGCCCGGTGCGGGCCGCCGAGGTCGAGGCGGCTCTCGCAGGAGCGACCGCCTCCCTCGACGCATTCGACGCCGCCGCCTCGGATGCCGCTGAGTATCTCGAGCCGGCATCGGACATGCACGGCAGTTCCGCCTACCGGCGGCACCTGGCCCGGGTCACCGTCCGCAGGGCGCTGACCCGGGCGGCGCAACGAGCAGGAGCACCGCTATGAACGAGCCGATTCAACTCGTGGTCAACGGCACGGCCCGGGCCGGAACCGCCGAGGTGCGCATCACTCTCGCTGACTTCCTGCGCGAGCAGCTCGGTCTCACCGGCACGCACCTGGGCTGCGAGCACGGCGTCTGCGGCGCGTGCACCGTCCTCCTCGACGGAGTCGCCGTCCGCTCGTGCCTCATGCTCGCCGTGCAGGCACGCGGCCACGAGGTCACGACGGTAGAGGGCGTCGCCCAGGGCGAGGAGCTCAGCCCGTTGCAACAAGCCTTCCGAGAGAGCCACTCGTTCCAGTGTGGGTTCTGCACCCCGGGCTTCGTGATGAGCACCGTCGCGCTCCTCTCTGAGAACCCAACGCCCGACGAGGACGAGATCCGCGAGACCCTGTCCGGGAACATCTGCCGCTGCACCGGCTACGAGAGCATCGTCAACGGCGTTCTCCTCGCGGCGGCACGGCTCGCCGAGACGCCGTCCGACTAGGGACCGCCCGATTGGTAGGGGG
>Ga0302324_100008331_pt1 | contig 21903 bp, 19 predicted proteins | sample Palsa_T0_1_FD_201949 | JGI IMG/M metagenome (GOLD analysis project Ga0302324, IMG submission 201949) | Peat permafrost microbial communities from Stordalen Mire near Abisko, Sweden - Palsa_T0_1 | ecosystem: Environmental > Terrestrial > Soil > Palsa > Peat permafrost | place: Sweden: Abisko...
CGAGAGGCGATCTTCGACCGCGCGTGTCTGTTCCTGCCAATGCGCGGGATCCTTGACCCAGCCCGGCCGGTGCGCGGCATAGGTCCAGGTACGGATTTGCGCGAGACGGCCGGACAATGTCGCAACGTCGCCTTCCGGCTCATCCAATCGCGCCACCTGCCGGGCCAGCCAGTCGTCGGGCAGGACGCCGTCCTCGCTCATCAGGTGGCGATAGATCTGTCCGACGAGCCTGACGTGTTCCTCCGCTGACAGCTTACGGAAATCGGGCAGTTGGCACGCATTCCAAAGGGTCTTCACCGCTGACGGCGCGCGCGCGATTTCGTCGATGTCCTCCTGCGCGGCAAGCAAGCGCAGGCTGACGAAATCCATGGCCGGCCTTGCTTTGGCGAGGCCGCGCTGCGGCGGGGGCGCGTCCAGGCTGCCAATGAGCGCAGGCAACGAACGAAAATCAAGAGAGGAGTTGCGCCATTGCAGAAGGCGCACTGACTCGTAGCGGTGGCCTTCCACGCGAGAGACGGTTTCTTCGTCGAAAGGCTCGGCGTTCGAAGTGACGCCAAATGTACCGTCGTTCATGTGGCGTCCGGCGCGTCCGGCGATCTGTCCGATTTCGTCCGCACGGAGTGGGCGCACGCCGACCCCGTCGAATTTTTCGACCGCGGCGAATGCGACATGGTCGACGTCCATGTTGAGGCCCATGCCGATCGCGTCGGTCGCGACGAGGAAGTCCACTTCGCCGGATTGATAGAGCGATACCTGCGCGTTTCGTGTGCGCGGGCTCAATGCGCCGAGCACGACAGCCGCGCCGCCGCGTTGCCGTCGCACGAGATCCGCGATGCCGTAAACATCTTCGGTGGAGAATGCGACGATGGCGGCCCGGCGCGGCAATCGGGTCAGCTTCTTGTGTCCGGTATAGGCGAGATCGGAGAAACGGGGTCGCGTGACGAAATGCGCTTCCGGAACGAAGCGCTGAATTGCGCCGCGCATCGTCTCCGCGCCCAGGAAGATCGTTTCCTCTTCCCCGCGCGCGTGAAGCAGACGGTCGGTGAAGACGTGCCCGCGCTCGTGATCGGCGCAAAGCTGAATCTCGTCGATCGCGAGGCAGGCAACTCCCAGGTCGACCGGCATCGCTTCCACGGTGCAGACAAAATAGCGCGCCTCTGCAGGCACGATTTTCTCTTCACCCGTAATGAGTGCCGCGGCCTGCGCGCCTTTGATACGCACGACCTTTTCATAGACCTCGCGGGCGAGCAGACGGAGTGGCAACCCGATCATGCCCGAGCGATGGGCGACCATCCGCTCGATGGCGAAATGCGTCTTGCCGGTGTTGGTGGGCCCAAGGACCGCAGTAATGCGGCCGCCCGCGGAGGGGCGGGAAACGCCGCGAGGCGCGCGTTTGGCGTTCATCGTCTTTGAAAGATTGGGCTTTTCTGCAGCCTTCGCAAGCGGACATAAAGCCTGTGGATGGCCGGTTAAAATAACGAACGGGCCACGAACAGAGCGTGTCCGAATCGCTAACCGAATCAATATCTGCGTTTGTTCTCATACAAAATATGGTTTGTCAATAAGATTCAGAGGCCACATCCTGTGTGGCGGCCCATACTTGGTCGGCTGCGATCCTAACCTTTCCATATACTCCGTAGGCTGAAGATTTGTGAACGCATGATGACGGTAAGATCACGAAAGACCGTGGCTTTGACCCGCTTTCGCACCTGCGATACTGAAATTGGCCAGGGAGACGACAGATGACCGCGAAGGATATCGAAGCCTGGGCCGCACTGGCCGCGAAGGAGCTCAAGGACAGGCCGCTGGCGGATCTCACCTGGCAGACGCCGGAAGGCTTCTCTGTGAAGCCCCTGTATACGGCAGCCGATCTGGCTGGGTTCGAAGCGGCAGGCACTTTGCCTGGGTTCGATCCGTTTCTACGGGGCGTACGCGCGACGATGTATGCCGGCAGGCCCTGGACCGTCCGGCAATATGCGGGCTTCTCGACCGCCGAAGAATCGAACGCGTTCTACCGGAAGAATCTTGCGGCCGGACAGATGGGCTTGTCGGTCGCCTTCGATCTGGCCACGCACAGAGGCTATGACAGCGATCATCCGCGCGTGGCGGGCGATGTCGGCAAGGCCGGCGTCGCGATCGATTCCGTAGAAGACATGAAGATTCTGTTCGCCGGGATTCCGCTCGACAAGATGTCGGTATCCATGACGATGAACGGCGCCGTCATTCCGGTACTTGCGAACTACATCGTCGCGGCGGAAGAGCAGGGTGTCTCGCCGCAAAAGCTTTCCGGCACGATTCAGAACGACATTCTCAAGGAGTTCATGGTCCGCAACACCTATATCTATCCGCCGCAACCTTCGATGCGCATCGTCGCCGACATCATCGAATATACGGCGAAGAACATGCCGAAATTCAATTCGATCTCGATCTCCGGCTATCACATGCACGAGGCGGGCGCGACCGCCGTGCAGGAACTCGCCTTCACGCTCGCCGACGGCGGCGAATATGTGCGCGCCGCGCTGGCGAAAGGGCTCGGGGTCGATGCGTTCGCGCCGAGGCTCTCCTTCTTCTTCGGGATCGGCATGAACTTCTTCATGGAGGTTGCGAAATTGCGCGCGGCCCGCTTGCTGTGGTCCAGGATCATGCGCGGCTTTCAGGCCAGGAATCCCGAGTCGCTCATGCTGCGCACGCATTGCCAGACATCCGGCGTCTCGCTCACCGAACAGGATCCCTACAACAACATCGTGCGGACGACGATCGAGGCGCTGGCCGCCGTGCTCGGCGGCACGCAATCGCTGCACACGAATTCGTTCGACGAGGCGATCGCGTTGCCGACGGAATTTTCCGCTCGCATCGCGCGCAATACGCAGCTTATCCTGCAGCATGAGAGCCAGGTCACGCGCACGGTCGATCCGTTGGGCGGCTCCTACTATGTGGAAGCGCTGACCCATGCGCTCGCCACCCACGCGCAAAGCCTCATCGACGAGGTCGAAGCGATGGGCGGCATGACAAAGGCGGTGGAGGCGGGCATTCCGAAGTTGCGCATCGAAGAAGCCGCGGCGCGCAGGCAGGCGCGGGTCGACCGTGGCGAGGACGTCATCGTGGGCGTCAACAAATTCGCGCCCGAACACGAGGACAAGCTCGAGGTGCGCGATATCGACAATGATGCCGTGCGGACGCAACAGATCGCGCGGCTCGTCGAGGTCAGGACAAAACGCGATCCGCAAGCGGTCAAAGCCGCTCTCGAGGCGCTCGGCGCCGGCGCGAGTGGTTCTGGCAACCTGCTGGCGCTCGCGGTCGAGGCGGCACGGGCGCGCGCGACGGTCGGCGAAATTTCCGCAGCGATGGAGACGGTGTTCGGGCGGTTCCGTGCCGAGATACGCTCCATTTCCGGCGTCTATGGCGCGGCCTATGAAGGCGACAATGCCTTCGCCGCCATTCGTGGCGATGTTGAAGCGTTCGCACGGGAGGAGGGGCGACGGCCGCGTATTCTGGTCGCCAAGATGGGCCAGGACGGCCACGATCGCGGCGCCAAAATCATTGCCACCGCCTTCGCCGATCTGGGCTTCGACGTGGACATCGGACCGCTCTTTCAGACGCCGGACGAAGTGGCGAAGGATGCGGTCGAATCCGACGTGCATGTTGTCGGCATTTCGAGCCAGGCCGCGGGACACAAAACGCTCGTGCCGCAGCTGATCGAGGCGTTGAAGAAACAGAATGCCGGCGACATTCTCGTGGTCTGCGGTGGCGTCATTCCGGCCCAGGACTACGATTATCTTCTCAAGGCTGGCGTGGCGGCGATCTTCGGTCCTGGCACGAATATTCCGGAAGCCGCGCGCAAAGTGCTCGCCTTGATCCGTGCACATACGAAGGCGGCGGCGTGAATAGCGTTGCCACTTCTATTTGAGCGTGAATTCCCACTCGACGGAACAGCCTGTGCCGTCCAGACCGACGGCGGCGAAGTAGCTCGCAACGCCTTTGGTCGTTTTGCCGTAGGTGGCCGAATAGGTCACGCCGTTGATCGTCAAGGTGGAATTCGTGTTCGAATAGGACGCTGACCCTGAGTTGTTTTTCTCGGTGAAGACCTGGCCCTGCAAGCCGCCGCTCAATTGGAGCAGCACCGTGTCGCCGGAATCCTGGACACCTTTGTAGGTGACTGTCTGTGTCGAAGGATCGAACGTCCCGGAACCGACCTCGTGTTTGGTTCCGCCGGGAGAATTCAGATTGAGCCCCTGCACGAAAGTCTGACCGTTCTGATCGTTCGCGTAGTCGACGACGATCGTCGGCTGGCAGAAGGTTCGTGTGGCATACACATAATTGCCCGAGATCGTCGGCGCCGCTTTGGGATCGGGCGCCTGGGCCGCCACAAATGTCGACGTGCAAATGATCCACACGGCCGCGCCAAGCGGCACCAAAAGCTTCCTCATCGTATTTCTCTCAACAGCTGACACGCATGGAAGTATAGCATAGAAAAACGATAGGATATGTCGGGCAACGCCTTATTTCGAATTCTGGGTTGTCAATCAGGCGTCGCCTTTGCTTCGCCGCTGAGATGCAACTGCGTGAGCTCGGCGGAAACTGTTCCCCACGAGGTCTGCGACCAGAGTTTGAGTGCTACGACATAGCGACCGCCCGGCGCGTCCGCAGAAGGTATGTCGGCAAAATCGGCGAAGATGGGCGGGAAGGCCGCGCCCTCCTTCAATATTTTGGGCTTGAAGCCGGCGATCTGATCGTAATGCAGCTGGCAGAGATGTGCCTTGCCGTTGAAAAGATTGTTGCCAAGCTTCAGCGGCTCGTCCTTGAGATAGGTGAATTCGATATCGTAGCGCCTTCGCCCGTCGAACACGGGCGCAACCGTGCCGCACGGATTGGCGGCATCCGCTTTCACGCCCGCGACAATCAGCGTCACCGCGCTCATCGGATCGAGTGCATCGCGTTTCTGTTCGTCGGTGACGGGAAAGCGAGTCGTATTATAGGGCGGGTCGGCAAAGGTGGTCGCGGTGCCGTCTTCAAAGGTGACCTTCACACGTTCTTTCTTGTCGCCGCCCCGGCGATAGAACGAATCATATTCACCGGGCGTCAGCGCCCGCGCCGCCAAGCGCCCATGCGCATTGGCATCGATGGTCGCCTGCCAGAACATGGAAACGATACCGCTGGTCTCGAAGTGCGATTCGGCCGAATAGGAACTATCGGAGAATTTGCCGGCGTAGTTCGTGTGGCCGAAGGGGATTCCCCAGAAGGCGATGCTATAGGTTATGCCAAGCGTGCCGTCTTGTGGCGAAGCGATGGCGGCGAGGTGCATGGGGAGAGGACCCGCATTGCCCGCCATGACGGGCAGAATTCCGGCACCCAGGAAAATCGCCGCCTGGACGGTCGATCGCGCGAGGGTTTTGGACATGCTGTTCTCCGGGACAGGCGATAAGCGATAAGTCTAGGAAGCGCGATGAGCATGGTCCAATTGTGACGAAGCCGAAAATGCCGCCCGGCGCCTTGATCGAAGCCATTCTCTCCGGCGACCGCCGCGCGCTTGCCCGCGCCATAACACAAGTGGAATCGACCAAAGCATCGGATCGCGCGGAGGCCGAATACGTGCTGGAGCGTATCCTGCCCGCCACCGGCAAGGCCGTTCGCATCGGTATTTCCGGCGCGCCGGGAGCTGGAAAATCGACCTTTATCGAGGCGTTTGGCGAACATTTGACGCGCGCCGGCAAGAGCGTGGCGGTCCTTGCCGTCGATCCCTCGTCGCGGCGTTCGGGCGGATCGATTCTGGGAGACAAGACGCGCATGGAGCGTCTGGCCCGCAATCCGTCGGCATTCATCCGCCCTTCGCCATCCGGAACGACGCCGGGCGGAGTCGCGCGGCGCACGCGCGAGGCGATGTTGCTGATGGAAGCAGCGGGTTTCCAGGTGGTGCTGGTGGAGACGGTCGGTGTCGGCCAGTCGGAGACGGCGGTTGCGGATATGGTCGACCTGTTCGTGCTCCTGGTCAGTCCCGGTGGCGGCGACGATCTGCAGGGCATCAAACGTGGCGTGATGGAGCTTGCCGATCTGGTCCTCGTGACGAAAGCCGATGGCGATCTCATCCAGGCAGCCAATCGCGCGGAAGCGGATTATCGCGCGGCGCTTCATCTGATGCGCCCCAAATATTCTGGGATTGCACCCTGGGTGTCGAAAGTTTCAGCGGTTGAAAATGCTGGAATTTCCGAGACTTGGGACGATTTACTCAAGTTGCACATTGAGCTGGACGCCAAAGGCCATCTGCGCCGCCTGCGCGACGATCAGGCCAGAAGGTGGTTCTGGAACGAGGTTCAGGCGGTTTTGTCCGACGCCATCGCCAGCGACCCCGATGTAGCGGCCGAAGCCTCCCGCATCGAGGCGGCGGTGGTCGCAGGAAAAGCGCTGCCCTATGCGGCGGCACGCAGCCTGATCCGCGCCTTTCGCGGCCTTGACGGGCAGGGCGACGCCCCTTAAGAGAGCCCCTCTTTTTCAGACCAAGAGGTAGGCCATGTCGCGCCGCTGCGAATTGACGGGCAAAGGTGTGATGACGGGCAACCATGTCAGCCACGCCAACAACAAGACCAAGCGCGTCTTCAGGCCGAACCTGCAGACCGTTTCGCTGGCGAGCGACGCCCTGGGCCATGACGTGCGGCTGCGCATCAGCATGAACGCCTTGCGCACGGTCGATCATTCGGGCGGTCTCGATACCTTCTTGCTCAAGGCCAAGGATACGGAACTTTCCGTGCGTGCCCTGCGCCTCAAGCGGACCATCGCCAAGAAGCAGCCCGCCCCGACGGCCGAATAATCAGGCGGCACGCAGGCGGTGGCGCCGGCCTGCCGTTCGGCGCGGCTGGTTGCGCGTGTTCTCTTCCGCAAACAGCGAGATGAGCTGGTCGGTCATCGCGCCGCCGAGTTGCTCGGCGTCGACGATGGTGACCGCGCGGCGATAATAGCGCGTGACGTCGTGGCCGATGCCGATTGCGACCAGCTCGACGGAAGATTTCTGCTCGATTTCATCGATCACCCAGCGCAGATGACGTTCGAGATAGTTTCCCGTATTCACGGATAGGGTCGAATCGTCGACCGGCGCGCCGTCCGAGATCACCATCAGGATGCGGCGCTGCTCCGGCCGCCCCATGAGGCGCTGATGCGCCCACATGAGGGCTTCGCCGTCGATGTTCTCCTTGAGGAGCCCTTCGCGCATCATGAGGCCCAGATTGCGCCGGGCACGCCGCCAGGGCTCTTCGGCCGCCTTGTAGACGATATGGCGCAGATCGTTGAGCCGGCCGGGATGGGGCGGCTTGCCGTCGCCGATCCATTTCTCCCGCGATTGTCCGCCCTTCCAGGCGCGCGTCGTGAAACCCAGAATTTCGGTCTTGACTGCGCAGCGCTCAAGCGTGCGCGCGAGAATGTCGGCGCACATCGCCGCCACCATGATCGGGCGGCCGCGCATCGAGCCGGAATTGTCGAGCAGCAGCGTCACGATCGTGTCGCGGAAATTGGTGTCCTTCTCGCGCTTGAAGGAGAGCGGCGACATGGGATCGACGATGATCCGCGGTAACCGCGCCGCGTCGAGAATTCCTTCCTCCAGGTCGAATTCCCAGCTTCTGTTCTGCTGGGCCATCAGGAGGCGCTGCAATTTGTTGGCGAGACGCGCCACGATGCCCTGCATCGCCTGCAATTGCTGGTCGAGGAAATTGCGCAGTCGGGTCAGCTCGTCCGGATCGCACAGATCCGTCGCACTGACGATTTCGTCGAACTGCGTCGTATGGATGCGATATCCCCGCTCGTCCTGATTGGCGAAGGGCAGCTCCGGTCGCCAGGGCTTCATCCCCTCATCGGGTTCCTGCGCATCGGACGGCTCGGCAGTCTGGTCGGCCTGCATTTCCGCGGCGGTTTCGTCGCTTTCTTCGCCCTCCGCCTCGCTCATTTCCGCGTCGGTCGTTTCGGACTGCGCGGCGTCCGCCTCGTCGCCGCCGTCTTCGGATTGCTGTTCGGGCTCGCCGGAATCCTCGCCGTCGCTCTCCGAATCGTCGGCGAAGTCTTCGCCCATTTCGAGATCCTTGAGGATCGTGCGCGTGACCTTGGCGAACGTCTTCTGGTCGCGATAGACGCTCTCAAGGCGGGCGAGGTCTTTGCCCGCGCGTTCCTCAATCCAAGGCCGCCACAGATCGACGGCATGGCGCGCGGATTCGGGTGGCGCTGCACCGGTGATCCGCTCGCGCACCATGAGGCCCACAATATCGGCCAGCGGTGCTTCGGAGCGGTCGCGCGCCTTCGCGAGGCCGCGCGCATTGAGACGTGCTTCGAGATTGGCGCCCAGATTGGCCGCCACGCCTGTCATCGCGCGCGCCCCGATGGCTTCGACACGCGCCTGTTCCGCCGCTTCGAAGACGGCGCCGGCTTCCGCCGATCGCGGCCGGAATTGTTCATGGGTCGCCACGTCGTGATAGGCGCAACGCAACGCATAGGCGTCGCCCTGGCCGCGCACGACAGCGATCTCGGACGGGGGCAGGTTGCGCGAAGGCAGTGACAGGCGCGCTTTGTGCCCCTTGAGCGACGGCGGCTCGGCGCTGAAATTGACTTCAAGATCCGGTTCGCCCGCCAGCGAACGCACAGCACAGGCGACCGCGCGCTTGAAGGGCTCGACGGGGTTCTCCGTCTTCATGCGACCAGGACTTTGGCCGCCGATTCCGGCAATTCGTCGCCGAAGGCGCGCTGATAGAATTCCGCCACCGCGGCGCGCTCCAGCTCGTCGCATTTGTTGAGGAAGGTGAGCCGGAACGCGAAACCCACATCGTTGAAGATTTCGGCGTTCTCCGCCCAGGTGATCACGGTGCGCGGGCTCATCACGGTGGAGAGGTCGCCGTTGATGAAGGCGTTGCGCGTCATGTCGGCCACGCGCACCATCGCCGAGATGATTTTCTTGCGCTCGGCGGACACATAGGTCGGCGCCTTCGCGAGCACGATGTCCACTTCCGCATCGTGCGGCAGATAGTTGAGCGTGGTGACGATGTTCCAGCGGTCCATCTGGCCCTGGTTGATCTGCTGCGTGCCGTGATAGAGGCCGGTCGTGTCGCCCAGGCCGATCGTGTTCGTCGTGGAGAACAGCCGGAACGAGGGATGCGGACGAATGACGCGATTTTGATCGAGTAACGTGAGACGTCCCTGAACCTCCAGCACGCGCTGAATGACGAACATGACGTCGGGGCGGCCCGCATCGTATTCGTCGAACACCAGCGCCACGGGATGCTGCAGCGCCCAGGGCAGCAGGCCTTCGCGAAATTCCGTGACCTGCTGGCCCTCGCGCAGAACGATGGCGTCCTTGCCGATAAGGTCGATGCGGCTGATATGGCTGTCCAGGTTGACGCGCACGCAGGGCCAGTTGAGCCGGGCCGCCACCTGCTCGATATGCGTCGATTTGCCCGTGCCGTGATAACCCTGAATCATCACGCGGCGGTTGAAGGCGAAGCCCGCGAGAATCGCCAGCGTCGTTTCGCGATCGAAGCGATAGGCGGAATCGCGATCGGGAACATATTCGTTGGCTTGCGAAAAGGCGGCCACCTTCATCGCCGCGTCGATCTCGAAAGTGGCGCGCACATCCACCTCGGTGTCGGGCACGGCCGCGGCATCGAGGCCCTCTGTCTCTGGCATCATTGATTTTATCCGGCTTACGATTCGAGGGCGGAAAGCCGCCGCTCGTGCGTGGGGCGAGAAAGCTGTCCTCTAGGTCAGCCCCGACGCGCGCAGCACGCCATAGGCCTGGATAACCCTTTTCAGCCGCTCCTCAGCGCCCCGGTCGCCGCCATTTGCGTCGGGATGAAACCGCTTCACAAGTTCCTTATACCGCGCCTTTATCTCACGCAAGCTGGCGTCGGGGTCGAGATTGAGCACGTCGAACGCCTGGGCCTGCAGCCGCGTCAGATGACGCTGCGGCCGCCTCGGTTCCTCTGCGGTTATGTCGTCGCCGACGATTCCGAAATCGTCCTGAAAGGAACGAAAGCCCGGCTCCTTGTGCGCCTGGGCGGCGCGCTTGCCGAGCGGCCAGGTGGGCCGGTGGCCGGTTACGGCGTCGACGCGGAACGCTTCGATCTGCGCTTCGCTCATGCCGTTGAAATAATCCCAGCTCTCGTTATGCGCGCGCACATGTTCGAGGCAGAGCCAGATATGCTCGTTCAACCGGTCGCGGCTTTTGGGCACGCGATATCCGCCTGCGGCCGTGCAACCTTTGGTCGCGCAGGGTCGGGCATCGGGAACAAGCGTCGGCGCATCCGGCTTGATGCGGATGTCCTTGCCGAAACGCGGGCGGTAGCCTGTCTCTGCCATGGCGGGATTATGGGTTCGAATGCTAAAAAAACAAGAAAACGAAATGCTTGACATCCGCAGAGCGGGTACGAAGGAAAAACATGTCCGTCGGTGAAGACATCAAGCGGAAATTAACGGCGGCATTCGCACCGGTCGAACTCATTGTCGAAGATGAAAGCGCGAAGCATGCGGGACATGCCGGCGCGCGCGCAGGTGGCGAGACGCATTTTCATGTGCGAGTCGTTTCCAGCGCGTTTGCGGGATTGAATCGCATCGAACGTCAGAGACGGATCTATTCCGTGCTCGCGGACGAAATGCACGAACGTGTGCATGCGCTGTCGCTCGATGTGAAGGCGGTGGGGGAGGGGTAGAGTCTTTTCGTTTGGGATGACGCACCCATTACCTCACCATGACCGGACACCGAGCCGGCCATCCATTCACCGCCACAGGAAATCATGCATCGCATTTTGATCGCAATCATCGCCGCTTCGCTTCTCGCTGCGCCAACCTATGCCGTGCAGTCGAGAGAAAATGTTGCCGATGGGAAGACATTCATGGAGGAGGAGACGCAACAGAAGGCAGGATATGTTCGCGACTCTGAGGTCGATCCGGAGGCACTAATCGACCGCCTCGGCGCCATCAACTGCCCGCTGGCCGGCGTCAGCGATACGGGCACGTATAGCGGCTTCCTGCCAGAAGACAGTTCTCCCAATGCCACGGTTTTGACTCAACAAGATGGAACGCTGCAGCTTCCGGTCCCGTGCCAAAATGCGGACGTTCTCAGCATCATTCGTCTTGGACCGACAGTCTTACCTGCACTTATCCGCCACATAGACGACAGGCGGTCCACGAAACTCGTTGTTGGGCTCCGGCCCAATGGTGAACCCGATACTGTCGGCGGAAACTTTTTTGCCGATGAGTATGACGCGCGAAATGAAGACCGGCCTGCGAACGGCTGTGCCGTCTATGCTTCCTGCACAAAGGAAAGACCGTTTGAGAAACCTTATACGGTAAAGATCGGCGATGTTTGCTTCGCTGTTATCGGACAGATTGTGAACCGCCACTTGAGCGCCGTTCGTTATCAACCGACGTTGATCGTAATGGTAAACTCGCCGATTGAGACTCCTTCGCTCGCAGAGCGCATCCGAGCGGATTGGTCCGGAATCGATAGGGAAGGGCTGAGGAGGACGCTGCTGGCCGATCTTCACACCACAAAAATAGAAAATGTCCAGGACGTAGATTGGCAAGCACAGATTTTGAATTCCTTACACACCGGCGCTCTGCAACGGTTGCGTTACTATTATCCAGAAACATATACGTCGCTGATCGGGGCCGATCTGGAAATGCGGAGCGCCTTCGAGAATAAGGAGCGCCAACGACATCAGAGGTAAATTTGCACTCTGTTGCCGGAGGCCGGAACAATCATGACAAATAAATCCATTCTGGTTCCAGCCCTGTTAATATCGAGCCGATAGCGAAGCAGCCGATCAATGAACCCGGGATGTCGCCGAAATTCGGTGGCAGCGACAGCGTCCCCCATGCCCGAGGCAGCAACGGCGAACGCTGCTGCCGTCGTTGCATTTCACTGTTCAAGAACAACGGCCGGCGCCGGGCTGCTTCTCAATACAATCCATGCATTGCCTGCAGGGGGCGACCGCCAGCCCCACCATGCAAGCCAACTAGCCGCTCCATGCGAGTGTGAACCAGACCCTCGGAGGGCCCGCTTATGCGTTTGCTTCCCGCGATTCTGGCATTCCTGTTTATGGGCGCGTCGGCGTCGGCTTCGTCCGACGTGTCGGGCCTCTATCGGGGCACCGCGAAATCCTCTGACGGCACCACGACCGAAATCACGCTGAATCTCATCTGTGCCGGCAACACCTGCCAGGCGCAATTCTTTACTTCGGCCGGCGATTTCGACGGCAGCGACGCGAGAGTTGCGGGCGCACATGTCGCGATGAAATTCGACAATGGCGTGGGCTTGGGCACGGCCGATCTTACATCCGGCGGCGGCACGCTCGCGGGCGCCTTCGTTCTCGCGGGAGACAAAGGCACGATCCGGCTTGCCCGCAAGGGCGACGCGCTGGCGCCGGACGCGATGAACCCTCGCCTCGATCTGACGCCGGCGCAATGGCACGAAGACGTGCGCGCGTTGGCGATCGAACTGCCGAAGCATCATGCGAACGCGTTCTTTTCGCTCACGAAAGCCGACTTCGCCGCCGAGATCGCCGCACTCGACAAACATTCGGATACTGCCAACGGCGATGAAATGTTCGTGGGACTCCAAGAGATCGCCAAATCCATCGGCGACGGGCACACCGGCATTGTCGCGCCGGCGGATCGCCGCATCATGCCGCTCGAAATCAACCGCTTCGGCAGGGATTTCCGGATCATCGCCGTGGGCCCCGGCCTCGACCGCGCGCTCGGCGCCCGCATCCTGAAGATCGGCGGCATGCCGGTATCGCTTGTGTGGTCGCGCGTCATGACCCTGACCCCGCGCGCCGAACGCAAGGAACTGCGCGACGGCGAGGCGCTCATCTATCTGGCACGCGGTTATGCGCTGCACGGTCTGGGCGTGATCCCGGACCGCAACCACGCGGTCTATATGCTCAAGGACGATTCCGGCCGCATGTTCGATGTCGATGTCCAGGGCCTGAAGCCGCAGGAAGATGCGAAGCTGAAGTCGCTCGCGCCGCCCACGGCGTTGCGGGCGCAAAAGCCGGATGCGCCCTTCCGCTGCGAGAATTTGGCGCGCGCGCATGCAGTCTATTGCGCCTGGCGCTCCTATCAGGACCTGCATACGAACGCGCGCGCGATGTTCGCGCTCATCGATTCCGCGAGACCGCGTAAGCTCATCATCGACATGCGCGACAATGGCGGCGGCGACAACACGGTGGGATATGATGAGCTGGTGAAGCCGATCGAGGCGCGCGAGGATATCGACGCCCGCGGCCATCTGTATGTGCTCATCGGGCCGCTGACATTCTCCGCTGCCATGAACAACGCGGCGCAATTCCAGGACCAGACCAAAGCCATTCTCGTGGGTCAGACGATCGGCGAGCGACCGAACTCCTACCAGGAGCCGCGCCAGTTCCGCCTGCCCAATTCTCATCTCGTCGTGCGTGCCTCGACGCTCTGGTACGCCTTCCGCAAGAAGGGTCCCAACGTCGTCGCGCCCGAGAAGGAGATCGTCCCCACCTGGAACGACATGAAGGCCGGCCGCGATCCCGTGCTGGATTGGGTGCTTGAAGCGAAGGGCTAGCTCGATGTTTTCTTGCTCTTGCGAGCTTTCGCCCGCGCTTTCTTCTTCGCTTTAGCCTGGTTGTACGCAATAGCGGCACGGATGAGGGCTTTCAGGGGACGCTCCCTGATCTTGTCGCCCTCGAGAAAATCGATCGCGCGCCACACTCTGCCGCCCAGCCCCGCGTTGAAGAGCTTGTCGGGATCCGGGAGTGCCGCGCCATGAGCAAAGGTGAGCTTCACCTTTCCCTTGTGGGCGTTGGCGACGGCGATGATCCCGTCGCGCGACCACACGGGGCTGCCCATCCACTTCCATTCCTCGACGACCTCCGGATCGGCTGCGAGAATGGTTTGGCGGACAGCGGCGAAGGTCTTGCCGCGCCAATCCGCGATTCCCGCGATCAGGCGGTCTATCTGTTCCGATGGGGTCATGGCGCGGTCCGGCCGTTGCAATACCTAGTGTTTCTCTATCGCGAAAACGAAGCCATCGCCATATTTGCCACCGCCAAGCCCGGTACCGTAGAGAGTGCCGTTTCTCTCCATGACGCCGGCGTAGGTGGCGGAGGTAATGCAATGCAGCTTTTCGCTGCCGTCCGGCGATAGACGGTAAACGGAACCGAGTCCTTTCTTGCACACGTTGGTGTACGCTAGCGTGCCGTAGATTTCGCCAGCCTGGTCGACGATCAGGCCCGACATAGGATTTGGTCCGTCGGTTTGTAGCGAAAAACTGTGCAGCACCGTTTCTGTGCCGTCCGGCGCAAGCCTGAAGACCGTCCCGACTTCGTCTTCGGTCGCACCTCCCCAAGAGGTCGTGCCGTAAAGGTTGCCCGCTTCGTCCATCGTCACGCCGGCATATGGTTCGTATCCGTCCTGGCAGTCCGGCTGCACCGAGCAGAAATTGTAAAGGACGGTCTCGGTGCCGTCGGGCGCAATACGGAAAACGGTTCCGCCCCCGGGATTGCCGCCCCCTGTCGTCGTTCCGTACAGATTGCCTTCCTTGTCGGCGATGAGGGCAGACTGAGGGTTCTCTCCGTCTGCGCAATTGGTCTGCGCGCAGAAGGCGTAGATCACCGATTCGGCGCGGTCTGGCGTTATCCTGAAAACGGTGCCGCGGCCATGCGCACCTCCTTCTAACGTCGTGCCGTAAAGATTGCCGCGCTTGCCAAGCAGGAGACTCGCCCCCGGATACGCGCCATCGCTGCCGCCCGAAAAATTGTGGAGTACGGTCAGCGTCCCGTCCGGCGCGAGGCGGAAGACCGTTCCGCAGCCGCGAGCGCAACTGGGACCGCCACCGTTCACCGTTACACCATAGAGATTACCGCCCTTGTCACGGACAAGGCTGGCGACAGGAAATCCACCGGCGCTACCGCCCTGGAAGGCGTAGAGCACGGTCTCGGTACCATCTGGCGCCAGCCTGAAGACGGTGCCGCAGCCCTGGCCGCCGCAGCCGCTTCCTCCACCCTCCGCCGTGGTCCCATACAGATTTCCCTGGCTGTCGGAGATCACCCCCGACAAAGGTTGGACGCCATCAATGCCGCCCCTGAAGGGATAGAGGATCTTGATTGGGCCGGCATGCGCGGTGCCAAACGAGGTCACCAGCAACAGTCCGCAACCGAGCATGGCTTTGCGAAAGATGTCGATGGATCGCAACATGGGGCATCTCTGGAAGATCGTAGCGGGCGGCATCCTAAGCGCGAATCCTTAACGGCTTCCGCTCGCTTGAGAGGCTGCCCTGCTCCGAGGAATCGGTGGTTGACACTAAACCAAATTGGTTATAATGTCAACCGCGAACTGATCCCGATCCGCCGGGAGGCTCTTTGACATTGTGAATAACCACCCCCCGGACGCGGCGGCTGCATTCCGCCGCGGCGTTGCCGCATGCGTGCCGGAACGCGGCCGCCGGGCCGCGCGTGGACGGGCAAATTCCCTGTTCCGATTATTCCCTGATAATTTCCCTGTTAGCAGGGAATTCGTTGCCCGAAAGTTCCGCCACGAAATTCCCTGTTCTCAGGACGCGGCCGCGGTCTCGCGCTTCGGCGGCGGGATGACACGCAGCAGCGTGATCTGGTTGCGCTGACGGCGCAGGATTTCGAATTTGAAGCCATAAAAGGCGAAGCGCTGGCCCGCATCGGGGATCGTGCGCGCTTCATGGATGACGAGACCGGCCAGCGTCGTCGCCTCCTCGTCGGGCAGGTCCCATTCCAGCAACCGGTTGATGTCGCGGATGGGCGTCGCGCCTTCGATGACAAACGAGCCGTCCGGCTGCGGGCGAATATCCGCGGGCTGGCCCGCTTCTTTTTCGTCGGGAATGCCGCCGAAAATCTCCTCGACGATGTCGGTGAGCGTGATGACGCCCTGCAACGCGCCATATTCGTCGACGACGAGTGCAAAATGCGAACGCCGCGTGCGGAAGGCGCGGAGCTGCTCTTCCAGTGTCGTCGTGTCGGGCACGAACCAGGGCTCGTCCATCAAAGCGAGGATATCGAAGCCTTCCAGCTGGCCGCGCCGGCGGACGAATTCGCGCATCACATCCTTGGTGCGCAGGATGCCCACGATATTGTCGGGCGTCTCGCGCCACACCGGCACGCGCGTATGATTGGCGGCCATGAGGCTTTCGAACAGCTCCGGCGCGGGCAGATCGGCGTCGATCGCCGCCATGTTCTTGCGATGGACGATGACGTCGCCGATGATGAGCTCGCGCAGGTCGAGAATGCCGCCCAGCATGTCGCGATGTTCGCGTTCGACGCCGCCTTCCTTGTGCATCAGTTCGACGGTGCCGCGGATTTCCTCATGGGGCGGCAGCACCGGCAGCGCATTGGTCTCCTGGCGAACGCCGATCACCTGCAGCATCTGCCAGACGACGAACTGGACGGCGCCCACGATCGGCGCCAGGACGCTCACGATGGGAACGAGCACGCTGCCGACGGCCAGCGCGAAGCGGTCCGTGCGGGCGATCGCCAGCGTCTTCGGCAGCACCTCGGCGAACACCAGCACGACAAACGTCATCAGGATCGTGGTGATTGCGACCGTATGGCTGCCGAAGCGCGAGGCGAGGAGCAGCGTGGCGAGCGAAGACACGAGAATGTTGATGAATGTGTTGCCGAGCAGGATCGCCCCGATCACCCGTTCGCGATTGGCGAGCAGGGCATTGACGTGACGCGCGGCGCGCGAATCGCGCTGTTCGAGCCGGTGCATGAGGGCCGGCGAAACGGCGGTGAGCGCCGTCTCCGAGCCCGAGAGGAATCCCGAAACGATCAGCAACAGGAAGATCATGCCGATGCCGGGCACGAGAATGCTTGTCATTGTCTATCCCTTCGTCCCACGCGGGACGGTGACATTATAGGCGAAATTGCGGGCGCCGCTCAGGCGGCGAGGAGATCGCGCACGGCCTGGAGGGGAACGTCGCGCGTCACGAAAGCGTGGCCGAGACCGCGCACGAGAACGAAGGTGAGGTGGCCATCTTTCGTCTTTTTGTCGTGCTGCATATGGCTTAGCAGGGCGTCGGTATCCGGTCTGCGGCCGGGAATATCGGCGATGCTGGAAGGAAGTCCCACAGCCTTCAGATGGTGCGCCACGCGCTCGGCATCCGCTTCCGGCGAGAGACCCAGTTGCGCCGAGAGGCGGAACGCCAGCACGGTGCCGATGGCGACGCCTTCGCCGTGCAGCAGGCGCTGCGAATAGCCTGTGGCTGCTTCGAGCGCATGGCCGAAGGTGTGACCCAGATTGAGCAGCGCGCGATCACCCGTCTCGCGCTCGTCGCCGGCGACGATGGCGGCCTTCATGCGACAGGAATGCGCGACCGTGTGGGTGAGGGAAGCAGTATCGCCGGCCAACGCCTGCGGCGCATGCACTTCGAGCCAGGCGAAGAAATCCGCGTCGCCCAACGCGCCATATTTCGCCACTTCCGCATAGCCGGCCAGGAGTTCCCGGCGCGGCAGTGTCTGCAGAACGTCCACGTCCGCAATCACGATCTTCGGCTGATGAAAAAGTCCGACAAGATTTTTGCCATGCCGCGTGTTGATCGCCGTTTTTCCGCCCACCGCGGAATCCACCTGCGCCAGCAACGTGGTGGGAATCTGGGCGAAATCGATGCCGCGCTTGAGCACGCCCGACGCAAAGCCCACAAGGTCGCCGATGACGCCGCCGCCGAGCGCAACCACCAGCCCGCCGCGATCGACGCCGGTTTCCAGGAGCGCGTTGGACAAGCCTTCGAGTCCCGCGAAGCTCTTCGTTCCTTCACCAGGCTCCAGCACGATGGGTCGCGCATCGAGTCCCACCTCGTCAAGAGTCACAAGCAGGCGATCGAGATAGCCGAGCGCGACGTTTTCGTCCGTCACGACAGGGACGACACCGCGAGCGAAAGGCGCCAGCAGCGTTCCCGCGCGCCCGATGAGACCGGTGCCGACATGCACGCCGTAGCTGCGTGCGGCAAGAGAGACGGTGATGCGTTCGCTCATATTGGCTCCAGGACTCCGCGGGCGCCGAGCAGGTCCAGAATGCGTTCCACCGCTGCGGTGTGGGGGCCGTCCACACTGTCGATGGCGAAATCGGCCTCCGCGTAGAGCGGCGCGCGTTCTCTCAGCAGACGCTCGATGATCTCGCGCGGATCGCCTTGCCGCAACAGCGGACGGGTGTCGCGCCTGTCCACGCGCGACACCAGGAGGTCGACGGGCGCCCTGAGCCATATCGTGGTCGCGCGCGCCTTGATCTCCGCCCGCAAGCCTTCGGCAACGAAGGCGCCGCCGCCCGTGGCGAGCACATGTGGGGCTTCCGCCAGCAGCCGCGCGATGACCTTGCGCTCGCCGTCGCGAAACGCCGCTTCGCCATAACGCTCGAAAATCTCGGAAATGGAGCAGCCCGCGGCAGCTTCGATTTCGGCGTCCGCGTCGCGGAATGGAACGCCCAGCCGGGCGGCGAGTTTGCGGCCCACCGAGCTTTTTCCGGCGCCCATCATGCCCACGAGCGCGATCGTGCGGTTCAAGCGGCTCATTGCCGTTTGCTTACAACGCCCTGGGGGGGCACCGCCAGAACCCCTTGCGCCGCAGCCTCGATTCCCGCCACAACGATACCGGACGTGCTTCGAAAGCAGGTGAAATATGGGTTGGGTCGCGCGTTTCGCGGTGGTGATTCTGGTGCTCCTGGTTCTGGGCGCGGGCGCGCTCGCGGTTTATGCGGGCAGTTTGAGCCCGCCGCACCAGACCTATCGGGTGGTCCTCCCCAATGACCGGTTCCCGAGCTGACGCGGCCCTGACGTCACGACGATGATCGCGCGCGAAACCGGCAAGCGGCGCGAAGCGGGAAGCGCGGTCACGATCGAAGCGTTTCTCGACATGATGAGCGCCGAGCGCGGCGCCAGCCGCAACACGCTCGACGCCTATCGCCGCGATATCCTGGCGCTCGACACCTATCTCTCGCGGGAAGGCACGGCCGCGCGCCATGCTTCGCGCGATCAGCTCAAAAATTATCTCGCGCATCAGGTGGCCTCGGGAGCTGCCGCCACTTCGCAGGCGCGGCGTCTGTCCACGCTGCGGCAATATTATGCGTTCCTCTATTCCGACGGTGTCCGTGGCGACGATCCCACAGCCGCGATCGATTCGCCGCGCGCGGGCCAACATCTGCCGAAGATCCTTTCACAGGACGATATTTCGGCGCTGATCGACGCCGCTCGGCTTGCCGCCGAACAATCCTCGGAGGGCAAGCGTCTCCTCTGCATGATCGAGATTCTCTACGCGGCTGGCCTGCGCGTCTCCGAGCTCGTGACGCTGCCGTTGTCCGCGGCTCGCTCGCGCGACGTGTTTCTGCTCATCCGGGGAAAAGGCGGCAAGGAGCGTCTTGTGCCGCTCAATCCGTCCGCGCGCGCTGCGATGGCACAATATCTCGATATCCGCGCGGAATTCCTGGAGCCGGACGGCAAGGGCGCCCGGTTTCTGTTTCCGTCGCGCGGCGCCGAAAGCCATCTGACACGGCGGCGTTGCCACCAGCTTCTCAAGGAGCTTGCCGTCAAGGCGGACATCGATCCGGAAAAGCTGTCGCCTCATGTGCTGCGCCACGCTTTTGCGACCCATCTCGTCGAAGGCGGCGCGGATCTGCGCAGCGTCCAGACGCTGCTCGGTCACGCCGATATCGCAACGACGCAGATCTACACCCATGTCGCGGGCGAGCGGCTGAAGGCGACCGTCCATGCGGCGCATCCGTTGGCGCGCCGGCAGGACAAGAAGCGTCCATAACGCGAGTTGACGGCGCTTCGGCGGTCGGCCACGGTTTACGCTTCACCCCTCCCCGAAGCGCTTGGCGCGCTTCGACCCTCCCTCAAGGTGAGGGTGGAGGCGAACCGTTTAAGGGAGTCTCGCTCTTGAGTTTCACACAGATCGAACGGCGCGTGCCGCCGAGGCTCTATCGCTCGAAGCTGTTCGTGCCCGGCGCGCGGCCGGCATTGTTCGAGAAGGCCGCCGCCAGCGCCGCAGACGTCGTCTGCCTCGATCTTGAAGATGCCGTCGCGCCGCCAGACAAGGAGAAAGCGCGGGACAACATCGTCCAGGGGCTGAACGACATCGACTGGAAGAACAAGCTCGTCACCGTCCGCATCAACGGGCTCGATACATCCCTGTGCTATCGCGACGTGCTGGCGCTGGTGGAGAAGGGTGGTGAACGCCTCGACGCGATCATGATCCCGAAGGTGGGCAACGCGTCCGACGTGTACGCGATCGACATGCTGGTCACGCAGGCGTCGGAAGCCGTCGGCCGCAAGAAGCGGATCGGGCTTGAGGTGATCATCGAGACGGCGATGGGCCTCGGCAATATCGACGAGATCGCGGGCGCGTCGCGCCGGCTCGAGAGCCTGCATTTCGGCTCCGCCGACTATGCCGCGTCGCAGGGCATGCGCACGACGAATATCGGTGGCGGCAATGCCGACTACGTCATGTTGACCGATGCGGGCGACGGCGCACGCGAACGGCACTGGAACGATCTGTGGCATTATCCCCTGTTCCGCATGGCGCAGGCCGCCCGCGCGCACGGCATCATGGCGATCGACGGGCCTTTCGGGGACTATTCCGACGCGGAGGGATTTCGCGTGCAGGCGATGCGCACGGCCATTTTGGGCTGCGAAGGAAAATGGGCGATCCATCCGAGCCAGGTGCCGCTCGCCAACGAGATCTATACGCCGCCGGAGAAGGAGGTGGCGCGCGCGGAGGCGATCCTGGCCGCGCTCAAAGAGGCTCATGAAAAGGGCATGGGTGCTGTGGCGCTGAACGGCGTGCTCATCGACGCCGCCTCGATCCGCCAGGCGGAAGGTATCGTCAAACAGATGCAGATGGTGCGCGAACAGGGAGGTTGAGCACGGACGCTGAGAGCGCGCGCTACTTCGCGGTGTCCGGTGCGATCTTCGAGCGTTTGAAGGTGATTTTTACCCGCATGCCCTGACCGGGATGGGATTCGACGTCCATTTCCGCTTTCGCATTTTCCCGCAGCGACTGGACGATCAGCGAGCCGAGTTTGCCGCGCTTGGGCCATATCACGCCTTCCGGCAGGCCATTGCCGTCATCGGCGATGATGATCTGGCAACCGTCGCCGTCGGACAGGCTATGGAGCGTGATGGTGCCGCCATCGCGACCGACAAATGCGTGCTTGAGGGCGTTCGTCAGCAACTCGTTCACGACGAGTCCGGTGGGCATCGCGACATTGACCGAGACGGGATAGGCGTCGACCTTCAGATCGAGCCGGATGCCTTCCACCGCATAGGAATGCAGCACGGCGGACGCGATTTCGCCGAGATAGACTCCAAGATCGATCTGTCCCTCGGGGCTCGGTTCCTCCAGCAGCCTGTAGAGGAGTTTGATCGCCTCGATCCGGCCGGCGAGACGATCGAACGGCGTGGTATCGATATCGCCGTGCGCATTGCGCACCTCCATGCGCATCAGCGCCGTGATCATCTGGAGATTGTTCTTGACGCGATGCTGGACCTCCTGGAGCAGCAGATCCTTTTCACGCAGGCGCTTTTCGAATTCCTCGCGCTGCTCCTCAGTATGTCCGCCGACATGGACCAGAGCGACAAAGCGGTAGCAGGGCGTTCCGTCCTCGTTCTCGATAATATTGGAATAAGCATTCACGCGGGCCGGATCGGTATCCGCGCGTTCGATCAGGAAGGTGCCGACAAAATCGCTGGATGCGGTGATGGCGCCACCCAGACTTTGTTCCTTCCCCTTCGCTTCGTCGTAACCCGCGAGCGCACCCCACGGCTTGCCGACAAGGCCGTCTGCCGATTGGCCAGAGACGCGCTCGAATTCGGGATTGGCATAAACGATGCGCTCGTTTGCCCCCATCTCCGACACGACGATGGCAATGGGAACCTGATCGAGAAAACGG
>Ga0302324_100008333_pt1 | contig 21899 bp, 17 predicted proteins | sample Palsa_T0_1_FD_201949 | JGI IMG/M metagenome (GOLD analysis project Ga0302324, IMG submission 201949) | Peat permafrost microbial communities from Stordalen Mire near Abisko, Sweden - Palsa_T0_1 | ecosystem: Environmental > Terrestrial > Soil > Palsa > Peat permafrost | place: Sweden: Abisko...
GCAGGCAGTGGTCGTATTTCGAGACGAGGATCGCGATTCGCTTGCGGCTGGCCGAATCCCACAGCCGCCACGACATCCCAAAGCGATCGGCGATGCGAAGCCCGAAGCGTTCACCGAACCCTGGCGAGTCGGCGGGCAGAGTGAACTCCATGCGCAGGAGAACTCGCCGTCCGTCGGATCGGCCGAGTACTGGTCGGACTTGACGATGTCCGCGCCCTCGGCGAAGAGGAACTGCGAGACCGCAGCGACAATGCCGGGCTGATCGCGACACGAGACCACCAGCCGCATCAACGCGTGGCTCTGTCTAGTCTCTGATTCCTCCTCTGTGGCCCGCGCCGTTGCCGGGGTCACGCCGGTGCCTCCTCTTGAAAGTCGCGGATCCAGTTCGCGGTCGCTGCCAACCCGCCGAACGTGTAGAAATGAAGCTTCACCTCGCCGTGGCGGTTCGGATCTAGGCCCTCGCCCAGCGCAGCGATGAACCGATCCGGACCGGCGGTGCTCATCAGGTTCGTGAGCGAGAGGCCGTACTTGCGCGCAACACCGGCGCTTGAGCCGACACCGAACCGCTTGGCGTAGGCCAGTAGTCGCCGCACACCCGCGGGCCCGGGGACGCCGACGCGAATCGGCAACTCGACGCCGCGCTCGCGCACCTCGCCGATCCAGTCGAGCACACGTTCGGCGTCGAACGCGAACTGTGTGACAATCGCGCCTCCGAATCCGCGGCCCTCGATCTCGGCCCGCTTGTCGAGCAAGGCGGTCCAGAGCACGTCGTCGGAGATGTCTGGATGCCCCTGCGGGTATCCGGCGATGCTGACCTCAGAGACTCCATGGCGCTCAAGCGCGCCTGAGCGGATGAGCGCCAGCGCATCCTCAAACGGACCCTCCGGCTCGGTAGGGTCACCGCCGACCGCGAAGACCGAGTCGCACCCGCCGACCGCGGCGAGCTGTGCGAGAAACCCATCGAGCTGGTGCTCTGACTGCAACCGCCGCGCCGAGATGTGCGGGACCGGCTGGAGCCCAAGCTCCCGGACCGTGTCAACCGCGACGATGCGCGTCTCCGTCGCCTCGCCCGAGAGGTAGGTCACGTTCACGCGCGTGCCCTGTGGCAGAAGCCGTGCGGCCTCGCCGAGCGACGGTACATCCTTACCGACGATCTCCACCGAGAAGCGGTCAAAAAGTTGCGCAGCCGCTGGTCGCTGTGATGTCTCCACCATCTGACAAGACACGTTCGCTCTTCCTTTCAGGACTCAGACCGCCGTCGCCGGGCTCTTGATTGAACACCAAGAGAAGAGAAATCACAAGCGCGCTACCAAAGCGCTTGAGTGGCCCGACTGCAGATGAGGTCCGGGACGCTCCGCTGCCAACGACGGTTCTCGACCGGCTCGAGCAAAGCCGTCGCCTCATCGCTCGGGCGAGGACCGACCGCCCTGATCGCCGTCCCGCAGGACCGCGCGCCCCTGCACGCGCCGCCGTGTCTGAGCTATCGAGGCCGGCGTGACGCTCAGATCCGAGTCGTCCAGCCAAGCGCGGCGAGGGCGCGCGCCCTTCCTTGGGCGTAGGCGCGGATGTGCACGGCGGTGAGTGACGAGTCGAGAACTCGGCGTGCCCGGGGTCGTCGTAGCCGATCACCGCCATGTCCCTCGATCTTCATGGGGAGCCAGCTTGACCGACGCTTATCGTCTTGACTCCGATTCAAGGATCTCTTATGGTTCCCGACCATGATTTTGGTGATCCCGGCCTCTGGCTACACTGGGTTGGCGGTCACGCGCGCACTGACCGACCGCGAACTGCAGGTCCGCGGACTGGTCCGAAGCGCTGAGGCAGAAGGTCAGGTCCGGGCTGCGGGAGCGACGGAGGTCGCCTACGGCGATATGCGCGACATGGGTGCGCTCATCGCAGCGCTCCGCGGCGTTGATGGCGTGTTCTTCCTTGGCCCTCGGCATATGGCTGAGGAGGCTGCGGTCGGTAAGGCCGTCATCGATGTGGCCGTACGCGAGGGGGTGCGCCGCTTCGTGCTCTCGGGCGTCTATCACCCGGTCATTCGCCCGCTACTCAACCACCAGTCAAAGCGCGATATCGAAGACCATCTCTACAAGACCGATCTTGAGTTCACGGTGCTTCAGCCGGCCCGCTTCATGCACGCTCTGATTCGGTCGAACCTGGACCGCGTGCCGACAGATCGCGTGCTCGCGGACTCGTTTGCCACGGACGCCAAAATGGCCTACGTCGACTATCTCGATGTGGCTGAGGTCGCGGCAACGGCGTTCGCCGAGGACAAACTCCTGCGCGGGAGTTTCGAGCTCGCCACCAGCGGCCAATACACCCTGACCGAGCTGGCAGCGGTCCTGAGCCAGGAACTAGGCGTCAGCGTCAGCGCCAGGCAGATCGCCTGGGACGATATTCCGCCGCAACGGCGGGGGTTAGACAACCCCTACTCTGCAGAGGCCTTTCGTCGCCTGTGGTCCTACTACAACGAGCACGGCTTTCACGGCGGTAACTCACTCGTGTTGCACACTATTCTCGGACGCGAGCCCAACACGTTCGTCGAATGCTGGCGCCGCGAGGCGGCGCTGAAGCTCCAGTCGGCCTAGACCCTGACAGCAGTCAGCGTCTCGGGGGCGAAAAGGTCGTCAACCTGGAGATCGGCTGGAGCAAGACCCTGCTCACGGCAATACCGCAAGAAGGCGTCGAGCGTCAGACGGTTCGGTTCAACACCGTAGGGCCACCACTCGCCGCCACCGGGATTGAGCTCTACCAGCTGGTCAGGGACCCAGGGCAGCGGCACATGGCTGTAGGTGTTGTCCGTCAGCGCCGCAATTGATCTTCGCTTTGCCTCGGTGAATGCCTCGACCAGGCCCGTGGCGATCCAGCGCGCCTCCTCGTAGGCATCGCGCCGCAGGACGACAACGTGCATGATCGGGAAGATGCCGGTCCGCGCCCACCATTCGCGCTCGACCGCCGGGACGTCGGAAAAGAGCCTGACTGCGCGGTCCGAGCCGTCGGTGAAGCTCGCCGGGGGTCTGGCGGTGACGATTGCATCGATCTCCCCCAGATCGAGCATGTCGGTGAGCGTCGAATCGGCCACGGCTCGGTATCTGATCCCCTCGGGCAGCACGAGCGGAGCGCTTTCCCGCCGACCGGGCTGGTTGACGCCGGCCTGGATCCATTCGATCGACCTCACGTCGACGCCCAGGTACTCGCCGAGGATCCCGCGCGTCCAGATTCCAGCTGTCTGGACCCACTCCGGCACGCCGATGCGACCACCGTTGAGAGCCCCGGGGTCGTCGCGCGGACCATCGGCGCGGACGAAGATCGACCCGTGACGGAACACGCGGGACGGGAAGACCGGGATTGCGATCAGGGACTGGTCGCCGCTGGCGCGCAACGCAACATACTGAGCGAATGAGAACTCCGCGATCTCGAACTCACGGTGTTCCATCATGCGCTGGATGACCTGCTCGGCACTCAGCCGCAGGAAGCGGAGGTCGAGTCCCTCAACTCGCACGCGTCCATCGAAAAGCGCCTGAACGTGGGCATAGTCGCCGACGGCCAATGAAAATGGACGACTCACGCTGTGGTCAGCTCCTTCGCGCAACGAGTTGTTTCGAGCACGCTACGGTGCATTGCGGGGAGTCCGAGGGGGCCGCCGAGAACAGTCCTCAGATCGGCGAGCGTGTTCGCGCGCCCTCGGATTCAGCTCCCATCGGATTCAGCTCGATCGCGTCTTCGCGACGTCCGGCGGTGTTCGCCTCAGGCTGGAAGATCACCCGATCGATCATGGTCTGAATCACCTCGGTGGCCGCCCGACCGCGAACGCCCGGCACGTGGGTGCCCTCGAACACGACGACGGTCAGTTCGACGAGGTCGGCGTCCGCAACCGGATCGCGGCCGTGGAACTCGAGTCCCCTGATGACCGTGTCGCGGATCCAGGCGATGAGTCGATCATGGGCCTCGGTGAGCGCCTCTGACTCCGGCATCCGATCGTGGATCGTCATGTGGATCTGGCGATAGGGCCGCAGATCCACGAGACCCCTGATCAGCGTCTGAAACGGATCACCGGTGGTGTCCTTGAGGCGCTCGACCTCTTCGTCGACAGCGCGGCGGAAGACCTCGGCGAGCAGATCGTCCTTGCTTGGGAAGTACCAGTAGACCGCTGCGTTCGCGATACCAACCGCATTTGCGACATGCGACATCGCCGTCTTGCTGACCCCTTGGGTCAGGAACAGTTCGTTGGCGGCGGAGACAACTTCGTTGACCCGGTGCGCGCGTGGGGTCCCCTGTCGGTTGCGAGGCACGCGCGCAAGCGTACCGGAGATGGTTGACGTCGAAACGAGAGGTCAAACGAGGCGTATCGTTTCCACAGAGCAGTCACGAGAGCCTCATTTGCTGGCCAAACCGTGAATGCGACCCTCCGAGTCGAGCTGTTGATGCTCTTGACATAGCATCAAGAGAAATGCTAGTGTTGTCCGCAAGCATCAGAGAGAGAGGAAGTCGTGATGGCGACAGGTACGGTGAGCGACGACGCTGTTGGTGCCGCACTGCAGAATCAAACTTGGCGTCTGCTGATCGGTGATCAGCTCTGCGCCGCGGCAGATGGCCGCACTGAGCCCGTCGTCGACCCCTCGACCGGTCAGAAGATCGCCGACGTTCCGTGGGCTGGCCCCGCCGACGTGGATGCCGCCTGCAAGGCCGGCCAGAAGGCCTTTCCAGCATGGGCGGCACTGACAGTGCGCGAACGCGCGAAGCACCTCAAGGAATTCGCGCGACTTATCGGTGAGAATGCCGACGAGCTGGCCCTGCTGGATTCGGTTGACAGCGGCAACCCGCTCAGCGCCATGCGCGTCGAGGCGAACATCTCGATCGACCACATCGAGAACTGGTGTGCACTCGCATCGACGCTCAACGGTGCCGTCATCCCCGCGAGCCGCGACAACCTGCACTACACGACCTATCGTCCTTACGGCGTGGTCGCTCGAATCTTCCCGTTCAATCATCCGTTGCTGTTCGCGGTTACCCGCCCGATCGCCTCATTGCTGGCCGGCAACACCTGCGTGCTAAAACCGGCAGAGCAGACTCCGCTGGTTGCCCTGCGACTGGGCGAGCTGGCACTCGAGGCATTCCCTCCCGGAGTCGTGAACATCCTCACGGGCGGTGGCGAGGCCGGAGACGCTCTGGTTCGGCATCCTCTGGTTCGCCGTATCGGCTTCATCGGCAGCACGAAGATCGGACGCCTAATCCAGCGCACGGCGGCCGAGGAGGCCGTCAAAAACGTCACGCTAGAGCTCGGTGGCAAGAACGCGCTCATCGTCATGCCCGACGCCGACTTCCAGGCAACGGTCGCCGGCGCCGTCTATGGCATGAACCTGGGCGTCAGCCAGGGTCAGTCCTGCGGCTCGACGTCACGGGTCTTCGTGCACGAGAGCCTTTACGAGGACTTCGTCGATGCGGTGGCGGCCAGGTTCCGTGAGGTCCGAGTCGGCCGTGCTTATGACGACGGCACCGACATGGGTCCTGTCGTCAGCGGCGTCCAGCTCGATCGCGTGAACCACTACATCGACGTCAGCCGCGAGCAGGCGCGTCTGGTCACCGGCGGCGTCCGACCCGACGGACTCGATGATGGATTCTTCGTAGAGCCGACGGTGTTCGCCGACGTCCCGCGCGATGCGATGATCGCCAAGGAGGAGATCTTCGGACCGGTCGTTGCGATCTCCCCATGGAGCGACTACGACGAGGTCATCGAGGCAGCGAACTCCGTCGAGTACGGGCTCACCGGGAGCGTCTGGACGCAGGACCTGACGCTCGCCCACCGCACCGCCGAGCGCCTTGACGCGGGTTACGTCTGGATCAACGGTGCGGCCACGCACTACTGGGGAACGCCGTTCGGCGGAACCAAGGAGAGCGGTCTCGGGCGGGAGGAGTCGATCGAGGAGCTGACCAGCTACCTCGAGCAAAAGGTGACGCACGTCGGCCTCGGGGATGCTCACGCGGCGTTCTCCCGGCTGGCGCGCTGAAGCTCCGAGCTCCCAGGCACACGCTGACCAAGGCGGGGGATGAGCCAACCCTCACAACCAACAGCGGGCACCGGCCGGCGCATCATCGCGCTGGAGGAGCACATGCTCCCCAGCGACATCGCCGCATCCGCCGGCATCGACCCGGCGATTCTGCTCGGCAAAGCCGATGACCTCGACGAACTCGGCGAAGCCCGTTTGGCCAAAATGCAACAGGCCGGGGTCGACATCCAGGTGCTCTCAGCCGTGAACCACTGGGCTCAACAGCTCGAGCCCAGCGAGTCGGTCGAGATCTCAAGGCAGCTGAATGATCGGCTCGCGCAGGCGGTGAGCGCAGACCCCGAGCACTTCCGCGCCTTCGCGGGCCTGCCGATGACCGACCCGGTCGCCGCGGCTGAGGAACTCAAACACTGCGTCGAGGGGCAGGGATTCGTGGGGGCGCTGATCAACGGGCACACGAATGGACGCTTTCTCGACGACCCCGATTTCGCACCTGTGCTCGCCGCGGCCGAACAGCTCCAGGTTCCGATCTATCTGCACCCTTCGCCGCCGCCGGCAGCGGTTCGCGATGCCTACTTCTCGGGACTGCCTCCAGTACTCAGCGCGATCCTCTCGACCGCCGGCTGGGGATGGCACGCCGAGTGCGGCATGCATGTGTTGCGTATGGCCGCCAGCGGAACGCTGGATCGCCATCCGTCCCTGCAGCTGATCGTCGGGCACATGGGCGAGAACCTTCCGTTCTCGCTGGCGCGCGCCAACGAGCGGCTCACCCCGTTCGCACCGAATCTCGAAGCCAGCGTTGCCGACACGGTCCTGCGTCAGGTGCACATCACCATCTGCGGCTACACCACGGACCCGCCGCTCGTCTGTGCTATGGAGGTCTTCGGACCCGACCGAATCATGTTCTCCGTCGACTACCCGTTCTCTGACTCAGCTGAGGCGGCGGCCTTTCTGAGAGCCGCACCGCTGAGCCAAACGGACCGGGACAAGATCGCGCACCTGAACGCAGAGCGCCTCTTGAAGATCTCGTAGGCGACACAGCCAGACCAAGAAAGCTGAGGAGGAAGGATGCCCACGCCTACAGGCCAGAGGTCGTTGCAAGAGCTCATGGACGAGAAGCCGGATCTCGTCGAATACTTTTACAACGAAACCGACGCGCCACACCCCATGCGTTACTCACGCCTGGATCCCTGGATTCCGAAGGAGTTCACGAACTGGCGCGACGAGCAGCGCTCATGGCGTGAGACCGCGATCCTATTGGATCAGTCGCACCACATGCCGGAGCTGTTCCTCTCGGGGCCCGACGCGCTGGAGCTGCTGCAGAGGGTCGGCATCAACAGCTTCGCCAACTACAGCCTCGATCGTGGCAAGCAGCTTGTCGGTTGTACGCCGAACGGCCACCTCATCGGCGACTGCATCCTCTACCGCCTCGGCGAGGACAGCTTCGAACTCGTCAGCGGTATGCCGCTGCTCAACTGGGTTGAGTACCAGGCACACGTCAACGATTGCAACGTGACCATCCGGCGTGACGCACCGACACCGTTCAATCCGGCGGACCGCCGGATCAAATACCGGTTTCAGATGGACGGACCGAACGCGGGCGAGATCTTCAACGAGGTGGTTGACGGTGGCGCACCGACGATCCCGTTCTTTCACCAGGCGAAGGTCAGGATCGCCGGCTGCGAGGTACTCGTGCTCCGTCACGGAATGGCCGGCCACCAGGGCGTCGAGCTTTCCGGCCCCTACGACGAGCTCGCCACGGTCCGTGACGCGCTGCTCAAGGCCGGCGAGCCGCACGGGCTGATGCAGGGCGGTACGACGACGTACTTCAGCACGCTCTTCGAGAGCGCCTGGATGGCACAGCCGTTGCCCGGCATCTATACGGACGATGACCTGCGCGGTTACCGCGAGTGGCTACCGGACACCGGGTGGGAGGCCGCGCAGCACCTGGGCGGCAGCTTCGTCTCCTCGAACATCGAGGACTATTACGCCACGCCATGGGACCTCGGCTACAACCGGATCATGAAGTTCGATCACGAGTTCATCGGCCGCGCCGCGCTTGAGGCCAAGCAGGATGACCCCCACCGTTCCAAGGTCACGCTGATCTGGAACGAGGAGGACGTCACCAAGGTCTACAAGTCGCAGTTGGGTCACCGCACCCGCTATAAGTCGATCGAGTTCCCCGTCGCCTACTACGGCTTCCCGCAGTGCGACGAGGTGCGCGTCACCTCCGGTGGCGAGATGATCGGACTGTCCTGCCACGTCGGCTACAGCAACAACGACGGTGTCGTCGTGTCGCTGTCAACACTCGACATCTCCAAGGCGGAGATCGGAAGCGAGGTCCTGATCACCTGGGGTGAGCCCAACGGCGGGTCGCGCAAGCCGGAGGTCGAGCAGCACGAACAGGTTGAAGTTCGCGCAACCGTCGCTCCGGCGCCGTACCTCAAAGCCGTCGCAGAGACCAAGGTCGCGGCGATCTAAGCCTGACTGTCCTCCCCTCTCCGCGACCGTTCGTGCATCTACCCGGACATCTGGCACCGCCGGATGGGAGGGTTGGCGGACGCTCTGCTACAGAGCGAGGCGCCGGTCGTTCGGGCGGGTTACGGGGAAGTCGCCGGCGTAGCTGCGTCGCGCGAGCTCGCGTGTCGAGGCTCCAGCTTCGCGAGCCACGAGGAGTGCCTCGGGGTCGACCCCGGGACCGAACGGATCCTCAGCAAACGCGGCGCTCTGGAAGAACTGGACAGACTCTCGCCAGTCGCCGAAGTTGTCGTTCTGCAACTCGACGCTGTTGCCGTCCGGATCCTCATAGTAGAACGATGTGATCGGGCCGTGATTGACGGTTCTGTGGGGGAGTTGACCCTTGTCACGCATATGCACATAGATCTCGAGCAGTTCGTCGAGCGTCGCGTACTCCCAAGCGGTGTGGTGCAGACCGGTGTGGCGCAGCTTGTCCGGGTCATCGACCAGGTTCGGAGTGCTCACGATTGCGATCCGATGGTTGGCGTCATCGTTGGTCAGCCACGCGGCGCCGGAGCCCCGGTGCGTGACGACCAGGCCGAGCAAATCGACGTACCACGAGACCATCTCGTCGAGGCGCACCGTTTTCAGCTGGACGTGGTGAAACGCCGGCCGTGGAACCGACGGAGGGGCTTCCCCGTTCGATGACTGCAGGACCGGCGCCAGCCGCCCAGTGAGCTGCACTGTCGCTTCATTCATGCGATCTAGCCTAACTCCCTCTTGAGACTAAATCAAGGCGACGATTTCGACCAACCGCCACCGTTGTCTGAGGGTCCGCGGCTCCGAACAGCTGTTGACAGCTAATCAAGAGAGTCGCTATGCTCCGACTCGTGAGGAGTGGAAGCAAGGCAGACGTGCTGCCCGTCGTTGTCGTCGGCGGTGGCGTGGTGGGAATCAGCACCGCCGTGGCGCTTGAACGTCAGGGCGTTGAGTCTTTGGTGTTCGACCGTCGGGCGTTCCCGAACCCCCACCCGCGTGCTCACGTCGCGAACCCTCGCACCATGGAGATCTTCCGCCTCTGGGGCGTAGAGGGCCGTGTCCGTGAGGCGGCGCTCGCAGGTGGCGTGACCGGCAACTTCGTCTGGCGTCGATCGATCGCCGGTGAGGAACTCGGCCGGCTGAGCTATCGCGATGCGCATGAGGGGACGGAGCGCAATGCGGTGACCCTCGCGCCCGAGGTCTCCTGTGCTCAGGACGTGATTGAGGGCATTCTGCGTGACTACCTGGCCGAGAGGACCGGCGACAGCGTCCGCTACAGCTCCGAGGTGACCGACGTCTCGAGGCTCGACGCAGAGACGATGGCCGTCACAGTCGCCGGTGAGCCCGAACCGATCCTCGCTCGTTACGTCGTCGCCGCCGACGGCGCTTGGAGCGCGACCCGTGCGGGGCTCGGCATCGAGATGGAGGGTCCGGAGGAGCTCGCCCGCTTCGTCTCGATTTATGCCTACGCCGATCTCGCGCCGTGGACGGGCGATATGCCGGCCGTCCTCTACTGGATCGTCAATGACGCCGTCCAGGGCGTGTTCATCTCGATGGACGGTCGCGGACGTTACGTGTTTCACGTCCGTATGGACCCGCGCCGCGAGCGTTTTGAGGACTTCACGCCCGAGCGCTGCCGCGAGCTGATCCTTGCGGCCGTCGGTGCCGAGACCGATGTCGAGGTCAGGGACGTCGGCCACTGGATCATGTCCGGCCAGGTGGCTGCACGCTACCGCGAGAGCAACGTGCTGTTAGCCGGCGACGCGGCCCACCGCTTCCCTCCGACCGGCGGGTTCGGAATGAACACCGGCATCCAGGACGCCCACAACCTCGCGTGGAAGCTGCGCGCCGTGCTGTCCGGCTGGGCGCCGGACTCGCTACTCGACACCTACGGACCCGAGCGGCGCCCGGTGGCCGGCGCAAACCGCAGCCGCAGCGTCTCGAACTTCCTGAAGCTCGAATCGCTTGCCGCCTGGGCCGCGAATCCGCGGCCGATTCTCGAGCGTCTGGCCGACACAGGTGAGGTCGGTGCCGCCGAGCGTTGCCGCTTTGCCGCTGAGATCGAAACTCAGCGCAGTCACTTCGACAAGCTCGAGCAGGAACTCGCCTTCATCTACCGCGAGGGAGCGCTCGTGCCCGCGGAGAATGCGAGCGGCCGGGCCGCTGAGGCACCCGACCCGCTGGCTCACGTCGAGATCGGGGCTCGCTTCCCATTGATCTTCTTCACAGCCCCCGACGGAGAGCGGATCGGCTCAACCGATCTCTTCGAGCGGGAGTTCGTGCTCTTCACCGCGAGCGCGTCGGCCTGGAACGCTGGCGTCGCCGCAGCCCGGGCCGCCGGAGTGCCCATCCGGCTCATGGAGATCGGAACCGAGCTTCGGCTCGACCTCGGAGACTGGACCGTCGCGTCCGGGGCAAAGCCCGGTGGCGCCGTTCTGGTCCGCCCCGACGGCCACGTTGCCTATCGCGCTGTGTCGGCAGATGCAGATCCAGAAGCCGCACTTCGGACCGCACTTGACCGAACGCTGAGCGGCGAGCACCATGCCGAGCAACTCGTCTAGCGTGATGGACATCGCCGCGAGAGCAAGGTGCGAGGAGCTGTTCCTTGACTTTCACAGGCTCATTGACGAGGGAAACGCAACCCGGGCGCTTGTGCTTTTCACACGTGACCCAGAGCCGAGCTTTGAGGTTCGCGGCCAGCGGCATGTGGGCTGGGACGCGATCTCACAGTTCCTTGGGGCCCGCGAACAGGACACGACGCGTCAGACGCGTCATCTGGCGAGCAACTTCCGTTTCTTTCAGCAGGCCCATGATCGTGCTTATGCGACGGCCAATCTCACCGTGTACCACCGCGGCGGCGAGGATGGATCGTCGCTGCTCCTCGAGGCGGTAATCGACTGCGAGCTCGACTTCGTGCGCTCAGACGGGGACGATTGGCGAGTCTGTTCGCGCCGGCACTCGCGATTCGCCACCTTCAGCCACTGAACTGATAAGGAGTATCGACTGATGCCTCGCTACGTCGCCACAGATCAAGGGCTTGGAATCCTTGCACCCGATGGAAACGTCGGGGTGATCAACACGACCGCGGCCGGATTCGACGAGCTGCTGATGTCCGGTGTGACGCCCGAGGCCCTACAAGAGCTTCCGGTCATCACCGAGATCACGGCGGATGAGGTTCACCTGCGGGCGCCCGTCAGTCGCCCCACCAACCTCTGGGCGGTTGGTTACGGATACGCCGAGCATTCGGTCGAGGTCGGACGCACCGACGAAGCCGACGAGCCGCCGGTGCTGTTCCTCAAGGCCACCAGTTCGATCACGGGCCCGTACGACAACGTCGAGATTCCGGAGATCTGCCCGGAGAAAATCGACTACGAGGGGGAGATCGCGATCGTGATCGGACGCGCCGCGACCAAGATCTCAGCCGAAGTCGCCCTCGACTGCGTACTGGGCTACACCGCCGCCAACGACGTCAGCGCACGCGACGTGCAGCGTGGACGCTTCAACGGCGGCAAGCCCGATCCGTCGAAGGCCAAGAGCTTCGACACCTTCACCCCGCTCGGACCGTGCATCTGCACGCTCGACGAGTACGATGATCCAAACGACGTCGGGCTCGCAACGTTCGTCGACGGAGAGCAACGCCAGCAGGCCCGATCCAGCTCGCTGCGCAACAGCGTCGCCAAGATCGTCGCCTTCAGCAGCATGATGACAACGCTCACACCGGGTGACGTGATCCTCACAGGAACGCCAGCTGGCGTCGGTCACCCGAGCAATCGCTTTCTCGCGCCGGGATCGCTTGTGCGCATCGAGGTCGAGGGCGTCGGCGCCATCGAGAACCGGCTCGTAAGCGCTTAGTCGGGCACCAGGGAGGAATCGCGATGACGTACAGGATCTCCGTCGACATCGGCGGCACGTTCACGGACTGCGTCATCGTCGACGACTCCGGCAACCGCAGTGTCGCCAAGGCGCTCACGACTCATGAGGCGCTCGTCGAGGGCGTGCTCGAAGCGGTCACGATCAACGCTTCACAGGTCGGGTTAACCCCGCAGGAGCTGCTAACCCAGGCCGACCTCGTCGCGCATGGGACCACGGTCGCGACCAACGCGATGCTCGTTCACACCGGCGCGCGCGTGGGAATGATCACCACCCGCGGTCACGAGGATGCGCTCACGATCGGGAAGGTCTACGCGAAGCGCGCAGGTCTGCACGAACGCGATGCCGTTCATGCCTCGCGGCTGGCAAAGCCCCAACCGATTGTTCCGGCCGATCTGATTCGCGGCGTCAACGAGCGGATCGACGTCAACGGTGACGTGATTGTCGCGCTCGACGAGGCCGAGGTCATCACAGCGATCCGGGAACTGGTCGCCAAGGACGTCGAGGCGATCGCGGTCTGTTTCCTCTGGTCGTTCGTCAACGACGCGCACGAGCGGCGCGTACGTGCACTGCTCGAGTCCGAGGCTCCGGGCGTATTCGCGAGCTTCTCCTATGAGCTCGCTCCGGTCATGGGCGAGTACGAGCGTGCCGCCACCGCAGCGGTGAACGCCTACGTCGGACCGAAGGTCGTCGACTACCTCCACGCTCTGGAACAGCGCCTGCGCGACGAGGGCCTCGACCAGCCCCTGCTGGTCATGCAGGCGAGCGGCGGACTGACGTCGGTCGCAGAAGCCGCCTGCCGGCCGATCGTGACGCTCGACTCGGGGCCGACCGGCGGTGTACTGGGCTGCTCCTATCTCGGTGAGCTCTACGGAGAGGGCAACATCGTCTGCACCGACGTCGGCGGGACCTCGTTCGACGTGGGGGTGATCGCCGACGGTGAGATACCGATCGAGAACAACCCGGTTGTCTCGCAGTACACACTGCGGATGCCCAAGGTCTCGGTCCACTCGATCGGCGCCGGCGGCGGCAGCATCATCTGGATCGACGAGGGGGGCCTGTTGCGCGTCGGCCCCCGCAGCGCGGGCTCTCGGCCCGGCCCAGCCTGCTACGGCCTCGGCGGAGCTGAACCGACCGTCACCGATGCGGACCTGTTGCTCGGATACATCGACCCCGATGCCTTTATCGGCGGCCGCATGAAGCTTGACCGGGAGCGTGCTGTTGAGGCTTGTGCCACCGTCGGGCGCCAGCTCGGCATGGAGCCCGAAGAGGTCGCCTGGGGCGCTTTCCAGATCGTCAACGCGCAGATGTCGGACCTGATCCGGAAGTCCACGATCGAGATGGGGCACGACCCGCGCGACTGTGTCCTGATCGCATACGGCGGTTCCGGCCCGACCCACGCCGCCTTCTACGGCGCGGACATCGCTGCCAAGGACACGCTGATCCTGCCCGACGCGACCGCGTTCTCGGCAGAGGGGATGCTGACCTGCGGCATCAGCCATTCGGCTGAGGTCTCGCGACTGGTTCGCTCACCGCTTGAGCAGGACGACATCGCCCAGATCAAGAGCGCGCTGGAACTGCTCGGGAATCAGGTCCGGGCCCTGTTCGAGAGCGAGGGCATCAGCGATGGCATCACGTTCACGCGAACGCTGAGTATTCGTTACCGCCTCCAGGTTCACTCACTTGACGTCGACGTCAGTGATGACGATCTCGCAAGCCCGGAGAAGCTGCTCGCCCGGTTCCGCGACCGCTACGCCCGTAAGTACGGCAGCGGAGCGCTGCTCGACGGCGGCGGCGTGGAACTGGACCGACACCGCGTCACCGGACGCTACGCAACCGCGGCTGTCCAGTTCCGCGCATCGGACGTCAGCGGCGACGCCGACCCAGAGGCCGCGCTGAAGCGCACACGTCAGGTCTGCTTCGGAGCTGACGGTTTCAGCGATACCAACGTCTACGACGGCGCCAAGCTCGTCGCCGGCAATGAGATCACCGGTCCGGCCCTGATCGAGCGGATGGGTGCGAGCGTCGTGATTCCGCCCGGTCGCACCGCGACAGTCGACCGCTATCTGACGCTCAGCCTCGGGCAGTCCGACAACCGAGCAGAGCAGACCACCCAAACCGCGACCGAGGTGACGGCATGACGATCGTCGACGACATGAACTGCGCGAAACCCGTGCTCATCGACGGGATCGACCCCGTCACGTTCGAGGTCATCCGGCACCGGCTATGGGCGATCAACGACGACCAAGCGATGATGGCCGCGCGGCTGTCGGGCTCCCCCGTTGTGTATGAGGCGCTCGACTTCAACGCTGCGATCCTCACCCCAGACGGTCGCGGGATCTATGCCGGCATCTACATCCTGCATCACGCGACCTCGCTCGACGTCTTCGTGCAGAAGATCATCGAACAGTGGGCTCCCGAGGAGATCCGCGGCGGTGATCTGTTCTTCTCAAACGATCCCTGGTCAGGCGCCCTGCACGCCAACGACGGCATCCTGGCGGCGCCGATCTTCGCCCAAGGAGAACTGATCGCCTGGTCGGGCATCGTCATGCACGATAACGACGTCGGCAGCTCCGCACCCGGCAGCTTCGTCGTCGGCGCGCGCGAGCGTTTTGCCGAAGCCCCGCTGTTCCCACCGATCAAGATCGCCGAGAACTTCGAGCTGCGTCCGGACCTGGAGGCCGCGTACCTCTACAACCACCGCACGCCGGAGCTCAACGCGCTGAACCTGCGCGCGCGTCTGGCTTCACTGCGCGTCACGCGCGACCGGCTTCAGGACCTCGTCGACCAGTACGGACTGGCCGCGTTCCGAGCTGCTCGTGACGGCGTGATCGACTACACCGAGGCGATCGCTCGCCGGCGTCTGTTGGAGATCCCCGACGGCACCTGGTTTGATCAGATCTATCTCGACCACGACGGAAACGACAACGAGATCTATCCGATCTGCTGTCGCGTGATCAAGCGGGCCGATCAGCTCACTATCGACTTCAACGGCACCGCCGCCGAGGCACCGGGAGCGATCAACTGCGCGGCGCCGGCTATGGAGGCCGCAGTGATCGGCGTGTTCTTCGTGCTCATCTGCCACGACCTGCCCTGGTCGGTCGGCGCGGCACGACGCATGGTCAAGATCATCAGCGAACCGGGCACCGTCAACAACGCGAGCCCCAATGCGGGCGTCAGCATGGCCTCGATTCAGGCCACGATCTCAACGCAAGACGCGGTCTCGGTCGCCATGGGCAAGATGCTGCTGGCATCGCCGAGTCTGCATGACGAGTCGCAAGCCTGCTGGGCCTCCGGCCACAACCTGCTGGTATTCGCCGGCATCGACCGCTTCGGTGAGCGGTTCGCGCTGCCGCTGCTCGACGCCTGCGGCGGCGGTGGCGGGGCGCGGACCTTTGGAGACGGGATCGACAGCGGCGGCATCCTGCATTCGATGTCAGCAACGATCCCCAACGTCGAGACAACCGAGAGCCGCGCACCGGTTCTCCAGATGTATCGCCGCCAGAGCCGCGACAGCGGCGGGCCGGGTCGCTTCCGCGGCGGCGTCGGAATCGAATTCGCGATTGTCCCCCACCGCGCATCGGAGCCGCTGATCGACATCGCAGTCGCATCAGGTGTGAGCCAGCCCGAGGGCCACGGCCTCTGTGGCGGGGGCCCCGCGGCGGTCAAGTCGAATGTCATCTTCCGCGACACCGACATCTGGGAGCGCTTCGCCGCCGGCAAGATGCCGGTGACCGAAGGGGAATTCGAGTTCCAGAACCGTGAGCTGATGGAGGCCAAGGAGCAGACGGAGCTGCGGCACAGTGATGTCCATGTCTCGGTCGCTCCCGGCGGCGGCGGTTACGGCGACCCGCTGCGTCGAGACGCCGCCGCCGTGGTCAGGGATCTCCATGCGGGGCTCATCTCGACCACCATCGCGGAGTCGATCTACGGCGTAGCGCTCTCCGGCAATGCAATGGATGCCGCCGCCACCGAGTCCCGGCGCGAGCAGCTGCGGCGCGAACGCATGGCCGGAAGCCGCCCGGTCTCCGGGGAGATCCGGATCGAGCCGATCAAGGAGTACGAGCTGCTGTTCGCGGTGGGCGACACGCTCGATGCGGTCAGCGTCAACGGCTCAAAGCTGATCCGCTGCAATGTGTGCGGCCAGAAGCTATCCGCCTACGACGAGGATCCGCGATCGGGCAGCGTCGTGCGCGAACTTCCAATCTACGCGGTGAGTCCACAGAACCATCTCGGCGACGAGGAGCGCTTCATTCTGCGCGAGTACAGCTGCCCGGCCTGCGGTACCGCAACCGGCATGGACGTCCAGCTGACATCAGAACCGCTGCTGCCGGACGGGCACTTCGCATGACGGCGGAGTCTGTCGGAGCGGGTCGCGTCATCGGTGCCGAGCTCGATGCGCGGCTGACGGCGCGGGACTTCATGGCCAGCACCCGGGCCGTCGTGGCTCCGGGACGTGCACACGAGTGTCTGAACCGCGCGGCGGTGGCATTCGGTGAGATCGTCTGGGCCGTTGTCGCTGACCGTGGCTTCACCGACGCCGGCGGCCTTGAACCGCTGCTCGAGGATTTCGCGCCCGGGCGGGCTCCGCTGATCGGCCTGGTCAACGAGGACCCTGACACCGAAGAGGTCGAGGAACTCTGGCGCACCGCGCAGACGCACAACGCCGAAGGTGTGATCGTCGTCGGCGGCGGCAGTGCGCTCTGTGCCGGCAAGGCGGTCGCGATCCGATTGACCAACGACGGCCCGCTGTCGGCCTACAACGGCCGAGACCGGCTTGCGGCGATGCCCGCTCCGTGTCTCGCGATCCCGACCACGGCCGGCTCGGGTAGCGAGGTTTCCGAAGTGGTGATCCTGCACGACCGCGACGGTTCGGAGAACCTGATTATCCGCGGTCGCGGCTACGCCCCGCGTGTCGCCATCCTCGATGGCGAGCTGATCGCGACGCTGCCGGCGCGTCCGATGGTGCTTGCTGCGGTCGACGCGCTGAGCCACGCGTATGAATCGCTGTGGTCGACCGATGCGACGAGCTTCACCGATGCCTTCGCGTTTGCGTCGGCACGCACGATCCGGCGCACGCTGGGCCCGTCGCTGGCCGGTGATCCCGCTGCCCACCAGGAGCTGATCGAGGCCAGCGCGATGGCGAACTACGCGTGTGGGAACGCCGAACTGGCCGCTGTGCACGCACTCGCCTCAGCGCCCACGGTTCATATCCCGCACGGTCGCCAAACGGGGGTTCTGGTCCTGCACGTGGCCGAGTGGCTCGCCCCCTCGCTACGCCCCGAGGTCGCCGACGAGAGTCGGCAGATCAGACCGTTCTACGAGAGCATCGGATTTGCGTCGCAGTTCACGGCAGATGAGGTCGATGCGGAGGATCGCGAGGCCATGGTTCAAACGGCGATCTCGAACCCGCTGCTCGGGAACGACCCCGTCGGACCCAGCGTCGATGATCTTCGGGAGATCGTCGCTCGCGCCTGTCAGAGCTGAGGCGCTTGCGCGGCGGCCGTTTGCCGGCTCACGGCTGAAGCCTGCCGAGCAGCTTCACCAGCGCATTTGTGCCCTCGATCGCCCGCGCGCTCTCCCTCTCGGCGGCGACGCCTTGCGCAGACATCGCCTCGTCGAAGATCTCCATGTCGACGAGCTGAACGGCCACCAGGTGGTCGACGGTGTCGGCCGTGATCATCGTGTTCAGCAGTTCCAGGGCTCGGCTGTTAGCACTTGAGACCTTCAGGACCTCGACCAGCTTTGAGGGATCCATCCCGTAGTCGACCGCCCGCTCGACGATGTCGGCGATGTTCGCCTGATTCATCATCATCAGTGTGTTGTTGAAGAGCTTCGCGGTCTGTCCGGCGCCGGTTTCGCCCAGATAGAAGACGTGACGGCAGAAGGTTCGGAAGAGCGGCTCGCATCTGAGCGCCGCCGACTCAGGCCCGCCGATCATCGTCGTCGCGATCTTCGCGGCCGCGGCCGGCCTACCTCCGCTGACGGGAGCGTCGAGCACTTCGACCCCGGCTCCGACGCAGATCTCGGTGAGCTTGATCGCGTTGGCAGGTGTGCCGGTTCCGTGGTTGACGACCACCGATCCCTTACGCAGCCCGCCGAGCAGCTTCTCCGAAACGACGCCGATGGTGTCGGCATCGGTGTTGACGCACAGTGCAACGACGTCGCAAGCACCGGCGAGCTCCTCGGCGTTCGTGTCGGGAACGTGCTTGACACCGCCGAGCGCGTCCAGCGCCCGCTCGTTGCGATCCCAGACATGCAGCTCATACCCGGCCTCGGCGATAGCGATGGCGATCGGCAGCCCTTGATCACCGACGCCGATGAAGCCGACGACCGTGTTGTCAGCAGGGGTCATGACCGCGTCCCGGTCAAGAACGGACGAACACGGACCGCAGACGTGTCGCCTTCAAAGAGTCTCAATCTCCGCTCCTCCTGCGGTTCTGTTCGCCCGTCTGGGGGCCAGCCGGGTGCCGTTGAGTTCCGACTGCCCACACTATCCCACCTCTTGACTTGACGCCAAGTGAGGGGCGCAACGGAAAGCTGAACAAAAGAGGCGTACGTCGTTCCTTGCTCCACGTTTAGCATCCGATTAAGTGCCGTCGTGGTCTTGACTTAGTATCAAGAGCGGCCTATGCTCTGCGTGTCCTTGGAGGCAGGCATCCCCAGGCGAGAGGGAGAGAGATGGGTCAAGGTTCTGGGAGAACCTCGTTGTTTGAGCCACATATCTGTAGTGCCGGCGGCTGCTCCGAGCCGGGCCCGACGGGGATCGGTGAGCGCAATGAGTGAGGTTTCCGCAGGCCAGGTCGCCCCCTCCCCAGGTGCGCCGGAAGGCAAGGAGTCAGAGACGCCGAGCCAGGGTGCCGAGATCCGCGCCGTCGGGATCTCCAAGCGATACGGCCACACATATGCACTAAATGACGTCAGCCTGACGATCGAGCCCGGGCAGGTTCATGCGCTCGTCGGCGAGAACGGTGCCGGCAAGTCGACATTGGGCAAGGTAATCGCCGGCGCGATCACGGCTGACGCCGGGAAGATCGTTGTCGACGGTGTCGAGCGCAGCTACCGCTCCCCGCGCGATGCGCTCGCGGATGGGATCACGATCATCGATCAGGAGTTTGCCCTGCTGTGGTCGCACTCGGTGCTCGAAAACGTGTTCCTCGGCCAAGCCCGTAAGAACCATGCCACGCGTCTGAAGGAGTTCGCCGCGCTGCAGGCACGCGTCGGCTTCTCGCTTGGTCCGAATCGGATCGTCAGCACGCTGCGCGTGGCCGAGCAGCAACAGGTCGAGATCCTGCGCGCCGTCTCAAGACGGAGCCGTGTGATCGTCATGGACGAGCCCACCGCGGCATTGAGTCAACCGGAGATCAAAAGCCTTCTGCGACTGGTCAAGAACCTATCTGCTGAGGGCGTTTCGATCATCTACGTCTCGCATGCCCTAGAAGAGGTGCTCGAGGTCGCACAGACGATCACGGTGCTGCGTGACGGCGCATTGGTGTGGACGCGCGAGGCTGCCGATCAGACGAAGGAGACGCTTGTCAATGGCATGTTGGGCCGTTCCCTGGACGCCGCCTTCCCCAATCGGCGAGAGGCCGCCGACGACGCGCCCGTGCGGCTCGCGGTGAAGGGTCTCAGCCGTCCCGGTCTGCTCTGGGACATCGACCTTGACGTGCGCGCCGGTGAAATTCTCGGCATTGCCGGACTCGTCGGCAGTGGTAGGAGCGAACTCGCACACGCCCTCTTCGGAGCCGACGCATGCTCCGGTGAGATGTGGCTCGACGGCGAACAGTGGCGTCCCTCCTCACCGCGTGCGTCGCTGGCAGCCGGGGTTTCGCTGCTTCCCGAGAGCCGCAAGGAGCAGGGCCTGATGCTCCAGAACAGCGTCGCCTACAACGTGACCCTACCGGTGTTGCCGAGTTTGACCGTCGGTGGCGTGATCAACGGGCGCAAGCAGTCCGACGCCGCTACTGCGACGATCGACTCGCTTGACATTCGCCCTGCCGACGGCCGGATCCGCGTGGGCGCACTGTCAGGCGGCAACCAGCAGAAGGCGCTGTTCGGACGCTGTCTGGCGATCGAGCCGCGTGTTCTGATCGTCGACGAACCAACCCGCGGAGTGGACGTCGGCGCGAAGCGAGCGATCTACGACCTGCTCGTGTCGCTCGCCTCAAATGGCTGCGCGATCATCCTGATCAGCAGCGAGATGGAGGAGCTCCGCGGACTCGCACACCGTTTCGTGGTGATCAACTCCGGTCGCATCGTGACCGGGTTGCCCGCCTCGGCCTCCGAGGAGGAGCTACTGCAGGCGATGTTCGCCAGCCCGATCGGCGCCCGTACCGATGAACAGAGGAGGCCGGCCAGTGTCTGACCGGGAAGTTGTAGCCGCGACCAAGCCGACCACAGACGCTCCGACTTCGACCGACCTCGCGGATCCGCCGATCTCAACCCCGGCTGAACCAATCGGCGAGCAGAAGGGATCAGACGCCGTGAAGCAACCCGGTCAGTCGATCGGGGAGCGGCTCAGCAAGCTCATGCGCTCCGCCCCGAAGGGCGGCGGCGGAACCCTGATTGGTCTGGTGGTCCTGTTCATCGTGCTCTCATTGGCGAGCAGCGCGTTTCTGACCAAGGCCAACCTGCTGAACATCCTTGATCAGAACTCCGAGACCGGGATCATCGCGTGCGGTCTGACACTGGTGATCATCTGCGCCAACCTCGACTTCTCGGTGGCTGCGACCTATGGCCTCACGAGCATTATGGTCGCCGGATTGATTGTGCACTTCGGACTCGGCGGAGCAATCGTGCTGGCGCTGCTCGGAGGCAGTGCGGTTGGACTGGCAAACGGCCTGCTCGTCGTCGTGCTCGGGATCGACTCCTTCATATGCACGCTCGCCACCGGCTTCATGGTGGCCGGTCTGACCGAGGTGGTCACCAAGGGCAACATCGTGACCTCGAGCGACAGCGCGTTGGCCAGCTTCGGCAACGGCAGCTTCATCAGCGTCACCTACGCGTCTTGGGCCTTCATCGCCGTGGCGATCGCGCTCGGGTTCTTCCTGGCGCGGACCGTACTGGGTCAGAGCATGTACGCGGTCGGCGACAACGCCGAGGCCGCGCGCCTCTCGGGGCTGCGCGTGCGGATGATCGTGGTGACGGCGTTCGTGATCGCCGGCCTGGCCGCGGCGATCGCCGGCACGCTCATCGCCGCACGGACCTCGGCTGGACAGCCGCAGGACGGCCTTGATCTCGTCGTCGCTGCGATCGCCGCAGTTGTGATCGGCGGTACCAGCGCAAGGGGCGGAACCGGGTCCATCTGGCGGACCGTCGTGGGTGTTCTGTTCTTGGGTGTAATCGGCGACGGACTCACGCTCCTGAACATCAATCCCGTATACCAGGAGATCATCGAGGGCGCGATCATCCTGGTCGCCGTCGCGTCCGAGCGGATACAGAGAGCGCGGGCTCTATAGCGCTGCACACCGCGACGGCACCACTTCGCCCTCAGGGCTGAGGGTCGTCCTGACCGTCGCCGGAGGT
>Ga0302324_100008335_pt1 | contig 21897 bp, 18 predicted proteins | sample Palsa_T0_1_FD_201949 | JGI IMG/M metagenome (GOLD analysis project Ga0302324, IMG submission 201949) | Peat permafrost microbial communities from Stordalen Mire near Abisko, Sweden - Palsa_T0_1 | ecosystem: Environmental > Terrestrial > Soil > Palsa > Peat permafrost | place: Sweden: Abisko...
AGTCCGCCGTCGCGAGGCCGATTGCACAGGGGAAATTCACGCCCCAGTCGAGGGCGTGCTCCACGAAGGTGTTGTCGCCCTGCTGGATGAACATCAGGGCCCGCTGGTAGGCGTAGTCGCTCTGGCCCACCAGGATGTCGGGCCGCCCGTCGTTGTCGAAATCGGTCGCCAAGGCCCCCTGGTTTCCCTCGTTCCAGCCCTCGGGGTCGAGATGCGGGTCCACCAGGCCGTCGGCGGTGTTGTCCATGCGATCGAAGGTGATGCCCCCGTCCGCGCCCGTGTTGAGGAGCAGCTGCGAGGTGTCGATGGATTGTCCATCCCACCAGTGCTTGATGTTGGCGGTGAAGAGGTCGTTCTGGCCGCGTCCGAACATGTCCCGGCACACGGTGGTGAAGCCGTTGCCATTGAGGTCGGCGGCGGCTCCTTGGGTCGAGCTCCAATCCTGTGACAGCGGGGTGGGACACTCGATCTCGGGCCGGGCGACCCCCGCGCAGTCGGCGTTGGTCTTGTTGGAGGGGTCGGTGCAGTAGCAAAGAAAGTACTGGTTGTCGTGATAGTCGCGGTTGTTGTCCCCGGCGTAGCCAGCATCGGCCGCGATCTCGGTGAAGAAGGTCCCCGCGCCGTTGTTCTGGTAGAGCGTGTTCCATTGCTGCCCGTAGGAGCTCTCGACGAGCTCGGGGTAGCCGTCGCCATTGAGGTCGCAGGCCACGATTCCCTGGGCCGGGCGCGAGTTCTTCCCGGCCACGAACTCGTCGACGGCCTGTTGGGTGAGGGTGTACTGGGCGGCGTCGAAGTTCAGCAGATCGAGCCCGGCGTCCTCGGTGACCGTGACGAACGCGCCGTCGCCGTTGCCGCGGTAGAGCTGCTGCTGTGAACCGAAGTAAGTGTGATTGTTGTCGTACCAGAAGGTCGCGTACACATCGAGGTGACCGTCGTTGTCGACGTCGGTCATCGTGAGCCCCTGCGGGTACCAATCGTACTGGCACAGAGAGGTGTCGGACTGGGGCGCGAACGAGAAGTGGCCGGTGCCGTCGTTGAGCATGACCTCGTTGACGTCGTCGTTGGTGCCGGCGTCGAAGCGCGGTCCCACGATCGAGGTGTAGACGTCGGGGGTGCCGTCGCCGTTGACGTCGCCGACGGTCAGCACGCTGATGTCGCGGAACTGGGTGGTCGAACCGCCGCGGATCTGCGCGATGCCGCTCGACTGGGTCTCGTCGACGAAGATTCGCCCGCCGTCGGGGCCAGGCCGGTTCATGAGCAGGATGAACTGGATCGAGAGTCCGCCGTCGGGGAGGTTCTGCGTGATGCCGTTGACGACGGTTGGGATCGTCTCGCGCCCGGAGCTCCAGAGGTTGAAGCCGTTGATGGCGATCAGGTCGGGGTAGCCGTCCTCGTCGAGGTCGGCGGCGATGAAGCCCGTCCCTTGCAAGGGCAGGCCGCTGTCGGCGCCGATGCCCCACTGGTTGGTGACGTTCGTGAACATGATGCCCGCGTCGGCGGCGCTGGCGTGTGGATCGCAGGTCGTCAGCTGGGTGCCCGCTGCCAGGACCGTCAGCGTGTAGCGGCCGGCATCCACGGTGGTTCCGGGGGCGAGGCCGCTGTCGGGGATGGGCTGGAAGATCGGTGGCTTGGCGTTCGTGGAACAGGCGAGCGAGACGCCGAAGGCGGCCAGAAGGGCGAGGGCTCGATGCATTCGAGCCGCCAAACAAGCAGGATTCACGGCTTGGTTCCAGCGGTTTTGCCCGGCCTGATCCCCCGCGCGTCGAGGTAGCTCGGGAGCTGCTGCGGTGCATCAGCGGTAGGCGTCGCCAGGGCCACATAGCCATCGGGGCGAATCAAATAGGCGGCGTTCGAATCGAGCCCGGCCGTCTTGGCGTTCGCCTCGCCTGGGAAGACGTGCAGCGGCAGGGCGCGCGCGGAACAAACTTGCTGGAGCGTCGAGCCAGCCTCTCCGTAGACGTGAACCTGCCAGCCCATGCTTGTGAGCGGTTCGAAGTTGTCGCCTCCCTGAGCGAGCGGCACCCAGGGAAGCCGATCGCCGCCGTGAACGCGCCCGGCTTCGCCTTCGCTCAGCATCGAGCCTCGGTAGTTGATGTTGATCTGCGACACCGTGTTGAAGACAAAGTGGGGGAACAACGGCGCATGGAAGGCGGCATTGAGGATCGGTGGCATCAGATGCAACCGGAGCTGGGTCGCGACCGTGCCTTCCGCCGAGACCACTTCGAAGATCCGGTCGGTGGTGTGGACCAGGCGCTGGGCGAACGGAATTCGCTCCTGTCCGTACGAGTCGAGAATGTCCCGGTGGGCGGTTCCGCGCAGCACAGCGGCGAGCTTCCAGGCGAGATTGATGGCGTCGCCGATGCCGGTGTTCATGCCCTGTCCGCCGACCGGGCTGTGGATGTGCGCCGAGTCGCCCAGCAGGAAGGCGTTGTCCTTGCGGAAGGCCGACGCCACGCGGTGGTGCACGCGGTAGGTCGAGAACCAGGCCACCTTCTTGACCGTCAGCTGGAGGCTCTGGATCACGTGCTGGTTCACGTCGTCCCAGGTCAGGTCACGGTCCCCCCGATCGGCCTCGGGACGCACCGCGCCGATCAGGCGCACGTGGGTGTTCTTCTTTAGCGGAAAGCAGGCGATGAAGTTGCTGTGGTCGAGGGCGAGTTGCAGCTCGCCGTTGACTTGCGGGCCGCTGGCTTCGACGTCGGCGACGTAGAACAGGTGGGCGTAGGTGCCTCCCGGATACTCGAGCTTCAAGCCCTCGCGCACCTTCGAGCGCGCGCCGTCGCAGCCGGCGAGGAAGCTGGCGCGGCAGGTCTCGCTGCCGGTGGGCGTTCGCAGGCGGGAGGTGATTCCACCGCCAGGACCGCCGGGGCCGTCGTCGAAGTCCAGGAGCTCGGTGCCGCGCTCGACGGTGACCCCGGCCGTGGCCAGCCGATCGATGAGCAGCCGCTCGTGCTCTTCCTGCGGGAAGATCAGCATGTACGGAAACGGGCTCAGTCCCTTGCCCATCTCGCCGAACTCGAAGTGGGCCTGCCGCTTGCCGCCCACCCAGAAGTTGAGGGCCGCCATGACCAGGCCGTGATCGACGAGGTGCTGAGCCAAGCCGAGCTGCCGGTACTGCTCGAGGGTTCGCGCCTGGACGCCCAGCGCGCGCGAGGTCTGTCCCGGCTCCAGCGCCTTGTCGATGATGCGGACCCGAACCCCGAGGCGCGTGAGCCACAGCGCCAGGACAAGGCCGGTCGGTCCGGCCCCCACGATCAGGACTTCGCATTCGGTCATCGGCACACCGCCAGGCAGTCTATGCATTAGGATGACCATTCATGCTCAAGCTCAAGATCATCCTCGGCAGCACGCGCCCCGGCCGGGCCGCCGACAAGCTCATGCCCTGGCTGCTCCAGCGGACCCGCGGGCACGCTGCGTTCGAAGCCGAGCTGCTCGATCTGCGCGACTGGCCGCTGCCTTTCTTCGCCGAGACCATCGCCACGGTGGGGGATCCCGCGAACCCGACCTATTCGCAGCCCGTCGTCCGGGATTGGAACCACAAGATGGCCGACGCGGACGCCATCCTGATCGTCACCCCCGAGTACAACCACTCCGTGCCGGCGGTTCTCAAGAACGCGCTCGACAGCGTGTTCGTGAGCTTCGCCTTGCGCAACAAGCCGGCGGGCTACGTCGGTTACAGCGGCGGCCACACCGGCGGCGCGCGGGCGGTCGAGCACCTGGCGCAGATCTGCTTCGAGGCCGAGATGATGCCGCTGCGCGACGTCGTCCTCGTTCCGGCGGTGCACCAGGCCTTCGATGCCGATGGACGGCCGATGGATCCGGCGCTGGACGCGAGGCTCGTGGTCCTGCTCGACGACCTGGAGTGGTGGGGTGCGCTGCTCAAGGGCGCACGCCCCACCCAGTTGCCGCCGGGCAAGATCCGAGTTTCGAAAGCGATGGCGAAGAAGCCGCCTACTTCTTGAAGTTCTTGGCGAACTCCTCGCCGGCCTTTTTCATCTCGGCCTCCGACATCTCCTTGACCCGCTTGGCGACCGTCCAGTTGTTGCCCCAGCGGTCCATGACCGAGCCGGAGCGGTCGCCCCAGAACTGGTCGGTCATCTCCATCGTGACCTTGAAGTTCGCGGCCTTGGCGCGCTCGAACATCTGGTCGGCATCCTCGGAGTAGATCCAGAACCCCTGTCCGCCGGGCTTGTTCATGCCCATCTCCGGCATGTAGTCGTTGATGAAAATGCTCGAGTCGCCGATCGCCAGCTGGGCGTGCCAGATCTTCTTGCCCGAGGGGTCGAGGGCGCGGTTCTTTTCCACGGCGCCGAAGACCTTCTTGTAGGTTTCGATGGCGTCGGCGCAGCCTTCGACCGCGAACGAAGGGGTGACGGTGCGCGTTCCTTCTGGGACGGCTTTGACCATGTGCATTCCTCCGATGGGGTGAGAGGTCGAAAGCTAGGGCCACGCCCCGAGGGCGTCAAGGCAACCAGTGGGTGCCATTGACCCGGGTCGTTGCTATCGTTTGCGCAGTGCTCAGCCCATTTGCCGGAGGGAAACCCATGAAGATCTTCAGAGTGTTGGCCGTGGCAGCGTTTCTAAGCGCGTGTGGCAATCCAGATACGCTCTACGACGACGGCAACCAGGGCGCGGCCAACTGCCCGATTCCGGCCACCTACGAGGGGCAACCCGGCGTGCCGGGCGATCCCTGCTCCAACGCGGCGGCTGACTGCTCACCCGCCTGCTGCCCGTGTCCGAGTGGCAACGACTCCTACTGGGCGTCTGAGTGCCAAGGCGGCGTCTGCTTGGACGACGCAGACACCTGCGCCAACGCCCCGAGCGCGAACTACTGCAACTAGCCGGCGGGTAAGGCAAACCGCTGGCCGCCGACGGGCGTAGAATACCCGGCGATGCTCCCACTCGCGGTCACTCTTCTCTTGCCGCTTGGCGCAACCGGCGCCCCGGCGAGCTCAATCGCCGGCCGACCGGCGAGCTCAATCGAATGGCAGGGCTGGTCTCCCGGGGTCTTCGAGCAGGCCAAAGCCTCGCACCGCTTCGTGCTGCTCGATCTCGAGGCCGAGTGGTGCCACTGGTGCCACGTGATGGAGGCCGAGACCTACTCGGACACCAAGGTGCGCGCGTTGGTGCGGCGGCGCTACCTGCCCATCAAGGTCGACCAGGACAGCGCCCCCGATCTGGCCGCCCGCTACGGCAACTGGGGCTGGCCCGCGACGATCGTCTTCGCCCCCGATGGCACCGAGATCGTCAAGCGCCGCGGCTTCATTCCAGCGACCGGGATGGCTGCGCTGCTCCAGGCCATCATCGACGACCCGACCCCCGGCCCCTCGGTGGTCGCCGAGCCCGAGTCGCAACCGGGAGGGAAGCAGCTCGATCCCGCCGCCCGCAAAGCCATCCAGGATCGGCTCGACGCAAGCTACGACGTCGAGCACGGCGGCTGGGGTGAAGGGCATCGCCTGGTCCAGGCCGAGGCCATGGAGCGCGAGATCCACCGCGCCCTGGCCGCCACCGCCGCCGGGCCCGAAGCCGCCGAGGCCACCAAGCGGGCCAAGCAGACGCTCGACGGTCTGCGGCGTTTGATCGACCCGGTCTGGGGCGGGCTCTATCAATACTCCGACAAGCCGGACTGGAGCTCGCCGCACTTCGAGCGCCTGATGACCATCCAGGCCGACGGTGTGCGCACCTTCGCGCTGGCCTACGCGGCCTTCCACGACCCGCGCGATCTGCAGGCCGCGAAGGACATCGCGCGCTTCATGACCGACTTCCTCTCCGGGTCGGACGGCAGCTTCTGCGTGAGCATGGACGCCGACCGGTCGGCTCAAGTCGACGGCCACGTCTACGCCGAGCTCTCGGACGAGGCCCGTCGCGCCCGTGGGATTCCGCGCGTCGACAAGCATGTCTATCCGCGCGAGAACGGCCTGGCCATCGAGGCTCTGGCGGAGCTCGCGTCCGTGAGCGGCGAGACCAAGTATCTGGCGCAGGCGCTCAAAGCCTTGCCGCTGCTCGAGGCGCTTCAGGCTTCGGACGGCAGCTACGCGCACGCGGGCCAGCCTTCGCTCGAGGACACGCTGGCGATGGGGCGGGCCTTCCTCGCCCTGTCGGAAGCGACGGGAGATCCCGCCTTCTTGGCGCAGGCGGCGCGCATCGGTGGCGCGCTCGATCGGTTCCGGGATCCGCAGGGTTTGGGCTACGTCGCGCAGAGTCAGGGACCAAAGATCGGCGTCTTCCAGAAGCCGGTGCGCGACGTGGACGACAATGTGGCCGCGGCCCGGTTCGCCAACCTGCTCTTTCGCGAAGGGAACGGGACCGAGCAGCAAGCCCGCGCCCAGACTGCGATGCGCCTGATCTCCTCGCCTCAAGAGCTCGACCGGCCGGAGCTGCTCTTTGGAACGTTGCTGGCCGATGACGAGCTTCGGCACGCTCCGCTGCACGTTGTCGTCGTGGGCACGGGCAAGACGCCGTCGGGCGCGGCCCTGCTGGAGACCGCTCGCGCCGCTGCCACGCGCTACAAGTGGATTCAAGTCTGGGATCCCGCTCAGCCGGCCGGGGGAGGGGAGGTCCCCGCGGTTCCCCCCCAGCCGCTCGATGTGGCCTATGCCTGCGGGCCGAACTTCTGCTCGCCGCCGGCCAAGACCAGCCAAGCCTTGCAGGCCACGCTGGCGCGCCAACTCGCGAGCTGGTAGCCGACGCCTAGTACTGAAAGCCGATCCCGAAGCGCAGGCGATAGCCGAGGTCCACCTCGGTGGCGACATTGTTCGAGGAGGAGCCGCTGTCGCTGCCGAGGTTGTCCGAGGTGCCGTTCTGCGTCGCGATTCCGAGATAGCGGACTTCAAAGCCCACCGGACTGATGAAAAAGTACAGCGGCCCATAGGCCAGGTTGACCTGCGCCCCGATGCCGGAGCTGAACAACACGACCGCATTTGAATTGCCGGACAACAACAAGCAATCGACGAACGAGACCGTGGGTTCGAGCTCGAGGCGAAGGTCGCCCTGCGAGAGCAGCGGAATGACCCAGCCGAACGTGAGCGGGTCGAGCCGGATCCCCGAGAATCCATCGACGTTCGCGTAGGCGAATTGAAGATGGTAGCGGATGGGTCCACTGGCATGGACCGACAGCTCGAGCCCGATGGAGTGGATGACGTCGGGGATTCCGAGCTCGGAGCCCTCGACCAAGCCAATTTCCGGGTCGTAGATCAGCGAAAGGCGCGACGGATACGGATTGGGAGCGTTCCAGACCGGTGTCTGGCTCGCTTCCGGAAAGATGCCGGCCACCGCCCGCTCCACCGCCGCCAGGAGCTCGCCTTGGTCCCGGCCGCTGAGCTTCTCGGCTGCGTCGCGCACCACCCGCGCCTTGCGCACCTCGACGAGCTGGACGGTGAACAGGTAGGTGTCGCCAAATCGATTGAGCCCCGCGGTCACGATGCGATCCGCTCCGAGCGCCCCGCCGATTTCGGCCAGGCAGCTCACATCCTGGCAGCCGAGCTTGGATTTCTCGCGCTGAACCTCGAGCATCGAGCGGATCTCGGTTGCGCCCAGCACGTCGACGCCCGGATTTCGCCGCCGCACCTCGTGCGTTAGCGCGTCGCCCAGGCCGCGCGCCAGCTCGGGCGAGATTCCGACCCCGGCCCGCACGTCGAGCACTGCCAACCGCGGCTGGGCGGCCAGCAACGCCGAGGCAAGCAGGGTGGCCGCGATCATCGTGAGTGACTACCCACGCCGACCGCGGCCGGTCAAGCTCGTCGCGATCGGTCGCGATCGGTTGTCGCGATCGGTTTGACTTTCGCGGGCAGCCTTCGCAAGTTCGACTCATGGGCATCGAGGGGCTACTGGCCAGCATGCTGGTTGCGGCGGCCTACGGCTGGGCAGACGAGGTACCGTCGCCGTGGCACTTGCAAGTCGAGGCGCTCACGGAGGTTCCGATCGACGTCGGGGCGCGGATTCTGGTCGAGGGGCCGGCCCGCTTGCGGCTCTCTTCCGGTCTCGGTGTCTTGCCCAGCCCCTACGTGGACCTGATCAATGACGCCGTGGTTGCCTTCGGCGGCTACAACCAGCAGACCGCGGACCTCATCGCGTCGTCTCTGAGCTCCTCGCTCGTCTGGCGGACCCATCTTGGCTGGCGCCCGTTTCCGCGGGCGGGCTTCCTGTTCGACGTGGGCTACGGCCTCGTGACGCTGGGCGGAGGCGTCAACGCCTCCGATGCCATCGCCGCCGCGGCGGGGCGCAACGCGCCGGCCAAGCCCGGCGCAACCACCTACAACGTGGGCTCGACGCTGCAAATGATCGACGCCGACCTGGGCTGGGAGTGGAAGTGCCTCGGCGATCATCTGGTCATCGAAGGCGCCCTCGGGTTCTCGGGCACGCTGGCCGCCTCGACGAGCGCCACACCCCAGGGAACCGCGGGGCGTTTCAAGGATGCTTTCGGCACTGAGGCGGCGAGCTATCTCAACGGCCTCTACACGTCCTACGTCTTCACTCCGGTGATCACCGCCGCCGTTGGCTACCGGTTCTTTTGAGCCACAGGTTGCTGCTGCGTCAGGCAGTGCAGCGTGCCCAGGCCCCACACCAGATCGCGGCAATAGACCGGGATCACCGGCCGGTCGCGGAACAACTCCGACAGAATTCGCAAAGCCAGGTCGTCGTTGCGGTCGTTGAACACCGGCACCAGCACGGCCGCATTGGCGATGTAGAAGTTGGCATAGCTTGCCGGTAACCGCCGTCCGTCGAACATCACCGGGCTCGGCATCGGCAGCGCGACCACCTCGAACGGCCGGTCGTTCAGATCCCGCGCCGCCTCGAGTCGCGCGCGATTCTCGCGGAGGGGTTCGAAGTTGGGATCGTCTCGCCGCTCCTCGGTTGCGACCACGATCGTGCCGGGGCGCACGAAGCGGGCGAGGTCGTCGATGTGGCCGTGGGTGTCGTCGCCGGCGATGCCCCATCCCAGCCAGAGAACGCGCTCGACGCCCAGGCTCTCGCCCAGCACTTCCTCGATCCCCTCCCGCGACAGACCCGGGTTGCGCTGCTGGACTTCGGCGAGCAGGCATTCCTCGGTAGTCAGGAGCAGGCCGGCGCCATCGGTGTCGATGCTGCCGCCTTCCAGCACCACCCGCCGCGCTTTGCCGTCGGCGCGCATCGCCATGGGCTGCCAGCTCGGGAGCTTCAGCTTGCGGGCGACGTAAGCAGGAAGCCGATCGTCGGCCTTCCAGTCGTCGTACTTGGCCCAGGCGTTGAACTTGAAGTCGCAGATTCCCAGCTCGCGGCCGGCTGAGCCTTCCGGCGAGCCTTCCCGCCTGACAAAGATCGGGCCCGAGTCGCGCGTCCAGACGCGGTCGGTGGGCTGCCGGTGGAATTCGACTCGCGCGAGGTCGACACCGGATCGTTCGAGAATCCGGGTTGCGGCCGATGCCGCCTCGGCGTTCTGGACGAGGATGCGCACCTGCTCGCCCTCCGCGAGCTGCCGCACGATCTCGGCATACACCCAGGGAATGGTCGGGAACTTTCCCGGCCAATCCTGGCGGTTGTGTGGCCAGGCGATCCAGGTGGCCTCGTGCGGCTCCCATTCGGCCGGCATGCGATAGCCAAGCTGGCGCGGGCTGCCGCGTGCGGGTTCCTCGCGCTGGGCGCGCTGGCTATTTCGCGAAGCGATGGGTCAGGCCCTGATAGGCGTCGATCCGCCGGTCGCGTAGAAAAGGCCAGTTGCGGCGCGTGCTCTCTTGCACCGCGGGGTCGACCTCGGCAATCAAGATCTCGTCGCGGTCCTGACTCGCCTTCCGGAGGACGCGGCCGAAGGGGTCGGCGATGAAGGAGCTGCCAAAGAATTCGAGACCGCCGTCCTTTGGCCCCTCGTGGCCGACCCGGTTCGGGGACGCGACATACACGCCGTTGGCGATGGCGTGCGAACGTTGGATCGTCTCCCAGGCGGAGACCTGGGCCTCGCCGAACTCGGCCTTCTCGGCCGGGTGCCAGCCGATGGCGGTCGGATAGAACAGCACGCTCGCCCCCTCCAGGGCCGTGAGGCGCGCCGCCTCGGGATACCACTGGTCCCAGCACACCAGCACGCCGATGCGGCCGAAGCGGGTCTGAAAGGCCCGAAAGCCCAGGTCGCCGGGGGTGAAGTAATACTTCTCGTAGTAGAGCGGGTCGTCGGGGATGTGCATCTTGCGGTAGATGCCGAGCAGGCTGCCGTCGGCGTCCAGCACCGCCGCGGTGTTGTGGTAGAGGCCGGCCGCGCGCCGTTCGAAGAGAGACGCCACGATCGCGACGCCCAGCTCCTTGGCGAGCTGCGAGAGCCGCTCGGTGGTCGGTCCCGGAATGGGCTCGGCCAGGTCGAAGAGCGCCTGGTCCTCGCGCTGGCAGAAGTACTGGGAGCGAAAGAGCTCCTGGGTGCAGATGACCTGCGCCCCGCGCTTGGCCGCCTCGCGGATGGCAGCCAGCGTGTTCTCGAGGTTCTGCTCGAGCTCGAGCCCGCAGCGCTGCTGCAGGATGCCGATCGAGAACTTGTCCATGCCGGTGGCCATCGGTGCTTCCAGTGCCAGGGACCACCGGTTGGTGTCAACCGCGCGAAAGGTTTGACATCCAAGCAATCGCACCACACGTTGGGGCCAGTGACCGAACCCGAGTCCGAGCTCAAGCGCGCCTCGACTACCGAAGGCCTGCCCATCGCGCCCTCCATCGGGCCGATCCTCGAAGCTGCCCGGGTGCCCCCAGTCACCTCGCTGGTCGACGCCAGAGTGGTGGCCATCAGCGGACTTTCCGTTCTGTTGGCCGTCGCGGCGGGACTCGTCGCCCAGGGCCTGACCCGGCTGATCGGCTTCGTCACCAATGTCGCGTTTTACGGCCGCGCGGCTTGGACGTTTGTCTCGCCGGCCGACAACCACCTCGGGCTGTGGGTCATCCCGATTCCAGTCATCGGTGGTCTGATCGTCGGTCTGATGGCTCGCTTCGGCTCCAAGGCCATCCGCGGCCACGGCATTCCCGAGGCCATGGAGCAGGTCCTTACCAACAAGAGCCGGATTCCCGCGCGATTGACGTTTCTCAAACCGCTCTCGGCCGCCATCGCGATTGGCACCGGCGGTCCGTTCGGGGCCGAGGGACCGATCATCGCCACTGGTGCCGCCCTGGGTTCGCTGATTGGCCAGCTCCTCAAGACCACCGCGCTCGAGCGCAAGACCTTGCTCTCCGCGGGTGCCGCCGCCGGCATGGCGGCGACCTTCGGCAGTCCGGTCTCGGCCGTCCTGCTGGCCGTCGAGCTGCTGCTCTTCGAGTACCGGCCGCGATCGTTGATCCCGGTGGCGCTGGCGGCCGCGACCGCCACCGGTGTTCGCATCGCGTTCGTCGGAGCAGCCCCCATCTTCCCGATGTCCGATCTCCTGGAACCGAGTGGCGCGGCTCTGGCCGGCTACATCGTGCTCGGTGCGCTGGTGGGGTTGGTCTCGGTCTGGGTCACTCGCGCAGTTTACTGGGTCGAGGATGGTTTCGAGAAGCTTCCCATTCACTGGATGTGGTGGCCGGCGCTGGGTGCGGTCGCGGTCGGCGTCATCGGCTATTTCGTGCCCCACACGCTGGGTGTCGGCTACGACAACATCGAGAACATCGTCTCGGGCCGGCTCGTGGGCCAGGGGCTGATCCTGCTCTGCGTCTTCAAGCTCGTCTCCTGGGCGATTGCGCTCGGGAGCGGGACTTCGGGCGGAACGCTCGCGCCCCTCTTCACGATCGGCGGAGGACTGGGCTCGGCGCTCGGGGCCCTGGCGATCGCGCTCGTCCCCGGCCTGGGGCTGGACGTTCGCATCGCCGCTCTGGTCGGCATGGCGGCCATCTTCGCGGGCGCCTCGCGTGCGCTCCTGGCCTCGGTGGTCTTCGCCTTCGAGACCACTCGCCAGCCGATCGGACTGTTGCCGCTTCTGGGCGGCTGCACCGCGGCCTTTCTGGTGTCATGCCTGCTGATGCGCAACACCATCATGACCGAGAAGATCGCGCGCCGGGGAGTGCGGGTCCTCGGCGAGTATGCCGCCGACTACCTCGACCAGGTGCGGGTCAGCGACGTCGCGCTGCGGGCGGTGGTTGTTCTGCACGCCAGCCAGGGGCTGGCGTCGGTGGTGAGCTGGGTCCACAGCCGCGCGCCCGGCACGCAGCACCAGGGCTTTCCGGTGCTCGACGAACACGAGAAGCTCGTCGGCGTGCTGACCCGCCGTGATTTGCTGGACGGAGCGCCCGGAAGCGCCAGGCCGGCGGTAGGCGGAAACTCGTCCGCCGGCACACGCCTGCGGGAGCTCATCCGCCGAGCCCCGGTGGTGATCTTCGACGAGAGCTCGCTTCGGGAGGCGGCCGATCAGATGGCGCGCGAGACGGTCGGTCACCTCCCGGTGGTCTCGCGGGCCGAGCCCCAGCGCGTCATCGGGATCCTCACCCGCAGCGATCTCATCGCCGCGCATGTGCGTAGGCTGGAAGAGAGCGAGCTCGAGCCCGGGAGCTGGTCCCGGAAGCCGCCCGCTACTTGAGGCCGACGATCTCGCCGGCGTCGGTGAGGTCCATCTGCAGCACGGCGGGCGCCTTGCCGAGACCCGGCATGGTCATGATCTCGCCGCACAGGGCCACCACGAATCCGGCTCCCGCCGACACGCGAATCGACTTGATGGGGAGGACATGCGGCTGCGGCTTGCCGCCCTTCTTGGGATCGGCGGTCAACGACAGATGGGTCTTGGCCATGCACACCGGCGCGTTGAGCATGCCGCTCGCCTCCGCCTGCGCAAGCTCGCGCTCGGCGATCGCGGAGTAGTCCACGCCGGTCGCGCCGTAGACCACCTGCGCGATGCGTTCGATCTTGGCCTTGAGCGGCAGGTCGAGCGGATAGAGATACTGGGGCTCGAGCTTGGCCCCCCGGCGGGTCTTGAGGACCGCCAGCACCTTGTCGGCCAGCGCCGTGCCCCCTTGGGCGCCGTCGACGTAAACCGAAGCCCGGGCGCTGACGGCGCCTTGCTCCTCGACGAAGGCCTCGACGGTTCGGAGCTCATCCTCGGGGTCGCCGGGAAAGAGATTGAGGGCCACGACTGGCGTGAGGCCGAAGGTCCTGGCGGTCGAGAGATGCTGGCGCAGGTTGCCGCAGCCCTCCTTGAGGGCGGTGGGGTTCGGTTTGCCGGCGTCTGCCTGCGCGACGCCGCCGTGCATCTTGAGGGCTTTGAGCGTGGCTACCAGCACCACCGCGCTGGGCCAGATGCCGGCCGCGCGGCACTTGATGTCGAGGAACTTCTCGGCCCCGAGGTCGAAGCCGAAGCCGCCCTCGGTGACCACCACTTCCGCCCGGCCCAGCGCGAAGCGGGTCGCCACCACGCTCGAGCAGCCGTGGGCGATGTTGGCGAAGGGCCCGCCGTGCACCAGGGCCACCGTGCCCTCGCGCGTCTGGAGCAGGTTCGGCAAGAGCGCGTCTCGGAGGACGACCGCCATTCCACCGACGGCGCCCACGCCGGCCGCGGTGACGATCTCGCCGCTGGCGCTGCTGCCGACCCGCATGCGGCCGAGGCGCGCCTTGAGATCGGCCCAGTCGCGGGCCAGGCAGAGGATGGCCATCACCTCGCCCGCGGCGGTGATGTCGAAGCGGCCTTCGCGGGGTGTGCCGTTGAGCGGGCCACCCAGGCCGGTGATGACGTCCCGCAGGGCGCGGTCATCCAGGTCGATCAGCCGGGGCACGTCGATGCGGCGCGAGTCGAGCGGCGCGGTGTTGAACTGGATGGCATTGTCGACCAGGGAGACGAGCAGGTTCTGGGCCGCGGCGATGGCGTGGAGATCGCCGGTCAGTCCGAGGTTGACCCGCTCGAAGGGCTCGAGCCGCGCGTTGCCGCCGCCGGCCCCGCCGCCCTTGCTGCCGAGCGTCGGCCCCAGCGAAGGCTGGCGCAGCGCCGCGACCGATCGGATGCCGCGGGCGCGAAGACCGTCGGCCAGGCCGATCGAGATGGTGGTCTTTCCCTCGCCGGCGGGCGTCGGGGTGATGGCCGAGACCAGCACCAGCTGGCCCGGCAGCTTGGCGTCGTCATCCCCGGAGGCTTCGGCGAAGGCCGCGGCCGGCGTGAGCTTTCCGACGCCCTCGCCATACTGGACGTAGTCGTTTTCGGTCAGGCCCAGCTGCTCCGCGCTCCGGCGCAGGTCGGTCATAGGGGGTGAGAGGCTATGACCGGCGGCGGCGCAGGTAAAGCGGGAACTCCGGCGGGGAGAGGGTTCCGATCCGGCATTCGCCACGGGCCGCTTGGCCGCGGCCCGACTCCCGTGTGCCGGCGGAAGAGTTTCCGCTACCGCCGGCCGGCAGGGACGCCGGAGCTACAACCATTCCGCGTATCTCCGCAGCCCCTCGGCCAGCGATACCTTCGGCTCCCACCCCAGCAGCGCCTTGGCCTTGCGGGTGTCGGCCGCCGTCAACGGAACGTCGCCGGGCTGATCGGGCTTGCGGTCGAGCTTGGCCTTGACGCCGAGCGCGACTTCCAGCGCGGCGACGAGCTCGGTGAGCTTGGTGGGGTGCGCGCCGCCGAGGTTGATGGCCTCGAACTCCGGCCAGCTCTTGTCCAGTGCCGCCAGCACCCCCCGCACGATGTCGTCGACGAAGGTATAGTCGCGCGCCGTCTCGCCGGTGCCGAAGAAGGGCAGCGCCTTTCCTTCGCGCAAAAGGCGCGAGAACTTCGCGATGGCGAGATCGGGCCGTTGCCTGGGTCCGAAGACGGTGAAGAAACGCAGCCCCACGCACTCAATGGGATGAAGGCTGCTGTAGGCGGCGCACAGCATCTCGCCGGCGATCTTGGTGGCGGCGTACGGCGAGATCGGCCGGTCCACCTTGTCGTCCTCCGAGAAGGGCGCCTTCGAGCGGGCGCCGTAGACGCTGCTCGAGCTGCCGAAGACGAAGCGCTTGACCCGCGCAACGCGCGCCGCCTCGAGCACGACCTGGGTGCCGAGGACATTGACCTGCGAGTACAGCACCGGTTCCGCGATCGAAGGGCGCACCCCGGCCCGCGCCGCCAGGTGCACCACCGCCTCGGTGTCCTTCCCGAGCGCGGCCTCGACGTCGGCGCGCACACAGATGTCGCCCTCGACCAGCCGGATGCGGTTGGCCGAGAGCAGCGCTGAGATGTTCTGCCGTTTCAGGGCCGGGTCGTAGAAGGAATTGAAATCGTCGAGGACCGCGACCGTGTCGCCGCGCGCCACCAGCGCCTCGCAGAGGTGCGAACCGATGAACCCCGCGCCGCCCGTGACCAGCACTCGCATGCGGGGAAACTAGACCATCGGCGAGCCCGCAGGGAAGCTCTGCGCTCTGGCCGAAGTCAGTGGAACGGTCCCGCTCCTTGGAGATTCCTCGGCCTTTCGTCTAGTCTGCGCGCCGCCATGAAGCCCTCCTTGCTGCCCTACCTGGCCTGTCCACAGTGTGGAAGCGATCTGCGTGTTTCGCGCGGTGCCCACCACACCGACGTCGAGGCCGACATTCGCGAAGGGGAGCTGACCTGCACGGGCTGCGGACACCAGACGCCGATCGAAGAGGGCGTGCCGAACTTCACGGCGGACGCGAGTCACAGCGACGAGGTCCACCGCACGAAAGAGAACTTCGGCTATTCGTGGAACGTCTTCGCGGCCCAGGAGAAGTACTTCGACGCCCAGTTCGAGGGCTGGATCGCGCCCGCGACCATCGCCGAATTCAAGGATCAGGTCGTCCTCGAGGCCGGCTGCGGGATGGGGCGGCACACCGAGCTGGTTGCCCGTTCCGGCGCCAGGGCCGTCATCGGCGTCGACTTCAGCTCGGCGGTCTATCCGGCCGAACGCCGGGTCCAAGCCTACCCGAACGCCTACATCATCCGGGCCGACATCAACGCCCTGCCGCTGAAAGCCTGCGCTGATCTCGCCTTCTCGGTCGGGGTGTTGCACCATCTACCCGATCCCCGCCGCGGTTTTCTCTCGGTCGTGTCGCGCGTGCGGCCGGGCGGGAAGGTGATCGCCTGGGTCTACGGCGCCGAGAACAACGGCTGGATCACGCGCGTGGTCTCGCCGCTGCGGGCCAAGGTGCTCTCGAAGCTGCCGATGCCGGCGGTCAGCTCCCTGGCCTTCGGCCTGACCGCCTGCCTGCTGTTTCCGGCGCTGAAGCTGGTCTACAAGCCGCTCACCGACAGCGAGGGTTTGCGGCCGCTTGGCAAGAAACTCTTCTACACGACCTACCTGAGCTCGATCGCGCCCTTCTCGTTTCGCCACATCCGCCACATCGTCTTCGACCACCTGCTGGCCCCGATCGCGTTCTACATCCCGCGCGAGGAGATGGAGCACTGGGCGCGCGAAGCCGATCTGCAAGGGCCCATCGTCCGCTGGCACAACCAGATGAGCTGGACCCTCATCGGGACCCGTCCGGCGAGCTGATGCGGTAGACCCGCAGCGGCGGGAGCTCGACCGCGAGCTCGGCTTTGCCCTCCCGCGCCCAGCGTGCCACGTCGGCCTCCTGCCGCGGCTCGCTGTCGCGCACGACAATCCAGCGAAAGGACTGCTTCAGATAGGGGCCGGGCTCCGAGGGCGGGTGTTCGACCAGCTCCTTGCGGAGGGCGAAGAGCTCCGGGCTGAAGCCGAAGCTGGCGATGCCCCAGTCCCAGCTGGGGGTGCCGAGCCCTCCGTAGATGGCGTAGGCGTCCGGAAACTGCGTGGTGAACACTCCCTCTCCCTCGCGGACCTGGTTTCGCAGGAACGCGATGGCCGCCTGATCGGGCACGGTTGGCAGCGGGGTGAGATCCCTGCAGAACCAGACGCTGGGCATGTCGAACGCGAGCGCCGCGGACCAGCCGATCCCGAAGAAGGTGCAGAGAAGCAGTCCGGCGACACCGAGGAGACGGGTTCCCCGCTGCTGGAGGGCGCGGACGATCAACGCGGCGGAGAGCAGCGCCAGCGCAATCTGGCTCACCATCGAGAACTTCACGATGTCCCACGAGTGCGAGTACTTGAGAAGGTTGCGCGCCAGCAGACCGCCGGCGGCAAGAATCGCAAGCACCCAGCGGCTGGCTGTCCGTGGAAGCAGGAAGAAGCCGGCGATGCCAAAGGGAAGCATCAGACCCATGGCATCCCAGTTCCAGCTCAGCCAGCCACGCAGCGTCGTTTCCCTCCAGAACGGCTGAAATTCGATGCTGCCGGCCTTGGGTTCGAGGCCGGGAGCGAAGAATCCGTGCATGAGCCGGGCGGTGACGAGGATGCCGGCGGCCCAGACCAAAAGAACCACTAAGCGCCGCAGCTTTCGATCGCCCGCCACCCAGGCGGCCACCACGACGGTCGGGAGCAGGCAGGCGAAGAGGACCGCCTGCGAGAGCGACAGCATGGCGAACAGCAGCGAGAACGTCGCCCACCACCAAGGATTGCCGGCCTCGGTGTGGAGAAAGGGAAGCAGCAGGAGGATGATCACGAAGATCGGAATCCCCAGCGACCAGGGATGCTGCAGAAAGTTGGAGATGAGCGGCGGAGTGATCCAGGTTCCGCCGGGGCCGCAGTCGCTGATCAGATAGAGCGAGAGCGGCTTCAGGCCGCGGCAGAAGTAGGGCGCGCCTCCCGCGAGCAGCACGCCGAAACCCGTGATCGGGCCGGCCCAGGCTCCGCCGATGAGGCTCTCTCCCAGCGTCCAGAGCAACAGAAAGCTGTAGCCCCATAGCGCGACCGCCAGCAGATGCACGGTGGGCTGCATGGGCAGTCTGCCCAGCAGCGTGGAGGCGACGGCCGCGGCGAGATCGACCGCGTAATGGTAGCGCACCTCGAACTGCGGAAAGCTCGAATAGCGTGGGGGATAGATGCCGTTCTGGATCTCGAGTGGCAGGCTGACGTGTCCCGTCACCAGGCACTCGTCGTGCTCCGACCACCGAACCTCCGGCCCGGCGATCGCCGCGATGGCCAAGAGCAACGCGATCCACTTCCAGGCAGCAACCCCTCTCCTCCGCGGGAGGGAAGGGTCGGGGGTCTCGAGATCGGTCCGATACCAGCTCCAGGCCCCCAGTCCCGCCAGAGCGCTCGTCCCGGCGAACAACCCGACATAAAACGAGTGCGTCGCGAGCCCGATGCAATGAATCGCGAACAGCCAGGCGGCGCCCGCGCATCCGGGTGCGAGAAGCAGCGCGAGACGCCTGTTCGCGCTCCCCCCTGTCGCGCGCGCAGCCAGCGTGAAGCCCGCCTGCCAGAGCAGCGGCAAGAGAAGCAGGAGCGGCGTGCCAGCCCAGCGGCTCACGGGGAGTGGACTCTAACGGCGGCCTTCTTGCTGTCCGAAGCCTTGATGGCTCCCTTCACGCAGGTGTGCTCGTAGATCTGAACGCGCGGACCCGGCAGGACCTGTCCCTTGAAGCCTTGATAAGGAAGGTAAAAGGCGTCGAAGAGGTCCATCGTCGCGTCGGGGCCCATGCGGCCGGGGTCGATGACGTCGACCAGCGTGTAGCAGTCGGGTGGGAAGGGCCCGTGGTCCTCGGCGTGGCCGAGCTTTCCGCCCGCCAGGAAGCCCTGGCCCGAGAGAACGTAGCTGGCCGGGTCCCGGCCCGGCGAGCCCCAGATGTAGTGGTCGATCGAGTCATGGGCGATGGCCCCCCAGCCGCTCGGTCCGCGGTCGATGGCGTCCTGATATCCGTTGGAGCCCTTGGGAAGGAGCGGGACCCCTGGATTGAGCCCCGCCGGAACCTGGGGGGCGCAGGCTGCCTCCGCGCCCGGTTCCATGAGCTGCGTCTGCGCGTACCAGCCCTCGGAGACGGCGCCGGTCTTCACCCCATGCTGCAGGAGCCAGCGGCTCGCGAGATCGCGGGTGTCGGGCTGGGCCATCAGGTGATCGAACCCCAGTGTCGTGACGAGGGGCGGCACCAGCGCGAATCCCGCGGCCGCCGTCGCCAGGCCGATGCTGAAAGGTCGGAGTCGGACGCGCGCCCATCCCGCCAGCTGTGCCAGCAAGAACCCCAGGCTGACCGCCAGCCCAGGAATCGCCGGCGCCGCGTAGCGCACGAACTGAGCCTTGATCGGGAAGAGCATCGCCAGGGCGCTCAGGACGCTGCCCCACAGCACGACCGAAGCGCGCCCCTGCCGCCGACTGCACAGCGGCAGACCCACGAAGGCCAGGAGCAGGCCCACCGACCCGAAGGCGATCGGCAGGTTCGTGAACAGGTGAAACTTCCAGCCAGGCGGGATCTGGTAACTGGGATCGAGCAGATGGCCGCGCGCCCCTTCGTCGTAGCGATAGCCGTGGCCCGTCACCCCACCCCAGAAGGACTTGAAATGGCCGAAGGCCGAGGGCGAGACGATCCAGAACGCCGCGAACGCCGCGGCCACCGAGAGCAAGCCGAGGAGCACCCAGTGGCGGCGTCGACTCGGTGGCCCCCACAGGCTCGCGATCGTCGCCGCGAGGCAGGTTCCGGCCATGGCCACTGCCGAGTACTTCACGCCGAAGCCGGCCCCCGCTGCTGCCGCCACCAGCGGAAGAAACCGCGGGCCTTCCCGGGCTGCCCGCATCCCGAAATACAGGCACAGGGTGCAGAAGAAGGTCAGCAGCGCATCGCTGACGGCGAAGTGCGCGTCTCGAACGAGCAGGTAATTGCAGCCGAAGGCCAGGGCTCCGGCGAGCAACGCCCACGTCTCGTCGCCCTTGCGGGAGAGACTGCGCACCATGAGCGCGCCCAGCAGGCAGGAGAGAACGTCGGCGAGCGCCGACAGCAGCCGCAAGGGAAGCTCGATGGCGCCCGGATTGACGGCGTAGAGGCAGGCTGGATTGACCGGCTGACGGTAGATGACCGCCAGGACGGTTGCTTCCACCCGCTCGCTCAAGTGCGCGAGACGGAAGATGCCCTCGGGCCAGCCGGAGTTGAAGATCTCCTCGGCGTGGTCGTTTCCGTCGGCGAGGTCGAAGCCGCGCGTGATGATGATCTCCTCGTCCGGGCGGGCGCGGGGCGCGGTCGGGGCGTAGTGGATCCCGTAGACGCGGAGCGCCGCCGCGAACATCAGGCTGCCGATCAAGGCGAGCCGGCTTGGCCTGAAGAAGCTCACGAAGAGGCGAGGTCTATCAGATCGCGCCTTGGATGCGGGCGCTGCGGGCGCGGGGCGACTCCTCGCCCGGATGGCCGTGGAGGACCTCGGCGATCAGGTAGGGGCGCTTGCCCTGCGATTCGTAGTAGGTGCGGATGACCAACTCGGCCAGCAGGCCCATCAGCAAGGAGAGAAACCCGACCAGGAACAGCATGGCCGTGAGCAGCGGCAGCGGCGTGGCGACGAAGTCCCGCACGTGCCACAGCTTGAGGACCACCGCAGTGGCTCCCGCCAAAAACGAGCCGGCGAAGGCGAAGAAGGCGAAGCCGCCGAAGACGTAGATCGGCTTCGTGATGTAGTGGAAAAGGAAGCGCACCAGCATCAGGTCCAGCAAGACCTTGAAGACGCGGTTGAGGCCGTACTTCGACTTTCCGAAGCGGCGGGCGCGATGGTTGACGGCCAGCTCGGTGACGCGGGCCCCCTGCCAGGCGGCGTAGACCGGGATGAAGCGGTGCATCTCCCCGTAGAGCTTCACGCCTTCGATCACGTCGCGGCGATAGGCCTTGAGCGTGCAGCCGTAGTCGTGAAGCTGGATGCCACTCACCTTGGAGATGATCCAGTTGGCGATCATCGAGGGGAAGCGGCGCGTGATGGCCTTGTCCTGCCTGGCCTTGCGCCACCCCGAGACGCACTCGAAGCCGTCGGCGATCTTGGCCAGCAGGCGGCCGATGTCGGCCGGGTCGTTCTGGAGATCGCCATCCATCGGGACAATGACCTCGCCCCGCGCGCGCTCGATGCCGGCCGACAGCGCCGCCGTCTGGCCGAAATTGCGGCGAAAGCGGATGGCCGTCAGGCGGGGGTCGATCGCCACCAGCTCCTTGAGAATGGCGGGGGTGCCGTCGGTGCTGCCGTCGTCGACGAAGAGCAGCTCGTAGCTCTTGCCGAGCTTGTCGAGCTCACGGACCAGCTCCTCATGGAGCAGGCGCACGTTCTCCTCCTCGTTGAAGAGCGGAACGACGACCGAGAGCTCTATCTCCATAGGGTCTGATGTCCGGTGCCCCCAACCATTCCGGCGCCGGCCATGTAACCTACTTCTCCAGGCGGTTCAAGGGAACGAGGAGAGCCTCAGGGCTTTCGGTCAGGAGCCTTGGAGGCCGCGCCCAGCCAGCGGCGTGCGAACTCCTTGGCCTGCTGGAGCCAGCGAAGACGCTCGAGGGGCGACAGTGCGAGCCTGGCCCGGCGCTGCTCGTCTTCGTGCCGACGGAAAGCCTGATCCTGGTCGCTCATTTGGTTTTCAAGGCCAAGATCTTTCTCAGCTCGGCGACGTCTTGCAAGTCCTGCGGTCGGCCAACCCGCTCTTTCATCAGAATCAGATCCTCGACGCTGGCGACAGCCACCGACACGCCACCCATCGAGACCTCCGTTGCCCGGGCCAGCATCGCGTCGAATGGCATCGGCTCCTGCACGAAGATGTCGACCTCGGTTGCCGGGAAGCGGGTGCTCCACAACGAGAAGACCGCCATTCCCTTTTCATCGATCCATTGCTGGCGGAGCACGGGATCGGCGAAATCCTCCGCTCGGACGGGGGCTCGCGGCCGGTAGTCCAAGGATCTCAGCGCCAGCATCGCGCTCCGTGCGTTGGCGGGGTCCAGCGCGACGACCAAATCCAGGTCCGCCGTGAAGCGAGAATACCCGTGGAGGACCACCGCGACGCCGCCCACGACCAGATAGCGCGCCCGCGCTTGACCGAGAGCCTCGAAGATCAGCTCGAAGTCCGTCCGCGTTGGATTCACCTTCCCAGCCTAGCAAAGTTGGCCTGAACAAGCCGTAGCCACGCGAACGACGAGACGGAAGATGCGGCCGTGATTAGACTCGCCCGCAACCGCCTCAGGAGACCTCCCATGGAATATCGGCGACTGG